>TARA_B100001175_G_scaffold194096_1_pt1 | contig 31525 bp, 28 predicted proteins | sample TARA_B100001175 | Tara Oceans TARA_B100001175
TTTAGTTTTTTTATTTTATGTGCATAATCAGCATATAACTCCATAGAGTACTTGTCAACTGAGTATGGGCTTAATAAATCTATTTTACCATTTTCATCACCAAAGCTCATATTTCCATAAACCGCTGATGATGAAGCGTAAATTAATGGTATTGATTTATTAGAACAATATTCGATTACTTTTAATGACCCTAATATATTTGATTTTGAACTAGAGTAAAAATTTTCAATGGAGTATGGAACACTGGTTTGAGCAGCTAGATGAAAAAAAGCACTAATACCATCAAATTTATTTAAATCTATACTTTCAAGATCATCATTAATAAAATGAATTTTATCTAAAAATTTTTTAATGTTATCAATAAATCCAGTACTTAGATTATCAATAACAATTAACTCATAATTATTTTTTAGAAGCTCTTCTAATAGATGACTTCCTATAAAGCCAGCACCACCTGTAATTATTATTTTTTTAATCATAAATTTCATAAATATTTTTAGACATCATTTTCATAGATGAAAATTGATCAAATATGTCGTATGCTTTTTGAGATGGATTATATTTTATTTTTGAAATTTCCAAAGCTCTTTTTAAAGTGTTATCAAACCAATTGTATTTTTTCATATCAGCAATAATTATTCTTTGTTTCATACATTCAGTAACATAATCAATCCATTCAGCTGGACTAGTAATAATTACACAACCACAAAAAATTGACTCATAAACACTTCTGGGAGATGAATCACTTTCTGGAATTGAAAAAACAATTTTTGATTTCCACAAAGTTTTATACATATTCTCTTTATTTAATCTGCCTAGATCGACATCATTTATATTAAAATAATTTAAAATACTTTCTCTATAAGATGTCTCATAGAAAGGATAAAGAAAACTAATACCAAGATTTTTATTTGAGCTAGTATTTCTTTTTAAAATTAATTCATTAATTCTATAGTTAGGATATAAAGCCCTGATTGAGGTAAGTTTATTTCTTTTATAATCTAACTTTTTAAAACTCTGAATTTCACTAATATCAACTCCATTTTGAACTATAGAAGATTTTCTATTTGTAAGCTTCAAAATTTTATTAAACATTCTTCTTGAATCAACGGTGATTTTCTTTGCATATTTCAGGCTTCTTATTGAAAAATACTTGTATATCAGAGATCTATCAGGTCTAACTAAAATATCACTTCCCATTGGGGTTGCAATATAATCTATACCACTTACCCAAGACAAAAATATATAATACATTGAATGTGCATGAAACAAATTGTCAGTTAATTTTTTTGAAAGTTTGTGTAATCTATATGCTTGAATTGGAATAACAACAAGTTTTAACAAGTTTCTAAAAAAATCCGAAAAGTTACTATTTGATGTTGTAGATGTTAATTTTCCAATATTAAATAAAATAAAAATATTATCACTTTCATTTAACAAGTTGTCTTTTTTATAAGGATCATATGAATCAGTAACAATATTTACTTTAACTCCTTTTTTTGAATTAATTTTTTTAATAGTTCTATACCAATCTATAGCATGAAAATCTGAGGCACCACAAATGAATGTTATATTCTTTTTCATTTTATTTTTTTATAACTAATTTTTTTGTGACTTGATGGCCAAAAAAATATTATGCTAATCAAAAGATTTATATCATGAATGATAAATTGCAACAATTTAAAAGCATGATTTTTATTAATTTTTTTGTAAAATAATTTCCCCAATAAACTGAATAAATAAATTAATAAAATAAATTTTGTTTTAAAGTATATTAAAGTAAAAAACACTAATAACAATGTAAAAAAAGTAATTTCTTTATATAAGTATTCTTTATACATATACTTATTTGATAAATTATACTTATAAATAAGCCCCTGATATAAAAAGTTTCCGTTTTTTAAATCTTTAAAAAATCTTTTGTATGAGTAATAATCTTCAGTATAATGATAAGCTAGTACATCCTTAACTCTTAAAAGAGGGAAACCAATATTTGACATTCTAAGCGCAAAATCTAAATCTTGACTTCTTCGAAAACAAGAACGCATTCCATTCACTTTTTCCCATAAATTTCTTTCTAAAATAAAAAGACCTCCAACCTTATTTTGAAATACATTTTTTGTTAAATTATAATACTTTTTTTGAATATTTTTTCCATTATCTTTAAAAGAATCAATAAAATCACCACTAATAAATGGATATTTTAATCCTTTTTTTTCATTGAATAATTTACTCATTGTTTTAGCCAAAATTTTCATATCACCATCAATAAAAAAGATATATTGACCCTTAGATTTTGTAAAGCCTAAATTTCTAGCAACAGCAGCATTAGGTTTATCTTTAATTTGATAAATATTAATTTTATCATATTGTTTGGCAATTGAAAGTGTTTTGTCACAAGATTTAGAATCAATAAATATAACCTCATAATTAATTATATTATTGAATCTGATTGTTTCAAAAATACTATCTAAGCAAATTTTTATAGTTGTTTCAATATTTTTTCCAATTACAACAAATGATATCATAAAAATTAATTACCAAGAAATTGATAAGGACAACACCCAGAGTCTTGTGTTATAATTTTTGTTAAAAATAAAATTGTTAACATAGAGTAAATTAAAATTTGATCATTTTTTTTGTTACTAACGCTCAGATATTCAAAGATTCTAGCGTAAACAAAAATTAGGAAGAAGAAAAAATATATAATAAATCTGTTAATAAAAGCATTATTATAAAATAACAAATAACAAAATAAACCAATGTAGGCCATATTGAATAATAACTTATTTTTTTTACTATTATTATAAAGACTATCATGATATAATATTGGAAAAAACATCATAAATGCATTTAAAACCACACCCAATGTGATAGATCTATCACCAACAATTTCATTTAAATAATATGAATATTTTGGCAAAAATGACAGTATATTTTGTAAATAATTGATTAAAAATATATTTGGAATTAATAAAAAAATTAATGTAAAAATTATTAAAAGATTTTTGCTGATATGGATTTTAGACCCTATCATATAAATTGGCAAAAATATGATTGCTGAATAATGAAATAATGAAGCTATTAATATTATGATTATAGTCTTACTTATTTTATTTTCAATTAAAAATTTAATGGACATAAAAATAATTGAAATTGCAATTGCCTGTCTTATTCCGTTAAATGAAAAGAACAAAAATCCAAGAGTTATTGAACAAAAAATAATATTATAAAATCTATCTGTTATATATTTAGAAGAATGATAGATTAATCCCCAAATTAATATGTTAATGAATAACGAATAAAATGTGTAACTAAAATCTAAACTTTTAAAAATCCAATTTATTGTAAAAAATAAAGGCTCATTCCAGACTATATATTTGATTAATATTTCAATGAGAGAATAGTTTACAGTGTCTAAAAAAAAATAATATTCATAATAATTTTCAGAATCTGTACCAACGGTATTTCCCTTAAAACTAGCAATTAAAATGATTGGTATAAGAGAAATTAGTTTATAAGAGTTAATTGGTTCTTTATTCTTTCTAAGTTCTTTGTTTGAATAAGAAATAAAAAAAGAAGAAAATAAAGTAGTTAAGTATGTAAAGTATGTTAGAATCAAAATGTTACCATGATAAACCGAAATAATTTTCTCTATTTCTTAATTTTTCAGACAAATAAACTAAATCTATAATAGGTTTGTTAAATACTTTTAATAAAAATTCTGTAAATATTTTTTCTTTATTACATATAACAATAAGTTCTGATTCATTAATTGACTTATTAATATCAGACTCTATAAGTTTGGAAATTTTTGGAATTTCTTTTTCAATATAATTTTTGTTAGTGCCTGTTAGTTTTGATAATTCAACATTTTTATCACATACTTTAATGTTATATTTTTTTGAAATAAAATAATCTAAAACTTTTATTGTTGGGCTATTCCTCAAGTCATCGGTTCCTTCTTTAAAGCTCAAACCTAGAAAGCAAATATTTTTTTTATTAAAAGAATTAATTAATTCAATTGCATTATTTATTTGATCAATATTTGTTTTACTAATGCTATTAATTACATGAGGAATTTGTCCATTATTTTTTGCATAGGTTTGGAAAGCTTTTAAATCTTTTGGAAGACACGATCCTCCATAGGCAAATCCTGGTTTTAAATAATAAGGTGAAATATTAAGCTTTTTATCTTGACATAATATATCCATCACCTTTTGTGAATCTATATTAGCAGATTTACAAATATTTCCTACTTCATTAGCAAATGAAACTTTTAATGCATGAAATGTATTATTAACATATTTCATAACTTCAGCGACTCCTATATCAATCATTAGAATTTCACCTGGGAGATTATTATAAAGTGATGATACTAGATTACCGCCCTTCTCATTATCAAAACCAATTATTGTTAAAGGGGGATTAAAATAATCAAATATTGATGTCCCCTCGCGTAAAAATTCAGGATTTATAACAACAGTGAAATCTCTATTTAATTTTTTTTCTGAAATTTTTTCAATAATTTTTGAAATATTTTTAGCCGTTCCAGGGATAATAGTTGATCTAATTACAATTGTATGAAAAGATTTTTTGTTTTTTAGTGCTACGGCAATGTTTTGTGAAACTCGATTTATATATTCCATTGATAATTTTCCATCAGATTTTAATGGAGTCCCAACACATATTATAGAAATATCTGAATTATTAACAGCTAATTGAAAATCTGTAGTTGCACTTATACGCTTATTATTGTGTTGTTCACTTATAAGTTCCGCAATATCATTTTCAATTATTGTGGGTTTACCATTATTAATTAAGTTGACTTTTTGTTTATTTACATCAACTCCAATAACTTGATGACCTTGTTTGGCTAAACATCCTAAACTTACACATCCAACATATCCAAGACCAAAAACACTTATATTCATAATTATTATTAATTAAAATTATCAACTTTAATTTCAATATTTAATTTATTTTGATTTTTTAAATTAAAATTAGAATTAAAATTTATTAAATTAGAAATTGATTTTTTTCCATATCCTTTAGAAATATAACTTTTTTTTACAATCAATTTACAATCATCAGTATCAACAATAAAGTTCATTTTTAAATTAGATTTTTTTCCAAAAGCAATTAAGGATTTATTATTTAATATTTTTATTTTAATATCTGGAAAATGAAAAAACCAATCAATATTATGTATACCATTTCCATCAAAAATATCACAGATTAACCATTGACTATCATAATTATATGAAATATCCCTTGTTGTTTTAATAGAATAATCTTTAAAATATCCATAGTGTGATCCAGAAAATAAAACTTTTTCTTTATCAACTAGCCATGTGTTTAATTCTGATTTAACATCATTTGGCATGTAAAATAATTTATCCTCATCGTATTTATTACATTCAGAATTATTTATTACAGGAGCATTATGAAACTTTGATGATCTAAATAAATTTCGCCAATATTTAGATGAATATAAGTAACATCCAGGATCAATAATGTAATTTGTTCCTTTACTATATAATTCAAACGAAAAACAATCGTTATGAAAATGACCACCCGTTCCATTTTTAATTGCATTTGATGATGATAGAATTAAATAATCATCCTCATTTCTAATTATAAATGTTCCACTGTCCAAAAAAGAATTGGAAACAAGATCAATAGAATCATTATAAGATTCACATTTAGATTTAAACATCCATTTTATATATTCTTGAAAAAACACCTTTTTAAATGAACTATAATTTTTATCAAACAAAATACTGCCAATTTCAATTAAATGTTGGTGACTATTCTCCACGGTCTTGGAAATTGCAAAAACATATCCAGAATCAAAATCACCAATTATTGGAAAATTAGAGTCAGGCTTTGTATAATTTGATGTGAAATTCAACATTTTTTTAGTTGTGATTTTTATATTATATGGTACTTCAATTTTTCTTTTATCACAAAAAATTATTAATTGAATTAATGATTCTAACATAAAACCATGATATCCAATTGAACCCTCAAAATTAGAGCCGTCTTTAAGAATTTGAAAATTTAATTCATCAGAAATTGCTTGAATTGATTTTAATCTTTCTTTTTTAAAAATTTTATTATTATCAAAAAAACTGGATATATAGAATAAACCTAAAAGATTAAAGAAATAATGATTATTTCTAAATAAATATTTTTTGTCAAGTCCTTTTAAATCTGCTAAAGTTTTATCTCTAGATTTTTCAAGATTTAATTTTATATAACAAAAATGCATCAATAAAGATTTTTGAATTTTCTTTATTAATTTTTTTGAAATTAATGGATTTATATAGGATAGTATTAAAGTTAAATTTGATGCTCTTAATCCAACTTCCATGGCATTCATCCAATTTATTCCAATATAGGGAGGGTTATTATCTATCCAATTATTTATTACATAAATAATTTTATCGAGATAGACTTTTTTTTCTGTTATTAGATAAGCTTTGTATAGTACAAATAGAAATTGTAATCTACTTAAATCCCATGGTATCTTCTTATCCCTAATATCATCAATCGATGAAACAGGTTGTAGATATTTAAAAAAAGATTTATCCCATTCGTATCCTGTTTTAAAATCCTTATGCCAATTAATTTTTTCTGGATATAATTTATGATCTAAGCCTAAAATATCAAATTTATTTTTTAAAATTTGGTTTGCTTTTTTAATTATGTTTCTTTTGGTTGCATCTAAATTTTCGTAATCATTTTTTGTTAATTTTTCGAAAAAAGGTAAAATTATTTTTTTTGGTTTAAATAATACATTAAAATAAATAAGGGCAATGTTTCGAATCAAAAAGTGTAATAAGAAAATTAAAAATCTATATAGTTTTCTTAAAAAATTTTTAATTTTTTGTTTAATCATTGATTAATTTATTTTTTAAATTTTTTAGCTTTTTACTCCATTCAATATTCTTTTCTTTTTTAAGCTCAATTAATTGTTTTTTTAAATTTTTTCTACTCTTAATTGCATCTTTAATTGATTTTGCAATATTTTTTGGTTTATTGTTTGTTAATACGCTACCCTTATAAAAATATTTAGAACATGGCTCATTGTCAGAAACAACTAGTGGTATTTCCAATGAAAGTGATTCTCTTCCTCCATAAAGTAATGTATAATCACGCTTAGTTAATACAACATGAACATCACAGGTTTTGAGAAGGTTATTGTATTCTTGATCTTCTAAAAAACCTGTAAATGTTACATTAGACATCCTTATATTATTTATTAATTTTTTATGATTTCCTGTAAAGAAAAAGTGGAAGTTCTGTTTAAAATACTTTGTTGCTAAAATCATTTCATCAATTGGTTCATCATTATTAAATCTTGTGATAAATACTACATTAAATTTAGATTTATTAAACTTTTCGGATCGGAATGATCCACTTAAATCAGGTATCTTGCTCTCCAAAACCAACATGTTACTGTGAATTTTTTTTAGGTTTAAAGTTTCATTATTATGAGCTATGAAAATTTTAGATTTATTTATAATTAATTTATTAAAATACTTTTTAATGAAACTGAAATTATTATCAATATAAACGCAAGTATGGCAGTCAACTAATAATTCACAAAAATTAAAGACTCTATATATAAGAATCGAAAATATTGGATTGAAATCGCCTGCATGCTCATAAATAATTTTACTGGGTCTTAAAATTTTAATATTATTATAATCCCTAAAAATATTTTTAAAAAAAATAAATAACTTGAATAAAAACAACTTAGAGAATTCACTATTTATACTTTCTGATTTTAAATAATGAACATTTAAATGTTTTGAAATATCAACTCCTCGTCTACTAGGTGTGCCAGTAAAATATATATCCAAAATTTAAAAAATTATGTTATTAAGAAAGTAGCTAATGTAGTTTCAATCATACTATCATAATTGATTGGCCATTTTTCAGTTTTTCCATTTAAATAATCATGAAGGATTATTAATTCATCTAAATGACCTTTATCACTAACCTTTGAATTTAATTTTTCAATATTGACTCCAAAACCTTCAATTGATTTGTAATCGTGTAATAAAATAGTTTTATTATCAAAATGAACTTCCATAAACTCTTTTCCAATATCATTATTTCCCATAGATAAATATTGTAAAGTACATAATGACCCATCATGATATTTTAGAACAATAGATTTGTTATCATTTTTCAAAAACTTTGATTTGTTCTTCGAAATTGATTCATATGAAATGGACTTGATTTTTGAATCAACTAAATAGCTAAACAGGTCTATTATATGACATCCTTCTCCAATTATTCTGCCACCTTCCTTAAAAATTAAGCTATCTACATTTTTGAATCCGGCATTCATTCTATAATTAATAAATAAAGGTGATGTGCGGTTTTTAGTCTTTGATTTAATTTCCTTTAAATATTTACTAAATCTTCTATTAAAACCAACCATTAGTAGCGGGCCAGAATTATTTTTATAAAATTTAATTATATCATCTAAATCCTCTCTGTTTGTTGCCAAAGGTTTTTCAACAAATACATTTTTACCTTTTTCCAAAGCTTTTAAAACATATTTAGCGTGATTACCTTGGTTTAAAGTTATAAAGACAAGGTCTACATCTTCATCTTTTAAAATTTTATCATAAGATGAAGTACAATAACTAAACTGATTCTCTATTCCAGTCTCAACTGCATTAATACCAGTTCTAGTCATTAATGCTTTTAAGAAAAATTTATCAGATAGCTTTTTGAAATTAGGTATATGAACATTCTTTGCGAAAGGGCTAGCTCCAATAATTGCAACATTTATCAACTTTTTATTTCTTTTGTCATTTATAATAATCTTTTTATTTTTTTCTAAATCATTTGACAGTTCAATTTTATCAAATTCTTTGTATTTGAGAATAACTAACAAAGGTTTACTATCACTTTTTTGTATGTAATTGAACGCCTTTTCAGCTTCATCAATTTTATAGGTCTTTTCAATTAAATAATTTAAATCAATAAGTTTTTTATCAATTAATCTTATAAATTCAGCTAAATTTCTTTTTTCCGTCCATCTTACATAGTGATAAGGATAATCAATCCCATCTAATTCATATGAATTATCATATCTGCCAGGTCCGTATGAGGTTGAAGTTATTAAATCAATTTCGTTAGGATACATGTCCGATCTATTAATTTCAAGTTTAGCTTTTCCAAGCATAACTACTTTTCCCTTTCTTCTACACATTTTAAATGCTTGAGATAAAGGATCAGAATTACTAACATTAGCAGCAAAAAGAACTGCGTCAGCTCCATAATGATTTGTATAAGATTTTACTATTTCTATTGGATTTTTATTGTTGGAATTAATAATTAATTCTGCTCCAGAATTACGTGCAATTTCTAATCTTCTATCATCAATATCAACTGCTATTACTCTAACGCCAGCATTTTTTAATAACTGTACAGATAAGAGTCCTAATATACCAACCCCAAATACAACACAAAAGTCTCCAATTGATAAATTACATCTTCTAACACCATGTAAGGAAATTGCACCCAAAGTGATAGTAGATGCTTCTTTCATATTAATAGTGTTGGGGCAACGAACAACTAAATTTTTTGGAACATTAACATATTCAGCATGATTTGCCATACCTGCTCCGGCTGCTGCAACCTTATCACCAATTTCAAATTCTGACACATCTGATCCAACTGCAATTACAATTCCTGAGATTGAGTATCCTATTGGTGTAGAATGTAACTTTATATCTCTTACTTCTTTGATAGATTTTTTTAAACCAAACTCTGAGAGCATTTTTATTCCTGAAACTATACGATCAGGTTTCTCAATAATTTTTTTAACAATTGAGATTTTAGAATCTTCTAATGTTGAAACCTCCGTCCCAGTAGAAATACAGCTGTACAAAACCTTAATTAGTACAGACCCTTTTTCAATTTCTGGAATAGGAACATCAGTTGAAACGACTTTTCCTTCTTTAACAAATAACTGAATCATTCTGATTTTTTTTATTTTAATAAATATGAAACATACTTTCTTGAAAAACTATAACAATAACTTTTTCCATTAGTTCTCTTTAAAAAATAAATATTTTTGTTATCAATTCTTTCATCTAAATAATTTAAAACTTTCCAAGATTCATTTGATACGTATTTAGTTTTAAAGTTTTTATCTGTCCTAATTATGTCATCACAACACATTAATCCATTTGAATTTAATCTGTTATAGGCGTTACATAAATCCCAAGCAATTTCTGGATAAAGATGGCCTCCATCGACCCATATCAAATCATATTTTTTATCACTTTTTATTTTACTATTAAAAAAAAAAGAATTGGTTTTAATAACATTTATATTTTCAGATCTAGTATTTGATTTCTGAGTTTTTATGAATTTGCTTATTAAATCATCATCATTTCTTCCGTAAAAATTTTTCATTAATGGATCATCTAAAGGTAAGTCAATGGTGGTAATTTTAGCATTAGGGAAAAGTTCTGAAAGTAATTCCGTAAAAAAACCATCATAAGTACCTATTTCTAAGATTTCTTTAATATCATTTTTTAGAAGACTTATTCCACTAAATAATTTCCAGTGCACACTATCTATTGCTGGATTATAATTTCTGCCAATTTTTTTATTTAATATTTTATTCAAATGTTTCTCAGATTTATTTTCATCAATTCCTAATTTGGAAAATTTAAATGATTCTTCTTGTTTTACTTTTTCTTTATCAAAAATGAATTTTGAATAAAAAACTGTATAGATTTTTCTAAATTTTTTAAATATTTTATTTAATAATCTCATATTCTTTTTCCTATTACTGATAATAACAAGTTAACTTCTTTTTTACTAAATCCCTTTAAGACAAAAATTACAGCTAAATAAATAAATATTGAAATGATAATTTCAAGTATTACAAATGAAGTACTTTCAGATTTAAAATTAATAATGAATAAGGTCATAAAAAAGCTTGATATAAATGATTTAACTATAAAACCCCAATCAATATCAAAAGAGAACTCTTTATATCCAAAATAAATGATATAAATCATTGATATAAAGTATGAAATCAATGTTGAATATGCTGCAGCAATTATACCAATTTTTGGGATGAAAATAATATTAAAAACTATATTAACTGGGAGTGATAAAAACCATGCAAATGCAATCTTGTTTGTTTTTTTTGTTACTAATAAACAATTAGAAAAAACAACATAAATCCCCAAAAAAAGATATGAAATTGAAACTATAAAAGGAATAAATCCAGAAAGATTAGCTATTTCATTTGTAGTTAGTAAAATTAAAACATCGTATGACATAAAAAAACATGCGAATACATAAGGAATTGAAAATGCTAAAAAATATTTTAACGAAAATCTAAGGTGGTTTTTAACTTCATTATACAATCCTTTTTCATATAGATTTGATATGGCTATTAATAAAATAAATGTGATTATTGATGAAATCACCCTTGGAATGCTTCCTATAGTATAAGATGCTGTATAAGCCCCCAACAAACTTGCTCCAGCAAAAAAAGATATGATATATCTATCTGATAAGTTGACAAACCAAAAACTAATACTTGATGGTAATGTTGGTAAACCAAATTTTAAATATTTTTTTAAAATAATAGTATTAACATTAGTAAAATAGATTTTACTTTTAAAATAAAATGATAAATAAACAATTAATAAAACTTTAAATAAAAGAAGAGAATATGCTATATCAACCAAATCACCATCGAAAAATTTTAGTATAATAAAGTACATAATCAATGTTCCATATCCATCAAATAAATGAATGATAGAAATAATCTTAATTTTTCTAATTATTCTTAAAAGTCTAATAAATATTGGTTCAATAGTCAGAAGAATGATAAATATTGTAGTAATACTTACAATTTCATGTCTTGATTCAAAAAAATTATTTGCAATTTTTTCACTAAAGAAAGTAAAAAAAATAAGTATAACTAATGTAATTGTTAATCTAGCAATTAAAACAGTAAAAAAACCTTCACTCATGTTTTTTTTACTGAGATCTGATGAAACAAATCTACTCATAGATGTTCCTAACCCTAAACTGGTTAAAGGTGAAATTAAACTACAAGTGGTAAAAATTAATCCCCATAAACCATATTCATCTAAACTTAAATTATTAGTTAATAGCGGTATCAATAAAAAGGGCTGTGGAATTAACAATAAGCGAGCAATACTATTTGTTAAAGTATCATTAAATGTTTTTTGGTAAATTTTATTCACAAACTTTTTATATAAGATTGTTCTTTATCTAATAAAAAGATAGTTTCTAGTCAAATATTCATTATTTACAACTCCTTTTAGAGAAGATCTTTTAGATTTTAAACTAAATCCATTATCCTTCATTATTTTAAGTATAGTATTTTTTTGTTCCTTAAAATTTTCTGAAACTTCAATTTGAAATTCTTTTACTTTTGGATTAGAGACCAAGCTAAGTCCTCCGTTTAAAATGAGATGTTCAATACCGTCTACATCAATTTTGACATAATCTGGTAATAAAATATTTTTATTTGTTTTCAATATATAATCTATACTGGTTCCTAATATTTTAAAGTTATAATTCCTCTTTTTAAATATTTTACCTTGATAATCATACTTGACTCCAAAAGTATTTAATGCCGAACCATCAATATTTGAATTTTCCTTGAAATTAGCAAACAAATTAGCCTTATTGGATAAAGCATTTGGAATAATAAAAATCTTGTCAGTCAAATTATTAGCACAAATATTCCTACTTAAACATTTAAGGTTAAGAGGTGAGGGTTCAAAACTAAAAACATCACAATTTTTATGTTTTGCAGCATAAACAGAATATAAACCAATGTTAGCACCAATATCCCAAAAAACAGAATTAACTTCAAAGGAATTAATCCATTCTATTGTCTCTTCCTCCTTTGTAAATAAAGTTTTAGCTCTAAAGTAAGTAGTTGCATTTGGGGTAACAAATTTATACCCATTGTTGTTTAAAACTTTATCAAATAATTTATCATTTAGGTAAAGAATAGGACTCCTTCTTAATATCACAAAAATTATTTTATCAAAAAAGCTAAATACTTTGTAAAAAATTAAGCCTATTAAATTTCCAAGTCGTGAATTCATATTTTATTTTTTTTTAATTTTGGTTGGTTCTTATATTTTCTAAATCTTTCCTTGTTTCAAGAAAAACACAAAAGTCATTGCCATAACTTCTTTGCCTCAAACTTTCAATATTTCCATTAACACTCGGAAAAAATAAAGTCTTAATAGATCCAAAACTATAAACTGACTTACCATAATTTTCAGCCATGGAGGAAGAGGAAAAACCAATAATAAATTTGCAGTTATCCTGAATTGAATAGAGTTGAGCTGGTAAATGAGATGAAAGAATCTTAAAACCTAAAAGCTTATAAAAAAATTTTCTAAAAAAATATTTATCTGTCGGTTTAAACTTTACGCATATTGGAAGTTGATTATTTTTACTTAATCTGTAAATAGATATATTTAATTTTAAAAAATTTAAATATGAAATTGAATTAGCTTTTAAAATATTTTTTTCTATATATAAAATAAATGGCAATTTATATGTATCAACACAATCTTTTAGTTGGTGGTATTCTCTTTCTCTTTTTGCATTAATTGTTTTATATATATTTTCTTGCTTGACAAGACCAAAACTTTCTCTATTTATAAACTTGGATACACCATCTTCTTCTTTGAAATACTTTTTTCTCTCTACAAGGTTATTTGTAAAAAAATTTATCAACTTTATATATAAAGGTAATTTAAGATTTCCAAGGCTTTTAATAGTGTATCTTGCTTCCTCATAAGCAATCAAATTAATTATTTTTTGTGAATTAATTTTATAATAAAATAATGAACCAACATTACACCAATTTCCATATGTAATCAACATCTCCTTGCAGTTGTATATTGGTATTCTTAAATATAAATAAGTAACATAAAAAGGCAATAATCTTGACAGAATTCCAGATTTTAAAAAAATATTGTCACCATAAAGTTTAATCATAATATTAGTAGCTTGATTAAAAACTTGTTTTAAGTATTTATATATATTTTTATCTCCATTTACAAGAATTAATATTTTTTTTTCTTTTTTCTTAAAAATATAATTCACTGCATTAATCAAATTTGGATAACTCTGTAATAATACAATTAAATCAAAGTTATTTTTCATATTAATTGCTATTACAGTTTTTCACTATATGTAAACTTTTTCAAGTGTGATTTAACTAATTCTAAATTTTTCTAGAATTTCATTTATTTTAGTTGATGATGTTCCTTTAGTATGAGGAAAATAAACGACTCTAACACCCTTTTTTTTGAAATCTTTTTCAATTTCATCCCATTTTTTTGTTCTATGCCAATCATCTCCAACAATTACAACATCAAATTTTAATTTATCCCACATCTCTAATTTATTCATTGATTCTTGTGCAACGACAGAATCTACATATTTAATTGATGATACAATTTGCATTCTTTCAGAATGATTAATTATTGGTTTTTTCTTTTTGTATTCATAGACTAGCTCATCTGTTGAAACACCAACTACAAGCTTGTCACAAACTGATTTTGCATTTTTTAAAATATTTAGATGACCTATATGAAATAAATCATATACGCCAGATGTATATCCAATTTTCATAATTACTTTTTTAAAGGTTTTCTGTAGATTTTATATTATATTCAAACCAGTCGTCGTAGTTTAAAATATTATTCATGTCAAATTTTTTTGTTTTAAAATCAAATTTTACTGGAAATCCTACCTTGTCCCTATAGATAACTTCTTTTGGTAGTTTATTTTTAACAGATGCATACTTTTTTAAAATTTTTTTTGATTCAAAATTATCAATTAAAATAGATGAATCTAAATTTGAAACATAGTCAAATAAATCGTTGTGAAGGAATGGAACTCTTGATTCAATACTGTGACGCATAGTATTAAAATCTACTCTTTTTAATAGACCCAATAAATGAAATTCAACAAAGAATTCTCTTAAGCTAGAAATATCTTTTCCAAAAATATGCCCTGCCGCATCTTCAATAACATCATAATCTTCCTTTGAGCCATAACAATAAAATTTATCAAAATCTTCAATGTTTATTATTTTTTTTTGAAAGTGCCTAAAAATTCTGTCATATCCCAAAAATACCTCATCAGCACCCTCACCACATAATAATACTTTTGAGGAATATCTTATTTTTTTACTTAATACATTAATCAAAATTTCATTAGGAACTGTTATCGGATAAGATCTTTTAGATATTTCAACATCAAGTTCATTCATAAAATCATCAGGATTAAATAAAATTTTATTTAAATTAAAACCATACATTTCAGAAACTAATTGTGCATAGTGAAATTCATTATGATCTTTTCTACCAATTACCCAACAATTTTTTGGTCTTGTTAAAGAAACAATTAATGAGCTGTCAAGTCCTCCGCTTAACATACAATCATATGAAACATCTGAAACAGTACAATCAATAATGGATTTTTCAAATAATGTTGAGAACTGATTAATGTCAAATGTTTTTGAATTTCCGAAACTAGGTTTCCAATAACATTTTTGATTTATTTTCTTTCCATCTGAATAATGTCCTGGTAAAAATTCCTTAATGTCTTTGTATAAAGTTTTTCCAGGCTTTAGACCTCTAAGTTTTTTATATTGTCTGACAGAGAAAGGATCTAATTCACTAGTTTTAATAAATTTTAATAAAGGTTTAATTTCAGATGATAAAATGAAACCATTTGAATTCTCAAAATAAAATAAAGGCTTTATTCCATAACGGTCACGAGCAATAAAAGCAATATTTGTTAAATTATCATAGATACAAATAGCAAACATTCCATTTAATTTATTGATAAATTTTGGGCCTAATTTTATATATAGACTTAATATTACCTCAGTATCACTTGAGGTTCTGCAATCCAAATTGTATTCTTTTATTAAATCTTTAAAATTAAATATCTCACCATTATAAATTATATGGTAGCGATTATTTATATCCGAAAAAGGTTGGTTTGATCTCGGGTTCAAATCAAGAATTGATAAACGTTGGTGCCCCATTTTGATTGAGCCAAATTGACTGTATCCACAATAATCTGGTCCTCTGTGAGATAATAATTTTAAAGAATCTTTAAATTCCCTTTCATGCAACCCTAGTTTATATTCAAATAGAAAACCACACATATTATTTAAAATTAACTTTTTTCAAAATTATTTGTAGAACATCGCTGGCAGAGATATTATTATTCTCAATGATGAGATCACTTTCGTTTGGTTCATCAAAAGGAATATCTTTTCCAATTACATTTTCTTTCAGAGAATAGATTCCCTTAAAATCTCTTTTCTCACAAGAGGATATTTCTGATTTTAGATAGATAAAAAAACTGCTTTCTATTCTCTTTCTCCATATTAATCTAGCTTCTTTCGGTTGACCAATAGCAGCTACAATTATGATTTCATATTGGTCACTCAACCAGTTTATTAATTTTACTAAATGCTTAGCTCTAGTGAGACGTGCATCTAAACTAAAATCTCCTATTTTAGGCATAACTTTATGTTTAGATAAATCATCAGCATCTATAAGAAAACATTTTTTACTATTATTTAATTCATTGTATAATAATTTTGCTGTTGTGCTTTTGCCTGTTGCAGGTCTGCCCATTATAAAATAAACCTTACTCATAATTTTAATTTATTCTTTTACCTTTTCTATATTGTGGATTAGGAGAAATACTTTTAAAGTCTTTATATTCCTCATATTTAATACTCAGTTGATTATAATCTACATCATATGTATTACCAAATAATTCAATATGAAAATTACATAACTTTAAAAGATTTGCTTTAAGCGATTTATTAACGTTAGAAAAAATTATTCTAGCTTTTGTTTCGTGAGTTTTTTTACATATTTTTCGAGGAATACGTGCATTTTCTAATAGATTATCACTTACATTAAAATTTTCTTGGCCAAGAAAATTGAATAATCTTTTAAAGTTATTCAATGGATCTATTAATACTTTTTCAAAACTCAGCCAGACGATATCTTTTGATGATAAATTGTAAGCTTCATAATATTTTTTTTGTAGATTAATTATGGAATAAGTACATTTTTCAAGTGATGAATAATTATGATATTGTTTCATATCATTTATGGCATAATAGGGTACATTATTTATTTTTCCTTTCGAAAATGTTGGATGAAGAAATCGTTTATCATTACCAAATCTAAGTCCTCTTCCACTCCTCTCCCATGCAAATATAAGTTCAATCGGGTTTCTGACAGATACAATAAATTTAGAATTATTGACTATTTTTTTAATTAACTTTTTATGAATTATAAAATCATCAGTTATGTATGTAAACTTAGTTTTGTTCTTTAATATTTTGTTTTCCAGCTGTAAAAAAGTTTCAGGATTATCCTCAATATTTTCTCTTTTTTTATATAATTCAAATTTTGGTGAGTTTAGGATACTAGTTAAATCGTGTTTATTGGTATTTTGATTTCTACCAATCATAGTAAACCAAGTATCCATAATCAAGTCTGTTTCTAATAAATATCTAAAAGCGTCATCTGTTAATTTTTTAGTTTCATATAAAAAAATTAGTCTATCAAAATTATAGTTTGATTTAAAATGTTCAACATTTTTTAAACTTGAGATAAATGGAGCCAAAGCTCCTTTTCCAGATCTTGATATTCCATCAATAAACAAATATTCAGCACCAATCAGTTCCTTTTTATCAATTGTTGGAATTTTAAAATTATTTTTCATTTTTATTCTTTTTTACAATAGCCTCAGCAAATAAAACATCCAATTCACTTTCAATTGTTAGGGATGCCTCTTGATCAAATAAAACGTGTCCAATTCTAGAACCATACATGCTTTTTTCTACTAAAAAATCTTTAATATCCCTAAGTATTAGGCCAGGTACTTTTGCATAATTTTGATTTCTTTCAAGTTTTAAATTTGAGTTTTTATTATTTAATTGTACCATTCCTTTACCACTATGATTGAATAATGTTTGGTCATTGGGTCTTAAGGCAATTACGGTATCAACATCAAAGATTTTTTTTGTACTTATGGCAGATTCAATTAATTCTGCTCTTTTAAATGGGGTTTCAATAGAAATTACAATAAATGAGTCATATAAATTCAAATCTTTTAAACTTCCAAAACAATCAAAAATAGTTTTTATAATTGGAACATTTATTCTTGAAGAATCAATGGATCTTCTTAAACATAAAAGTCTATTATCTGTGTAATTTTTTTCAATATATTTTATTAATTTTTCTGATGGAGTAGTAACTATTATTTGTGATAAATTAGACGTTTTTAATAATTCATCAATTGTGAAATCAATTAAATTTTTGTCATCAATTTTTAAAAAAGGTTGACTTCTGCTATCAACCTCTGAGCCTCTCACAGGTACTATACAAACAAATTTTTTATCTTTATAATTCAGAAGTTTAGTTGCATGATTTTGAAGAATCTTTGCTCTAGTGTTAAATAATTTCTTTTCATTTTTTGTTAAACTTTTACCGTGTTGACGATAGAAAAAGATTGGTGTATTAATATTATTAACACTAAATTCTTCTATAAATCTTAACCATAATTCGTAACCATCTTGCCTAGTTATTGACTCATCATAACCATTTAATTTTAATAAGCATTTTTTTCTAAACATAGTACATGCACCATGTGCTGGTTGATCAAAAAGAATAACATCTTTCTTAAAATTATGTCTTTCATTCCTTTGAATTATATCTCCTATTTCATCAATTTCATACCAATCTCCAAATACCATCCCTATACTTTCTGATGTAAAACCTGATAATAGATTTTTAAGAGCATCCCTATGAAAATAATCATCAGAGTCTAGTCTTACTATGAACTCTCCATTTGATAATTTTAAAGCAATATTATTTGAAATTGTTAATCCTTTATTATTTTGAAATATTACTTTTATTTTGGAATTAAACTCATATTTATTTAAAATTTCTTTAGAGTTATCAGTTGATCCATCATCTATAATTAATAATTCAAAATTAGTGTAAGATTGCGACAATACACTTTCAATACTTTCCTCCAAATATTTTCCGTAGTTGTGGTTCGTGATATATACAGTTACAAGGGTTGACATATTTTTATTAAATAAACATTTTAAAACTTAACTCTTGAAGCATTTCAACATCTACTCTAAGTTTTTTTCCTATCAAATTATGAAACTCACGAGCATCAATACCCTGGTTGGGTCTTAGAGATATTAAGTCATTTTTTGTGACAATTTGACCCTTAGTCATATTTTTTTTAAAATAAACCGCTCTTCTGAATGATTTTACATGTTTATTGCTAATTTCAGATTTTGTTGGGGATTTGATATGAGAGCCTAAAAGCTTATTTAATCTTTTTATTCTATTAATTAAAATACTGATATCATTATTGTCTAAAGAGACTTTATGATCTCTGAATGTCGTATTATTCTTATTGTCAGTGTAATGAAATTCTAAAATTTTAGCTCCAATAGATACTGCACAGAATAACGCTTCTAAATGTTCAGTATGATCAGAGTAGCCAACTGTAACATTAAATTTTTCTTTAAAATAATTTAATACGTTTAAATTAGCTTCATCTTCATCAATCGGATACATTGAAGTACATTGTAATAGTGCAAGCATCTTTGGATTATTGTAGTTGTTAGATTTAGAAATTATGTATGAAACTATTTGACTAATTTCCGTAGAAGTTGAAAGACCTGTAGATAATATAATAGGTTTCTTCTTTTTTATTATAGCATCAATTAATTCTAAAGCTGTTAAATCACCTGAACCAATTTTATAAAAATCACAATATTCATCAATCCAATCAATTGCTTGAGTATCCCAAACTGAAGCCAAATATTGTTTTCCTGCATCTCTACACATTTTTGCCAATTCTATATGCTGTTCTTTCGATAATGTAAATTTTTTAAAATGATTAAACCTATCATAATCTACATTTTTATTTACAAGGGTTTCAGGAAAGTAGATTTGAAACTTAATAACATCTACATCTGATTCAAGAGCATCTCTCAATAATTTTTTGGCATATTCAAAATTTCCTTCGTGATTACCTCCAATCTCAGCAATTAAAAGTGGACCATATTTACCAGAAAAATTATTTATCATTCTTTAAATTATTGTAATAATTATATATTTCAAGGTAAGTAGTTTTAGGGTTATAATTTTTGAAATTTTTCAAAAATATAGTTGCATTTTGATAATCTTTATTAGTATCTAAACCTAAACTTACATCCCTAAATATACCTGAGTGATTATCAAGATGTTTAATTTTAAATTTATCCTCATTTTTAAAAAAATAGCTAGTTACATGTTCAAAATCTTCATTTGATTTAAACATTTTTAAATATTCTATAAATTTTCTAGTATTAATAATATCAATGGTTTGTCCGACAGGATACTTTTTACATTTACGATTACTAAATATAAAATGTTTGCTATCTACTTTTTTTATTATATTTTTTATAATACTAGTATCAATAAAAATGCTATCACCTGTTATTCGAATGGAATATTTTTTATTAAGAATTTTGGACGCTTCCATAAATCTCTTAGAAACATTTTTTAATGAACCTCTATAGCATTTCAAATTATTTTTTATTGAAAATTTCTCAATTTCATTATCATGATTTTCAGTAGAAGTAGCAATAATAATTTGCTCTTTTTTAAATAAAATTGTTAATCTATCAATTAGATATTTTAAAGCTGGTTTGCCATTTAATTCTAATAATGCTTTTCCATAAAGCCTGGATGAATTATATCTAACTAAAACAATAACTCCAAAATTATTTATCATTTAATTTTATTAGTTGCAGAAAAAATCATTGAATCTGATAAAGTATTTAAATCCATTAATAGTTGTAATGAATTAATAATATCCCCATTTATAACAACATTATTTTTTGAATATGAGGCTAATTGAATTAAGAATTCATAAGCATCCATGCCAAAATACCAAACACTGTTTAACTTAAAATTTGAATTATGAACCATGGTTGATAAAGATAAATCTGTAAACATTTGAATATGACCTAGTGGATCAAGGTGTCTTATTACATTATTTGGAAATTGCCTTTGTATAAATGAACTTAGACTATCTAATCTCGGAACAGATCCAACAATCATTCCTTCATTATTTCCTAGTATCTTAGAAGAAATTTTAAGAAGCTCCAATGGATTTGTAACATGTTCTATCAAGCCCCAACATGTAATTATATCATAATTTTTATTAGAAAAAAATTTCCATTCATTAAATATATCTTTATCATGAAGTTTAATATTAAAGTTATTTTTGGCGAAATCTAATCCTGATTGACTTACCTCAATACCATCACACTGAATTCCTCTGTCATGACATAATTTAACAAAGTGACCACTTCCTGTACCTACATCCAATATTTTCTTTGGTATAGTTCCATATTTTGATTTAAATATATTTAAGACCCAATCTAATTTTGGTTCATAAATTTCCTTAATTCTTCTTTCTATTTGTTCCTGATTTGTATAAGTGCTTTGATAAGCTTTACTATTCTTATAAAAATCAATTAGTTCTTCTTTTTTAAGTCTATTTGTAACATAATTATGACTGCAATTAACACACTCAACATATTTTCCATTATATATTTGAAAATATGTTTTTTTAATACTTTTTGATTTACAAATAGGACAATAATTTATATGATCTTTTTTTCCTTTAAATAGTTTTTTTCTTGAGATCGATATTTCATCTACCTTATCATTAAAGTCCTCGTGGTTGTTGTTTTTAAGTTTTAAAATATTGAACTTTTTATTATAGAAAACATTTACATCTACATTAAATAAATTTTGTTTATTATAATTTAAATTCCAAGTTTCGAGTTGAAATTTATCTGAAATATCAGGCTTAGTTTTTAATAATTTATATGACATCACTATTCGTTTTAGTAATAAAATTAGGGTTTACAATATCTTTTTTATTGTATTTCAATTCTTTATAATTAAAATCAACTAATTTTCCTCCTGCATAATTTAATATTGCATGACCAGCAGCAGTATCCCATTCTTTAGTTGGACCTAATCTTGGATAATGAGATATTTTGCCTTCAGCAACTTTACATATTTTTAAAGAGCTACCCATTTTTATAATTTTTAAATCTTTATATAACCTTTTTTTATTTAAAATATATTCCTCAGTTTCATTATTTTGATGCGAATTACTAATAGCAATTGAATAATCATATTTAGAATTAGTAACCATTATTTTTTTTGATTTTAATAAAATATCTTCAATCTTAATATCATTAATTCTTTGATTACATATATTAATTTTTTTTGAATCAGTTTGTTTTGAACCAAAGAAAAGCTCACCAGTTGCGGGCGCATAAATAACTCCAATTACAGGTTTATTGTTTTCAACTAAAGCTATATTTACGGTAAACTGATTATTTTTTTTTAAAAAATCTTTTGTTCCGTCTAATGGATCTACAAGCCAAAAGGCTTTCCATTTTTTTCTCACACTGTAGGAAAACATTGTGTTTTCCTCACTTATAATTGGTAGACTAGCTTTATTTAAAAATTTTAAAATTATTTTATTTGAGTTTATGTCGGCCTGAGTTAATGGTGTTTTATCTTTTTTGGTTTGTATAGTTAAGCTTGAATTATAAAAATATAAAATCTCAGTCCCAGCATAAAGAGCTGCTTTAATTGATAATTTAAGTAATTCATAATGATTCATTTACTCTTTGCAATACCAATCTATTGTTTCTTTTAAACCATCATCAAAATTATAAAATGGATAATATTTCAAAATATCTTTTGCTTTGCTGATCGATGCTAAAGAATGTGGAACATCACCAACTCTATTTGGACCATTTAAAATTTTAACTTTTAAAATATTTTTATCATGTTTGGACAGTAATTCTCTTATTGAATAAGCTACTTTATTTATAGGTATTCTTTTTCCACAAGCAACATTAAAAACCTCACAGAGACTATTATTATTAGACTCAACAGCAAGTAAATTAATTAATTGAACGTTTTTTATATAAGTAAAATCTCTAGAAAATTTACCATCACCATTAATAACAGGACTTTTATTTTTAAGAAATTGATTTATGAATTTTGGTATAACTGCAGCATAGGGGCCATTAGGGTCTTGATTTGGACCAAAAACATTAAAATATCTTAAGCCTATTGTTTTTAAACCATAAATTTTTGAAAAAATCTCTGCATAATCTTCATTTATACTTTTTGTTAGAGCATAAGGTGACATAGGTTTACCTACCATGAGTTCTTTCTTTGGTAAATCTTCATTATCACCATAAACGGAGCTACTTGATGCGTAAATAAATTTTTTAATTTTATTTTTTTGAGCTTGAAATATAACATTTAAAAAACCTTGAACATTAACATCATTTGAAGTTATAGGATCTTTAATAGATCTTGGAACAGAACCTAAGGCAGCTTGATGAGAAATAAAATCAATATTTTCACAAATACTTTTGCAAAGAGACAAATCTCTAATATCCCCCTCTATAAATTCAAAATTATTATTTCCAAAAAGATCAATAATATTTGACTTATTCCCAGTCGAATAATTATCTACAGCTCTCACATAATAATTATTTTTTAAAAAAAATCTACATAAATGACTTCCAATAAATCCGGCTCCACCAGTTATTAAAATTCTTTTATTTTTCATCAAAACATCTAGAGTGATTGATCAGAAAAATCATTAATTTTTCCTTTCACATCGTAAATTAAAGTTCCTTGATTTTTTATCTTTTTGTAATTTATTTGTTCAAAAATTTTGTGACTAACTGCATGAACAACTAATTTATATTTTTTTGAAGGCATAGAATTAAATACTTCAAAGTTATAAATGGATTTGAATTTTTCAGAATCCACCCATGGATCATAAACATCAACATTATACCGCAACTTTATTAAATAATTAACCATATTAATTACTTTTGTATTTCTAAAATCTGGGCAGTTTTCTTTGAATGTAACACCTAATACTAATATATCTAGATTATTAACATTAGTGTCTGATTTTTTTATTAATGAATCAATTTGCTCAGCAACATATTGACTCATTGAATCGTTTAAATATCTTCCTGATAAAATAATTTCAGGTTCATAACCTTTATTAATTGCTATATCAGCCAAATAAAATGGATCAACTCCAATACAATGTCCACCTACTAAACCTGGTTTAAAATTTAAAAAATTCCATTTAGTACCTGCAGCTTTTAATACCTCATTAGTATCAATATTTAATAAATTAAAAATTTTTGCCAATTCATTAACAAAAGCAATATTGATATCTCTCTGAGAGTTTTCGATTACTTTAGCTGCCTCTGCAATTTTAATAGAAGGTGCTAAATATGTTCCTGCATCAATTATAGAACTATATAATTTGTCAATTATTAATGCCGAATATTTATTTGATCCAGAGGTTATTTTTAAAATTTTTGTTAGAGTTCTTGTTTTATCTCCAGGGTTGATTCTTTCAGGTGAATATCCAACATAAAAATCTTTATTGAATTCTAAATGACTATTATCTTCAAGAATTGGAATACAAATTTCTTCGGTTGCTCCAGGGTATACTGTCGATTCATAAACTACAATATTATTTTTAGAAAGAATTTTACCAACCATTTTAGATGCAGATCTTAAAGGTTGAAAATCAGGTTTATTATTTTTGTCTACAGGTGTAGGTACTGTAATTATGTAAATATCACAATTCTTAAGTTCTGAAAGATTACTGGTGGGCTTAAAGCCTAATAATGATGACTCAAAATTATTAATTAATGTTGATTTTAAGTCATTGTCTTCAACTTCGAGTGTAGAATCATGACCTTTTTTCAATGATTTCACTCTCTCAGAATTAATATCATAACCAAGAGTTTTATATTTTCTCCCAAATTCAACAGCCAATGGAAGTCCAACATATCCTAATCCAATAATACCAATTTTGTTAATTTTCATTATTTAATATCTATAGTAATCCGGCTTATAAGGTCCTTCAACTTTTACACCTATATAATCAGCTTGCTCCTGATTTAATTCTTCAAGTTCAACCCCAAGCTTTTCCAAATGAAGTTTAGCAACTTTTTCATCTAAGTGTTTTGGAAGCATATATACTTTATTTTCATACTTATCAAAATTATTCCAAATTTCAAGTTGAGCAAGTGTTTGGTTTGTAAACGAATTACTCATTACAAAACTTGGATGACCTGTGGCACATCCAAGATTCACTAATCTTCCCTCAGCTAATATAATAACCTCTTTTTCATCGATTTTGTATAAATCAACTTGAGGTTTAATTTCAATTTTAGTATGACCATAATTTTTATTTAGCCAAGCCATATCAATTTCATTATCAAAATGACCAATGTTACATACAATAGCTTTATCCTTCATTAATCTAAAATGTTTTTCCTTCAAAATATCTTTATTGCCTGTTGCAGTTACAATAATATCAGCATTTGCAATAACATTTTCTAATTTTTTGACTTCATACCCATCCATTGATGCTTGAAGTGCACATATTGGATCAATTTCAGAAACAGTAACAATCGCACCTGCTCCACTAAAAGAACCCACAGTACCTTTTCCAACATCCCCATATCCAGCAACAACAACTCTTTTTCCTGCCATCATAACATCTGTTGCTCTTCTTATTGCATCTACAGCACTTTCCTGACACCCATATTTATTATCAAATTTTGATTTTGTAACAGAGTCATTAACATTTATAGCTGGTAATGGAAGAGTGCCTTTTTTAACACGTTCATACAACCTGTGAACACCTGTTGTGGTTTCTTCAGAAAGGCCTCTTATTTCATCTACGAGGTTTGGATAGTGATCTAAAACTAAGTTTGTTAAATCTCCCCCGTCATCAAGAATCATATTTAGTGGTTTTCCTTCTTCACCAAAAAATAATGTTTGCTCTATACACCAATTAAACTCCTCTTCATTCATTCCTTTCCAAGCATATACGGGGATTCCTGCTGCTGCTATTGCGGCAGCTGCATGATCTTGCGTAGAAAAAATATTACAAGAACTCCATGTAACTTCGGCCCCTAACTCCACTAATGTTTCAATTAAAACAGCAGTCTGTATTGTCATGTGCAAACACCCTGCAATCCTAGCTCCCTTCAAAGGTTTTTTTGAACCATACTCTTTTCTAATTGACATTAAGCCAGGCATTTCTGCTTCGGCTAATTTAATTTCTTTTCTTCCCCAATCTGCAAGAGATATATCTTTTACTTTAAAGGGTATATATTTTTTCTTCATTTTTTAAATATTAAAATTATTTTTTATTTGTTTGACAAAATCTAATTTTTCCCATGTAAAAAGTTCAACTTTCTTTTCAATAGAATTACCAGATTTATCAATAAATTTTTTATTAATTATTTCATTTTTTCTACCCATGTGACCATAAGATGCTGTTTCAAAATAAATTGGATTTCTTAATTTTAGTCTTTTCTCTATGAAATAAGGTCTCATATCAAAAATTTTCTCAACTTGACGAGCAATTTCAGAATCAGAAATTTTTAGATTTGATGATCCATATGTATCAATAAATATTCCCATTGGTTCTGCTACACCTATTGCATAACCAACCTGAACTAGACATTGTGATGCTACACCTGCAGCAACAAGATTTTTTGCTATATGTCTAGCAGCATAAGCTGCGCTTCTATCAACTTTACTTGGATCCTTTCCTGAAAATGCACCACCACCATGTGCACCTTTTCCACCATAAGTATCAACAATTATTTTTCTTCCAGTTAAACCTGTATCTCCGTGGGGGCCTCCAATTACAAATTTACCTGTAGGATTAATATGATATTGAATTTTATCATTAAATAGATCTTTATAATTAGGATACTTCTCAATTACTCTTGGAATTAAAATATTTTTTATATCAGATTTGATTTTATTCAACATGTTGTCTTCAGAATCAAAATCATCATGTTGTGTTGACACAACTATCGAAACAATTTTAGTTGGATGGTTTGTGTCAGAATATTCAATTGTAACCTGAGATTTAGAATCTGGTCTCAAATATTTTATCTCTTTACACTCTCGTCTGAAATTAGCTAATTCAACTAGAATTTTATGAGACAAATCTAGAGCTAATGGCATGTAATTCTCTGTTTCGTTACAAGCGTAACCAAACATTATTCCTTGGTCGCCAGCTCCTTGACTTTCCAAATTTTCTTTTTCAACACCTTGATTAATATCAGGTGATTGTTCATGTAAATATGACTTTACATCACAACTTTTAAAATCAAATAAATACTCAGGCTCAGTGTAACCAACCTTTTCAATAACTTCCCTCGCAATTTGTATTTCATTAATATTTGACTTTGATTTAATCTCGCCAGCTAAAACAACTAAATTAGTTGTAACTAATGTTTCACATGCAACTTTTGAATTTTTATCAAATGCTAAATAATTATCAATAATTGCGTCGCTTATTTGATCAGCTAATTTATCGGGATGACCTTCACTAACTGATTCGGATGTAAAAATATAACTCATACTTATAAATTTAATTTACTGCTCTACCCTTCATGTTTTCCCAATCTCTAATTTTTCTAACCTTATTGTTAGTTTTCATAGCAGATTTTAAAACATTATTTGTCGTGCCTAGTTTTTCCGTAAGACTTATTAAGGCTGATAAATCTTTAGGGAAACAATGTCCACCAAATCCAAAATCACCATCAGGCCCCGGGACGTTTAAATGTGAGTTGCCTATCCTTTTATCATGAACTGAATATTCGATCACTTTATCATAATCTAAATTTAACTTCTCACATATTTCAAAAATTTCATTTGCAAATGAAACTTTCGTAGCTAAAAGACTATTAGTAAAGTATTTAATCATTTCAGCATGGGTAGAACCAGTTTTTATAATGTTTGTATTGGGAAAGACTCTAGAATAAATATTTTTTATGATTGTTGTAGCTGGTCTAGGGCCACCTATTATAATTCTATTTTGATTATTAAAGTCATCTATTGCATTTCTTTCTGTTAAAAACTCTGGATTAAAAACAATCTGAATTTTTTTATGAATTTTATTTAGTTTTTCAGTGGTTCCAGGTGGGATAGTTGATTTATTTACTAGAATTATACCACTTGAATCTGAAAATAAATCAATTACAGACTCAACAACAGTTGTATCACAGCTTCCATCCTTTTTCATTGGCGTTGGAACACAAATAAAAACTACCTTACATTGATTTTTAATTTCATTAATTGATGAATTACAGATCTCATCATTTAAATCAAATGAATAAACACTATAAAAATTTTTGAATTTTTGATAAACAGCATTACCAACAAATCCTTGCCCTATTATTCCTATATTCATAGCTTCGCCATTACAATCACATTTAAAGATTGCAAAAATAAATATTTTAATTTTCTAGTCAAGCTTCAAAAACAACTAAGCTATTTTGAAAAGTACCAGTAGAAGAAATTAAAAAATTAACTTTTCTATTTATTTCCTTTTCAATTTTTGGTTGTATATCATCTAAATATTTCCTATTTATATCCTTTCCTACTATTAAAACTTCAATTAATCCACTATCAATGCCCATTGCATAGTCTCCAAGTAAAATTATTTTTTCAATTTTTCCAATTCTGTTAAGTATCTGGTTTATTATGTCTTCTATCCCAAGGTGTTTTCTGACTATTGATTGTAGAACATCAAATAGAGGATGGTTTACATTAGCAGAATAAATAATTTTATTAGTCTCCGACTTTTTTATTAGGTAACCTGCATTAGTTAAATTATTTAATTCTTTTCTTACTGAATTGGTTGATTCGCCAAACTCATTAGCCAAAGAATTCAAATATCCTGTATTAGCAATATTTATAAAAAACTTAATTAATAAATTAAGTCTAGTCTTAGATGTTATGATTGAATCTAACATAATTTAAGTAACAAAAGTACTTAATTAAATCGATATATTTATGTTAAATTTGGAGTTGTGTCAAAAAGTTTACTAATAACTGGTGTTGCAGGTTTTTTAGGTTCCCACTTATGTGATTTATTTTTAAAAAAAAAATTTAAGGTTTTTGGAATTGATAATTTAATTACGGGTGATTTAATAAATTTAAAACACAATATAAATAATAAAAACTTTAAATTTATTAATCATGATGTATGTAATGAAATATTTTTAAATGAGAAAATTGACTATATATTACATTTTGCATCACCAGCTAGTCCACAAGACTACCTAAACTATCCAATTGAAACACTAAGGATAGGCTCAAAGGGTACTGAAAACATATTAAGTTTTGCAAAAAAAAATAATGCTACAATTTTATTAGCTTCAACATCTGAAATATATGGAGATCCTGAAAAGCATCCTCAAAGTGAATTATATTTTGGGAATGTTAACCCAATTGGGCCCAGAGGTGTTTATGATGAAGCAAAAAGATACTTAGAGGCTATGTCGATGGCTTATTTTAGAAAGTTTAATCTAAATATTAAAATTGCCAGGATTTTTAATACTTATGGACCGAGAATGAGGAAAAATGATGGGAGAGCAATTCCAAATTTTATAAATCAATCAATTAATAGAAAAAAATACACTCTTTATGGTGATGGTAATCAAACAAGATCATTTTGTTATGTAAGTGATACAACAGATGCAATATTCAAACTACTATTTAGTAATTACAACAACCCTGTTAATATTGGCAATCCTGATGAGTATACCTTGAATCAACTTTTGAAATTAATAAACCAAATTAACAACTATACTAATGAAATAATATTTAAGAAGCTTCCTGAAAATGATCCAAAAAGAAGAAAACCTGACATAAGTCTGGCAAAAAAAATACTAAATTGGGAACCCAAAATTTCTCTAAGAGATGGCTTAATTAAAACAATTGATTATTATAATAATTTAAACAAGGAATAGAATGAAAAATATTTTGATTTTAATTTTAATTTTTGGATTAATCAATTCCTGTTCATACCCAGAAATGTCCAGAAATGAAGTTGTATATGAAAATAATTTTGAAGAAAACAGCCTTGCAAATATCAATGGCGGTGGAATTATTTCATATAACAATACTAAAGTTTTAGGAAATTTTAATAATGAAAGTTTCACACTTCATTTAAATGATATTGGAGATCATGAATATGTTTTTTTATCATTCGATTTATATATACATGGGTCTTGGGATGGAAATTTTAATGGTTTTAATGATGACAGGCCTGATAAATGGATTTTAGAATTCAAACCAGATATGGATTTATATAAAGATTTTGAATTTAGCAAGTTTGAAACTACTTTTTCAAATAGCCCTTGCTTTACAAATTATTGTCTTTTACAATCATATCCGGAAAATTACCCAAATCAAAATAACCCAAAAAAAGGAGCTTATAGTTATGGATTACCCTCAATATGTGATGATAATTTTTTTGGAGGATCTACTACGTTATATAAAATAGAAAAAGGTTTTATAAGTTCTGGTAATGCCATAACTATAAGATTTTATGATGAATTATTCCAACCAAATGCAATAGATAACAAAGGAGTTAATCAGCAAAAATGCGATGAAAGTTGGTCTGTTGATAATTTAAAAATTCGAGTTATTAAATATCAATGAAAAAAACTTTCTTTTTTTTTATAATTACTACCTACGTTGGTTTTAGTCAAAATCTATCACTTAATTATGATTTTATAAATCAAAATATTCGATTTAATCAATTAAATGGTGATTTGGAAATGAGTTACTCATTCAACCTCAGACCATTAAATATTGAAAAAATTAACTTGGATAGCAATGATTATTTCTTAAACAGTTATTCCAAAAATATAATATCAAATAAAAAAAATACACTATCAATAAAATTATTACCTGTTTCACATATTATTGAATTTAATTCTAAGCACCCATATAATAGAAATAACGGAAGTTTAATTCCAAATAAAGGATACCAACATTTATTTTCCATGGGCCTATTTTTAAAGGCTGGTCCACTAAGTTTTCAGTTTATGCCTGAACATCATTACTCACAAAATAAAGCTTATGATGGATTTTGGGAAGGTCACTATCCAGCAATTTGGAAAGAAAGATATGCACTCTGGAATCATATAGATATGCCAGAACGTTTTGGTGAAAAAAGACATAATCAAAAATTAATTGGACAATCTAATATTAGTTTAAGTTGGAAGAATATCAGTTTAAGTTTATCAAATGAAAATTTATGGTGGGGACCTTCAATAAGAAATAGTATCATGCTGAGTAATCATGCAAGAGGTTTTAAACATATATCAATTAAAACTAATGCTCCTATAAAAACTTTGATTGGAAGTTTCGAAGCACAATTAATTAACGCTCATTTAAAATCATCTGGATATCTTCCACCAAATCCAGATTATGAATATGCTGGA
>TARA_B100001175_G_scaffold74513_1_pt1 | contig 31224 bp, 25 predicted proteins | sample TARA_B100001175 | Tara Oceans TARA_B100001175
ACGTAGTTGCGGGCGCAGTGCCATCATCGGCAGTCACAGACGGAATGGTGGCTACTGCAGTAAATGGGGATGACCTGATCTTCACAGTAGGCGCTGGTGTCATGATTAACGATGCCAATGTTGTGCTAGCAGACGTACCTGCGTCCAACGGAGTCATTCATGTCATAGACAAGGTTCTCATGCCTCCGGCAGACGAGCCAGTACTTCCAGATGGTTGCGACTATGTTGTTGGTGTCGATGAGTCGGGTTACGCTTTCGATACACCAGAACTATCGATAGATGTAGGTCAAACCGTATGCTGGATATGGCAAGACGAGACAATGGCACATAACATCGCACAGATAGAGAATGAAGGCGATACACAGAGGATGCTTGGAGGAACGTACAGTGGCATGTCAATGATGTCAGTGGACTACCGAGTAACTTTCGATGAGAATGAGACTTTCATGTACATCTGTGAGCCACATGCAACCATGGACATGGTAGGCAAGGTAATCGTAGGTACTGGAGTCAACGAAGTAGTCGAGGATACCGACAGTGACTCAGACAGCGATAATACTGTTCCAGGATTCACTGCTGGATTGTCAGGATTAGCTCTAGCTGGAGCTGTCATCATGTTTGGTGGCAGAAAGTCCGGACTTTAGACGTAAAAAGCCCTTCATCGGGAGAAAACATCCGGCTCCCAAGCCGTGATTCTCCCGGTGAAGGCACTAGTCATCACTGTTAACGGACTGGCCAAGTATAGTTTGCCAGGCCCAGATCTTCCCTGAAAATTTCTATTTATCGCTGAGACGGTTACCTGTTCCGAATCTTCACTAACTCCCGGGCCAGCTCCTATACAAGCTCCACAGCCAGGATCAATCAGATGCACCCCAGCTTCCTCGAATGTTTTGGTCCAGCCCCTAACTTCAGATAGATCCTTTACAGATTTGGAACCAAACTGAATGTAGCAGTCTACTCCCTCGGCGATCCTTAGTCCCGCATCAAGGGCCGCCTCACACACCATTGCATAGAATGAGAAGTCATCATCTTTGCCAGCTGTACACGACCCTGCATATGCAATATCTATCTTCACATCACCAATTTCATCGATGTATGCCCCGTTGGTTGGATCAGACGGAACCCCTTCGTCAGGATTACCAGGATGAGCAACCATAGGGCGAATATCGAACAAATTTATCTCATGAGTCCCCCCTTCGTAGTGGGCCCCCTCATCTGGTAAGACGAAGGACTCTCTAATCTGATCTTCAGACAGATCGTGTCGCTTCCTTAGCAACCACTCCACCGTCCTGTCATCGGCTTCACAGATTCCTGTCTTGGCACTACACTCTGTAGCCATATTGCACAAAGTAGCCCTCTCATCCATTGACAGATTTACCAATCCGGGTCCTCCGAATTCCATACTTCGGTCCAGAGTCTCAGAATTAGCCGCATACTTCCAAAGGATGTGGAGAATTATGTCCTTTGCAGTACAACCAGGATCTAGTTCTCCAACCAGTTCGAATCTAATACTCTCAGGCACATTCACGAATGAAAACTGGTTATGCACTAGATTAGCATATTCAGTAGAACCTACTCCATACGCTAGTGCGTTAGAAGCGCCCCCCATGCATGTATGCGAATCCGTGGCTTGAATGAAATCTCCAACATCTATGAATTCCTCTCTCGCTACCTGGTGACATATTCCTGGGCTTATTCCTCCTACTGCCGAGTAGTCCCTAACTCCTGTGTGAACCTGAAAGTCCACTTGCATGTCTCTGAGGGTCTGTATCTTATCCTCGAATCTACTGAATCTCTGTACGCCGGTGGCATAGAGCAGATGGTCCTCAAAAACGGCGAACTTACTGGGGTTAGGTAATGAGTAAGAAATTCCATATTCCTCAGAAAGAAACGTGTGAACCTGTGCAGTAGTGAACTCATGGGAATATCCCCCATCCACCTGAGCTAGAACCGCATCACCGGGTTTAACGAAATTGTTACCCTCACCATCCCCGAGAAGCTTGGATGCAATCATCTTCTCTACCATATTCATAGGCCTAGGGGCACACTTATTCTCTGGTAAGATAATATCTCCCGATTTCAACTTCTTCGCAAAGGGAAGAATTCCCCCACTCTCTAAAATTAGTTTACTTATCGGGTCGTAGCCTTCAGTGAACTCGGAAAGAGGAATACTCTCCCCTCCCTGAAGCCTCTCGAGCATAGAATGATCTCCCATCAATTGTCCTAGATTCAGATTATTCCTCTCATGTATGGGGGCGAATGACTCAGCTATCACAATCCTGATGCCTGACCATCTCTCACACTGTGGTGCGGTTTCTCTACTGGAACCAGTTCCCTTCCTATGTCCGGACACTATTACTTCGAACCCCCCGTCCTTCAGTGCTCTCTGTGCAAAAACCCTTTGACCGCCATGAAGAAGCCCAGCGTAAGCATTCTCTGCGATTTCAGATGGTTCATGGTCAAAACAAACCCAAGCAGGGGTCATCACGTCTGTATTGATGTCATCTAAGAGATCCCCGACTGAAAGATCTGCCATCTTCAGATCAAGCCCTTCGTATAGTTGCCTTCTAATTAGATCCAAATCTTTAGTCAGGAACAACACTCTTTTTCCAGGAGTAAGACTGATGTTTTTTGGGGGCCAGTGTCCACTCATCAATCAACCACTCCTAAAACCTCCAACGCTTCGTTCTATTTCACGGTTCTCGATAGAGTTGTTTCTCAGATGGCTACTAGTGCATCTTTGAGTAAAACATGGACAATGTTAAATTTAAATAACATGCGCTTTCGGGAGTTTATACCTTTCCCAAGGAAGGAGACTAAAAAAATGGCTGACTATCTAGTTGAAGACACAGTGAAATGCAACGAATGTGGAAGCAGGAATCTGCTTAGAGATGAGACCCGTGGTGAGGTCTGTTGTGAGGATTGCGGGGTAGTCCTTGAAGACAAAGTGATCGATCAGGGGGCCGAGTGGAGGGTTTTCAGTCCAGAACAAGGAGACCAGAGAGCTCGAACCGGTGCTCCAATGACTGTAATGCTACACGACAAGGGGCTTTCTACAGACATTGATTGGCAGAACAAGGACTACTCTGGAAAGTCTATCTCTAGCAGGTACAGGAGCCAGTTCTACAGAATGAGGAAGTGGCAGAAGAGATCCAGAGTCAGTAATGCAACTGAGAGGAATCTAGCTATGGCATTAGCAGAGCTTGATAGGATGGCTAGCAGGTTAGACCTGCCCAAGTCCATCAGGGAAGCCGCGGCTGTGAATTACAAGAAAGCAGTAGAGGCCCGACTTATTCGAGGTCGCTCCATTGAAGGAGTCGCTGCCGCCAGTCTTTATGCCGCTTGCAGACAGTGTAAGAATCCAAGAACCCTCGATGAGATTGGTGAAGCCAGTCGTACAGGAAGAAAGGAGATTGGCAGGACATACAGATTCATGGTAAGAGAGCTGAAGATGAAGATACCACCAACAAAGCCCGAGGATTATATCCCTCGTTTCTGCTCTGGTTTAGATTTGGACGCTGAGGTTCAGGCAAAAGCATACGAGCTCATTAGCGCCGCACAAGAGAAGGAGCTGACGAGTGGAAGGGGCCCAACCGGAATCGCCGCTTCAATAATCTATATCGCGAGCGTACTCTGTGGGAAGAGAAGGACACAGAGAGAGGTTGCGGAGGTTGCTGGAGTGACCGAGGTCACAATCAGAAATCGTTACAAGGAACTGATTCAGAACCTCAATATCGAACTAGAGATATGAGGATCATGTCTCGAAGAGAGGCCTCAGCTCTCGTTTGGGAGCAGTGTGAGCGTTCGATAAGGAGATTCGTAGAATCCTCCTTTCTCATCGCCACATTACCAAACCCCCCTCTTGAACTCCCAGATTTTCCTGCTATACAACCAGACAGCTCTGATTTTCTTGTGAGGCAGTCAGTTGGCTTATTCTTAGCAGATAGAGCTGGTTTCAACCATAGAATGTCAGCTATAGTCGATGATCTCTTACCAGATCATGTCAAGAGGCATATTGATCCAGATTCTGCTGAGCAGAGATGGATTTCTAGCAATATGGATGAAATCTCAGAAAGGGTGATTTCCAGTATCATAGGAGGTTGGCTTTCTTCTGCTTTGGACGAGGATTCACCAGACACAGACAGATGGTATCTTGCAGTTTCCCTGCTGATTGGCTTCTCACTCAGTGGCTCAGAACAGATTAGAAAAGACGGTTTCCACTTTCTGACATCTATAGCCATGGCGAAACCACCCGGTTCGTGGTCAGCTAGGGTATCTGGTCCCCACCAGTTAGCATGGTCACCCGATAACGATAATCAGCATGAGGAACCCCCTCATCCAGCAGGCGTTCTCGCCGCCGCCACTATCTTGGATACCATAGGTCTAGGTGAGTCATCGAGAATACGAATCCTCCCCTATTGGTTGGAAGGGCTTACAGTAACAGGTCAGCTATGTAGGCTTCTTGAGGTTCCTCGTAGATTGACAGTCCTCCTTGGAGAAGGGCAGGGAAACAATACCAAGATAGTAGTCAGGAGCTCCATTCAGCTTCTGTCAAGTTGGCCCCAAGAGTCACGTGATATCCTCACTTTGGCAGCTCAGCATACTGATACCGAGACTCGTAGAGAACTCTCCTCCTCGCTACAGAGAATAGCTTCGGAAGATATTGATCTAGCGATTAAACTGATGGATGGATTATTGGGGGACAATGATCCAGATGTCAGGGTACTGGCGACGTCCTTCCTCTCTTCGCTGGTTAGATCAGACATCCATGTCTTCACCAAGAAAGCGATAATTGTACTACAAATGAACGATCAGAGAATGACTCAGAGAATAGTTGACTCAGCGATGAGAGAATACCTATCACTGGATCCTCTGGACGACACTGGACTGGTTCACCAGGCCTGGATGTCCTCAGGCGAATCTTCTAGATCAAGATTGTCCGGTTTGATTATTCAGCAACACGAGGTATCCAGCGAGGGCTTCTCCGAACTATGTAGGCGTGTTTTCAACACCAGCAAAGAAGCATATGCCGACCTGAAGGAAAAGATACTCAGAAGAGACAGCTCAATGATTGGAGAATTTCCACATTGAACTCAAGACTACGAGCATCCAGTGGTGGAGCCACAGGCATTGCACTTGAGGCACGTCCCATTCCTAACCATTTGACTACTACCACAGTCATCACAGATGTCTCCGGTAAATCCAGCTTCCCTGGCCTGTCGATAGGCCTTCGCCTCGGGAGTCTCAGTGGGCTGTATGGCATCAAGTCTGAGTTGCACTTCTCTGGTTTCACCACGTATCCTCATTACCCCTTCATCAGTAATTTCCGGTTTAGTGATGGTGAAAGGATCTAGATCCTCTGCATCAACGTGAGCCAGGTCATCCCTACCAGCGTATTCTATCGCCAGCTCTCTGAATATCCAATCTACGAGACTCGAGGCCATCTTCACTCTACCACTTCCTCCTTCTACCATTCCACTGGGTTCGAACTTCTGGAAGGTGAATACCTTGACGAAGGCCTCCAATGGAACCCCGTGCTGGAGGCCAATGGATACAGCGATGGCGAACTGATTGAGCATAGCCCTCCACGCGGCACCCTCCTTCGACGTGACCAGAATTATCTCTCCTAACCTACCATCTGGATATTCCCCGGTAATGAGACGAACACTATGACCGCCTATTCTTGCCTTCACATTATCTCCCTTCTTCTTGTCAGGAAGAGCACGGCGAGTGGCTATGTAGTCCACGAAGGACCTTGCAACTGGAACGGCCGCCACTTCTGGAATTGGTAAAGCCTCAACAACCTGCTGAACCATGACTGATACCGATTCATCTTCCTCCTCCTCCTCGAGCATGGTCGTATCGACCAATTGGTTCATCAGAGGTTGAGATAGCTTGGAACAGTCACGATATACCGCACAGGCTTTGATCATGGTTTCATGACTTAGGTCATAGGCGGCTCTGATATCTTCCACAGTGGAGTCAGAAGGCATATTGATTGTCTTTGAGATAGCCCCTGAGATGAAGGGCTGTGAGGCAGCCATCATCAGAACGTGAGCCTTCCAGTCAATCGCCCTCTTTCCGTACTTTCCACAAGGAGTGGCACAGTCGAAAACAGGCAAGTGCTCCTCCTTCAAGCCAGGGGAACCCTCAATGGACCCCATTCCGAAAACATGGTCATTCGCCTCATCAACTTCAGACCCTGAGAAGCCAAGGTGACTCAGGACATCGAACCACGGATCCTCACATTGTTCCTGGGTCATCCCCAGAGTGTCCTTGCAGAAGTCGACACCGACGATAGAGGGTGCGAAGGCACCCCTTATTCCGAAAACGTCTTTCATACTGGAGTTGATATTAGAGATTACGTCCTTGGTAAATCCGAGTTCGGTGAGTCTGCTTGAAGTTAGGTTAGGGCACCCGCTGAGATTCATTGTGCCCATGATGTATTCCATGATTGCTGAGACCTTGGGCTTGGAGTATCCAAGCCTCTTCAGAGCGGCAGGTACTCCGTTATTGATGATCCTCATAGAGCCACCACCTGCTAGCGTCTTGTATTGAATCAAAGAGAATTGTGGCTCAACTCCCGTGGTATCAGCTCCCATAACGAGGCCGATAGTACCGGTGGGGGCAATGACAGTGGTCTGAGCGTTCCTGTACCCGTGTTCTTCACCCTCTCTCAAAGCCCTGTCCCAAGCATCTCTTGCAGCATCTAGGAGATCTTTGGGACACTTCTTGGCGTTAATTCCCATTGGGGTAACTGTGAGGTCCTCATATTCCTCGGAGGGCATATCATATGCCGCTCTCTTATGGTTCCTCATAACTTTCAGCATACTCTCCGAATTCCTATCATAGTCTGGGAAGGGTCCGAGGAAAGATGCCATCTCTGCACTGGTGGCATAAGACTCACCACACATGATGGAGGTCAGAGCGCCACAAATCGCATAGCCTCGCTCATCATCGTAGGGGATGCCCATGTGCATTAGCAACGAACCGATATTGCAGTACCCAAGGCCAAGGGTCCGATAGTCGTACGAACCTCTTGCAATTTCCTCGGAAGGGAACTGAGCCATTAGAACGCTCACTTCAAGAGTTGCCGTCCATAGTCTAACGCTGTGCCTGAAGTCTTCAATCTGGAATTTATGAGTATCTAGATCGTAGTATTTTAGTAGATTGATACTTGCTAGATTGCAAGCTGTATCATCAAGGAACATATACTCCGAGCAGGGATTAGATCCATTGATTCTCCCTGCCTCAGGACAAGTGTGCCACTCGTTGATGGTGGTGTCAAATTGAACTCCTGGATCAGCGCAGGCCCATGCAGTGTATGCGATCTTATCCCACAATTCCCCTGCATCAAGTGTCTTGCATGCTTCAGGCTCTCTTCCTTCCTTAGAGGCCTTATCCAGTTCTGTCCTCCAGTGAAGGTCCCATGTGCGACCGTCTTTCACAGCCTCCATGAATGAGTTTGGCACTCTCACAGAGTTGTTACTGTTCTGTCCAGAGACGGTGACGTAAGCTTCTCCCTGCCAATCAGTATCAAAGACCTCGAAGTCAACTCCTCTCCACCCCTGTCTCGCCAAATCGACGATTCTCTGGATATGAGGTTGAGGGACACAATCCCTAATCGCCTTTACCATAGCTTTCTTGAGGCTGGGGTTCCTACCTTGTTCGAACCTTCCATCGTCCTCCTCAGCCTCCCAAATCGACTCCATCAATGAATCGGCGTGCTTCTGTAGAATATTGCTTCCAATTACAAGAGCAGATACCTTCTCCTCCTCACTACTTTTCCAGTCAATATACTCCTCAATATCTGGATGATCTAGATCCAATGTGACCATCTTTGCAGCTCTTCGAGTCGTACCCCCTGATTTGATGGCACCCGCCGCCCTGTCTCCTATCTTCAGGAACGACAGTAGCCCAGACGAGCTCCCTCCCCCAGAGAGAGGCTCACCCGTACCTCTTATCTTGGAGAAGTTAGATCCTGTGCCAGAGCCATACTTGAAGAGAAGCGCTTCGCGGTTCCATAATCCCATTATGGAATCCTTCCCACCTACGAGGGAGTCCCCAACAGATTGTATGAAGCACGCGTGTGGTTGCGGGTGTTCATATGCATTTACAGAGTATTCAAGATTTCCAGTCGTGGGGTCAATGTATGTGTGCCCTTGAGCAGGGCCTTCAATTCCATAGGCCCAGTGAAGTCCAGTATTGAACCACTGTGGGCTATTGGGTGCTGAGCGCTGACTCGCTACCAAGAAGCACATCTCATCGAAGTATGATCTTGCATCTGCCTCACTAGCAAAGTATCCATGCTTCCATCCCCAGTAAGTCCAGGTTCCGGCAAGTCTCCTGAAGAGCTCTCTTCCATCTCTCTCACCAGTAAACCGGTCATCAGATGCCAGAGTCTCTAGCTTCTCGTGATCAGGCTCACTCCTTTGTAGCCAAACGGGGACCCCTTCCTCTGCCACCTTCCTGAGGTGGGTTGGGACTCCGGCCTTCCTGAGATACTTCTGTGCGAGTACCTTCCCAGGTACTCCCGAGTACCCAGAGGGTAGCCTAACGCCTGTGATTGAATCTGCCATTGAACCGTCAGGATTCCTGATTTCTGCATCCATCTCAATCCAATCGAACATTTCGAAAGGATCTTCTCCAGAAGATGTAAAGCGTCGTTCAATTACCATGCCTTTCTCAGCATTCTCTTCCTCATTTGAACCCCTAATCTCCTGTTGCATCTTCTCACTACTCCTCCTCGTCAACAGTCTGCATACACATCCCGCGGCGCAAGGGATTCCGTCTTCTGGATGGGGGGTGTTTAATGATTGGTGTAGGTAACCACACCAATGACGCAGATAGAGTATTTATGCGAAGGTAGGAAAACCGGCTAATCTGATATTTCTAACTCTGCATCTCCAGAGTCCAAGTCAGGTTGGCTCCAGAACGAGTAATCATAATTCCTACGCTGCAATATACTTCATGACTCCTCTCAATAAGCCTTCTAACGAGCTTCTCCGGAACATCCCCCTTCACAATGTAATTCATATTGATAGAGGTGAATACGCGGGGTTGCTCGGAAGATCTAACAGAATCTATCTCCACTCTTGCGAACTCCACACTCCCAACCCTGTCTTTCAGTCCATCAATGACATCAATCAGCGAACACGCCGCATGAGAGTGTAGGACCATCTCCATGGGACTGGGACTAGACTCTCCATATATTTCGAATACCTTACCTTTAGAGGTAGTACCAATGTAACCCTTCTCTGCTGTCCACCGCACTTCTCCGTCCATGCCCCTCACCCTGAGTCACCCCCCTTCAAGGGTTGGCTTCATCAATGCCCATACAGTCGGCGTTATTGGTAACATGGCGCAAGACTCACTAATCAAACTCTCAGATGGGCATTTAGAAGTCCCAGAAAATCCCACTATCCACTACATCGAAGGTGACGGAATAGGAATCGACATAACCCCTGTAATGATCAAAGTCGTGGATCACGCTGTTAGCAAGGCATATGCTGACTCTCGAAAGATACAGTGGGCTGAAGTTCTAGCTGGCCAGAAGGCTTTCGATACAACCGGCGAGTGGCTACCAGAAGAGACCCTCGAAGCTATGCGAAACGGGCTTGTTTCTATCAAGGGGCCACTAACTACTCCCGTAGGAGGGGGAATACGAAGCCTCAATGTCGCATTGCGTCAGAAGCTAGATCTCTTTGCATGCGTAAGGCCCGTGAGGTGGTTCGAAGGAACTCCGAGCCCGGTGAGGGATCCCGGAGCTGTTGATATGATAATATTCAGAGAGAACAGCGAGGACGTATATGCTGGTATAGAGTGGGAGGCGGGAAGTCCAGAAGTCCAGAAGGTCATACAATTCCTTCAGAAAGAGATGGGGGTCCAGAAGATAAGATTCCCTGAAACCTCTGGAATCGGCATCAAGCCGATTAGCTCAGAGGGAACCATTAGGATAGTTCGTTCCGCAATCAGATACGCCATAGACAACGACAAAGACTCAGTCACACTCGTTCACAAGGGGAATATCATGAAGTTCACTGAGGGGGGATTTAGGGACTGGGGATACCAGCTCGCCCGTGATGAGTTTGGTGCGGAGCTTCTTGATGGTGGTCCGTGGTGCTCCCTCGAGAATCCGAAAACAGGCAGGACAATCACGATCAAGGATGTCATAGCAGATGCAATGCTCCAACAAATCCTCACACGGCCCAGAGAGTACGGGGTCCTAGCCACAATGAATCTTAACGGCGACTACATCTCGGACGCTCTAGCCGCCCAAGTCGGGGGAATTGGAATAGCACCCGGTGCAAACATCAACTATGATACTGGAATAGCAATTTTCGAGGCCACTCACGGTACTGCTCCCAAGTACACTGGTCAGGACAAGGTAAACCCTGGAAGCTTGATACTCTCTGCTGAGATGATGCTTCGACACATGGGTTGGGAAGAGGCCGCGGATCTAATTATCAAGGGCATGGAAGGAGCTATTTCGGCTGGAACGGTAACTTACGACTTTGAGAGGCTCATGGATGACGCGACCCTTCTTTCTTGCTCCGGTTTTGGAGATGCCCTCATTTCTCACATGTGAGATGGTAACATGAACGATTTCAGCGAGGAGAAACTCGCTCAACTCAGAGAAAACATTCTGAGTATGGCTAGAGAAGCTGAGTCAAAGGATGACCCATTAGCGTGGTTCGAAGAACTCTACAATGCCTCATGTGGCAATAATACAATGATTCCCTGGTCAGATGGGGAACCTCATCCATTCTTGGTCGATTGGGCGAAATCTAATGCCTCTGTAGGAAGGGCCCTGGTCGTAGGATGCGGTCTTGGAGAGGACGCATCTTACCTCGCGAAGATTGGCTGGAACGTGACAGCATTCGATATATCTCCAACAGCGGTAGAATGGTCTTCTAGAATTCACCAGGGGATTGATATCGATTGGAGAGCCGAGGATTTACTGCATTTACCAGATACTTGGATGGGTGCGTGGGACTTAGTCGTGGAGGTTCACATCCTGCAAGCGATACCAGAAGAAATCAGACAAATGGCGGCGCCGAAATTGGCTCCTTTACTGGCCCCAGGTGGAAATCTGATATGTATAGGTCGATACAATTCATCCGGTCAAGAGGCAGAGGGTCCACCGTGGCCATTATCTAAGCCCTTCATCCAATCTATTGGAAGGGGACTAAAACCCGTTTTGTTTGACGTCAGAAATAGAAAACAGGATGAACCAGACGTCAAGCGATACATCGCTATATGGCAACGGAATAACTAGGAAACACAGTTTAGTAAAATAAACCCAGTGTAGTAAAAATTACCTGCACTTTTAATTATCCAACCCGTTCATGCCAGATTATGCCCGCAGTGATAGCCGGATACGCCAGATCCCCCTTCACACCAGCCAAGAGAGGGAGCCTTGCTAGAACTAGACCAGATGACATAGCCGCTACAGTGGTAAATGGACTGATTAAAGAAACAGGAATAGACCCCTCTCTGATTGAAGACCTGATAGTCGGCACAGCCTTTCCCGAAGCCGAGCAAGGATTCAATGTCGCTAGGATGATAACTTTCCTTACCGATCTCCCTGAAACCGTTCCCGGAGTCACCATCAATCGATTCTGCGGCTCATCCATGCAAGCCATACACGATGCAGTAGGGAGGATATCGATGGGGGCTGGAGACGCGTTCATTGCAGGAGGAGTTGAGTCTATGACCAGAATTCCAATGACAGGATACAACCCCATGCCTAATCCCAGACTGAGCACCGACTATCCAGAGGCGTTCACGTCTATGGGTATAACCGCCGAAAACCTGGCTGAGAAATATGACATCAGCAGAGAGCGACAAGAAGCATTTGCCATAGAGAGCCAATCAAGAGCCTCGAAGGCATCTCAGAGTGGATCCCTAGCTGAAGAGATAGTGCCAGTAGAGACAGAGCAAGGAGTCATTTCCGAAGATGGATGCATCCGTGCAGAAACCGATGCCGCAACACTTGCCCGGCTACGGCCAGCGTTTCTCTCGGAAGGCTCTGTCACCGCTGGGACCTCCTCCCCTCTGACGGATGGCGCGGCATTCGTCCTCGTATGCTCGGAAGAATTTGCTGCTCAGAACGGCTTGGAGCCACTTGCTAGAATCATAAGCTCAGCAGTCACTGGATGTTCCCCTGATATCATGGGAATAGGTCCAGTAAATGCTACTAGGAAGGCACTGGAAAGAGCCGGGCTATCCCTCGATGAGATTGATGTCATAGAGCTAAATGAGGCATTTGCCGCACAGTCACTCGCTGTGATGGAGGAGCTTGGATTAGACCCATCCAAAGTCAATATTGAGGGTGGCGCAATAGCCCTAGGGCACCCTCTCGGAGCTAGTGGTGCAAGAATTACCGGAAAGGCAGCACAGCTGATGAGCAAGAATGACGCAAAGCATGCCCTAGCTACAATGTGCATAGGCGGCGGACAAGGGATCGCTACGGTCCTCGAAAGAATTTAGGTGATATATTGTCGGAATCAATCAAGAAAGTCGCAGTCATAGGCAGCGGTGTAATGGGCGCTGGAATAGCCGCTCACTGCGCAAACGCTGGATGTGATGTCCTCCTCCTCGACATAGTTCCAAAGGATATTGCGGACAGGAGCTCCCTAGCTAGGACAGCCATCGAGAAGATGCATAAGTCAAACCCAGAGATGCTCATGCACAAGAGAAATGCCAGGAGAATAACTCCAGGAAATATCGAAGATGACTTGGAGCTACTGAAAGACTTCGACTGGGTAGTGGAAGTAGTGATAGAGAATCTCGATATCAAGAGAAACCTGTATTCCAACCTGTCAAAACACATAGGTCCCGATACCATCTTGTCATCGAATACATCGACACTCCCGAGGTCCGAGCTAGTTTCCGATCTCCCGGGGGAAGTCTCCTCCAGATTCCTCATTACCCACTTCTTCAATCCTCCTCGGTACCTACCGCTACTGGAGGTCGTCACCGCTCCTGAGGTCGATAAATCGGTCGTGCAGAGATTCTGCAGTTTCGCTGACCTCAAGCTTGGGAAGAGGGTTACCATGTGTAACGACAGGCCTGGTTTCATCGGAAACAGACTCGGTGTTTACTTCATCCAGAGGGCATTCAAGGCCACGCTTGACCATGGTCTGTCAATAGAGCAGGCGGATGCGATGCTGGGTCGGCCCATAGGACTCCCCAAGACAGCAGTATTCGCACTGATGGATCTAGTTGGAATCGATCTAATCCCCCATGTCACCGAGAGTCTTCTTTCACATCTTCCAGAGGACGACCCCTTCCATCTCATAGCCGGAACTGGGGAGGAGATAGTCATGTCAATGATCCAAGACGGGTATACGGGACGCAAAGGAAAAGGTGGGTTTTATCGCTTGAATCGAGATGCTGGTACGAAGGTCAAGGAGGCCAGGAACCTCTCTACCGGTGAATATAGCCCAGCTAATCGCAGAGCGGCCTTCCCTTCTGCAAAGATGGGCAAGAGAGGGCTCGCTTCACTGATGGATTGCGATGATGATGGCGCTCGATTGGTGACAGACGTTCTACTGGACTCCCTTTCTTATGCCGCGTACATAGTCCCAGACGTCAGTGATGACATCTACTCGATCGATGGTGCCATGAAGGTGGGATACAACTGGAAGAGGGGGCCATTCGAGATGATGGACTCCATCGGCCCATCATCAATGGTTGAGAGGCTACAGGCTTCAGGGAGGGAAGTACCCAGCTTCCTCTCCCTCGCAGCAGAGAAGGGCTCTTTCTACAGTATTGAGGATGGAGAGATTACCAGACTATCTCCCACGGGAGAGATGGTAGTGGTTGACAGACCGGAAGAGACACTTAACGTGGCCGATTTGAAGAGAAGAGGAAAGCCACTGAAGAGGAATGGGTCAGCTAGCATATGGGATATCGGAGACGAGGTCTTGCTAGTGGAATACCACACTAAGATGAACGCCATGGATCCAATGAATATGGAAATGCTTCTTAATGCAGTAGATATGGCTGAATCAGAAGAATACAAAGGAATTGTGATCGGTAATGATGCATCCAATTTCTGTGCTGGTGCAAACCTCGGTCTCGCCCTTTTCGCAGCAAACCTAGCCGCATGGAAAGACCTCGAGGACTTCATAGGACTCGGGCAGGACACCTATCAGACTCTGAAGTACTCCGAAGTCCCTGTAGTCGCCGCTTCAGCAGGGCTGTGCCTAGGAGGGGGGGCCGAGGTTCTGATGCACTGTGATGCTGTACAGGCCCACAGTGAATCCTATGTCGGACTCGTAGAGGTAGGCGTTGGAATAATTCCAGCGTGGGGCGGGTGTAAGGAGCTACTAGGGAGGCTCATCGATTTTGGAATAGTCACAAACGGACCTATGGGTGCAGTGATGAAGGCCTTCGAGACAATAGGCACCGCTCAAGTGGCCAAGTCAGCCGAGCAGGCTAGATCCATGGGCTTCTTAGGTCCAAAAGACGGAATCACCATGAACAGGGACAGACTATTGGCAGATGCCAAAAACAGGGTACTAGAGCTCTCAGAAGACTATTCTCCCCCAGAGCCCAGAACATATTCCCTTCCTGGCCCCACAGGGATGGCCGCACTCAATCTCGCACTGAGTGACTTAGCACTCTCAGGTCAGGCAACTCCCCATGACGTAGTTGTCGCAACGGCTCTAGCGGAAATCCTCACTGGCGGTAGTACTGATATCACTGCGACTCTAGAGGAAGATGACATCCTTTCCATGGAGAAAGAGGCTATCACTAACTTGGGAAGGCACCCAGATACCCTGGATAGAATGCAACACATGCTTGAGACAGGCAAGCCATTGAGGAACTGAGGTGATAGATTGGTAGAGTACAATGCCCCGATAAGAGAGTACGATTTTCTGTTCAACGAAGTTTTTGACGCCATTCCAATAGTCCAAAGGCTTGGATACGATTTCGATTCTGATTTCCTATCAATGCTAACCGAGGGCTGGGCAGATCACACAAAGGAGGTCTGGTTGCCGATAAACCAAATCGGAGATAGTAAGGGTCTGAAGTTCGAAGATGGCAAGATAACCATGCCACAGGAGTTCAAGGATGCATATCGTCAGGGGATCGAAGGAGGCTGGCTCTCAACATCGTGCAAACCAGAGCATGGGGGAATGGGGACCCCGATTTTCTTCCAATCGGTGATATGGGGCGAAATGGCGACTTCGACAAATATGGCAATGAGCGTCCTTCCAGCCTTGACATTAGGGGTATATGATGTCCTTAACGAACACGGCGACCAAGATTTGGTAGACTATTTCTCCAATCATCTAGCCTCGGGAGAATGGGCGGGAACAATGTGCCTAACAGAGCCACATGCGGGAACAGATCTTGGAATCATCTCCACCAAGGCGATTCCTCAGGACGACGGCACATACCTAGTTACTGGAACTAAGATTTTCATCACTTATGGTGAGCATGACATGACTGATAACATAGTTCACCTGGTGCTAGCAAAGACTCCCGGAGCCCCCGAGGGGACAAAGGGGATATCCCTGTTCCTTGTACCCAAGTACCTCCCATCAGACTGGCAGTCAGGGGGCCTGGAAGGAATCTCACACGAGCTGAAAGAGACCGATAATAGAGTCACATGCGCCGGTAGTGAGGAGAAGATGGGCATACATGCGTCTCCCACGTGCGTCATGAACTTCGATGATAGCGTAGGCTGGAGAGTGGGTGAACTACATACAGGCATGACACTGATGTTCCAGATGATGAACCAAGAGCGCCTTGCTACTGGAATGATGGGTTTGGGTCTCGCAGAGATCGCATACCAAAACTCACTTGCCTGGGCCAAGGATAGACGTCAGGGGAGGGACCTCAAGGGACCCCAGGATCCAAATGAGCCTGCAGATAATATTCTTGTTCACCCAGATGTAAGGAGGATGCTTCTGGAGTCGAAAGTTAACAATGAGGGATGTAGGGCATTGGCGGCTTGGACTGGCATATTGCTGGATCAGATGCATAGCGAGGACAAGAAGGAGGCTGAGTATGCCACGGCGCTCGTCGCGCTTTTTACACCAATTGTAAAGGCTCACTTTACTGATTTGGCCTGTGAGACAGCAAGCACGTGCATGCAGATAATGGGCGGAGCTGGATATTGCACTGAGTATGGGGTAGAACAGTTCTACAGAGATGTGAGGATCTCAAAGATATGGGAGGGCACAAACGGAATACAAGCCCTGGATCTTGCAGGCAGGAAGATTACTCAGAGCATGGGTAAGAATCTACGGCACCTTATGTGGCCATTGACGGAGTTCATTGAGGAAAATAGGGGCATACCCGAGATGTCAGAGTTCAACAAGCCACTGCATCAGGGAGTCAGGGGCCTTCAGCAATTGACGCTTCTGATGATAGCCGAAGGCCAAGCAAATCCTCATTTCTTAGCGGCTGGAGCTACAGATTATTGCAGATACTTTGGCAATGTCCTCTTGGCTTACATGTGGGCGAAGATGGTCAAGGTGTGCCTAGATAAGAAAGGAGATCCATTTTATGACGCCAAGCTGGCTAGTGCTAGGTTCTTCTTCAAGAGGATCTTCCCTGAGACAATCAGCCTCGCAGCGAAGATTCAGTCTGGCCACAAAGCAGTCATGGAATACCCGACGGAGATGTTTTGATGAGCGGAAAGGCAGGACAGACTCTTAAAATTAGATTCAAGAGGGCATCAAAGAGGGTTTGGGATCTCGCAGAGAGGCCATCGAACGACCAGCTTCTCCAACTTTACGCATTATTCAAGCAAGCCACGGAGGGGGATTGCGAGGGCAAGGCAAGAGGGGGACTCAAGGATAGGGCCAAGTGGAAGGCTTGGAATGCGATATCTGGTACCTCCGAATCGGATGCCATGGAGAGATACTGTGCCATTGTGGATGAGCTATCCGGATGATGAGGTGATTTGGTGCCAATAGATGACACCAAACTTTCCTCGGAGTACGCATCTCTGAAGGGAAGAATGAGATTCAGATTTTTCACACTCATGTCCATGCCTGCAGCGTGGTTCGCAGGCCTTCGAATGGATAGAATCGATAACACCGCGTGCGTTACTTCTATTCCTGGTGGTTGGAGATCACAAAACCCGTTCAAGACAATGTATTGGGCCGTTCAAGGGATGGGTGCCGAACTCTCAACAGGAGCCGCCCCATTTGCCATCTCAAGGTCAATGTCCGAGAAGCTCAGGATGTTTGTCGTCGGCACTGAAGCCAAGTTCGTGAAGAGGGCAAAGGGGAGAATAACATTTACCTGCAATGATGTCTCCAAGGCCCGTGATGCAATCGAGGAGAGTATGGCTTCCGGAAAACCGGTTGAGACGGACTTCGTTTCCATAGGAAAGGACTCGTCCGGGGAAATAGTCTCCGAATGGATTTTCAAATGGAACTTCTTAGTCACGGACGGAGCTTGAAAATATGGTCAGTACGAAGCTAACCGAAGATGCCGGAATTGACTACCCGATAATATGCGGTGCCATGTACCCCTGTTCTAATCTGGAACTTGTCGCAGCTGCTTCAGAAGGAGGCGGCATTGCAATATTACAACCGGTGTCTACAACAATGGTTCATGGGTATAACAAGCCAGATACGAAAGAGGGACTGAGATTGGCCATTCGTCATATCAGAACCCTCACATCCAAACCAATAGGCTTCAATGCACTTATCGAGAAAGGCAGCGACAAGTATCTCCAAAGAATGTCAGAGTGGATTGACATAGCTCTCGAAGAGGGAGTAAGATTCTTTGTAACATCTCTTGGAAAGCCTGACTGGGTATGTGAGATGGTCCATGATAAGGGGGGCGTCGTGTATCATGACGTAACCAATAGGTTCCACGCAGAGAAAGGAATTCAATGTGGCGTCGACGGCTTGATATGCGTGAACAACAGGGCAGGGGGGCATCTTGGAGACCTTTCTATGGAGGAGATGTATGATGAACTTTCAGATCTAGAAATACCCCTGATCTGTGCTGGGGGAATAGGAAGCGAAAAGGAGCTCAATGCCGCTCTGGAGCTAGGATATGACGGAGTTCAGATGGGGACTAGGTTCATTGCAACCGATGAATGTACGACCCCCCAGGATTACAAGGATGCCATAGTCAATGCGAAGGAGGAAGACATTACATGGACTACAAAACTCACAGGAGTCCCCATCGCAGTAATTGAAAGCAAGGGCTCTAAGAAGCATAGTAATTGGATAGTCAGAAGACTACTCAAAAGCAGGTTCAAGCATCGTGTTAGGGTACTGATTACAGGGATCTCATTTTGGAGGATGAGGGCACTAGCTAGGGGAAAGCGATCGTCCTCAAAGGATCTCTGGTCCGCTGGTAAAAGTGTTGAGACCGTCAACGAAATTGAGTCCGCAACCACGATTATGAGGAGATTGGGTGAGTCGATAGAAAGCAATCCCAAACTCTCATGAGATTAGATATGCCAGCTTGTTAAGCTGTTGCACGTCACCAACCACACCGAACCCAAACTCTTCCTCCAAGGCCCTGGAAACCAGTTTGAAGTCAGAGTCCCTAGTAGCTACTACAACGCTACCAACGCCAATGGTGAAAGAGTCAGCAATACGTGCCGCGCTCTTCATAATCTCACAATCTCCATTCTCCGGGTAGATCGCTTCACCATTTATCTCGGTCCTTGCTGGGATATCGGCCTTGTGCTCCCTCTTATGCTGATCCACAACCTTGAATATTTCTCGATGATCAGTCAGGAACCCATCTAGACTTATGTCATCAGAAGACGCCTCATCTCCATCCCACTCCCAGGTGTTGAATATCGAAGTAATGGATGAAACCCTCTCTTCAAGAACACTTTCCGAAACCGTGCTATTCCATGAGTCTCTGTCTATATACACATTTTCGAATAGACCGAGAATTGACTCTGGTGACCTTACTCGATTCATGAACTCCCTCTTAGCGGCGTTTGGAATATTCAGTAAGATACGCCCCTCCTTTGCCAGAGATCTCAGCTTCCAGTGAAAGGCCCTCTGCATCGTCCAATCCAGACTCCCCAGACTATCCGGTGAAATTTCCATCAACAGGTCATCCTTGAGCGCATCTATCAAAATATTCGTATCTACCATCACCAGCGGCTTCAATCCAAGACTCCCCAGGGTCTTCCTCTCTCTAACTGATATTTTTCCTACTTGCCGGGTGAATAGGTTCCTCTGGGTATTCCTCAGTATCTTGTCTTCTCTTCCTTGGAACTCCCCAGACCTAAGGGCCCTCTCAAACATTCTGAGTGCCCTTATCGGACTGAACTCAGCAACCTGCTCAATCACAGTAACTATGGAGAAAGTATCCTTCACGCTAGATCTCATCTCTGAATCAAACCTTCTCTCAAGATCAGACCTCCTAGATTGCGATGAATGACTCAGCTTCATTATCGCGGCCATGACCCTTCCTTGGAAAGGGTCAAGGGGCAACCCATGCTCAACAGGATACAACTTTATTGATTCCAGCAACTCTAGTCTGGTGATGTTACGTTCGTCACTCTCATCTTTGGAATCCAACTCATTAGTCACGTGGTCTATCACCCTAGACGTGGCCAAAACATGGTTCTTGTCTACATGATCCTTACATGTCCTGAGATACATCTTGAAGCGATTAGTCACAGAAGCTGACAGTGTCGGATAAGCATCTATCAGATTTACAGCTTCATTCCAACCCCCTCCATGAGCGAAGGAAATCAATGACCATCTTAGGAATATGGCCGACCTCTCAATGTCCTCGTCCATCAGTTTTGTAGCAGCATCTTTGTAGGACCATGCCGAACCAATAACATCACCACTTCTCTCAAGCAGGGCCGCCTTTACAATTTGACACTCAGCGCTATTTCTATCATTCTCCCTGTACCATGCATCCAATGACTCAATTCCCACGGAGTGCTCGAAAACCAGATCAGAAGAGAATCTAATCGTCCTCATGGAAACATGCTCATCAGATACTAGCGACTCAAGAGATGAGATAGCCTGCTCTCTCCGCTCACCATCTCCATTTTGTAGATCTACTGCCGCCCTATTGAGGACAAGGGCATTGATTACGGCCTCGAACAGCCTCCTCTCCAATACCGATAGATCGGCCTCCACGACAGAACCCTTCAATTTCTCAATCCTAACTTCTTTGACGACTCCGTCACCTTCCGGACCAAGAGCCATTCTGACTTCTTTGAGTGTTTTCAGTCCCTCTGAATCTAACTTATCATGAACAGCTTCGAGATTACTGCTTATCCCATCAAGCAGTGATATCAGTCCGACACAAACATCCGAAAGAATCGCGTCTTTCTTTGCCTCCTCTATTGATGCCAGTGCAACTCTCCTTGCCTCCAGAAGCTCGGATGAAACGCCTACTGAGTCCTTAGCAGTGATTAGGTGCCAGGCCATCATGACACGGAACGGATAGGCCCTCTGCAACGATATTTCATTCATCAGAAAATCAGTCAGCCCCTTAATTTCTGCAACCTTGGTAAAGGATGAGACTATCTCATCGGTATAGCGAATTTGATCAATGGAGACAAGCATTCGTGCGGCCTCCATTCGCACCTCGGGCGGAGAACTCTCATGCGAAAGAGCCAATCTGAGCCCTTCTTCATCTAGATTAGCCAATCCAGAAAGCATCGAATTCAAGACAGAACTCAAGGGGTTCTCCCCAAATATCTCCAAGCAAACCGATAGTCCCCTGAAATCCCTTACCGCTCTTCCATCAACGTTCTTCAAAGCTAGCATGTGCTCACCCGAATCAAGGAGTAGCTCTGATGCCATCCATGCTAGTTTATCAGGAACCGACTTATTCGCCCCCTCAATCTCTGAGATCCCATCCATCAGTAATTCGAGAGCAATATCCTCAGGGTAAAGATCCACTCGGAGCCATCCCTCGATTTTGATAGCCTTGGACAAGTTGTCAGCCCCATCTCTTTCGATTGCGGCAGTCCAATCACAGTCCCTTTCTTCTCTTAGGGCCATTAGTATACTAATGCTCGACGCAACTTCAGAGCCCACTCCCACAATACCGCCCAATACTTCCTCCGCTTCGCTAGAACCAGATGCTGCTAGCAATACCCCTTCCATAAGCGCACTCTCTTCACCCAATCCCCTGAGTGAAGGACTCATCCATTCCTCCCATTGATTTGGCCGAGGGTTTTTCCGCAGATCCCTTTCTATCATCTGTAGAATTTTTAGTTGTGAAGCGGAGAGCTTGAATGGAATATCCATATTCAACCATTTTCTCAAAGCCCCATGGTCCTTGTAATCTATATTTGCGCCCTTTATCCAAGATTCTGAGTCCCCTACTTTCAACTCAGGCTCAATTATTGGGAAAAGGCCCAATTCGGCTAGTAAAGGAGATTCTCTTGCCAGCCTCTCCCAGACTGGATGGACCCCCTTCCTACACTCCTGGCGGATCGAGTCCATCTCACTATCCCATGAAGGATCCCATTCGCCATCCGATGACCTTTGTTTTTGAACAATCAGAACCGCCAATTTGTAACCACTAGGGTAAGAGCCAGAAATAACATTCTCAGGCGAAGCAAGTTTGTCAGCTGTCGTCTTAATTCGTCCACGGCCCCCTCTCCTACCTATTCTCCGAGGTCTCGATTTCTTTTCCGAGCCACCGTCAAGGTCAACCTGCTCTCCCGCGGCCTTAGTAGCGCCAATCATTGCCAGGGCCTTCCAACTCGGGTCTTCCAATAGGGCCCACGAGGCACTGTTCGTCAACTTCTTCTTACGACTAGATTCATGGTCGCCAGCCCTACTGAGCATTTCCAAGCAGTCTAGGAGGTACTCTTCCACGTCACAACCCTACCTCTCGGCCTATGCGCTCTGTACATCAACACATCGCCTTGTCATACTGGGTGTCAGTAGAGGAAATAAGCAATCACACTACGGGCAATATATGGATTTTCTCAGAATGGCAATTCTGATGGCTCATCCATCCCTGGCTCTCGCGCTAATTTGGATGTTCATGAGACAAAGGTCATGGCGCCGACAAAGAGTCAACCTTCGAGATGATGAGAGGATTACTGCAATCAGCACTCATGAGAGCTCTGGGAACAGAATAATGGCCTATCTTTTGATAGTGATTGCAACTGCATTCATCGCCCGGATGACAGACGCATTTCTATTGGGCCAAGATAACGATGAGGTACTTGGCCAACTAGTCCCAGGGCATTATCACGGATGGGCCGGGATACTCGCGCTCTTGCTGATGATAACACTGTGGAATCTGGGCAGAAAGACCAGCTCTTTGAGGAGGGAAGGAGAAAGTAATGCAAGAATGAAGGATTTACACGGTAGATTAGGGGATGTCATGGCAATCCTGGTAGTCATTCACGCCTTCCTTGGATTCCTGTACCTGCTACAGATAATTTGACTACCTCTTCCCAGGCTTCCAAAACTGCAGGGGAAGAGCCATCTCTCCCTTCATGGCTCTGAATGCCAGATGATCCGCACGCTCATTCCACCTGTGTCCTTCATGCGCCCTCACATGCTCAGTCACAATTTCAAAGGACACAGCGACCTCATTCCACAGAGATCGCACGCTAGCTACCAGCTCTATGTTCGCCTTGGCCCTCCATTTTCCAGACCCTATATTCATGGCATACTCGGAGTCCCCTCTGAGTACTATGCCCCCTGACTCGTGGTATTTCAAAATCCATCTGAGGGAATGGGCAAAAGCACTCAACTCTGCTGTATTGTTAGATCCGACAGATGCACCTAGAAAACCATCTCCGTCTGGATCCGTAACTACAACACCGCTCCGCTCCGTGACAAGCTCTCCATGGCCTCTCCCTATCCCATTGTCGCCAACTATTACACAAAACCCCCATCCAGCAGGAGTTTCAGAGTCCACATTCCTATTATCGCCACAGGAACCGTCGAAGTAGATGTAAGTGGAACCACTGCTCATCTCTATTCCTCGATGAGACCGCTGTATGTCGCCCCATCGAGTAATCCATCAAGCTCTGAAGCATTAGAGACAGTCATCTTGCAAATCCAACCGTCTCCATATGGGTCCTCGTTGATCAATTCTGGTGAGTCTTCAAGGGCCTCATTGACCTCAGTTACCTCTCCTCCAACAGGTGCGTAAATCTCACTCACCGATTTTACGGACTCTACACTGGCGAAAGACTCCATAGAGCTTACTTTCATTCCTAGCTCAGGAAGCTCTACCCAGACCACGTCAGTCAGTGCATTCTGTGCGAAGTCGGTAATTCCTATCACTACGGAGTCCCCGTCTATTCTGATCCACTCATGCTCCTTTGTATATCGTAGTTCATCAGGCACTTCACTCATCGTCTCACCATACCTTACGAGGGCGACCTGACGGTCAAGGTTTCGCTCGTCACTCTTCTTCATCTAGGCCCTTTTCGAGGTGATCTTTCTCTAATTCCGCCCACGCACCGCTCATTTTCATGACACCGGCGTCATCCTGCTCCTTCCTTAGTCTGGATATCATTTCATCCTCCTCCTCCCTGGTTATCCATTTATCCAGAAAGAACGAGCCATAGCTACTATCGCCAGCCCTATTTATGGCTATCAGCAAGAGACCGCAGATGCAAGCTACAACGGGGAATACAAATGCCCAGCTATCTTCCGTTGAAACATCCTCATCAAGAATTACCAAACTCCCATCCCCGATTGATATGGAAGTCAGAAAAACCATGGAAATAAGGATACCCAGAAGAACTCTCTGAAGACGAACCGCGGGGGCATCCATGAGTATCAACTGGGGGTAAAGCGAATCAACTTCTCCATCATCAGTAGTCTTGCTGGATGAGCTTCAGTATCTTGTAAGGGAGTAGGGCCCTGTTCACAGGGGTCACTTCTAGGATACGTCCATCGTCCCTTCTTCTAATGTCCTGGAGCAATGGGTGACGACTCTTCTTGTGTAGCGTCAGCAAGGAGGGCATGTCAAACTTGAGTGCTTCCCGGACCGCGGCTACAAAGCCCTCGCTTTCCACCGTAAACTTGCCAACCTCATCGACGACCAAGTATTGGCAGTTGCCTATTGCGTTGAGGATTGCCGGGACCCCGACACGGTCAATCTCACTGGGCTCAATGCCGTATCCTAGAACCCGATGACGCGAATCAATCTCCTTGTGAGCCATCACGCCTCTCTCTCCGGTTACTATGTCCACACAGGCATAGCCCACTCTCTCTCCGTTCTCGATAATTGCTTCCGTCCTCATTCCAGCAATCACAGGGATCCCAGAGGAATTAGAGCTCTCTTCCTCGATCATTTTGAGAACCTTATCGAGTACTGCAGACTTACCTGATCTAGGAAGCCCCGTTATCCCTATCTTAGGATTGATTCCCATATACTCTACTCCTCAGTGCCACACTAACGTGATAGTACGACTAGTGTAGGATAAGCAACGATAATAGTCTATTCGGTCACATACGTCCCTTTCTTCCCTACTGCGGAAATCTATTTCCGCTTTGGTACCAATTGATATTCAGCTATATTGAAAATGCCAATTCGTCTTCCGGAACAGGGAAAGGTAGATTCTCGATCTCATAATTGTTCACGTTGTTATTGGCCCCCCAAGCTCTTGACCAAATTTCCAAGTCTTCCGAGTTGAGTACACTGCAAAGCCACTCCAGCCCCACAATAAGCGAACCTCCCCCTTTGCCAACCAAGGCCTCTCTGACCTCTCTGGAGAACTCAAGGTAGTTTACTGAGTTGCTCAAAACGCACCCCTTGGGTATTACAGCCCAACGTAGTCGACGATCGTTATTCGAGCTCAGTATGGCTTGGCATGCAATTCTGGGTTCGGATGAGAATAGAGAGTCGCCTGTCCACAGAGAATGGGATCTCTGTATGGCCTTTTCGTCCACATCATTTTCGAATGCAGGGTGATGAAGGGTCACCGTTCCGTCGCTCACTAGGAAGTGCGCGCTTCTGATGAATGGAGAACCATCTGTATTGCCATACGACCAGTCTTCGATGCACTCTGACCAAGCACTCTGATCTACCTCCCCGACCCTCACTCTCACTGAGTTCCCGTCTGGATTCAGCCAGTTGCCCTCTTCTGACAGTCTTGGTTTGTCTGCCAGTCTCCCTATCGCATCGACGACCTTCCTCCTGTCGAAGGAGTCTGCTGGCATCCTCGGGACCGCCCACGTCGCATCAGTCCAGGACGACCAAGAGCCTCTTTCTAGCTCTAGGGACGGACTCATTCTGGAGAGCCCCCTCTCCAAAGAAATGTTATCCACCGTCAAAGGACCGAAACTGACCATGTTGTCCGTTGTGCCTTCCACTCCCAAGCCTATGACCGCAACTCCTTGCGTAATACCGGGAAAGACTCTCTGAGGGTCGGGAAAAGACCAGGTGGAGAACCAATCGTTCCCCTCAACCAGAAGCTTCCTCAGTGGAACGCTGCTTCTCTCTCTGAGCAGTGAATCCGGTACCACCATCCTTACTCTTCCCCCCTCGCCAACCAGTTGAACCGATCTCTCCAAGAACAATCTGTACATGTTTACGTTCCCCCTGAGTGCTGAGAACCTCAGTCCACCATCACGGCCAATGGCATTTCTAAGTCTGCTAGACAATTCCTTGCGGAGCCTGCTTCCATCTTCATGTCCCCTGAACCTATCCTTTATCCTGATCCAAGGCGGTCTGCTGACTAGTAGCTTGGGATTTTCGTTCCATGGCCACTCGCCAAGAAGTGAGTCCCCCTGCAAGACACTGCTCTCTAGGACCATCTCAGCCTCAGCACGACCAATCATCTGGCTCCTGCTATCTCCCGAGAGATCAACTAAGCCAGCTTTCCCTAGTGTGATGATAATCCTCCTCCTGGCTGACTCGATAGCAATCTCTGAGGCGTCCATCAACTGTAGTCCCTCCATAAGCCTCAATGTATCAGCGCACTTCTGATCATCTGTGAAGCCCTCAATCCTATGGGAGTGGATCCTGATCAACTGAGATACTACCAATCCAGCACCACAGCTCGGGTCTGCAAAGGGCAGGGGAATTCCCGAGGCCGTCTTGTCCGAGCTATCCCCTGAATCGAAATCGCTCCCCGAAAAATGCTCTGCTTCTCTGTTCAGCCTCTCTGCATACTCCCTGAATCCAGGGGGAATAGCAGATAGCGAGAGAGTGGCAGGCGCTTCCTTCTTCTTTCTCTGGCCGCCAGTTGAAAGCTCGTCTGCTAGGATGGAGCCAATCAGCCTGCTAGGTGTCGAATAAGCCCCCCTCGGCGATCTTCCATCGGATACTGCTTCGAACCTCGAGAGAAGCTTGTCCAAAACCATTCCTGGATCAGTTAGCAGTCCTGCGGGCAGGGTCGGCCACGAGTTTGGCAATGACGCCGCTATCGGCGTACCCGCTATTGTTGACGTTTCCCAGAAGTCCAGCCAGCTTCGAATCTGATTGATCCTGTCGGGACAGACTTGGTCCAACCTCGCGTACCAACCTGAAGCCTCACTTACCATAAAATCATGTGCAAGGGCATGACTTCCTTTTTTGAAGGGTTGTATATCTCTGGAGGATATTGCTTACCTGCTGAGTGAGAACGAGTCTTCCTCTATCTCGATTATAAGCTCGCTCTGAAGAAGCCAAGCCACAGCTTCATCGAGGTCATCTACCCTCATTCCCAGCGGGATGAGACTCCCCATCAATGTATCAAAATGGACTGGAGCTGGGCCCTCTAGTGCTTTCAGCTCCAGCAAGCCGAGAACATGCTCAGACACAATTGCCAGCAAGGGGTCATCACCAACATCGAACGAACCAAAGTCTACCGCTGGCTCACCCTCCCGTTCAGAGGAATCCTCGCTTTCCTTGGTTTTGTGATTCGCCTCATAGACATCGAAAAGATTCTTCTGATGGGGGTCCAGTATGCCGGTGCCCACGACCTCTCTCTGCCTTTTCAGGCGTTTTACCAGGGTTTCTATCCGATGCAGCCGCTGCTCCAATCTAAGCCTCTCTCTTCCCAGATGGCTCTCGACTAGCTCGAGCTCCTCCAGTGCCCTTTCGTCCAACCAGGAAGCCAGGTTCCAAGAAGGATCCAGCCTTAGCATGGTCTCCCAGAGCCTCGCTACAGATTCCGGAAGGGTCCTCACATCAATACGAGGGCTTTCCTTACCGTCTTCGGGTGCGCGCTCCATCGCGCTACCATTCCCAGTGACCGTCTATCAACTATCCTCTTGACGATGGAATATTTTCTTGGGGTTAATTGATGAATGATGAACATTTGCCGAGTCTCATGGGAACCTATCGTCTCGCTGTCCTCCCCGGTGACGGAACCGGACGCGAGGTTATGGGAGAGGCACTACGAATCCTCTCGGTGTTCGAGAATAACAGTCCCGCATCATTCCACATCAACGAGATCCCTTGTGGGGGCCAGTACTATCTCGAAACAGGCGAGGAGTGGCCAAAAGGGTCTTTCGAGTATTGCAGAGACGAGTCCGACGCCATTCTGCTCGGGGCCATAGGGTGGCCAGATGCCAGACTGCCAAACGGAGACATGGCAGGGGGTCAGACGATTCTAGGCCTCCGATCCGGCCTAGAACTCTATGCGAATGTGAGGCCGGTCAAGCTCTATCCTGGAGTAACCCACAAGGTACACGGAGTCCACAAGCAGGTTTGGGATCCTGATTTAGTGGATATAATCATGATTCGTGAGAATACCGAAGGCCTCTACCACTCCCTCCTGAGGAGAATGGAGCAGCGGGCATTAGGAAAGAAGGACGACCCGATCATAATCGAAGAGTTCCCAGGGCTCGAGGGGGAGTTTGCATGGGATCCACGCCCCATATCCAGAGAGGGAAGCGAACGAGTAATCAGATTCGCCTTTGACTACGCGAGGCACAGACAGAGAAAGCTGGGCTCGCCCCAATCCGTAACCTGTGTTGACAAGTCCAATGTTACTCGGGGATGCCAGCTGTTCAGGAAGATATTCAGGGAATTCTCCGAGAAGCACGAGGATATCGATGTCAAGGAGGTCTACATAGACGCCTTCACAATGTGGCTTGTCCGAAACCCCGAGGATCTCGATGTCGTCGTTCTGCCGAATATGTTCGGAGACATCGCCACGGATCTGGCCAGTGTATTGCAGGGCGGCATGGGTATGGCGGCGAGTGCTAACATGGGCCCGAAGCACATGCTCTTCGAACCAGTACACGGCTCTTCCCCCAAATACGCTGGGAAGAATGTGGTAAACCCGATCGCAATGCTCCAATCGGTGCAGATGATGTTCGAGGCTCTGGCATTCAGGAAGAAGGACCAGACCCTCGATACATGCGCGGAAATACTCCAGAACGCAATTCAGAACCATTTCGACGAGGGGGGAGTAGTGACCTACGACCTAGGTGGGACTGCTAGTACCTCTGATGTCGGTCAAGCCATCGCTGACAGATGCGAGAAGATGCTCATCGAGAAATTCTCCTAGATTCATATCCTGAGAGAAGCATCAGACATGACGCCTAGGGCTTCTCGCAAGGCTCCGTCGTTGTCCCAATCCGTCGGGAGGGGATTGCCAGGAAGCTCCTCAACGAGTCTCCCGAGTGCCCTGGAGACCTCGTCAACCACTGTCACCGTGGCAGTCCTGGCAGTCCTGGAGAGAGGATTCAGATCGATCGCTATTACTTGCTTACCAAGAGATATCAGGGCCTCGCACCGGTCTCCGTCCTCAAGGGGAACCAGGATCACGTCAGCCGATTGTATCCCTCTCGCACAGCAGATCGATCTAGGTCCCTCCAGTCCATCTATCCTCCCATCAGCCTCAATTCCCAGAATCTCAACCCCCATAATCGCGGACTTGGTTTCATCGGACTCCCCAGTACACAGCCTCTCCTTGAGAGACTCCAGCTCCTCAACCAGCCCACGGATCCGCTCATCCGTCCGGTAGTATATGTTGACCTCAACGGGACAGCCGATGATAGAGGCAATTTTTATCGCCGCGCTTCCAGCTAGGATGGTTGAGTTTCCGTTCATCGATATCACCGGTCTGCTGGCCCTCAGAAGACGAGCCGCCGCCTCACGGATGGCGAGTGCCGCGGATTCGCTGGTCTCCTCTCCCAGGAGGTAGTCGTAGGCCTCCCCCCTGCCATGGGCTATCATGGCAGATTCAGCCAGCAGCCCCCTTCTGGAGGCATCCACCATTTTCTGGCGTGAGATCAGGGACGCCCTTCGGGGATGGCTATCCGGTATCTCCGACACTGTCATGCCCCCTTGAATCTCATTGACAGGTCCATCGGGGGGACTCCTCTGTTTATCTTACTCGTAGAAATCAAATCAACACCGCTAGCCGCCCATTTCGTTATGTCCCCTATGGAGATCCCCCCGGACCCCTCTAGGATACACCGAGAGCGTAGGTTCTCTTCCTCCAAGAGGGAAGAGACCTCTGAAGACTCAACTGGTCCCATGTTATCGAGGAGTATCACCACTCTCTCGTGTCCGTCCCTGTTGCTCTGAATATCTCTCCACTTCCTAGCCACGGACAATGCCTGCTCAGCGTCCCTCACCTCTATCACCGTGAAGCCAGAGTCCTCATCCATGTCAATTTCCGAAACCAGCCTCGTCAGAGCCTCAACCTCACTCTCGTCCCCCGAACGAGATGAGAGCACTTCGCTGTCCTTGATCATCAAGGCGTCCTCTCTACTGAGTCTGTGAGTAAGCCCTCCGCCTGTATGTACGGCCCACTTATCCAAAAGCCCCCAATCGACCTTTCTGGTGCACGCAACCGCCATCTCTCCCGCTTCTCGAACCCAGATAGATGCGTTTGTTGATATCCCCGAGAGCCTCCCAAGAACGTTCAGTACGACCCTCTCTGACCTCAGCATGTCCTCGCCGCTGCCCGCAAGATGGAGTATCTCGTCCCCAGTACCAACGCTGGATCCATCCGTGACAAACCACTCGGCCCTACAAGAAGGATAGTGCGTAGCGAGCATCCTGTCCACAACGAATCTCCCGCACACGATTCCGCTCTCTTTGGAGGTTACAACAGACTCCAAAGTTCCTCCTGGGGCATCTCCTCCCCCTCTCTCGTCAGAGACCATCGCTAGTGTCCAGCGATCGATGGACTCAATCATCATCGAAGTCGGAAAACCATCGGAAAATAGGATATCCGACCTATCATGAGGTAACGTACTCACATCACTTGCTGAAAGCCCTCAGACTTGAAAGGTCCGAATCCGAGCTCACTCCTCAAAAGCGCCCAAGCTACCCTCAACAGCCGACAGGCATGCTAGGATATCATCAACCGTGGCACGTAACTGGCTAAGCTTCGAGGAAGAAACCGTGATACTGAGCCGAACCCCATTCTCCAACTCGAAGATCTCGGATTGGAAGGAGCCGGAGTCATCAGGCTGAATGGATCTCAGCAGCGACTCCGCGACCTCTCTGGGCCCAGTCCAAACAACACGTGCCAACGCATCTTCCACGCCAGGTCCGGGGGATGCCTGCTTTTCAGCCCAACCATCGTAAAAGGGAATCAATAACAATCATGTGCATTGAGCCACCCCGCTACAACATGACCAGCTCAATGCCCCCTTCGGACACAGCGGAGTCGGTTACTGCAGGCCACCCAGACAAGCTCTGTGATGCCATCTCGGATGCCATTCTCGACGAATGCCTGAGGGTGGACCCCAATGCGAGGGTCGCTGTCGAGACCATGGTCAAAGGTACTGAGGGGAAGGCGGTAATAGTGCTCGCTGGCGAGGTCAGCCTGAATGGTCGACCCCCGGAATACGAACAGGTGGCTCGTAACACAGCAATCTCGATAGGATACACGGACAACACGATCGGGATGGACGCCTCGTCCGAGGAACTCTGCCAAGTGCAGACTCACATCACTACCCAGTCGCAGTTCATCAGCCAGGGCGTCGACGGGGACCTTGAGACCCAGGGGGCCGGGGACCAGGGAGTGATGTACGGGTACGCCTGCTCGGAGACCGAGGGAACTCCTGAGCTGAGGGGGAGGTTCTTCCCTCTCTGCGCGGCCCTCTCTCAGAGACTCACTAGAAGGTTGGAGAAAGTGCACGATGAGGGCATCATCCCATGGGTCAGGCCCGATGGAAAGAGCCAGGTCACGATCCAGCTCAACGAGGGGGACCTCTCCTTCGACAGGGTGTCGACCGTGGTCATAGCGGCACAGCACTCACCGGTAGCCGGTCCCAACTGGCCTGATGCAGACGGCCTAACCGAGGAGGGAAGGCGCCAGTACATCGAGGGGGAGATCAGGAAGCACGTAGTCGAGCACGCCATCCC
>TARA_B100001175_G_scaffold250177_1_pt1 | contig 31051 bp, 14 predicted proteins | sample TARA_B100001175 | Tara Oceans TARA_B100001175
CTGGAGCTGGATCTGATGCTGGAACTGTTTCTGGATCTGATGCTGGAACTGGATCTGATGCTGGAACTGTTTCTGGAGTTGAAGCTGGATCTGATTCTACATAATCGAATATACCCATCATATTTAAATCCGCAGTAGAATAATAGTATATTGAAGATGTAATTGAATAATTATTTAAGTTCATTATAAAGGATTGCGAACCAGTAATACCAGATGTAGGATTTCCATCTTCACTACTAAAGATTAAAGTTTGTGATTCCTCTTCATAACCTTTATCACTAATATAAAATGGGTGATCGTTAGTGATTCCGGTAACTCTTTTAAATTGATATATTTCATTTGATTTGTATATTTTTGCTTCCACTTCAGAAATACCAGATTCATCTGAATAAAATCTAAACGGACTTGTCCCATATTCATTTCCGGGATTACCAGGGTGAATACCCTCACCTACATATATAACTGTTGGTAGTGTCATTGTTGATTCTTGAGGTGGAGCTGGAGCTGGACCTGAATCTGAATATGAATCTGCTGCTTCTGAAGCTGGAGCTGGATCTGGATCTGGTGCATCTGGTTCTGTAACATAATCTAATTCTGAGCCTGAATCTGGATCTGGAGCTGTAGCTGAAGCTGTATCTGCTTCTGAAGCTGAATCTGGATCTTCAGCTGGAGCTGGAGCTGGAGATAGTTCTTCAACATAATCTGGTTCTGAAGATGGGGATTGATCTTCTGAAATATCAAAAATAAATGTAGTATCCATATCTGGCATTTTATACGTTATTTTTTCTATTTTGGAATATTCGTCATTATAAGACGAAGAGTTAACACTATATTCTTTACCATCAAGAGGATGAATAAATTTATCTCCTAAATACATACTACCAGCAGAATATTCATAGTAAGGTGAATCATCTTCTTGTACAATTTCTTTACTACCATATACTTTAAAAGATGATGGATATGAAAAATTTTCTAAAATACTTGTATTGTTTGAATAATCACCTATTTTTATAGAACTAATTATTTCTTTTGAATCATTTTCTAAATTTATATATTCTCCATAATCAACTTCAGTTATTAATGATCCAAAATATTGGATATTTGTAATAGAATTTAAAATATTAGTCACTACAAATCCAAAATAAGAATATTCTTCAATTATTTTAAATATCTCGTATAATCCATAATCCAAATTAGAATTAATATATTCAATTTTCTCCCACTTTTTTTTATCATTACTACCATAAATGGAAAATTCTAATCCATTGCGCCCATTAGGTCCTGTATTAACAATAAATGCTTTTAGATTTAAAGGTACAGGCATTTCTAATATTATCCATTCACCATAATCATTAACAGGAAATCCATTGTTATCTAATCCAATATTAGAAGTTCCTATATATACACCAGATGTGTCATAATTTTCTATATTCCAAACTTGCAGAGTATCTTCAAAGACTTGTCTACTAAATAATTTGTAAGCATTATTTTCATCTAGTCCATCTGAAATTGTTATTTTATAACCATTTTGATTTATACTATCCAAACTTTCAGTCGGATATTGTGTACCAAATGTAACAATTTCATCATTATTTTTCCAATCATCAACTACAAGTGCCCCACTATTTTTTCTACCAATACCATAGCTTTCCCACCAATGTATTAAAATTTCTCCACTCCATATTTCATTTCCATCATTTCTTAATTGTTTTACTATATATATAGTGTTTCCCCAATTTGAATCGCTTATTTTTGGAGTACCATACCCAAATGCAGATATGAAACTATCTTTATTAATATAAAAATATTTTCCATCTTCCGAATCAATTGGATTATAACCATTGTCTTCAACTGTATATTTTTCTAAAAATTTAACTTCAGAAAGTGAAACTCTATTAAAGAATGCATATTCTGATAAATAGTTATAATGACCGGTCCCAGATGCATCAGAATTATCTTCTGATGTTATATTTACTTCATTTTTCCATACAAAAGAATCATATGTTGGTAAAGAATCATTACTTGTAATAACCAAAGAATATATATCATAAGAAATATTGTTATCAAAACTAAAATTTGAACCATTATGTGATATACTTACTCCATTTTCTGAATGAATCTCAATCCAATTTTCCTCATCTGTTCGTGTCATAAACTCCCATTCTGCAGTTATTTGTGCTCCACCATTAGAATGTGTTAATATAGAACTTTCTGCTAAAATAGTTGGTTCGGTACTATCAAATAATTGTATAATTACTGGACTGCTTTCATTATTATCATTGCCTCTTCCTGTAACATATATTCTATATGAAGCATTAGATTCTAAAGTAACATCTGCTTTCCACCATATATTCTCTATTGAACTTCCGTTTCCATTGCGTGATTGAGAGTGCCAACAATTACCCAAATTACCGTCAATTGCTTTATCTGCTGTATTCGAGCCAGTGTATGAAGATACAGTTGGATTAGTTAATGTAATATATTCTTCAGTATTTATGTTTTGTAGTTTGATTTCAGCTATAATTACAAATGCCCCCCCGCTCCCTGAACCAATTATTTTAAGGTTATAATTTTTTGGATTTATAGGTTTTTTCTTTCCAAAAATCTTAAAATCTTTTCTAAATGAATTAGAACTCACAAAATCTATAACAGAATTTTCATCTGTATATGCAAAAATATACCAATCTCCAATATAACTTACATCATATTCATGAAGTTTATTACCATTCATCCAAAAGCGTACTTTGGAAGATCCTTTATCAACTATAATCTGAAGTAAATTATCGTTAAAATAATATGAGTCGCTTGATATAATTTTTTCACCAGAAGCATCTTTTACAAAACAATTAGACCCATTTGCTTCAAATTTGAATTCTTCTATTACTTCATCATTACTTGTTTGACTTGAACTAGTAGAAAATTGCCCAATCCCACTACCACTACCACTTAAAACTATGTTCGATTTGCTACTCTTTAGACCAACAGTCCAATTATTACCATTTTTAACTGTAAAGCTTACCTGATTATGTATATTTGTGTTGCTTTCAAAATAATTATTACTATTATTTCCTTGATTGTCTGAATTTTTTGGATATATTATTTTTCTTTCATTATCCCAAATATATGTTAAATTGGTATGTTGCTCATTTTGCGAAATTTCTAATTCACCTACACTTGTTATTTTAATTTCATTAATTACTGCTGGTTGAGATAATTCTAATTCTAAATATTCACCATAATTGCCTAAATTATCTTCAACTTTCCAATCTTCTTCAGTTTCTATTCCAATATACTGAATTTCTACTATTTTACAAGAAGATGAATTAACTGTTTTATTTATTAATAAATTGAAATGTTTGTAAGAAGAAGAAATAGAAGTTAATTGATACAAAGTTCCATTTCTATTATATAAACTATTACTAAGTCCAGCTGGATTAGCATTCTCAATACTTAACAACTCTTCCCATTGATGATTTGAATTTGGTATACCCAAATCGTTACTACCATAAACTTTAAAATTACATGGAGCTGAGTCTAAATTTTCATTATCTGCAACAATTATAATTCCCCATAACACTATACTTTTTGGTAATTCATAAGAAATCCATTCCCCAGATTCCAAAATTCCACCAGAATCATCCTGACTTGAAGTTCCATTGTATAAACCACCAGATGTATCAAGGAATGTATTTGAAGATTCCCAAATAGTATCATTATTTCCATCAAAAACATGAAAAGAGGAAGAAGGGTTTGTAGATGAAAAACAAAAATTTAAGCCATGTTCACTATTTTGTGAATTACTTGCCATTTTTACATAAGGATATTGTCTGGCATAAACAATTATTTGATCATCAATATTCCAATCATGGTTGGTTATTAACGAACCAGTCTCTTCATGATAACGACCATATAAATAATCTATCGAATTTGGATTTATAACTACAATAGATCCTTGCCTTATTTCTTGATTATTTCTTACTTGTCTTATCCAATAAATATTTCTATTATTATTTTCGTCAGGAGTGGCAAAGGCGCCAAAGGCTGATACCCATTCACTTTTATTTTCAATTTTGAAATATCTTCCGGAACCTTTACTGCCTATTGTAAGTGAATTCTCGTAATTATCTGTAAATCTTGTATACAAATAATCAATTCCACTTGAATCAAGCGATTCATTATATATATTAAAATCTGTGATTATAGAACCTGGACTAGAATTACTTAAATCCATTTTTGTACCACAAATTAGTTTAATTTCACTAATTTCTAAATTATAATAACCTTGATTATTAGTAAATATTAATCCATAATATTTGTATTTATTAATTTGATCAAAAACAAAATATTTACCATCATTAGTAATATTAGTATTTTCCTCACTGTGAATAATATCCCAATTTTCAGTATTATTATTTCTTGCATAAATCTTGAATTCTTCTGAAGGCATACACAAAAATTTTATTTCTTCAATTTCTACAACTGTTGTAGTAAAATTATTAGTAGTATTAAGTTCTTCTATTACCAAAGCAAAAGATGAATATGCTTTTTCCGTAGGACTATCTAACTCCCATGTAGTTCCACCATCAGGTATTGTTCCAGGTATTGTATTATTTTGAGCAATTAATTCTTCCCAATGACTGGATTTTGTTTTTCCATAAACTTTCCATTTTTTGGGAGAAAATTGTTCACCATTTGAACTTCTACTTATTTTTATTCCTTTTAATTTACGAGAATAAGGCATATTGAAAATTATATATTCACCATCAGCAGTAGCATTACCACTTGAATCAATACCCAAATTAGTAACTTCTCCTTCTGTATTGGGAAAGCCATTGATATATGAATTTAATGCACTTGTCCAAATAAATCTGCTAATTGCACTACCCGCATCATCATTAAACGCGTATTCAGGTTTGAAATAAGAAGTATTTCCACCCTGAAATACGTCCCTTTCACTTGATGCAGAACAAGAATAATAATTATTTTGTATATTCCATAAACTTAATTCTTCTACATAAGAAGGAGCAGTATTAGAATCGGAATCTAATGCCGCTTCTGTGGGTTCATTATAAACAAGTTCCAATGATTTTTTTTTGATAAAAATACCAGTTAATGATTCTTGAGTATCAAATTCCATTATTAAATATTCTCCTGAAGAGTCACCAAGTTTTGAAGTTCCTTTATAAATACCAGAGTCTTTTTCATAATTTTTTGATAGTTGGTCATCAACTGCAGATGTTAACCATAGTGTATTGCTATTATTATCAAAAGCATTTACTGGATTTCCAGAAGAAGCATTAACATATTTTGGATTTTTGTAATTTAATAGATCAAATTTATTGATATTTTTCAAATAATTAGTATCCAAACCACCTATAGTAATATAATCAGTATTCCCAATTATATTTGAACTAACACCATTTTCATTTGATATTGAAGCTAATATATTTTGTCCATCACAAATCATCGAAACATCATTATTAATAGTATCTATGATAAATACAAAATGTGTTTGTTGTCCAATATTCAGAGGCAATATTGAATTTCTCCAAGTAAGTATATTATCGTTATTTTCTTCTTTTATCCAAGAAAATAATAATGATAATTCATTTTCTGAGTTAAATTCTAACTCTAATTTAAAATTATTTTTTTGACTAGAGTCTATAATATTGAATATTGTACATGGACTTAATGGATTAACAAGTGTTGCTACTAATTCAATTGAAATATTATTCGAATTAATTTCATCTAATATATTTGATTTTATTCTTATTGGACTAGTATTTTCATTAAAAACATATGGGAAAAATATTGAACTGTTTGTTCCTTCTAGTTCTAAATTAAAATCTAAAAAATCAACAAAATAAAAACTAATATTTGCTATAAATGCTGTTTCGCCTGGCTCGTAAGACGGTATGCCTGCGAGAACGCCACTTGCATCAATAATGTTTGTAAATTTTAAATTATAATCACCAGATTCTGTAATATCATAATTATATGATAATTCTGCAAATTCATGTGTATTTAGTATATGTGTTTCAGTAGTATTGTTGAATTCTATTGTGATTGGCACTTCTCCGTTGTTTGTCCTTCTTGCACATAAAAATTTGAGTATATATTTACCTGGGGTATATATAGATATAATTTGACTAATCCACGAATTATATCCTTGTATTCCTATAAAATATGGTATTTCAGAATCAAGTCCAGTTGGGTAATGCCAAGGTTCCAATCCATCTTCATTATTATTAATTAAATTAACTCTAGGTCTCCCGAAAGCCCCGGAGCCATCGTTATATTCATTCACAACCCAGTCTTCATCAAACACAACATCCATAATTCCCCAGCTTCGCCATGAGTACGAGCTATCTCCTTTGCCATTATATCCGTCATAAAATTTTGGATTTGTTATTAAATCAATATTATTTATAACATTAGTTGAATTAGTTGAATTAGTTGATTCTTCTGGTAAATTAATAGGTATTAATTCTAAAGAGGGTAATATTGTTGGCTTTTTTGTATATACTCCATCTATATTCAAAACTAACTCACTTATACTACTTTTTTCGCCAATAATTGCTCCATATAAATACCAATTTCCAGTATTCTCTATGTTTAGATTATTATCTTTTCTCTTAAACGGGATTTTCTGACTCGGCTTGTCTAAATTTGTTAAACTTGCTTGTAAAGTTCCATTATTTTGTATTTTTATTTCTCTACCTCCTTTATTAGGAATATTTCCTACAAAATTTTCGCCGTATAGAGATACATTCTCAAATTGAATGTTACCTATATTTGGATTTATATTACAGATTCTATCATAAGATGAATAATGACTTGTCCATCCTATTACTTCTTTTTCATCAGAATCTATATTCAAAAGATTAACTAGAGAATTAACAGAATCCCAATTTTCAAGTATTTTATTTGTTAATAATAAAAATATTTCTCCATTATTTGCTTCAAAATTCCAAGATATATTACATTCATTTGGTAAAGGGTTTTTGTAATAAAATCTATACAATTCTTGTGATGTGTCTTCACTAAAGTCTTCATTATAGAATATTTTAGTACCAATTTCTGTTTTTTTAAAATTTAAATATGAACTACTATTTTTTGACAAATATTCAAAATCATTCAAAGAAAAAAAATTATCTCCTTTATTATATCTATTTGGACTACTTTTCCACTGTGTATTAGGATTTCCATCAAAAGCGTAATATGGCTCAGACATACTAATTTGGCTAAATTTATCACTTTTTATAAAACTATATATATTATCAGACAAAATTACATTTTTTGAATAATATAAATTTATAAATTCATATTGATTAGATATATTTGAACCATTTTCAAGTTTTATAAACCGACTTGTATTCAATATATTATTTCCCAATTGTGTTATTTTACACATTCTTAATCCCCCTTCTTGTTCAAAAGGTATATTATATCCAATAATTATATTTTTATCAAAATCTAATACCCAATGACTAATAACATTTTTTACTATAGATTCTTCATTATTATATGAAATCGGCTTAAATTCTAATTCTCCAATATTAATCAAATTACCAGAATCAAATAATCTTTCCTCAAAATAATTGAAATTTGAGGAAGTTCTTACTATATATGATTCGTTTTCATTAGTATTTAAATCAATATTCGGATGTTTTTTAAATTCCGAATTAATATTTGGTAAAAATATATTAACTAATTGATTTTTTTTGCTATTCAATAAATTAGCATATCCCTTATAAGAAGATATTGATGAAGCACTACTTATTTCAGGACCAAGTTCTGTTGTTAAAACCTTATTATTGTAAAGGCTGTTTTTTGTTTCCCAAATAGTATTTAAATCAATATCTAATACGTTTTCGGGTTTATTTATCCCATTAAATGACGACCAATATAAATTATAACTTGTATTAAACAATGGTATTTTTTTTGATTCATATCCTCTAAAAGGTACTATTCTTGTAGTATTTTGTATAGATTCACCATTATTAGTAATTTTTAACATAATTAAATTATTGTCTAATTCAGTCGATATTATATTATTACCATATAAATCATCATAACAAAGATGATTTATAGGATTATTTCTTATACTACCATAATCATTATTATCTATAATTTCACCGTTATACTCAAAATCTTTAGTGTAAAAAGAACTTAAATTACTTAATTCTTGTAATTTAACATCACTTATAATTATATGTTTATCTTCTTCACTAACTAATTCTATTTGAACAGTTAACGGTTCTATAAAATCAAATTTAGTTACATCTGGTAAAATATTTCTTAAATTCAAAAAATTACTAAGTAATTTTAAATCACCTTCTATCCTATTACGACGGCTGGGTTTTATACTAAAAATACGAGGCCCTTCACATCCCTCAAGTATCCAATGAACTTTTATTGAAACTGATATATTATCATCATTCCAATTTTTAAATTTAGTTAACACATTTTGTCTGTTTAATCTTATAAAGTTGAATTTATTAGGATATTTTTCTAATTCATCTAAAGTTGCATCTGAAAATGGCGGTATTATTGTTCTTTCATTCATAAAAGTTCCAAGTGCACTTCTGTCACCTAATATATTTATTTCACTACCATAAAATCCATCTAATATCCAATGTATTTTTACAGGAGTCGATACTAAATTCCAGTTTGGGAATATTTTTACAACATCTTTTGTAAGTTCAATATAGTTGAATATTCCCATTATTTATATAACATATTATCTAAATTCACTAATTAACCTAAATATTTATATAAAACTTTTTTCTAATATTTATCAGCTGTCCAATTAGTTGACTCTCCCGATTTCATTGACAGAATTGAAGCCCTAAATGAAACGTGAGTACCTTCAGCAAAAGCTCTGGTCTCATAATCCTCGGCTGTGCCACCAACCCATAATCCATGTGTCCAATCTTGGGTATAGTCGTCGTCAGCGCTATGGTCTCCTTTTCCTGAAAATGGGTCTTTGCCACTAATGAATGCCCACTCACCATGTTGAACAAATTCGGTTCCTTCCCCAGCACTTGACAAACGCTTGGATATTTTCATATTATATACCTTCTTATACTTCGTCCAACTTGTACGAGCCATACTAAGACTAAACAATATATCATATCGAGTACTACCACTCACTAAATTATCAATGTTAAACCAGTCTCTCATATAACCACCAGACATCATGCGCACTGCAGCCCAAGAACCATTTTTCTCAATAGTAAAACCCATACTACGCTCTCGCCGTTTTTCCGTATTCCCGGACGCTCCATCAACTAACCCATTGCCATCCTCATGTCCTAAATACCAAATCCACAAACCAGTCCCAGAACTTACGGTTTGGGAATTTAAGCAATCTGCTGAAAAATTATACATAATTACATTTACGGTTCCACCATAAAATCGCTGCGCTGTTCCATCATGAGCGTAAAGCAATTTTCGAATTTCGGTACTATTAAAGACTTTTATAGCATGGCCTCGCGCATCGTGCAAGTCGGGAGTTTCATAATATCTACCCGGATATTTATCCCTTAAACTCTCTCCGGTTAGTACAGCAATCGATGGATACCAATAATCAACATCAACAGTTTGAATTTGTATATATATTGTAAGATTTACACCAGTATCACTTAGATTCTTACGAACTCTGTATGTAACAGTAAATGTTTTTGCTACACTTCTAGAAATGGTATAAGAACTTTTCGAGAAGCCACCCCCATCTATTTGGAAATCTATTTCTAAGTCATCTTTGGATATTCTATTATCTTTACAATCCACATCATCTACACTAATTGTTATGTTTGAAGAGGCTTGGTCATATTTTTGAGTTGAACCATTAGTGAAACCATTTACGTGAACTATTTGTGTATTTCCATTGTCTACTATACTTATATATCTAACATTACTAAGGCTTGCATTTCCTGCTTCATCATATGCAACATATTTGATTTCATATTTTCCTAATTCTTTTGGAAAGTCGTTTGGAGCATTTTCAAACCAAGTATTATAGTCATTTCCCCCAAAAGATGCATCATGGTTAGCGTCGTAGTTTCCAGGCTCAAATTCAAACCATGCGCGGAACTTTATTGTTATTTTATCATTTCCATAATCATCAGTTGCCCCTATGTCTCCAGTTCCATTTTCATCGTAATCATTTTCATTACTAGGCAAAAGATAAGCCTTACTTCTTAATTCAGTTAAATTATATGATAAAGGATAGTCATATACGGTAGTTGGCCAAGAATATACTATCGGACTAGTTGCGACCCACGCTAATGGATTATAATAAGTTATAATTGGCTTTACCGTATCTGGACCATCAGTTTTTACAGTTTCTTTCCAATTCTGAGTCTTTTTCACACCAAATAAATCTATTATATTCCATTCAAAATAATAGTCTATTGTCTTATTCAATCCATTGGGGGCATATAATGTTTGATTTACAATTCCTTCGTCTGGATTTATCCAAGAATATAATGTAAATTTGTTATTAAGATTTGCGGTATGCACATCTTGGAGAAAATCAGTATCACCAGAATTAATAAAATATTTAGCCATACAATAAATAATTCCTGAAATTTTTATTGAATTAAAATCTAATACTCTACTATTATCATTAGTCACACTATAATCTACAAATATACTAATAAATCCACCATTTGTTATACTTGTAGTAATTTGTGCTCCTGTGTTATATGTATTTTTAAATTTATTTGAATTGTTATTAATATCCCATTGTTGAAATTGAAGGTCTTGATTACCAACCACACTAACTGAATATGCTAGAACTCTACTATTATCATTATTTACTTTATAAATAGACCCAATGTGTATCCAACTACTAGTATCAATATTATGCTTAATTATTCTTATTTCTAAATCTATATTATCTATATTTGTGCCATCAATTGAAGTATCATCACTTTCATATAACAATGTCTCTGTATCACTTACAAATTTGATTATTTGTAGTTTTCCTCTTAGGGTTTGATCCGGTGAAGATGAAGATGATGGCACAAATTTTAAATACCATCCATTTTCTATACCAGTTTTTTTATTGTCATCTTTATTATCACCAAAATAGCAAATTCCAAATGAGGGTATTTTCCAATTATTATTTTTTGTTATTCTTAAATTCACTGTATATCCATATTGATTTACAGCTGGTAAACCAATTTGTTGTATACTGCGAAAATAAGTCTTTGTATTGCTACTGGTTCCTTCATTTAATCTTATAGTTGTATTATTGGGATATGAATAAGTGCTCACATTATTTGCTTCCCAAAAATTTGTATTGCTACTGATTCCCGAGGGCCAAGGACTATCACTATTTGACGGGGTAGGGTAGATGAATTCAGTTTTGTTATAATTTAGACTGTTATTTACATCAGCATCCGCAACTAATGAAAGTGTCGGATGCTGTAGGCCGAATTGTTGCCATTGTATGCGGGATATGAAGGATGTTGATGGTAAAGTCGCAGACTCACCCAACCATGAACTCCACGTTTTTTTACACTTATCAATTAAAGCATTTGATGTTCTTGTATTTTGGAGATCATATACTTTCCATTGCATCTCAAATGTAATAGAATTGGAAACATTATTATTTTCGACATAAAATATGAAAGTTTCATCTTTTGATATATTGGATCCACTTGAATCTACAGTTTTGTTATTATTTATTGTGTGACTCCGGATATACTCCCAACTGTTATTATCAATAGCTCTGCCACTAGTGCCATAAATATCAGTCGATCCAGATTGAATATACTTGACACTAAGGGTTTCATTCACTTCATATTTGAGGCTAATTATATGATTATCATATGTCTGCACGTTCTCGACGCGGTCGCTAATAGTTTCGTCGGTAGTATAAGGAGAATAATTATTCCAGTTAGATATAGATGATGACAAAATTGGTGGTGTGTTATCGTTCTGCACATATAATTTATATATAAAACTGCTTACTTTACCCGTTTTCTTTTTTGTTACTTCCCATATTATTTTAGTTATCCCATATTCAAGATTATTTAATTCAATTTGTTGAAGTGAATTCGCTTGAATAGTACTGGCATTCAAATAATTGTTTAAGTTAAGACTATCCAGACTAGTCGCGGTTGGATCTCTATTATGCTTAATAGTTAAATCAGTCCATTCGTGTTCAGAAGGATTCAAATTCACCCAATTAGGTTTAGGTCGCAATATAATTCGATCAGGATCGGCTGCGGTCAGAGGAGAATCATCCTGTGCACTTGTAGTTTGGATATATTTAGAATATTGAAAGGAATAATCGGCTCCATCTGTGGAAGTCGTGGCAGTCCAATCTATATCTGGATTGTCTTCGCCTTCGCCATTCAAATAAGTTTCATCTCTTATTTGTATTTTAGAGTATGCAAAATTAGCAGACCACGCACCCTCACTACCAATTCTGGATCTCCAATAAATATTATATATCACACCTGCATCTGTGGTATAAGCAAAATTTGAAAAATTAAAAATTATACCATCACTATTATTTGGTTTATAATAATTATTATCAAGGTTACTTAAAGTAATAGTTGCCGTATAAGGATCTGCTGCAAACTCGGCAGAATTACCGGTACCATTTGCAATTTCATTAAATTTATCATTAATATAATTATTAGTAAGGTCTGTGGAGGATGCTGCGTCAGTTGGTATTATCACGTATTGTAATTGTATATTATTAGGATCAGATGTATGGTCTGTTTTTATGAAATCGTTAACTGGTACCACAATTGGGTGTTCTATACTTGTTGTTAGTGCCCCATTATCATAGCCTCGATAATAGATTTGATTGTTATCAAAGTTAATATTAGTACTAGTATCAAAAGCAGTTGATGTGCTACTTTTAAATATAGGTCCTACAGTATTTACAACAGAAATAACAGTTTTGTCCCAGATATCAGCATCGATATAATTTGAGCTTGGAAAGGTGCTTGTGGCGTTCCAGTGATCAGTTGTTATTGTATTTCCCGAATCACTGACTTGCTTTATATTCTTTGCCTTATCTCTAACTGCCCATTCTATTATTATATTTGATGAATTTGTTGGATCGTCTTCGTTGCCGACCTCTATAATTGACAAATCGGATGCAGATGGAAGGGCTGAAAATATATTTACTGAATTGACAACTTTGTACCAAACAGACGCATTACCATTTCTTATTATTCTATAGCAAAATTCTATATCATCATCCAGAGTGTTGCCAAATATATCATTTAGTAATGGTGGTGACTCTTTAAGTTTCCAAATTTTTGTAATTGTGGTTTGTGAGACACCGCCAATTGTCGGTTGGTCGATGGGTATCAGAAGGCCTATGTCATCGCCCTGTGTGCCCAAAACCAAATCTATATTAATAGTATTTGGCGGGGAAACAGTCCAGTATGGAGGATGCACGTCCATCATAAGAATATTTATAATAGCTTCACTTTCATTTTCTGCTTTGTCCTTAACTTTAAAATAAAAATAATAATTATTTAGTTGGGTGTTATCAAAAGTCACATCTGAGCGCAAAGTGTGATTCTGCGGCAGAATCACACTATTATAATCGGTTTCATCCCAATATTTCACGAGCCATGTGTCATTATCAACTTCCCAGTTGTCTGTAACAGTTATATCATCAATAATTATATCAAATTTACCATTTGCGTCAGGTTCTATTTCATAATTATTTATTTCGTATATTTCTCCTTGTTTTGTGAATTGATACGTGTCCGTAGAAGTCAACGTATCAAATACAGGCCCATCTTGATCGTTTATAGTTATTTTTTGGAAAAAGGAGTAATCGGCTCCACGCACGTTTGCGTCGGCGCCGGAAGAGTCTTGTACCTTCCAATAAATTTTTATTGGTCCTTCCTCTATATCGAACACCTCTGAAACTGGAGTAGCAGCATCCACATTCCACTTTTGTCTATCCAAAAGTATCCAGGCGCCAGTATCCGCACCGTTCTTTTGTATTGCATAATAAAGAAATATATTATCTTTGATTTCATGAGTTTCAAACGTTATTGTTGGTGGTACTATATCAATTGTTGTGTTTCCATTTGTGTCGCCAGCAAGTAAATCATGTGTGATATCATCCATATTTGTCGCAAATACCATTTCAGGTGGCATTTTATCATTTATAATTAATTCTGTATAAAATTCTTCTGGATTTACTAAATTTTCATTAGTATCTTGTGCTCTCCAAATAAATTTATATGGAGATTTTCTATGATACCATTCCTTGCCGTCGCATATTATTTGGTCAGTGTCTATGTCCGACCAGAATCTAGTCGCCTCATATTGTGCCACACCTGACACTTGAATTCCATCCTTATCCACTACTTCAAGCCAAAGATAATTTAGATTACCAGTATTACCATCATTATTTACATTATCATTTATTATGTGCTTTCTCGCAATAGTCTCATTTGCATCATCAAGAGTAAGAAAATCTCTAATTCTAAACTCATTAGTAATATAAGAATCGCCGTTTATACCCGTATTGCGAGATTCATCCGACATATTTAATATAATCGATTCTTGCCGAATATTAGTAATATATGGGGGAATATAATCAACAATCCTTATAGTAAAATTCGTTGAGGGGGTCGAGTTTCCGGCATAATCAATTGCACTTAACTGAATTGTATAAGGTCTTAAATCATAATACCACTTGTTAGGTTTATCGCTATCAATATTCGTGTCTCCGACAAGGGGGTCGTCATAATAATTATCAGCATCTATACTAATTACAGTATCTTCGCCAGCTCCCCCATTTAAAATATTCCAATAAGCTGAACCAGACACGTCAACTTGAAATCCATCTACCTTCTTCGATAAAATCCTCCAATTTATTTTTACTGGATCTTGATAGTTATTGTCATAGGCTTCACTAATAAAATCTCCCAATTTGAACTCACTATTTCCGAATATCACATTTGATTCGCCGGTGCCTATTGTTTTCCAGGTTTGGTAGGATCTATCATAATACGTGTCACCCACCCCAAATGTTGAATATTCTCCTGGAATTACATAATCATTACCCCTCGGACGCCTGTAATCATCCCGATCAGGCTTTGGATGTATAATTAAAGAAGTAGGGGTTGTAGAATTGAAATTAATTGTTGGTGGCTGTGTATCACCTGGATTCTCAAAAGTCTGTATGTGTTCGGAAAATTGCCATTCGAAAAAATCCTGCCCTTGGTCAAATAGTATTTTTGCATCTTGATCATAAGCTGTCCATTTTATTTGTAACAGTAGTTGTTTGCTTGGATCAAGTTCGTCATAAGGCAGTGCTTTTGCTGGCATTTCGTCTGTGTATACGCGTTTTAATCTAATTGTTAATTTTTCATTAGGTCCGTATTTATAAGGATTAGACTGACTTGCCGCTGCACCAGATGTATCATATATTTGTTCGCCTGTTTTGGTTCCCCAGCCCGTCGGATTGCCAGACGCATCATCCGTAAGATCATAGCCGTAATATGAATATGCGACTTTCCATGGTGTGTCATCGCTGTCGTCTTCTGGCGTTTTTTGTCCAGTTCTAACTTTAGGAAATTCAACCTCAATTTCAATATAATCCTTATCTGTATCAACTACAAAACTGGTTCCACCATGTACTGGCAAAACTTGTCCGATTATCTCAAATATAGGATGTTGTTGTTCTGGTTCTGGTTCTGGTTCTGGTTCTGGTGCTGGTTCTGGTTCTGGTTCTGGTTCTGGTGATGGTTCTGGTTCTGGTGCTGGTGCTGGTTCTGGTTCTGGTGCTGATTCTGGTTCTGGCTCTGGTGCTGGTTCTGGTTCCGGAGCTGGTTCTGGCTCTGGTTCTGGTTCTGGTGCTGGTGCTGGTTCTGGTTCTGGTTGTGGTTCTGGTTCAGGAGCTGGTTCTGGTTCTGGTGCTGGTTCTGATTCAGGTTCAGGTCCTGGTTCCGGTTCGGGTTCAGGTTCGGGTGATGGTTCGGATTCAGGTTCAGGTTGAGGTTCTGGTTCCGGTTCAGGTTCAGGTTCAGGCTCAGGTTCAGGTGGTTCATCTAACCAATTGTACCATGAATTTACATAAACATTACTTGTAAATCTATCATATTCGATACTATTAGTTGAAACGTCTCTACTTTTTTCAAGTGTAACTCTGATATTTGTTGGATCAAGATCAAAAAGAAAATTATGAGATAAAAGCAGTGGACTGCTTGTTAATTCTACACAATCTGATACACCGGTTGTAAATATAATAACTTTTTCACCCATATTCCACAGGTGTTCCATATCTTCCCTTAAATACTGTGCATTGGTTTCTAAATTAGATTCGCCAGTTATATCTTTAATAATTGGGTCATAAGCCGTTGATATTTCATCAGTATATGTATCATTATAAATTTTGTCAGCATATTCTATAATTATTTTTGAAACATATTTATATTCACCATTATAAATTTTTTCAGGAGTAATCATATACAATTTACCTCTTGTAAACGGATCATTTCCAAAATTAACATCTAAAATTATTGATTGCATTTCTGGTTCTGGCTCGGGAGGTGGTGGCACATACAATCCCCTATCTATGTGATATTTTCGAAGATTTATACCTTTTGCTCTATCCAATGTATCACCGAAAGTTTGTTTTTGTCTACCCCGAGTATTACTACTCTCAATTGATGCAATATTTTGACGCTCCTCAATATTAGTACTAACTTTTCTCCCCTTGGGTTTTTGAGTATCGTCGGACATTACTATTAATGGATATTTAAGATATATATTTTATACACAATTATAGTTTAAAATTGTACCACTATCTCTTTGCTCCCAACCATTTATTGTTAATGAACCAGTATGAGCTTTTATATGACAAGATTTACATAACACTACTAAATTATGTAAATTATTTTTATGAAAATTCTCAATAAAACCATCACTATTTGCACTACATTGCATATTAATATGATGTACATCAAGAGGTAAAGAACGTTCATTATATGGAGAATATTTACAAACTGCGCATTCTTGTACAACTAAATTAGAATTGTAAACCGACTTTTTTGTTTTTTTGCGATTTGTTTTTTTTGCTTCATTGCGTTTTAACATCTTTACAAATTTTGGATTTGAAAAAATATTTCTTGCTATAATTGCTCCATAATTCCTTTGAGTTGGAGGTCCAAATGTTAGTTTTCTATCAAAAATCCATCCATCCCCATCTTCTTTTATTTTCAAATGGGCAATTTTGACACTCTGAATAGAATCAACTGTATCCAGCAACTCAAACAAATGAGTTGCAAAAATAAAACTTGCTTTTTTTTCATCTAACCATTGTAACATTGTCGTTACAATTTGAACTGCCGAGTCTCTTTCAGTAGATGCACAAAATTCATCTGCAATTATTAGCGTTTTATTATCAGAATGTTTTACACAATTATTTGCTTCACGAATTTCGCACACAAAGGAGCTATGCGCTTCAAATAAATTATCAGAATTTCCAATCCTAACAATCAATTTTTCATATGGGCTAATAACATACTCTTCTGCGGGAACAAACATACCAGACTGACTCATTATAACAGATAATGCAACACTTTTCAACAACGATGATTTTCCAACAGAATTAACACCATACAATAAATAGTTATTTTCAGAATCAAGTTGTATATCATTTGGAACAAACATATTCTTTGAATTTGCTAATAGTTGTTCAATCATTGGATGTCTCAACTTTTTTGCTTTGATAGAACTATTTTCAGATTTTACTAATTTTGGGCGAACGTAATTCCATTCAATTGCAATAGTAGCATAAGAATAATAAACATCCATCCACGCCATCGAATCAATTATTTGAAAAAAACAAGTATCATAATACTTCTCATAATAAGCAATTACCTTTTCTTGAACCAATTTATTCGTCAAACTATCTATCTTATGTTTCAAATACACAATTTCCTCTGTTGTTTTAATTGTCATATCTGAAGTAATTTTGACCATAGAAGTATTATTCGAAAACTTTAAATTGCTTGCAGCTTCTTTTGATAAATATGAGCCGATAACATCTATGCACGCAAGGCTACGCTTTCCATCAATATATGACTCAATTCCTTTCTTCAAGGCAATAGCTCTTTTTTTTGTAGTTTCAAAAAAATATCCATCTTTGTCTGTATTACGTAAATTTATTGTTTCACCACTCAAAGAGCATAAATCACTACGAATGTTTTCCAAATTCTTAAAACATTCATCATAACTATTATACAATTTCTCTAACTCAGGACTAACTCCTTCATTAAAGACATTACCTTTTCCATTTTTACAAGCCTGTATGCAAAAAATTGACTCTATTTCAGAAGAATAATCTTCAAAAGTTTTGAAAACCTCTTCATTTGGGATCCAATGTGGTTTTTCAGAATATGCAATAACAATAGAAAGTAATGTAATTATACGGTTATTGATATCGTGAATATTGGGAATGTCTCCATATGCATCTATTCTTCCAATCGCAAAACGTCTATATAAACGATCCAAATCTCTAATATGAAGATGTTTTTTGATATCAATAAGTAAATTTCTGTTATTCATAAAAAATTCTATAGCATCATATCTTTCATTTAATACATTAATTTCACAAGACGGACTCCTGATTAGAGACAATAATTTCTTCTTACCAGAGCAAGTTAATGTTTTGTTTATAAAATGGATTAAATTATCTTTTTCATTAGAAAATACTTGTAATTTGTGAAATGCTTTATTATACGTAATCAATTCACTAGTATTTTTATATGAAACATGCTTAGGGATTGGTAGATTTTTAACAAGAAGAGGTTCGTGTACTTTGAGAAATTCAAGCATTAATAACATATTTCCAATATCTCCAGGAAGCGTAATATTACCATTTAAATCAAGAATATCAAAAATATTTTCATAAATACTATTATATTTTTCAAAAAATTTTTCAAGAATATTTTTCTGATAAATTTGGTTTAAAATTTCTTTAGAAGCCTCTTGTTTTGAAATAACATTGTTATGAACTAATTTATTTAAATTATGTTTCAACTTTTTACAATCTAACTTGGATTTATCATCACTAATAATTGTAAATAATATTTCATTCGCTCTATATGTATCTATAGTTTCGTATATATTTTCATATATTTGTTCAATAGAAAGTCCCGGTAAATGAGGATTAGACACTATTTTAATATCTCCGCTATTCGCATCATAAATGGTAATATATATGTAAAAATCATCTAATTCGGGCTCTAGCAAAACAGATAATAATATTGCATCATCTTCATCATTATCACAATCTAAATTACATCCAGGCGATACTATACGCGTTACTTCTCTTTTAATAGGAGATACCTTATTTACTTGGTCCATATAAACTATTGTATAACCATTGGCTATCAATTTCTTTTCAAAACGTTTATAACTATGGTCTGGAACACCAGCCATTAAATCTTCACCTTTTTTCGTAATACGAATACCAAGAATGTCACGACACGCTTTTATTTGTTCTTCATCATGCTTATCTGGAGGAGCATATACTTCGTAAAAACTACCCACCTGCATTAATAAAATAGTCTTAATTCCATAAGTATTTCTATATTCATTTGTAATACTATAATATTCTGAAATTATGGGAGGAGGACTTCTCATCCTCTTATCTAATTATATTTATGAGAAACTTCTTAAGTTTATTAATAACAAACAATATATAAGAAGATAACACGAATAATATTCATATGGCTACATTTGGTACACAAGAAAGTGTTGATGAGACTGATTATCTAGAAGTTGACCAAGCGCTCCCTGGACAAAATTTCTGTTGCTTATCTTTTTTGTCACCAGACAAGGTTTTAGAAAACAAGGATAAATTTATTATGAAAAAATTTATTGAAAGTTTGGAGGATAAAGAAGGTAATATTTCTATTAAAACTTCTGAATTTAACACCAAATTTGAAGATTTTGTAGCAATTAAGGGTGTAGAAATGGATGAATTATTCCATAAAGAAGGAGGGTTTCAAACTTCTATGAGAGGAGTTAAAGTTCGTGGTGTATATAATTCTTACGAAGAAGCCGCAAAAAGGGCACAAACTCTTCAAAGATCGGATAGGTCCTTTCATGTTTTTGTAGGACAAGTTGGTTATTGGTTACCATGGGATCCTAATGCTGATAATGTGGCAGAACAAGAATATTTAGAGAAAGAACTAAATGAACTAATGAAGAATTACAAAAATAATCAGATTCAAAGAGATTTGTTTTATTCTGAACAAATTGAACAACAAAAAAAGGCAGCAGCTAAAGAAACTGCACAAAAAAAGGAAGAATCAAATAAACTTGAAGAAATTGAAGAAATTGAAGAAACAGGAGTTGAAGAAACCAAAGAATCTTCTGAACCATTATCCGCTTCCGTCTAAAATTTAGAGATTTGTTAATGAATATTTTCTCATGCTTTTGGGCCACCACTTCCTTGAATTGGACCCATACCGCCACAAGATGGTCCATTTTGTTTGTCCATTTTTATGGCAGCTATTTGTATTTCGTCAAAAATTGAAATAAAATCATTCCAACTCATCCAAAATAGTCCATCTGGATCATTTGTCCAATTAACTTTTTGTGCAATTTGTGGGTATTCTTTCCACTTATTTGAACTATCACACCAGTCTAAATTACTTTCGTGACTATTACCCCAAGGATTACGCAATTGAACTAATTTAAATTTTTCATCTTCGTAAACTCTTAATAAAGAATACGCATGTCTTTCAATTAGACCATCTTTTCGAGCTTTTTCCATAGTATTTCCGTTAATAGATGCCGCCATTACAAAACATTTTTTGTCACAATTATCAATAAATTTAAACATTTGTTCGCTATTATTTTTGTCATTGTTTGAATGAATCCACATTTTTTGAAAATTCCACGGATTTTCTCTTATTTTATCTATTGCCGCTACTCTTTTTATCCAATTTTTTTTTCTTTTATTTTTGCCCCATATTTGTAAATCTTTACATCCGGTTAATACCATCCATGCTAAAATAGGATAACCACCGCATAATTTTGAATATGAACCACAAGCCTTTGCCAGTGCTTTTTCAATTAAAATTATATACATTTCATTTTCATGTGGTTGTGCGTATAAAGGACGTGGTATATCATACCATTTTTTTTCACAACAAGGTATTCTATCATCTATTGTAATAGTTACCCATTTATTTTTGGAAATATCAAATAATTGTAAATCATATTTTCCATTTTCAGATACTTTATCCGTTTTAAATATTTTTTCTTTGAAATAATATGGAAATTCCGCCAAACCTGCTATAGCAGATAATAACCAGCAATCACCTAATCCACCTTGAAGAATATCATTTGGTTCAACATCATGAAATAAGACCATTTCGGCATTTTGTGGTTGTAATTTTGTTGCCCTAATCCAAGATACATTCTTATCATTAGTTTCTCCTAAAGATTCTTGATTTGCCGGAAATTCTTCATCACAAAATAATTCTATAGTTGAATCATTAGAATCATTAAAATCTAAATCGGATTCTATATAAGGTTTTACAACAATACCTGCTTTAGTCCAATCTGCTAAATCAGGATATTTATAATTGCTATCATAACTTTTCATGTACATATAATTTGAAGTTACTTCCGGACCAATACCCCAACAATATTTGTTTCTATACAAATATTTATTATCCTCTTTGTTATGATATACTGGAAATCCAAAACTTGTTTTACTCGTTTTTTCATAACCTCCTCTTATATTGTAATACTTTGAATAAACTATAAAAGCATCTATTGATTTTTGTTTTTCTTGTGTTTCACATGAATCTAAGTCTTTTTCGTATATTTCTACATACATTTCCTTATCTGGTTTCCATTTTCGATTTTTAGCATGTATATTCCAATTATTTTTCGAAAATAAATCATGAGATTTACAAAATGCTCTAAATGATAAAGAACCAAGTCTTGAACCAATCACATAAAATTCAGGCCTCACTTTATAAATAAACATTTCCCCATTGTCATTTACATAAGTATCTTCCCCAAATTTTCCTTTTTTGGATAAAATACTATATTTACCACATATTTTACTATTACTATATTCTTCTGAACATTTTACAACAACATTATTGTGCGTAAGAAAAACGGACATATTATTAAATGTTACTAAAACATCGTTTTTCGAGATTTTAAATTATTTCAAAAATTAATGAAAGTCTATTTAGAACTTATAATTATGATTCTTGTTATTATAACTGGATTCCTTATCCCTATCGCTTTTAGGAACAACAATCTCGATTTTAAGCAACCTGTATTAAATTATATTTATAATTAATATAATGCCTAATTCCAAAGGTTTCAAACACAATTTAACCCGTAAACATGCTAAAAAATTGAAACATAAACAAACCCTTAAATTAAAAAAAAAGTGTTTAAACAAGAAAAAAATATATAATCGGAAAAAAGGTGGCTCCGATTCAAGTAATGATACTCAGACCAGCCTTTTACAACAAGCATTGGAAAAGGATTTGTTAATATCAGATAGCTCCTCCGCTAATCAGTCGGATAATAATAACTCCAAAAGTCGAAAAAAAAGAAACAGTCAATCGAATTTTATCATTATTCCTGACTCACAAGGATATGTATTATCAAAAAAGAATCGCGCCGCGCTAGGGCGAAAATACAAAACAATAAATCCTATTACACAAGAAAATAAAGAAAGCGGATTAGTACGAGTATACGAAGGAAACACTGAAAAAGAAGCGCGCACAAATGCCATTAAAGGATTAAGAAAGAAGCAATTGTCTAAAAAGGATAAGAAAAAATCTTTAAAACCCATTTATAAGCGAGAAAAATCAGACATTTGGGATGAATCAGATTTGAGAGATCCTTTTAATTTGGATAATCATCCGGCACACAGCTATTTTGGATCCAAGTTATATGTTGATGGTCGCAAAAATTAAAAATGTTACATTGGTTAATTGTAAATGTACAGAGATAGAAATTTTACGAGAGAAGCCTTATGTCCTACTAATGATGAATCTTGTCAAGATATTAAATGTAAATGGGTTTGTAATCAACATGCCGATTGTGAAATGAATTCAAAACCTGTGTGTGAAGTACCTAAATGCCGTGTTATATGTAATCCACCAGAACAACCAATATGTACTGTAAAAACCTCAGCCCCTGTATGTAAAACCGTTTGTAATAAAATTGACGGCTGTTATAATTGTACCAACGTATGTCAACCTCTTAACACATGGCTTGATTGTGTTAAACAAGACCCAGTATGTAGGGTAAAATGTGATCCACCAAATTGTACAAAAGAATATGAATTGCCTAAAAAAGGATGTAAACCACCAACATGTAAGCTTGTATGCCCACCAAGTGCCGATGGTTCATATAGTTATACTACTGATAGTCTTTAACTATTTGTAAGTAACACATATGAAAAATACAAAGAATGATATAACAATAAATCCAACACCAATATGAAACAACCTATCATCTACCCAAAATACTTCTCTTAAAATATAAAATAACTCGATTAAATTATCCCACCATTCTTTCTTATTTAAGTTTTTATATTTATTCAAATCTAATAAATCTATTATTATTTTATGCCAAGTTAATACAAACTCGTCTATTAATTCACGCACAGAAACATCCAAAAATGGATCCTTTTTTATATTTTCTTCAATATAATCTTCTGGTAATTCAGTTTCATCAAATTTTTTTTCGCGTTCAACTTTTTTTGCAGCTTCCTCTACTCTTAATTTTTGATCCTCTTTGAATGTACTTAAATGTCTGTTCATTACCATTGTAATTCACATAGAAAAAAATTTCAAATAAAACCAACTTATATGCCACAAATACCTTTTAGAGCTACTTCCGCATCCTGTGTTGGTAAAACTCCACTAACACCTATTGCACCAACACAAGTATTTTCTATAAATATAGGCTCACCACCTCCTAATAAATTATAACCAGAAGCCAATAAAGCCGGACGTATTTCATTTACCGCATTTTCTAAATCTAAAGTCGGTTTTCTAAATAATGCCGCCGTTTTTGCCTTATTTTTTGCTAATCCCGCTGATGCCGGAAAAGCCCCATCAATTCGTTTTAAACATAATGGTACACCAGCTGAATCAACTATACAAATAGAGACTTTCCAATTATTATGTAGAGCCACTTTTTCAGCAGCTTTCAAAACTTTATTTGCGGATTCACTATTTAAAATTGGAATTTTTTTTGATTCCATAATCTCGTTATAGTCATTTATTATTCTATTTGCCAAAAACATTGTATTTTGTACATATTTCACATTTGAAATTCCTTGTCCACATCCATATATATTTGACCATGCTTTAGGCTTTTTATTTTCAGAACTAAATACATTTTGACTTGTATCGCTTCTGGAGCTGATGACCCCTGTGGGCGGATCTAAGATGACAGAGCCATCACTTATTTTCATACCAGCATTCTCAATCGATTTACTCAAATAATTTCCATTAATTCCCGTAAACACATTTGTATTAACTATATCTTTAGAACTAGAATCTATTATCATTTTCTTATAATCATCCGAAGCATTTGCATCAGTTGTTGCTATAAATGAAGACCCAATATATGCAAAATCTGCACCCATTGTTATCGCCGCCGCCACACTTCTACCGCTTGATATAGCTCCGGATAATGCCAATGGCCCATCAAACCATTCTCTTATTTCTTGTATTAGAGCAAACGGTGATAATGAACCAGCATGTCCTCCAGCACCAGCAGCTACTGCTATTAAACCATCTGCACCCTTTTCATAAGCCTTCTTTGCATGCTTATTATTCGTTACATCGTGTAGCACAATTCCTCCATATGAATGAACTGCGTCATTAATTTCTTCATTCGCACCAAGACTTGTTATTACTATCGGTACCTCGTGCCTTATAATTGTATCCATATCTTGCATAAGCCTATCATTTGACTTATGTACTATTTGATTTACAGCATATAAAGGACAACAATTCTCATAATGTTGTTCATTTCTTTCTAATCTTCTCTTAATATCAATTAACCAATTATCAAGAGTTGACTCTTTTTTTTCATTTCTAGCATTTAAAGCTGGAAAACTACCAATTATGCCAGATTTACATTGATTCACTACAAGATCCGGTGTAGATACTATAAACATCGGAGCCGCAATAATTGGTGCTCTCATATGTTTCAACATTAACGCTTTACTTGTCATTATGCGTTTTTAATAGTTTTTATTTATACTATTTGCTTTATGAGCTATAATATATCAAATATTGAATATATAAAAGGTAAAATCTTAAAGGATTTATCTGAAATTGATTTCAAAGCTTTGTATGTTTTTATTTTTATTATCAGTTTTGATAAACTTTTAGTTTTAATAGATCAATTATGAACGCCTAACTAACATAGTATTTTCAAGTTCTTTTCTTAAACAAGTTATTTGTATTTCAATTACAACCGAATTATCATTCTCAAAATCAACAATTGTTCCATCTGGCTTTTTTATATCAAATGTCAATCTTGATAACTCTATGCGAGGTGAAAATATTTTAGTCATGTGACTCTCTTGACCGGTTTGAACAACAGATTCAAAATTTTCATTATATACGAAATGTGCATAATTACCCACAATTATTGGATTTGTTAAATGACCAAAACAATTATTCATTATATCATTTGTACCACTTATATTTGATCCTAATTCATTTACTGTTAAAAGAAGATACGGAACTGATACATTTGTATAGGGTATTATTATTTTCTTTATAGTTACCGAATGTACATCTGAAAAACTTCTATAAACTGTGTTTGGTTGATTCATTGATGATAAATTTACTGAAGATGGGCCTAAACTAAATTGAAAAGGATTATTTTTTGACCAAATATCCTTATTTCTATCTTTTGAATCTATCAGAACATGATGCGTTTTATAATTTACAGTTGGAATTATTTCTTCTAAATCCCTCTTTGGTATAGAATTTTTTAAATCTACTTTTTTTGCTAAATTTTCATTCTCATTTTTTTCTTCTTTTTCGTCTAAATTCCTAAAACATTTTATTCTCTCTATTTTTTCTATGACTGGATACACTTTGGAATGTATCACTTTTACCTTATCAACACTTAATTCTCCATTATTTATCTGATATATTGGATCATTCGCAAATTTTTCTATTATCTTATTCAAATCAGGATAATTTAACCATGGAAATTCATTCCCATATTTTTTGAATAAAATTTGAGTACATAATTCTAAATTTGACATTATATAACAAAAGTATTATATCTTATATACAAAAAACAACGTAATTTTACAAAAAAAATGATTTAACTTTTTAAGTATAAAGAGATATAAAGTATATAAAGACTACTGAATAACAAACATATTTTCAATATGACATCTTATTTAACTACCAATTTAAATATTTCAACACTTGTTTACATGCTCGAAACAAACATTCAGATTGATCCCGATAAGTTAGAAGAAATTTTCTCTAATATTGAACCAATTGATTATAATAATCCTATTGAAGGTATTATTCGAATTTCAGTTAGAGGCCAATCAAAAGGATTATGTAAAAAACAAGTATTTCGTCGCTCTTATCAACAATCTTCACAAGTTAAAAATTTTAGAAATCAAGTAAGTTTCTATGTTAGAATTATTGACCGTTTATTAACTGATATGTATTATGTTCCATTTGATATGACTACAGGCTTCTTTTCAAGTGAAGTTTATTCTAAATTGGTACCAAATCAGAATATTTATCGTTTTAGAAAAGGACAAACCGCATTCCAATTTAAAAAAATTATTATTGATTTTGATAAAAATTCTGATGAAAATGTTAAAGAAGGTAATTCTATCCGCATCTTTAGCTCTGTTACCAGAAAATCTCAAGAAAATCAATTGAAATATATTGATTATGAATTAACACAAAAAAATGTTGACGATGGTTTTGTAACTTTTGACTTTCCACAAGGATGTTATGCTCACACACTATATGTCGATACAAACATTAAGTTCAAAGTTAACATTGATTTTGTTGTTGAAGTAAATATGTTTATGTTTACTTCTGGTAAAATTAAAATTGCTGGATGTACTCGCGAGTATCAAATCGATAAGGCCATGAAAGTACTTACACAAGTTATGGAAACAAATTTGAACAAAGAAAAAATGAAAGAATTATTTGGCAAAAACACTGATGATTTTCAAATTATTGCAAAAAATCCAGTTATGATTAATAGCGATTTTGCTAGTAATTATGAAATCAAACGCTATGAACTTGATGTATTGATCAGAGAAAAATACAAAATTATGTCATCTTTCGAACCGTGTACTCATCCTGCTGTTATTATTAAGTATTATCATAATGCGTCTTATGAAAATGGAAATGGAGTTTGTAAATGTATGGAACATTTTGGCACTAAACATCGCTGTAATGGAAGAGGTACCGGCCACGGTAAAGGAGGATGTAAAACCGTTACTATTTTAGTCTTTCAAAGTGGTAAAGTAATTTTAACAGGAGGACGGCATTTAAATCAAGTAACTTCCGGATACAAATTTATCCAAGAGGTTTTACAAAATAACAATAAAGAACTAAACCGTGTTTTATAATATGATTGAAACTATTGCATTTCACGGCTCAGGCGGACTGTTGTGGTATTATATGGGAATTGCTGAATATATACAACAAAATTATATTATTGATTCTATCAAATTTTGCTCTGTTTCTGGTGGATGTTTACCCGGTGTTTTTTTATCCAGTGGTTTAGATATTCAACAAATATGGACAAACTGTTTTTTACCTTGGATGAAACAAATTGATTCTATATCTTGTGAAAACACTATTTTACCCACTTTTACTCAAGATTCAACATCTATTTTATTAAAATACTTAGACACATCAATTATAGATAAAGATTCTGTATTACAAAATATTAATGACAAATTATCCATTAGATTAACTAAAATTAGTCTCTTTAATGCTCAACCAATATATATTGAAAAATGGGATTCGATTGAAGATGTGCTGGATTGTGTATCTGCTTCTTGTTGGATTCCAGGTATATTTGGTAAACTTACTAAAACTTATAAAGGATCTGAATATATGGATGGCGGATTTCCAAATTCTATTCAAGAAAACAATCCAAATTGGTTACATATTAAAATCAGTAGTTTTCAAAATATATCCAAAGATATGAAAACTTTTTTATACTTATCTTCTCTTTCTCAAATCAATAATCATACAGTTGCTCAAGAATTATATGATTTAGGATACAAAGATTCTTCTCAAAATCCACATTTTTTTGATTATCTCATAAAAAAATGAATCTGTTTTATTGTTTTTACATTATAATCATAAATGCCTAAAATTCATTATAAAAAACTATTACCAAAACTTGGAGTATCTGACCTTAAAAAGGAACAAAAGAAAATTATTACATCGGTCTTAAATGGTAAAGATACTTTATGTATTCTTCCTACCGGATTTGGTAAAAGTTTGTGCTATGTTTTACCTCATATGATAACAAACCGTAACGTTATTATTGTTTCACCTCTTGTTTCTCTAATTAGAGACCAAGAACAAAAGTATAAATCAGTCTGTAATACCTTCGTTATGCATGGTGCCAGAGTAGCCTTTAACGGTAATGAAGATGTATCCGAAGATATTTATCAAGACATCAAAAATGGTAAAAAAACAGCTTTAATATTTATTACACCCGAAAAACTATTGTTTAGAAAAAATTGGATTACATCAATTGATATTTTAGCAATTGCTATAGACGAATGTCATTGTATTTCGGAGTGGGCTAATTTTAGACAAGGTTATCAAGAATTATCATCCATTGTAACATGGTTTATTGATAGACCACCTATTATTTCACTAACAGCTACTGCCACTAAAAGCACAATTAACACAATTTCAGATTTCTTTAAACTTAATGACCCATTGCTAATTAGAGTTTCCGCAATCAGAAATGACTTAAGTCTATTTGTACAAAAAAAAGACGGCATTGCTAAAGATTTAAAGTATATGGCATCTATTTCTATTGGTAAAACTATTATTTATTGTAAAACCCGTAAAGATACTGAAAAAGTAGCAGATAGACTAAGAGTTAATGGAGGTATTGCATATTATCACGCTGGAATGAATTTATCTGAAAGAACAGAAGTTCAAGACGGTTTCTCAAAAGGTAAATATCGTATTATAGCCGCAACAATTGCATTCGGTATGGGCATTGATATATCAGATATTACTACTATTATTCATTATGGAATGCCAAAAGACATCGAATCATATTGTCAAGAAATTGGAAGAGCCGCCCGAGCACCAGATTTATGCGCTAATTGCTACGTTTTATGGGGAAAATGCGATTTTATAGTTAACAGAACATTTATTGACAGAATTTTTGATTTACAAGAAAAAGCTTATCAACAAAAAAAATCCTACGCAATGAATAAATACATTAATAATGACTCTAAATGTAGAATGAACATGATTGCTAACTATTTTGATCCCGAATCTAAAAATGATAATTGTATGAAATGTGATATTTGTACTGGAAAAAGACGGTATTCAAGTCCTATTCCAGGCACAATTAGAATCAATCTTTAAAAAAATACTATTTTCATCAAATAGTACATGCGCACCCGTATTTATTAAAATTACAAATTTTGGGCTTCTTCGCACGCCTCAAGAAATTCCTGCTCTTCCTCCTCGGAACCCCAGACGACGTCGCCATCATCGTTTAAATACTTCACCCCCCACACCTCGGCGCCGTTGCCGAATTTGCAAACGCACCGGATAGCGTTCGGCGGGAGATCCCATGAGTCCTCCTCCTCCTCGGTATTCATGCTCTTAAGATGCTCAATGACTGACGATCGGAAGACGCCTTCCAGCTTGGCCATCTTGAGCATGTGCGCGTGGCTCGCCCTCGTCATGACGCAGCTGCCTGGAGCGATTTCATAGACGATGTCAGTCAATTTGGCACTAGGTCCCGCGGCGGAGATGGACGTGATCGTGACTCGCTCGGGAGCCACGCCGGCGACGTTAGCGATGGCTGTGGCTAAGATATCCTTGAATTCAATGGCTTCGTCTACAGACACACGCTTACTCTCAAAGGTGGCAGCACCTTTGACCGTTAATGGCTTGGGCGTCGGCTTTTTTTGTTTTTTGTTTTTAAGATTTTTATTATTCTTAGCCATTGTATTCCTCTTATAATAATATTCTTCAAAACCAAATCATTTTTTTCAGATTTTAGTCAAAAAAACCATTTTTAATCTCCATCCCAATTAGCATATAATTATATGTTGATTTACTCTAAAACTATGTTAAGTATCTAAACAACTTAACCATTCACAAATCGGAGGATTAACCCACTCAAAACGAAATCCATCTAATCCTTCAGAGCTTGTCCAATATAAATTGACTTGTAAGTCTACTTCATTGGAAATCTCAAGTGTTGTTGTTTCATTATATTCCAAACTGAAACTGTTTGACTCACTATTATTTATTATTTTTACTAAATCAGTAATCTTTCTTGATATCAAAGGAATCGAAATACGCATTTCTTTCGGTTCAACAATATCTACTCTTGCATACAAATCATTCTGATATAGTAACTTACCTTTTAATTGAATATAGCAATCGGGACAAGCCAATAAACTCCACTTCAGCTGTGAATCGATGAGCTTAATCTTGTTTTTTACTAAATTCAAATTAACGATTTCATCATTCTCTAATTTTTCTGGAGTTTTTCCATCAAGAATATCGAAGATTTGCCTATGAACTAATTGATCCGCACACCTTCGTATAGGAGAAGTAAAATGCGTATATAATTCCAAATCCAATGATTCGTGCTTATTGCTACCATCTTCACTATAAGGTAAATACCAAGTTCCTACATTATTGACTGTTTTCCTTAATAATGCATTACTTTTTGAATGTTTTACCAAATATTGTGCAACAAATTCATTAGCCTTTATCATTAACTTTTCTATTAATACATGCGAATCTTC
>TARA_B100001175_G_scaffold308698_1_pt1 | contig 30188 bp, 33 predicted proteins | sample TARA_B100001175 | Tara Oceans TARA_B100001175
CGGAAATTGGCCAGGATACGCATAATACTATGTTGTATAGTAGAAGACTAATTAGTTATAAATATTTTGCACAAGGTTCTCGTTTCGACAAACAGCAACTTACCTTTATGTTCGATATCCAAATTAGTGCCTGGGACAGTGACTTTTCCAAGTGCAATGATATGATTTGTTCGCATTGCTCGAATTTAGGAAATTCATATAGTCAGGTACATAGTGGATTTCGTATACAGCAATATGGTAATGGTATTTACACGTATATAGCGGGAAGTGCCGGGCATTTTAGTGCTAAATGGAATGCTAGTTCTTCTGATTTCATGGATAGCTCAAATCAATGGACAAAAGTTAAGATTGTGTGGACAATAGATATTAAGAATTATTTGAATGGAACAGTCTCGACCGCTCATCAATTTTGGATTGATCAAAAACAATGTACCCTCCTCGAGACACCACATGGCGCGGAGACACATCAAACATGGCAACAATTTTTAGATAGAGGTGAATGGGGGTCATCAAACGGGAATGCCCCGTTATATTCACAATATCAGCTTTATCTAACCTCATTTGAAGGATTTTGGGACGGTAAAAACGATTCACCAAATCCAGCACCTGATATAACTTCATTAGAATATCTTAGAGTGTTTACACGTATAGTTCAACCAAGTGAATGGGATACGAATGGAATGTTCCCTCTCAATTCAACCTCAACTTATGTTCCTCACGAATTAATATATACTAATAGTGGTGATATGGGAAGTAATAACGGAACAACTTATAATATTAATTCTACAAAACTTTACAAAACAATTACATTTGAAGTAGATCATACTGTATCTGGGAATTCAACTGGTGCAGCGTTTGCTAAAGTGGGATATATGAGACTTTATGGATGTAAACTTGAAAGTTCAGGACAACTAGCAGGTGCGAGTGGTACATATGATATAGACGCAGATGTTATTGATTATGACGCAGAGACTATAGTTAATACAAGCGGTCTAACCATCATATAGAGATATTTAATCAAAACCAATTGATATAAAATGAAATATAATTTCATTAAGTTTTATTTTTAAAACGGGCTCAGCAGGGAATCGAACCCTGGGCCTCCTGCAATTTAGCCACATAAAGCGGTCCCAAAGCAGGAATCATACCACTAGACCACTAAGCCTTTATGTTAGGTGAATCCTCAATTGGATTATTTTAATATTTATAATTAAGCCTTATATTATCTTTATTCGCATTATAAATCATGGAGGCGGGCCACAATAAAATAGTATAATAAATTATACAATGTTATCAAAAATGTCAAAAAGTGATAAAACAATGTTTTACTATTTAGGTCTTAGCCTTCTATTATTAATTGTATTGGGTGTATTATTTGGCGTATCCAGTGTAAAGGAATCTTTCGGCGGTTTCTGGAAACGACACGAAAAGATTAAGCGCAAGAAGATGACAAAGTGTTGTGTAAAGGCGCGCCCAGCCGGCGAGGACAAAAAATCCCGCAAAGACTGGTGTAAGACCAGTATAAAAGGAGGGAAAGTTTACCCGACCTCTTGCTAATAGATCTTGTACACCAGAAGCTTCAATAAAGAAATAACTCTTAAATATATTATAAGATTTGAACCATATATTAACATAATATGTCTGAGACTTGAAGAGAATTAGATAAAAAATATCATAATAAATTATACAATGTTATCAAAAATGTCAAAAAGTGATAAAACCATGTTTTACTATTTAGGTCTTAGCCTTCTCGTTTTAATTGTATTGGGTGTCGTTTTTGGCGTATCCAGTGTAAAGGAATCTTTCGGGAAAAGGCGTAAAAAGGATAAGAAGGGTAAGAAAAGGGATAAGAACCGGCCGTACAACAATTGCGTACGCGGGAAGAACCCCAGAGAGGAAGTTGGTAAGTGTAATAAACAGGACACTAAAGATGACTGCAAAAATGCATATGTAATTGAAGGCGAAGGCCAAATGTATAAATGTAAATGGAAAGACGACACGTGCTCGATCAACGAAGGGAAACAATGTGGACAAGAATAAATAACTCTTAAATATATTATAAGATTTGAACCATATATTAACATAATATGTCTGAAATTTGGAGAGAATTAGAGGGATTCTCAAAATATAAATTTTCAAATACTGGAAAAGTTTGGTCGAAACACTATAACAAAACAATATTATTCGATCTAAAACGTGGTGGATATGCTAGAATAACTTTAATTAATGATGAAAAAAAACAAAAACATTTCAGTGTTCATAGACTAATAGCATTAACATTTATCCCAAATCCCGAAAATAAGCCAACTGTAAATCATAAAAATCATAATAGAGCAGATAATAGAGTTGAAAATCTGGAATGGGCAACAATGGCTGAGCAAAATAATGATAAAAAAAAACAATCAAGTGAAATTACTCGATGTGGACGTACTTGGCCTGTTTGGAGATGCTCTCTTGATGGTGAGAAATTAGAATATTATGAAAAAATATCTGATGCTGAAAAATGGTTATATATAAATATTAGAGCAAAACGAACAACAAGCGGAAAACATATTTCTTACGTTTGTCGAAATAAACGTAAAACAGCGTACGGATTTAAATGGATATTCGATACATCGGAAGAAAAAATATTTGAAAATGAAATATGGAAAGATATACCAAAAGAATTTCTTAAAGGAAATATTGGATATAAAATATCAGATCAAGGTAGAATTAAAAAATCTGAAAACAATGGAATTTTCAAAGGAACTATTCACGATGCCGGTTATAAAGTAGTAACTATTGGCTCAGGAAAAGGAAGAACTCATCTTATTCATAGACTTGTAGCTAAAGTATTTCTACCAAATTATTATGGTAAACCATTTGTAAATCATAAAGACCACAACAAAGCAAATTGTAAACTTTATAATCTTGAGTGGGTTACTGCATCAGAAAATACTAAATTAGCTGTTCAGTTTTATTCATCTAAAAAGTAATTATACATAAAAGAGCAACTATAAGTCGCTAATGACCGTGATAGAATTCGAATCTACAACCTTCAGGAAACACCATTAACTGGAATGTTCCGATCTGACGCGCTGCCAGTTGCGCCACACGATCTAAATAACGAGAGCTTGGACTGAGAATCGAACTCAGGTTTCCAGTGCAGTTTGATAGCAGTTTGCTAAACACAAACTGGGGTACTAACCACTGTACGATCCAAGCAATCGAATGAATATAACTTTTTGTTATATTAGTAGTAATTAGTAATATTTTCATTTATATAATATTTTTAAGATTCAATACCGATTGTACTTTTTATTTCCGTAAGACTTTTATCTACCAATGGTCCTGCTTTTTTTTTAATATGTCTTTTTAATGCTACCCCTACTGCTGTTGTTAAAAGCAAAAAAATTGAACATGTGAAAACAATTCTGCGATCGAATTCTCTAAAAGGTCTGTCTTTATGAGTCAATGGGTTAAATCTAGCAAATAAAATAATTCCAATATAAAGTTTTAGAAATGTTTGTACAGAATCCAAATATTTTGGAGCAAATGTACCAATACCTAAAATTCCCAGCCAAATTAATACGAACATTGAATACAAAGTGTACAAAAAGATATAGTCATATATGTTTCCCATAACATATATATTAAAAAAATATTTAATAACATATGGTTCTTATCACAGTGGATAAAGCGACATATTTAGCCTTTTTTATAATTGTTTTATTAGCATTAGCCTCTATAATAGGAATAATTAGTCTAATAATAACATTCTCAATTAAATTATCTAAAAAGAACAACCGGAAACGCCGCGGCCGCCTGTAGAAAATTCAAATTATTTTTAAAAAATATATTTTAAAAATATTATAACCTAATAATGGGTAAAAATATTAAATACAAAAAAAACAGAAAAAGCAAGAAAACCAAGAAAACCCGACGCGGCGCAAGGCGCCCGCGTCGCACTAAACGCGGCGGTATGGATAACAGTCCCCCTTCTTCATTAGATACTTTTTCTGAAGATGGAGCGTCCCCGACCACAGAGCCGCGTAGAGGGGATTCAATGGGTTCTTTCGGCTCTTTTGGCTCTTTGGGCTCTTTGGGCTCTTTGGGCTCTTTTGGTGAAGGGGGATTGTATGGACCTGCAGTATTTAGAGCTAGTACTCCGCATAGTGATATCCCCAGACCAGTTCCAAATCGTTTCGAAACATCAAGCCCATCTGTTTCACATAGAGATTTACCTAAACCACCACCTATAAGTCGTTTCGCAACACGCAGTCCCTCAATTCCCAATGCTGCAGAAGCGTATAGAAGAGGGCCAAACGCGGATCCTCCTTTACCAAAAGATTGGAGAATATTGTTTACAATTCAAGGTATTGCTATATACATGTTAAAACAAAATGAACAGTTTATATTTCAATTACAAAGACCCGGTGATATTCGTGATATAAAAAATACACCTTTTTTCAAACAACTAGAATTGTTAAATAAAAAAATGGAACAAGATTCAGGAGGTGTCGCATTTCAATTGGAGAAGCCCTGGAATAAGTTTTTAACACCGGAGGGCATTAATATTTATTATTCTTTAACTAATGATATGAATGTTGATAATATTAAAGTAATACACCCATCATTCTCAGGTAATCCAGATTATGATTTACGTAATATTCAGTTATAATTTTGTTGTCTTAAATCTGTGGAGACAACTATCTAAATCTTTTTTGTTTTCAATTTGTCTAAATGCAAATTGAGGATATTTTGTTTTTGGACATTGATAAAATGGGCTAAATCTATTTCTATTTCGATGATAATCAAATTCTTTTGAGTAATAATTTATCTGTATAATAACGGAATTCATTTTTAAGCGCGATTCAATGTCACCATAACTCAGAATCTCATCTATTAATTCATCTGGCAATGAAATATAATATTCATATAAACTCATAATTATGTTGAAAGGTTTTTATTTAAAAATTTAACACATATACATAACTTATACCATGACCATAATTTAATTTAAAATTATTTTCAATAAGTATTTTTTTTATAAAATCTATCTATATTTTGTTTACACTTATAATGCTGATTTCATTTTATAATCAAATAGTTCAAAATCTTTTTTGTAAAAATCATTTATTAGAGATATAGACTTTTTGTTTAAATACCTACTATAATCCTTATTAACATTATTTCTTCTAATATGAATGTTAAATCCTAAAAATTGATTTATATTATGATTTGATTTATTTAATTGTTCAGTCTTGAATATTTTAATATTTGGTATTAAATTACAGTTTTTATCTGTAATAAATTTATATTGTGGCTGATTATGATTATCTAATTTGTTATTATTTATATAATTATTTTTAATAAGATTATAAACTTGTTCGGGGTTTATTTTTTTGTTTTTCATTACTTTGAATTCCTTGAAGCGGTCCGAAAGGCAGCCTAGCCAAAATAAATCACTTATAATTCTATCATAAGGGTTTCTTACAATAGTAAAAATTTTTATTTTATCAAAATTTATATCTAATATGGTTCTATTTTCATAAATTGTTGTATAAAACTGATGTTGAAGAGAAATATTTTTATAGGGTTCCGGTAATAAATCATTACGGAAAATTGTATGTAATGTTCGTTTGCGTGATTTACATATTTGTGTATCAATACACGTACCCCCTGTTTTTGGTATATGTATAAACAGTAAGTTACATTCTTTATAATAAGGCATACTATATTACAAAGTCTGGTTATTTGACAGTCCTTCCTTTTAATTAACACACTAATTAAATAACAGTAGCCCATTGTTTCTCACGCGGAGGCCTCAAAAATTGTCTAAGCTATGCAGCTCCTCGGCGGCGGCCTCGGCGCGCTTCAATGTTTCTATTTTTAGGTATATGTATAAATAATAAATTTTATTCTTTGTAATAAGGCATTTTACTTATTAAGTTGTTTTTTTATTTTATAAGTATAATAACTATGACTTTACTAATTAATCAGCCTAAGCCTGTTGAAAAGTCGGTAACAAGAGGGGTGACACCACTTTATGCGGATCAAGTAGTTGAAGAATATTATTGTGGTCCAAAAACTTGTTTATTATACTTACTGTGTCCATTACTTATCTGCTTCGGAGAAAGGGCACCTTTATTTGATAAACAGAATGTTATAATATAAACATAGAATACATAATATAAATTTGAATGACAAATTTTTATGTATATACTGCTGAAGAAATGTTTAAAATTGCAGACAATTCTAACAATATCGGATGTATTGTTAATTTCAATAAAAAAAATTACACATTAAAGGAAACTGAAAGTGTTTCACGCGGAAGTCGAGTTGCAAGTGATACAAATAAAAATTATTTCATAGAAGTAGTGCCAAAAGTATGTGGAAATTGGTCATTATGGCAAGATGATAATGGATTTAATTTTTGGCTATTCCACACAAAATAGTTCTATTTATCACGAAATGTGAATTTGATGCATATAATATGATAGTTCACCATAATCTAATTTTGGACACACAAAATATTCACCAATATTTTTCACAATATCTTCTGGTAAACATGATAATAACGTGTATGTATTAGCGTATTTCGTATTATGAAGTTTTTTTAATAGTTCGTTTATAGTTTCCAACATTCCACATCGAGAATTACCAAATTCAAATTTTAATCTTTGTAAACACCTAGCACTAGTATCGTACATATGAATGTAACTCCTGGAAATATGTTTAGTATCAAGACAAAATAGATATGTATGAAATAACTGCTCATAAGGAGAGAAGCTGTTCTCGTACGCGCGAGCGTTTGGAAAATATTTTAACATTTGCATTAAACAATTTCTATATTTGAAATAATACATTACCCCGCGGGGCTTAATTCCGCGGCGCCGCAGTTCGGCGGTCCTCCGCGTGACGCGCTCCGTGCTACCAATTAAATCTGAGTTCAAGCCAACAGATAATATAGTATTATCGTCGTTGTACTTGGTTCGCTGTGAAACAATATACATTTTAATAAGTAAAATAGAAATGGCGCGGATACTCTCTTCATCATGAGCCGAGGTGGCTGGGAACTCACGCACCGTCCAGCGGTCACGCCGGCCGAACACGTTCGTGCGTGAAATGACGGTCCGCTGTCGCTGCCAAGGCCATCGGAGTCCAGGTCCAGGTGGATCTGCAGCCTTGTATTCATATTGCATTTTTTTATAATCATAATCAACTCTAATAAAATATTCAATTAACTCTGGTTTACCAAGAATCCATGCTTTAACAAATTTAATAGTATCATCTAACAAATATTCGATAACATTTTTTACATATACACATGGTTGACCGAGGGGAGAGCGGCGCGCGGTGCTCGCGCGCCGCTCTCCGGTTTCAAATACATGTTTATATGATTTCAAATACACATTATTTTTAAGGTCGTATTTTAATCTCTTATATCCAGTCAGGGGATGTTTTCCCAATTCACCATTAAACATTTTTTTTAGAATTAACACATCTGGTTTATTTTTAAATGGCGTCTCATATGTTTTTTCATATATTTTCGAAACCAAATGCATAGCGAAACAATTGTATCGTTCTACGCAGTCCATTTTTCAAAAAGTCCTTTTAAAGTAATATTCAAATATGTTATATCATTTTTTTGTACCAGACGCATTCACATACGGGTGACTGGTAATAACAAAATTATCCATATCCTCCTTGTTCCAAAGGTGTTTCTTCGCTTCTTTATCAATCCATTTCTTTAATTCTTCATTTTTGTCAATTTCTAAATATTTCTTCCAATTTTCATCAGCATCTTCAAACATAATCACTACAGAGTCATACTCTCTATTTAGTTCGTCAATTTGTTTTAATTTTTGTGAATATTCTGGATTATCAATTTTAGAAGGCCATAAATACCATAATAATGAATTTTGTTCTGGATTATCAATTTTCTCCGAATGCCCTGAAAGTTGTTTTTCAAAAAAATCTTTATCAATAAATAATTTAAGCTTCTCATTTTCTAATTTATTTCTATATTCCCTTGCATCTTCCATAGATTTATAAAACAAAGTATCTTGTGGTGGATTCAAAAAGCCACCTCTACCGAGTCGTTGATTTTGTTGACGTGCTGCGTGACGAAGTATACGGGAACGAAGCCTGCGAGCCCTAGGACGCTCGGGCTCATCTGAATTCTCCAATCCTAACATCACGTTGTCATACTGTAGAACAGTCTTGTCTTGTGATTCATCAAATGTTGGTTCTTTAGGTGCGGCTGGGTCACCTTTGCTTCTAAGATTGTTGCGGCGTGGCACATACACCGCTTTCCCCTTTCGCGCCACATTCGATGCCGAAACAATCTTTTTTCTTTCTTCTTCTTCTTCTTTTTTTGCAAAATCATCAACTTTACTCAATATAGAGGATGGATTTCTTAATTTTTCTAATCGTTTCAGAAAATCTAGTTTAGTCTCATCATCTCTTTTTGTCTTCCAAAATAATTTCCTTCTTGTTGCCTCTTCAGGGCGGGGCGGAAGACGTAAGTGTTTTAAATAGTTTTTGTGTAGTACTGTCGCGTCGTCGCTCGACGGAGAGACCACATTTTCATTTAATAAAGCAGCTAAATTTGACGAAGTTCTTTTGGGTCTACCTATCAAAGTACCTTCGATAGGAATTTCGGTGTCATGAGTAGTTATATCATTATGGGAACACAATGGGAGTGCAAACTCCTTTAAAACGTAATCGTATTCCTTTTTCTCCCAGTTACTAATATCATCAAATGTATTCTTAAGTTTACTTAAATTAATGTTTTCATATATCTTATCATCTTCTGCGGTACCGTCCGTTGCAACTTCACCAGTATTTTTATTTATTGGAATTTTATCTGCTTCAAATACTCTTACATTAGATATTGGGTCATTTGGATTATATAAAGCAATGTTACCATATGTTTTTGGGGACACACCCGCAGTCATTTGGCGACGAAGACTGCGCCACCCATGGCTACCCGCACGCGTCCTTCGGCGCGTTGCACGACGACCTCCTCTTTTTTGTCTATTCAAGTGTCTATGTGCTCTAATATCTGTTTTGAATCCAGAATCATCTGAACAAACAGAGCATGATAAATCAGCAATTATTATATCATTATATCCCATATCATAAACTTTGTTAATTAATTCTTCTAAAGTAATGTCAAATGTTGTTCTTCTTTGTTTTAATAATGTTTCGGTAGGATTATTTGGTATACTTGTTTTATTCCAACTTGGTAATAAATCAATTTTGTTTCCATTACTTAAAAACATTACTATTCTGTTGTCATAAGCATCTAAAAGATTACCACTTTCATCAGTTAAAGGATTACCTTCGTCATCTTCTAAAAAATCTAAAATTTCATCATTTTTTGATATTTGATAATGTTTATTCAAAAATACATCAGTTTTATTCCATTTATTAATATCGTATAAACATTTCTTTTTCCAGTCTGAAGTGTAATTCAAATAATCTTGACTTTCGCGGGCATCTGGAGTTGCCAAGGTATTTCCATGTTCATTATAATATTCGGTACATGATAATTTTTCTTGTAACTTTTCAATAGCACTTTTACAAGTTGTTTCTAATAAAGCATCTTCAATAGCAGTTGGGATAATATACAATAAATCTTGTTTTACATAATTTGCTATACCAACTTTTGTAGCATTCACTTTATAAACATTACATTTTGAAGATTTATATTCTTCTTCATGATATGCGCCATGACAAGTTATTACAATTATCGGTGTGTCACATCCACTCATTATTATAATAACGAATATATTTCATTGAATAATATACTTCAAAAAATCACCATATAATATGACCCATGCCTGAAGCATGCGGCGCCTGTGTGTGATGTGTGCGCTTAAAATTACACGTATACACATTTCATTTTCGTCGCCGCGGTGGAAACTGTATGCAGGTCCTCATTCTGTTGGTGGTGGTAGTGGTGGCTTCGCCGCCGCATCAGCAGCCGCTTTAGCTTCTAACTTTCTACGTAATCTATTTCTAACGCCATTTCTCCTACCTCCACCTCTGAAACTTTGTGGTGGGGGCAGCCCTTTTGCGGCTGCCATAGATAAATTTGGATTAGAGCACATTTCTTCAAGAGCACTGAAATCTTCATCATCATTAACAACCTGACCTTTTTGTTTCATCATTTCTTTGAACATTCCTTGAAAATCTTTTGACTTGAACATTTTTTTGAATTTTTTATCTGTTTTCATCTTCTCCATCATTTCACTAACTTCACCCACCAACTCTTCTTGATTAACATCACCACTTTCCATTTTAGTCTTAAGTTTTTGGGCAACTGATTGGACTAGATTCTTTAAACCACCACCACCTATCAATTTCTTCATAATGGAAGAAACATCAGGAGAAGCCATATCTCCAATATCATTTTCGAATGAAGACATATCTATGTCTTCCGCAATCTCTTTCGCTAAATTTCCTATCTTTGTATTTTTAAACATTTCTTCATACTTAGATGCAGCGTCGGCCGAATCGCCATCTGTCGCCGAATCGCCATCTGTCGCCGAGGGTGAGGGGCTATCATCATCAGATGAATCGCCTCCGGGCCATGTTTGTGCCTCAAATTCTCCACTATTTTCTTCTAATAGCTTTTGAACAATATTCAACATTTGTGATTGTACACCTTCTACATCATTAAACATATTCTCATCATCAAAATTTTCAAAAAAATCTTCTAAACTTTTTGATTTAGAACGAACAGTTGTTCCTATTAACACAAGGGTTTGCATAAATTTCCAAATCACATTCTTGTTTTGTTCATTCGTTTTTGACGATTTCCAAATTTCAGACAAATCACAATCAAGACATGTTCGTTCACAGTCAAAAAAACTTTCATCTTTTACTGATATTTTATTGACATCGTCACCAATTGCTTTCATAAATGTTTGAAGGGGACGTGTGTCATTTAATTCCGTTATAATTGTAACATCTTTTACATATTCAGGATAACATTTCTGTAAATTATTTATTAAATCATTTAAAGTTGTGTTAAAAGTTTGAATTAGTTCCATAAATAATTTTCAGAAATAATTTATTGAATTTGGAACGCGCATTTTTTTTATTTCTATCTTATACTAATATGAATCAAGACTCTTCAAATATAACTGTTGAAGTTTTTCGTAAATGTCCGAATATACTTAAACTAAAATGCACATTGAAAGATTGGACTCCGTCAACAAAAGTATCTTATATTGCTCCTCAATCACCTGATTTACGTCAATCATATACTGGTTCCGCAATACCATTTCCTGATGCAGAAATTGCTTTTGAAAATACTATCAATAAAGGGGAAATAAAACCGAAAAAAAGTGTTTTCTATATTAGAATGAAGTATCCTAACTCTTATTATTCACACCTAGGTACAAGACTAATTCCTCCACATGTAATATTAACAGTTGAAAAAGATAACTCAAAATATACAAAATATGTTATAGTTGGTGAAGCTGCACCATTTAGAATGTTGTCATATCCTTCGAGTCCAATTCCAAGAATCAGTCCTGTTTTTTATGACAGAAGTAAAATGGATAATAGTAGAACTCAAGAACAGATACTTAGATCTAGCGGATACAAATTAATAACCCCTGAAAATTTTTGGGGTGGAGCTGTTCCACATACATGAATTGAGTATAAATTTTAACTAAATTATATTATATATAACCTTATGGGAAATATGAAACATAATTGGTCTTTTTGGTTTCACTCCTCTAGAAATGCAAGTTGGGCAAAGGACAGCTATGACTTCTTAGCTAAAACGAATAATGCAAATGATTTATGGGGTGTTTTCAAATATTTAAAAGAATCCCATTACAATAGTGGTATTTTTTTTGTAATGAAGGAAGACATATTCCCAGACTGGTCAAGTCCTGAAAATAGAGATGGGGGGTTTATATCAATTAAAATTGATACTTATGACCTACATCGTATTACTAAAATATGGATCGAATATATGATTGCGGGGGATATAATAGAAGACAAATCTGAAGATTTTGTGCATGGATTATCAATTAGTCCTAAAAATGGGCATTATATTTTAAAACTTTGGTGTAATCAAAAAACAAAATCAAGTAAACTAATCAAAAACTTGCCACATATTTCTACCAGCAAATTTACATCTTTTTCATATAAAAAATAAATTTAATTAGCAGATGTACTATTCGTTTTATTTATATATCTTTGATACAATTCCTCAGCTTCTCTCGCAGCAATCTTTGCATTTTCAGTAGCACGCATTAATTCATGAATTTTTTGTTCATTCGGCTCGGAAACCGTAACAGAGACATTCGCGGGGGCGGAGACGGCGTCGGCGACAGGTGTGGCGCTCGCGTCGACAGTCGGTGGCGCAACCGCAGCCGCGGCGGCGGTGTCCGGTGCCGCAGCCGGCGCGGCTGCCTGTGCCTCCGCATCGCTCGGCGCGGAAGCGGCGACTGGCTCATTATTAGCAGGTGATGTATCAATAGCTACATCAAGTTCTTTTTCAGTTGATTCTGAATTCTCTTCACCATCTTCACTAGCTGTGTCATCATCAGTCGCATAATCATAATAAGCGTATTGCTCTGTGTTTTCAGGTGTATGAAACAAACAATATTGTTCTCCCCTTGTGTTTGCGTCGCCCTCCTCCGGAACAATTACTAAACCGCGTAGCACAATATCTGGATTATATCCACGTGGCTTCATAAAAATACCTTTTAACTCAACTAAAGGTACTACATTACAATTTACTATCTTTGAAAAATCAATCATATTTTGTTCAGAATCCATGCATTGTACATCATATTTACCATGAGATATATGAACACGGGTACAAAATATATTGTCATCACCAATAATTGGATGGTACATATCTCTAATAGCAGAAGCTGGTGGTAATGGGCGACCTTCTAAAGGGCCTCCTACTTCCCACATATGTCCAAACCAAGTATTATGATTTTTAACAAATTGGTCTACTAACCATACTTCCAGATTAGCTATCCATTTTTTAAACTCAGTATGTTTAGCATCGCCATCATCTAATGACAATTTTAAAAATCCATTTTTTGAAGCCTCTGTTATATCAAGACTGTCTCCTACTTTAAATATTGGTAATGCAAACTGGAAAGTAATATCATCATCTTTACAATGCTCTACCATGGCACCCCAAGAACCACCGACTAGTTCACCACCATCTGTTAATTGAAAGTCACTCAAATCGACCATATCGAAATCGGGGACATATTCTGCATCTGAATCATATTCTTCATCAAATGTCGACATGCGTTGTTTTTAGAATTATAATATAATAATTATTTCAAACGCAATCATGATCATTAGGGAAATAATACGTGATTTATTACATCATACACTTGATGAAGTTCGCCAAAAAAAAAATATGGAACGTTTACAAAGCGATTTAATTGATCCAATAATAAGATATGCATTTGCACACCTATACCCTTATATCATTGTTACATCCATATTATTTTTCTTTATATTCATTTTAGCAGTTGCAATATTAATATTTATTCTCAAAGGAAAATGAACTATAAATTTTTAACATATACTCTTTCATTTTTGGATTTTAACGAATATGTTGCACCTATTGGAGGTTCACCTTTGCCCATCAATGAAAAATAAAATATTGGTCTTGCCTTATTAGATTTGTTTTCTCCACCACGATGATGTACTTCAGAAGACCATATTATAAGACTTCCTTTTTTACATGAACATTTTACTCGTTTTATCCCTAATATTCTACATAACATTTCCGTTGCTTCATCATTAATAAGATCATCCACAGAATACTCATCACTACCACCTCTCTTCTCTATTTCATATTTTATATTCCCAACAGATTTATAGTAATTTTTAAAATATTTCTTTGTTTCATGTTTTTTATGTAATTTCTCAATTATTTGTTCGCCACCATCTATATTAAATAATTTATTAGAGCCCATCATTACCTCTAATGGACCCATACTATCATCAATATCATCTAAGGCTATACCAAAAGATATCAAACTTGCTCCATTTTTAGTAGGAATTGTATCATAATGCCAAGTCTGTGCATAAGCGCCAGGATAACTTATTAAAGACGAACATTCTACAATTTTAGAATTTGGTATCACAGTTTCCACAAAATCATTTAGCCGTTCATAAACCATTTTTATAAACTTATCCATTTTTTCAATAGGTAATTTTAAGTCTATTCTCCTGTGCTGACTATTTATATCACCAAATTCAGCATTATTATTACTCAATTCGTTTCTTATGTTATTAATTATAATATTGCATTCACTATTTGTTAAAACATTTGGTATAACAATACATCCATTATTAGTAAACATATCAACTAGGTCATTTTGGTTAATTATTGGAACATTTGAAGCGCAGAAAGCCTGTGCAGCGTTCAAACCAAACCACAATATTAATACTAATAAAATTAGTATTAACATATATTTATTCATTAATAATACAAGATATTTTCATTCCATTTGGTATCTACACTACAAATAAGTATAAGATGTTCACAATAATATACTATTAAACACATACATATATTATAATTTCAATATGTCTGACTTTTTTAACGAATGGTGCAATAGTGAGTGTATTAATAATACAACTAACAAGGAAATTGGTGATAGGTTTATTGATGAATACTTTCATATCATAAATTCACACACAAAAATTTGTGGTAAAAGAGACAGAAGAACGAATGTTCGAATTTATATTAAAGGCTCTACTAAAAATCATAGAGAGACTATTCTTAAAATGATATATTTATTAAGTGCGTAGTTTTATAACAATTTATAATCTGTTTTAAATCATGTCTACTTTGTACAACCCAAACCATATTGTAATTGGAGTAGTTCTACTATTTCTTATAGGATATACATTCTTTGTTGTTCGTAGAATGTATAAAAGACGAATTGACTCTCTTGAAAATAAAGTTCAAGAATTACAACAAATTATAATAAGTAATAAAACAGAAACACGCCAAGACGCTGGTGTCATGGGTACGCCACTCGACGAAGACACTCGCAATTTACTAGCCCCATTATTTAATAATAGTGAGGCTTTTGTTGTCAGTTCTTCATCAACAATGCCCGGGTTTGTGACGCAACACAAACTCCAAGAACCATTAGAAATAATTGATGAAGATGAAGATGATTCATCTGTAGAGTCTGCATCATTAAGCGCGGACGTCTGCGACGCTCAGCCCGTCGAAACCACTATGGGGGTATATCCAGTCGAGAATTCGGAAGAGCTATTGAGGTCCACCGAGCATCTCGACGAGGCCGCCGAATGCGGCCTTGGCGACGAGGCCGAGGACGCCGAGGCGGCCGACGACGAAGCCGCATTCGACGGCCTTGGCGACGATGTCATAACACCAGTCGAGAATTTGGAGGAAGTCACCACAGACGACAGTGGACATTCTGTGCCAGTCCATGAAACGGCGACAGCCACCACTCAAAAAAATGAAGATGTAATTACTGATTCGATAGTGAATAAGAAATTAGAATTGAAACAAATTAATTCTATGAACGTAGCAGATTTGCGTAAACATCTTGAAAACTACGGTATTGTATATCCTAAGTCTATGAAAAAGCCAGCCCTTCGTAAAATGCTAATATCATCTTCTACTTAAACATATTCAGTTATTAAGAAGAATTTATATACATTAATATAATCAACATGGAAACAGGACATTCAAAAAAATTACCAACTAGGGCTGGGGGTATTATTTTCGATGAAAATAATACTCACATTGTTTTAGTTTTAAACAGAGACTCGTATATGAAAAACGAAAATAAATGGGGATTACCAAAAGGTCATCTTCAGAATTTTGAAAGAGCTATGCCTTATTTTGGAGCAACTAGAGAAATATGGGAAGAAACCGGAATTTATTTTCCAATTAAAAATGATACCTTTTCAATAGGAATATATGATACTTTGTATTACGTTTTAAATCTAAGTAGAGCATCGAATCCAACATTCTGTACTCGTGATTCAGATGAAATTTTCAGAGTGCAATGGGTTCCTATTACACAACTTAAAAATTTAAAAGTTAATAGAACGTTGGCTAAAATTGTTAAAAAATGGAAAAATATATTTCCGAATACTGTTTGTTGAGCACAGCCAGGTAAAATATTATAAAATATATATTTAATGAATAGTCTTAAATATATAGTAACGCGACTTTTAAAGGGAGCTGGAAAATCAGATCACGAAAATATAATGACGCGGCTTGAAGAACTCGAAAAAATAGAGTCGCAGACGCCGAATGCAGCAGATAGGCGTGAAAAGAAAAGAATTAAAGAAATTAATGAAGTGTATGAAAGTATTCAAAAACGGCGCAGGGCCAAGAGCGGCTCTGCCGAGTCGCGGCCGAATGAGGGCCGCAGCACCAAATCATCTTTTTTAAATAAATACAACAAAAATAGACCTAAGAAAAGAATTCAATGGCGTAGTCAATTGATGCCGGAGGCGGACGCAGCAGCCCTAAGGCCGCCCTTGCGAAGTAGAAGAGGATTAGCTGAAGGCATATATACTGATGAATATACAATTCCTAAAGATCCCACTAGAGGTAACGCAATTGATTATTCTAAAGAATTAGAACAACAGGAATTAGGCTCTTCTTTTACTAAAGGTCGTTTAATTGATGCATTTAGATGGAATTTATTAGTAGAAGCAATAAAAAAAGATAAAAATATAGATATTCCTAAAAAATATGACGAAGTAATGCGACACGCGAAGCTTCGCAAAGAAACAGATGACATAATAGAAGAGTTATCATCTCGCCGAGAACCAGAACATTATCAGTATTCACTCCCTTTCAACACAGGAAAACGTCGTCACAAAACAAAAGAATTCTTAGGAAGAGCAGAACCAAATAAGGGTGGTGGCAACTTAATATCACGCATCGACCGCCTCTCCGCGATGAACACACCAAAGCCAAAGCCAAAAAAAAAATTATTGCGATGGGCAAAAGATGCTAGAGAAGAAGCATGGTTTCCAAATAATGAGGCAAGTCTTTTGGTAAAAAACTACAGTATACTCGACTCTCGCCCAGAAAGGGGTAAATCAAGTGACTACGCAGAAGAATTAGAGAAAGAAAAACCAGGTTCGTCTCTATCACCCTTTTTACAGAAATATAACGAAGATGAAAGTTTTAAAGTAGAGATAGATAATTATGGGTCGAAGGCCAACTTGGAATCACGAAAAAAAAGTCCAAATAAAGAATGGGATAGTTATATAAATAATTTTCTAGAAACTGAAGAAATAAGAAAGGATTTCTCATCTGATACTCGCCCAGCACATTATAAAAACACATTACCTCCTGGTAGTAGAAGATTCAAACAACACAATCGTGCTAAACGTATTCCAAAATTCTTAGGAAGAGCCAGACGCGAGGAGTGGTAGAACGTCGTTTAAGTATTAATTAACATATAATAATAAGAATGAACTACGCTCCCCATCAAAATGATATTATATTTAATATTGATAAAACAGTTTATTGTGATTATTATTTTCCGCAACAAAAATATTATTATCGGAATTATATCTCAAGAGCACAAATAATACAAATCCTTAAGAATATAGAAACACAATGGAAAATTGCAAATGAAACAAATTTTAATAATGATAAGATGATAACCATAATGAAAAATATTAGGAATTTAAAATCACAGTTTAACTTGAATTATGGCACTTATGCGCGGTCGTACGAGTGGTATCGGCAGGGCCCAAGCATAAAAGATTTTCTAAGTGAAATTTCTTATAGAATCAATACAATCATGCGCGATAGACTGACTAGTATTAGATCAATTAAACGTGTTTTGGGTAGTTTTGAAGAATCAATCTCTCCCAAAATGATACATAAAATACTTACATGGCTAAAAAAAATTAACCCAGATATTTATGGTAATGTTAAGAGGGACATTAAAGAAAATATTATTCGTGATTTAAAAAGTTATGGAATAAAAATAGACGCTATGTTGTTATCTAATTTTATTGATGAAAATAATCCAATTGAATTTGTTAAAGAATGGAATATTAAAACATATAAAAATGGAAAAAGAATGAAAAATAGTGAAATACGCGAATTATTCAAAAAGGCTTTTTATGAAAGGCAGGAAAACATATTTCGTTCACATATTTGTATGCCTCGCCTTAATTCATTGCCAGATTATATTGAAAATATTATTTTTAGCTATTTAACAGGATGCAATAAATCTATCCAAGAAATGGGTTAAAGATTATTATATATAAATTATATAAAATGAAAGTTGAAGTAGAACATTCAGGTATATCTGTTAGTATTGTTGTGTGTGGCGCGGCATCCGCGACGACCAGTGTTGCTATTTTAGGACAAGTCGCTGAAAAGGCAATTCAAGATATTGTTAAAAATAGTAATTCTGAAGAAATGTCAATTGGTTCTGTTGAAGAAGATGATGACAGTGATGAGGATGACGACGCGACCGAAGATGAAGCATCTGACGAGTCATATGAGTCCGATGACGAGGAAGATGGTGAAGTAATAGTATATGAGGGTAATAAAAAATCAGAACAAAATATTTTTAAGTATATAAAATCAAATAATGAATCACTATTTTTAAAAGAGCTGGAAGAAATTAACGGTATAATTAAGATTAAAGGAACCACGAAGGAACAAAGGATGTGGGTATTTCAAATTATTTCTGAAATACACAATATTGACGTCTGGTCTCAACGCATGGGCGGCAACCGTATATTATTTTTTAAAAACAACAATAATGAAATTCAAAAAAATGATTAAAAAATATAACATTCAAATATTATAATACAATATGGACCGTCCAATTATTACAAAGTATGAATATACCAGAATAAGAGGAATCCGTATACAACAACTAATTGATGGAATGAAGCCTTTAGTAAAAACAGATAATGACGAATCTGAAGAAGAAATATTTCTAAAGGAACTGAGAGAAAAAAGAATACCACTAATGATAACTCGTCCATCTGGTTTCAATAAATCTATTAATATTCCGTTATCAGAAATGAATGTTGATCGTTACATTTAAAAACCAACAATTATAGAATTTATATTTATTATTTATGAATTGTTGTTTACGTTCAGATTCAAAAGATGCTTTAAATAATAAAATAAAAGAATTAGAAGAAGAAAACTCTAAATTAAGAAATGAAAAATTATGTAAAAACCAAGAAAATGATTGGCGGGAGAATATTGATATTTTTGTTGAACAATGGTTTGAAGAAAATAAAGACGATGTTGATATCGGAGTTGTTGATTTTAAGCTTTTTAAGATAGACTTATTACCAGATAATGTGGAAAAATATATTTATAAAAAGGTGTTAAAAATATTATATTCATTTATGACGACATTACTGGCGCCACGCCCAAAATAGTTCAAGGAAAGCTAGGTGTTGCGTTTTTTTTGGGACGTCCGCGACGTTTTGGTGTTGGTGCCGGCGGTGCTGGCGTGGCCGGGGGTTGACTTTGATACACATTTAAATCTTTAGTGGGTTTTGCATCCGATTCTCTGTATTCGTTAATTTGATTTAAAATACGTTCAACATCCTGATCTTTGGGTCCACTCATAATAGACGATGGTACATCAGGTACTGCATGCATATTAGATGGGGGCGTGAAACTTGGTTGTGGTGGAATAAATCCCGGCGGCTGCGCCGGTTTATGTTCATTCATCATATCATTAAATAAATTTCCAAGTCCCGGTGAATTTTTTGTTGCTGATGCGACACCAGCATTAGCAAATTGTCTCGCTAAATCAGGATTTTGTCTCATTATATCATCCATGTTTGGCATGGAAGATGATTTAAAGAAACTTTGTGTCATATGAAACATAACAGCACTACCACCAAGCATCATTAAAAGCCTTATTTCTGGTGCTATTTTTGCTCTTGTTTTATATTTTTCGTGTAATTCTTCAAATACATCATCATAATCATTCAAATTTTCATGCAATGATTCTGACCAACCGTCTAATTTTACATCAAATGGATCAAATTTACTATTCATAAATTCAACACCAGATGCAAATGCCATCATTGTTTTTCTTTGAAATTTAATACTATTTTCAAGATCACGTTGTTGCTTTAAACGCGAATACTCCTCGCGCATTTCACTCACACTTGATGAGTTACTATAATGTTTAGATAAAGGTATACCTCTCGCTTCTAAACGTTTTAATTTAAATAATAACTCTTGCCTCTCTTTACCGTCATCTTCAAATAGAGACGATGACATCGTCGTAAATTTCTTTATTGTAGAATCATCACTTGTATTTGGGGTTGTTTCACGTTCTACATTGATTTTAAACTCAACATTTTCTATATGTTTTTTTTCAGAAATATCTGTATCTTTGAAAGTAGATGTTAAATTTGTATCAATACTAGTTGGCGTCTTCGGTTGTATATCGTCGACACGAACCGATGGTGAATTTTGAATAGACTTGGACGGGTCTACCAATAAATCCAATTCATCTAGTTTTGGTATATCATCGTCTATACTTTTAATACCGGTTTCGTCAACCTTAGAAAGCACTACTTCTGAGGTATTAATTGAATCTAAATTTAATTCATTCATCTTTTATGAATTATTTCGCGGTATTAGTTTATACACATTTGTCGCAATAAGCAAACGCTTGAAGTATTACGTCTGCCAGGTCATCCCTCTTTTTAGAACTATTCCATATTTCATGTTCTTGATCTAAAATTAATTTTGATACAATATCAATTGAAGATTTTTTCGTTTTTTTATAGTTACCCACGACCTCCTTCGGGTCGATCCATCCTTTTTTTGAACAAAACTTCATTTTTTCAGAAGCAGATACTAATTTTACAGTAAACCCATTCAAACAAAAATAAGTAAATATTATCATTTGCATTGATTTCATTTGTGGATTTTTCATACATGGTTGATTTTCAATTATTACTATATCAATATCACATGGATATACACGGTCAGTGAAATGTGCTTTTATGTTTAAAACAATATTCTGTAAATTCATAGGCAATTTTCTTATCTTTTTTGCTTTTAAATGTGTTTTAATTATACTCTGTAATTCACATTTCTTCTTAGCATCACCCAATTCCAAACCTAGTTTATTTATACAAGTCAATAACATGTCTTTAGACCACTTTGAATAATAATTTGAAATATAGTTAAGATCGTCAAAAGAATGTAACATGTTTACATTATTCCAATCATCTATTTTCCATTTCATTTCTGGTTTCAGTTCCATGTCAACTATTGCATAACTTAAATTTATTATTCCAACATCTATTGATAAAATTCGCATAATTATAAATAAATAATTACACCTTAAACAATACATAAAAAGTATTAAGACCAATTCGAATTAATAATAATAATAAGAATGGTTATGGAAGTCATGTATGTCATCAAGCGTGATGGCACAAAAGAAACGGTATCGTTTGATAAAGTATCAACTAGACTGGAGAAACTTGTTAAGGAAGGAAATGAATTTGGTAAAAGTCTGGAAATTGATCACTTGGCATTAGCTCAAAAAGTTTGTGCTGATATTTATTCAGGTGTTCATACATACGAACTGGATGAATTAGCAGCACAAACATGTGCTGCACTTACTACGGATTCTGGAGATTATGGAATACTTGCAAGTAGATTGGCTATTTCGAATCATCACAAAAGAACATCTCCGTCATTTAGTGAAACGATTCAAATTCTTATGGATAATAAGAATAAAAATGGGAAGAATTGTCCAATTGTTACAAAAGAACTACATAAAACAGTTATGAAGCATAAGGATAAACTTAATCAGATTATAGATTATTCTCGCGATTATGATATTGATTATTTTGGATTCAAAACAATGGAAAAGAGCTATCTGTTAAGAACAAATGGTATCATAATTGAAAGACCACAACACCTGTTTCTACGTGTTTCATTAGGAATTCACGGTAATGATATTAAATCAGCAATTAGTAGTTATAATTCATTATCATTGAAAAAATGTATGCATGCTACTCCAACACTTTACAACGCGGGTACAGTAAATGGTCAACTCGCATCATGCTTTCTTATGGGAATTGACAGTGATAGTATTGGTGGTATTTATGATGCACTTAAAGATACAGCACATATTTCAAAAAGCGCCGGAGGAATTGGTATTCATATTCATAATATAAGAGGGCGCGGTTCAGATATTGCTGGTGGTGCAGGAACATCTAATGGTATTGTTCCAATGTTAAGAGTTTTTAATAATACTGCCAGATACGTAGATCAAAATGGAAAAAGAAATGGGTCATTTGCTATTTATTTAGAGCCATGGCATACTGATATAATGGAATTTTTAGAGCTTAGAAAGAATCAAGGATTCGAAGAACGTAGAGCCAGAGATTTATTTTATGCTTTATGGATTCCCGATTTATTTATGAAGCGAGTAGAGAAAAACGAAAAATGGACACTTATGTGTCCATATAATTGCCCAGGTTTATCTGATGCTTATGGAGAGGATTTCGATAAATTGTACGAAACATATGAAAATGAAGGCAAAGGTGAAGAGGTAAATGCTCAAGAATTATGGTTCAAAATTCTTGAATCACAAGCAGAAACAGGAACACCATATATATTATTCAAAGACAGTTCTAATAAAAAATCAAATCAAAAAAATCTTGGTACAATTAAATCATCAAATTTATGCTGTGAAGTTATTGAATATTCCGGACCGGATGAAACAGCTGTATGCAATCTTGCCAGTATTAGTTTACCATCTTGTGTAATTCCACCATGTGTTGAAGGTGAAGTCAATATTACAACAATTCCGAATTGTTCATTTTGCAAATTGGCAAAATCATGGGTAGATAGGTGGAATATCAAAACAACATTCAACGAACTTACTACTCCACTTTCTGGAAAAAAATATCCAATTATAAAGGCTGGAACTTTCGAAGGGGGGTTTACAGACTTTATTAGTGCTTTCCCGGTTTTATATGACTACGAAGAGTTAGGTAAAACTGCGAGACAATTAACTAAAAATCTTAACAAAGTTATTGATAGAAGCACATATCCTATTGAAAGTGCTAGAAAATCAAATACAAGACACCGTCCAATTGGTATTGGAGTTCAAGGACTCGCAGATGTTTTCATGAAAATGAGAATTGCATTTGATAGTCCACAAGCTAAATTTATTAATGAAAAAATATTTGAAACAATTTATTATGCATCATTGGATGAATCTATGCAATTGGCTCAGAAAAAAACAGAGAAGAAAAAAGCGGTAGATGGTATTAAATATCCAGGAGCGTATTCTTCTTTCGAGGGTTCACCACTCCAAAAAGGTCTTTTGCAATTTGATTTATGGGAACAACAACCAATTGATGCAGAACCGACATATGACTGGGATAGTCTTAAAAATAGTATTAAGAAATATGGAACAGTAAATAGTCTTCTTGTTGCACCAATGCCAACCGCTTCTACAGCGCAAATATTAGGCAATACTGAATGTTTCGAGCCAATTACTTCAAATATTTATGTTCGAAGAACTCTCGCTGGAGAATTTATTGTTATGAATAAGTATTTGCAAGAAGACCTCGTTGCACTTGGAATTTGGAATAAAAAAATGAAAGACTCTATACTATCAAATAACGGAAGTGTTTCACATCTAACTAACTTACCAGAAATTATTAGAACTACTTACAAAACCGTTTGGGAAATATCACAAAAAGTTCTCATAGACTATGCCGCTGATAGAGGAAAATTTATATGCCAGAGTCAAAGCCTCAATCTTTTCCTTTCAGAAGCAAAATCAAGTATTGTTACAAGCATGCTTTTCTATGCATGGAAAAAAGGTTTGAAAACAGGAGTATATTATTTAAGAACAAGACCACAAAGTAAAGCACAATCTTTTACAATAGAGCCCGCAAAAGAAGTTTGTGAAGCATGCTCAGCATAACAAATCTATATTCAAAACCCAACTTAAAACAAAATTTATATTCTTTATTAATTTTTGACTTACGAATGAATTTGAGTTTAAAATATTATTTTCAGCATTAAGACTTATTGTGTAATAAGTATAAAATAGATCATCATTCCTAAAAATTATCCTATCATTATAATATATTTGACTTTTCCAGTATTCAATTACATTCTCTTGGTTTTCTATTTTATTTAGATTCTCAAAAGTATCTTTCTCTATCTTGTGTATCAAATCTTTTGTAGGATCCTCCATAAAAAAAAGATTATTAGAACGATTACCTAGCAAAGTAAAATCAATTTGACTAATATTTTCAACATCATCAAATACAATTATCAAAAATAAATTAAATATTAAACTTCTTATCAAATTTTCTGAATCCGTCTCTTTATGAAAATTTTCATGAAACGAACTTATAGGATAACTATTTGTAAACGCTATGTTTTTTGGCAATTTTCCTCTTTCTGAATCATATAAATATAATTTAGGACCATTTTCACTCTGGGTTGAAACAGAATCACAACTTATTTTACATCCACTTGAATCATCAAAAACTATACCTAAATTGTTTATTATTCCATAATCAGAAATACAAAAATCACATGTTCGAAGTTGCTCACTTGAACTAGACTTTTCTAAATGTTCTAAAAATATTGTATTCGGATTCAAATAATCACTCATTAACATTTTTAATAACAAATGCCTTTATTACGATAAATTATTACGCACAACATAAACGATAATATTATTATTACTACTTCGGGCACGCGAACGCGTTCCGGCTTCCACATTTATCATTATTAATAGTTAGGATAAAGACGCCAGCTCGAATTCTCCGACGCGCGCATGAGGCTTCCCTCCATCGAAAACGTGCTAGGCGCAATTAATTCTACTTGCATATCGGAAGATACATTCGTGTCTGAGTTTAAAAAACTAAAAATCAGTTTCTCAATACTAACTGGTAGATTACGAATATTGGGCTTTATAAAAGAACGACGAAGATAATTTCTCTCTCGTCTGTAAAATTCTATTTTTAATAACCTACGAATTTCACAGTTTTTCATTCTTTTTCCATTATAATGACTTTTTACATTCCACTCTTTCAAATATTCTATCGGATTATTTTTATCAATAAAATTAGATAACAACATAGCGTCTATTTTTATTCCTATCTCTTTTAATCTCATTATAACTTGTTCCTTCATCCTACCCGAAGTACCACGACGAATATCATTAATTTTTGATTCGTTTGGATTTGTGTTTTTTAACCACGTCAAAATATTTTGAATCATTTTAGGAGATATAGAATCCTCGAAATTACCAAGAATACTGAGACTTGTCCTACTTGATATTAATCTTTCTCTAGTAACTGTTTGTAGTCTTAGTCTTATTTCATTACTAAAACTATATACCGACTTTAGATTTTCACCCTTTATCCATGATGAATTATAACCATTTATAAAAGTCGTGTTATAATATCTATCCCTTTCGAAACTAATTTTTTTCAGTAATTTTTGCGTATTTATTATTTCTGTGTTACTATATTCACATAATTGAGTTACAGTAAATTGACTTTGTAAATCTAATAATAAATCAAGTAATGATTGCAATATTGGACGGCGAATTGTAAATCGAAAACTATAATATTTATAAGTTAATCTTAAAATAGGATCTTTATCAGGCATAATTTTTAATATTGTTTCAGAGGACATAATATATTCATATTCATTATTGTATTAAGCTATATAAGTATTATTTCTTTTTTATGGTCAATGAGATATAGACCTATTAATTTTCAAGCAGGACCCGGACAATTATCTACTTCTGTTTTGGCAGAAGCAAGTATAGCAATGACTAACTTTAATAATACCGGAATGAGTATTTGTGAAATAAGCCATTTCAGCAATGAATGGCATAAACTATATGAAGATACTATTAAAGTTACAAGGGAATTTTTAAAAATTCCTACTGATTACTATTGTTTCTATATGAATGGAGGAGCAACTCATCAATTTGCATCTTTATTTTATAATTTATGTGACAAAAAATCAAAAATACAAGTTTTAGTAACAGGATATTGGAGTCATGTCGCCGCAAATGAATTTGAAAAATTTTGTAGTGTTTCAAGAGTAAAGAACGAAGCCGTACTAGTAGATAGTCCTGAATTTACTTTTACATATTATTGCGAAAACGAAACTGGAAGTTGTTTCGAATTCAAAAATGGTTTACATTTCTCACCAAAAAATCATTTTTTAGTATCTGATATGAGTTCTATACTCGGTGGTAAACATATAGATTTTACTAAATACGGAGTTATATTTTCATCTTTATCAAAAAATTTAGGAATAACCGGGGCATCACTTGTTATTCTTTCTGATAAGATTGCATTAGACGGAATATCATACCCACCGAATGCAAATAACTATAATGATTTAACACTCGGTACCCCAAATCCAAAAGCACCTATAGCAATGGATTGGTATTATTTCATTAATAAACTTGGACCAACACCTTGTATTTTTTCAATTTATATAACATATGTTAACATTCGCAATATGATAAATAAAGGAGGTATCGATTATTATCATAAACAAAATTTACTAAAAAGTGATCTTCTTTATAAATATTTGGATTCATCAGAAGGCTTTTATCAAAATATGACTAATCCAAAAAATAGAAGTAGAACTAATATTAATTTCTTAGTTGATAATTCTCAAGATATATCAAAAGAATTTGTTGAAAAAGCAAAACAAAATGGAATAATTGGTTTAGAACACCACCCATTCGATCCACTAAAAGGATGTAGAGTATCATTATATAATTCAATTAATCTTGAAGATATTGATAGCTTAATTAATTTTATGAACCTTTTTAAAGGTGTTATTAGTACTAGAAGTCCACGCGCCTTCGACTAATACACAAAGGCTTAAATGTATATTCCTAAAATATATTATACAAAAATGTCTATTAATGCTTTTTCCGAATATCAGGGATATGAATCCCAACTTGATATTTTAGGTAATCTACTAGAAAAACTTGCCTCACAACCACCAGGTACCCAGTGGTGCGCCGGGTGCGACGAATTAGAACTCATGAATTTTTTAAAAGTTATTTTCAAAATATATGCATCAAAACAAAAGAGGCAATTTTATAAATATGGTGAAATTGTAACAAATCATATTATTAATATTCTTAATCCTTGGAGTAGTCCTAATGTTGCAGAAATTTTTTGTAGCTTTTTAGAAAATTATGAAAGAGCACAAAAAGAATACGCCTATCTAGGATTGAAAACATTAATTATGAAAAATCCCACACAAATCAAAATTAGTATGCCAAAATTAATCCCAATTATTTCATACGATATTAATGATAGTGGCGCGCGCGTACGCGAAACCTCGGCTCAAGTTCTGGAGTTGATATTGGGATGTAGTGGAAACGATGATTTAAAAAAATTTATACCAGTTGTTATTAATGGTTTAAAACACCCAGATAAAATATATTCATGTGTAGAAGAACTTGCAAGTTGCGTTTTCGTACAAAACGTAGAAGCTCCGGCACTTGCTGTTACTGTTCCAATTCTCTTAAGAGGTTTGAGAGACAAAAATACAGCTACTAAACGTTTGTCATGTGTTATTGTTGACAATATGTGTCAACTGATTGAACACCCAAAAGAAATTTTACCTTTTTATGCCGTTTTAAGAAAAAATCTAGAAACACTTACCGAAACGATTAGTGATCCGGAAGCACGCAAAGTAAGTGCTAGAGCTCTAAATACATTAAAAAGTTCTTGTGCTGGTTCAGAAAATGTTTCTTTCACAAAAACAATTCAAGATTTTAATAATTTATTGGGAGGCTTTGGCGGAAAACACCTCTGGATGTTAACCACCAATTTATGTAATAGTGCATGTTTCGATAATACAACATGGACACAAATCTTTGAAAATTATGGAAAGTGGGAAGGCATCACTTCGTCCACGACATTATGTGAAAAAGCTCTTACATATTCTAAAGAACTATTTGTAATTAAAGGGGACGATTTTGAAGATACAGAAGAGGGGAAAGATTTATATAAAGGCGAATTTTCACTAGCGTATGGTGCCCTTACACTACTTAATAATACTAAACTACATCTAAAACAAAATCGATTTTACGGACTTCTTGGACCAAATAATTGTGGTAAAACTACACTTATGAGAGCTATTGCAAATGAACAAGTAGAAGGATTTCCAAAAAAAGATGAACTTAAAACTATTTTTGTCGAACATGAAATACAAGAAATGGAAGTAGGAGAAGATGATAAGGGATTCCCTATTTTGAATATCGATTTATGTGGAGTTGAATGGGTTGTTCATTGTTGTAATGTTATGTATTCTATGACACCACCGGTTACTAAACAACAAGTTGAAGATGTTATGTTAAATATTGGATTTGGTAATGCTAAAAAAGATATCGGTAAGGATCGCGCCGCCGACATGGGAATGGGTGTAACGACATATTCCGGGGGGTGGAAAATGAAAATGCAACTTTGTGCAGCGACACTCATGAATGCGGATATACTCATGCTTGATGAACCAACCGGTCATTTAGATGTTACTAACATTGCCTGGATTAAAAATTGGCTTAATCAGTTCAAAAATAACGGAGGCTCAATTATAACAACATCACATGATACATCATTTCTAAATGAAATGTGTACACATGTTATTGATTTTCAAAATCGTAAACTTAGAATGTTTACCGGAGAAAAAGGATGTGTTTTACAAGAATTTGTAGAAAAATACCCAGAGAAAAAAGGATACTTTGAACTTAAAAGTGATGTTGTCAAATTTACATTTCCAGAACCAGGACCACTAGAAAATGTTAAAAGTCTCTCAAAAATATTACTTAGAATGGAACATGTCACATTCCAATATCCAACAAGAGATACTCCCACTGTATTTGATATTAACCTTGAATGTTCCAGAATTTCACGTGTTGGTGTCATTGGAGCAAATGGCGCGGGTAAATCAACTGCAATTAAATTACTTATCGGTGAACTAAAATCCACTCAAGGTACAATTACAAAACAACCAGGGCTTCGTTTAGCTTATATAGCCCAGCACGCATTTCACCATCTAGAAAAACATATCCATAAAACACCAGCACAATATATTATGTGGAGATTTGCTGGAAACGAAGATCAAGAAGGAATAGACCTTATTAATAAAGATCCGACAAAAACAGCAGACGCAGAAAAAATTTTAAAATGCTTTATCCACAAAACAGGTGAACTACGACCATGCGAAACACCAGATGAAGAAAAATTAGCACTTGAACCAGAAGCTATTCTCGGTAGAAAAGAAAATAAGAAACAAAAAACACGCGAATATGAAGTCAAATGGAGAGGTAAACCTATCGAAAATACTATGTGGGTTCGCAGAGAACTTCTACTTAGAATGGGAGCAAAGAAATTAGTTCAACGTCATGATGAAAAAGAAGCTGTCGCAGCCGGTTTAGCATCAAAAACACTTACTGCAAAAGATGTTGAAGCACATCTAGAACAATTTGGTGTTGATAAAGAGCAAGCATCACATACACTAATAAAATCTCTATCGGGAGGCGTAAAAGTTAAAGTTGTATTAGCAGCATCTATGTGGCAAAATCCTCATATTATTATTATGGACGAGCCCACAAATTATCTTGATAGAGATGGTCTTGGAGCTTTAACAAAAGCGATTGATGATTATAAAGGTGGAGTTATCATTATTTCACATAACAAAGAATTTACCAATGCTGTTACACAAGAAAAATGGATTATGGAAAAAGGCAGATTACGCAGAGAAGGGGCGTCCGTTTCCAAATTTGAAGATGCAGCAAATACTGGAAAAGATGAGGATGAAGTTGTTTTTGATTCATATGGGAATGAAATCAAAGTAGAAAGGATTAAAACACTCACCGATAAGGAAAGAAAGAAAATGATTAAACAAATGATGAAAAAAATTAAGGAAGGTAGGAAAAAGAAAAACCTTACCGAATTTGAAATTAATGAACTTGAAGATAAAGTTTTTGAACTACAAGAACAACAACAGCAGGCGGCAGCAGCTTAACCTTGATAACAAAATCCCCAACAAATTATACTAATTCGACCATTTGTCTCATCTTTTTTTGGAGGAATACCATGGCGCCAATTTGTATTAATCTTTTTTCCAAAAGCATAAC
>TARA_B100001175_G_scaffold112438_1_pt1 | contig 29899 bp, 16 predicted proteins | sample TARA_B100001175 | Tara Oceans TARA_B100001175
TACATGTTTTGAGCTTCGTTGACCATGCGTCCACGGAAGTGCTCAACTAGGTACTCATCACTTGGGTTAGATGCAAAGAAACTGCGAACGTTTGAGCGTGATGCTTCAAATAGTTCTTTGTTTCCTTCTTTGATCTTCTTAACGAAATCTGTTCCAGAAAGCATTGTTATCTACAATATCTACGATACTATTTATCAATATATTTTTTACCCCACTCTACGGGTACTTCACCAAAGACTCTTTCGTAGTCTTGATAACATAAATCAAACTCTTTTCTCAACCTATCATAGTCTATAGGATTTTTTTCATTTCTCCATTGATCCCAAAATTCAGGGAACTCTTTTATATTAGTACCCCTTTCTGGATAGTATGCATTCCTGTGCATTTTTATAATAGGATGTCCTAAAAAGTCTGACAGTTCACTAGGATCTTCCCAGATTCTCTCCATAACCATTGGTAACACTCTGTCCTTACCAAAGACCCTAACATACTTTTCATATACCTTACCATATAAAGATGATTGTCTTATACCACCTTTAGTATTATACATTTTGCTTCTCTGTGTACCTGCTTGAGACCATATCTTACGAACAGGGTCTCTGAATATCAGGGTTATCTTGATATCAAAATGTTCAGACAACTTATCACGCAGATAACACAGATATTCTTCATTTGCTACTGTCATCTTATTGCAAAAGTCACCTAATGACTTGTACTGACCATCGAGATACTCCCAATGCTTCTTATAATATTCAATATATTTTTCTATAGATGTAGGTAGAGAAAAGAAATAGTCCTCCTCCTGTTTAGTAAATTTTAATTGTTGTCTTGATGCTTGAAGAGAAGACTCTGGTGTCATAAGAAACTTTTTTTCAACACTGCTATCTTGATTCCGTAATATCCATAACCAGTGAGTCTTCTTACGATGTCCAGTGTGCAGGTACTTAGTATCATCCTGTAATGTACGCCATAGTGGACTGGTGGCAGAGTATGCAGTTCCAAAGTTCAGTAATAGAGGTATCATTTATGCCACTCTTTTGGTATCTCACCAAATGTTTTCTCATAACACTTGTATAACCAATCAAATTCTTCTCGCATCTTATCATAATCTATAGGGTTCTTTTCATTGACCCACTGGTCTGGGAACTCAGCGAACTCTTCTCTGCTGGTTCCTCTTTCTGGATAGTAAACATTCCTATACATTTCTGGAATAGGGTGTCCTAAGAAATTAGACAGTTCAGTAGGGTCTTCCCATATTCTTTCCATAACCATAGGGAATACTTTGTCCTTACCCCAGACTCTGACATGTTTTTCATAGATCTCATGGTACAGAGATGACTTTTGTATGTTACCTTTATTCGTATAAATCCTATCATACTGTGTCCATGCATTAGACCATATCTTACGAACAGGATCTCTAAAAATCATAGTGACCTTAATATCAAAGTGATCAGACAGTGCATCACGAAGATAGCAGAGATAGTCTTCATCCATAATCGCTGGTTTGTTAGAGAAGTCACCTAATGACTTATACTCACCATTCAAATAGTCCCAATGTCTTTTATAGTATTCAATATACTTTTCTATAGATGTGGGTAGAGAAAAGAAATAGTCTTCTTCCTCCCTAGTAAACTTTGTTGGTTCCCTTGATCCTTCATTAATACCTTGTCCTCTTGGTACTGCAACAAACTTACGTGCTCTACCCTGCCATCTTTGGTAACTGTCTAGAGAACCCTCATTATTTTTTTGTTTGTTATCAAAACTAAATTGATCTTGATATTGTAGAACGTATAACCAGTGAGTCTTCTTACGATGTCCTGTATGTAGATATTTTGTGCTGTGCTGGAGAGTACGCCATAGTGGACTGGTAGCACAATAAGCACATCCAACATTGAATAGAAAAGGTATCTTCATATATCAAACTCACGTTTACACCACTCCTTAGGTATGTAACCGAAGCACTTCTCAAAGTTTACATACAGAAAATCTAACCTCTCCCTCAAGTAATCGTAAGGTATAGGAGCAAGTTCACGTTGATACTGATCTCTTAGCCATTGATATTTTGGTATGTTCATTCCCATTTCTGGCCAGTAACAGTTCTCATGCATCCTATCAATCTTTACCCCTAAGAAGTCTGCTAATCCACTAGGATCTTGCCATACATCTTCCATGATAATGGGATAAACATTCTCTTTACCCCATGCATTGGCATGGTTCTTGTACATCTCATCATAGTGCCACTGTCTTTTCTTCTTTGCATCCTTATGAAACACCTTCTCCATATTACAATAGTTATTAGACCATATCCTACGAATAGGATCTCTAAAGATCATAGTTACTTTTACGTCAAAAACTTCTAGGATATTATCACGTATATCCATCAAAAATTCTGGAAATAAAGTACAGTTTTTATTAGAGAAGTCAGCAACATACTTATACTCACCATTCAAGTTTTCATAATGCCTTCTAAAATATTCAATGTACTTGTCAATAGATGTTGGTAATGAATATAACTCTATCTCTTCTTCTAAAGTGAATGTTGATTTCTGTAGATGTGCTGGTTTTGATGATGATGGTTTCTCGAAAGGTGTTTCCTCATGTTTTTTTGCCCACTGATGCCATGTCCTACCGTTTATATCTACGTATTGGTTTATACCATACTTCTCTGCTTCCATAAACTGTAGGATAGTCAACCAGTGAGTCTTCTTACGATTACCAGTGTGGCATATCTTATTATCCCACTGCAAAGTGTACCACAATGGTGTGGTAGCAGCGAAAGATACACCAGTGTTTAATAGTAGAGGAATCTTTTTCATAATTTTGTATAGATGAAGTAATACCTAAGATCGTTTTGTTCTGTATATTCCATCTTTAAATCTTTCACAGTGTAATTATATTGTCTTGCAACCTCATATACTTTTTTCTGTGACCATCCAAACCATTCAATACCTTCAACACCACTGTGTGGTATGCCAGGATTGACTCTGAATATCATCTCCTTTCTAAACAGTGGATGTAATAACCTTAGTTGATTATCAATATTTTCCTCGTTACCAAAGTTTATGGAACCTAGACATAATACTATATCAAATGCACTCTTCTCATATATGGGATCTGTAGGATCTGTTACCAACTGCTCCAATGATATTTTCATGTCAGCACAATCGTTATAGGGGTCTATTCCTACAAGATTACGTATCTTTCCTTTGAGTCTGTTATAACCACACCCTACATCTAGGACGCTAGTAGGTCTTTGATTATTAACGTAATCGACCAGATTATAGCCGCTATACTTAAGAAATTGATAATTCGTGTCTTTCCAGATTCCATTGAAATAGGAGTCCATTACTTTGCTCTTGATGATTTGAAGGTTCCCTTCTTATCTTCCAGTTGTTCTTGTAGTAGATTGTTCTGCTGAATTAGTTGCACTACTCGTGCTTCAAATGCTACTGATTTAGATGTTTCTTCATTCAGTCTTCTGATATAAATCTGAAGAATGTTTGTCAACTCTTGTACTTTGTCTTCCATAAAAAAAAGGGGGTCTCCCCCCTAATTATACAAGTTTTATATTACTTTGTCTAGAACGCACCACCATCAACGGTTATGTTATCAAGAGATCGAGTAGTACCACTACATGATATGACTTGATGTGCACCAGCACAGTCATTTACATATAAGGATCCAATCTCCAGTCCACCATATGCAGTTGGTGTCATAACACCACTGGTTTCACTACCTTCTGATAACAGAACAAATTTCTCTGCACTATCATCCCAGTAGAACGCTGCTTTCTTGGCAGATCCACTGTAGTAGTTCATTACAATACCAACGTCTTTGTTAGTATCAGAACTTAGTGCTGCACCGTCAACTTTTTGAAGTTCCAGTAATGTATCTTCAATGGACGTGTTTACGGTATTGATCTGTGTAGTCGTACCCTCAACCGTCAAGTTTCCAGTAACAGTCAGAGAGTTTGCAACTGTCAAATCTGTTAGAGATGCAACGGTACCTAAGGTTTTCCATGCAATCGATTCAATTTCATCTCCAACTGTAGCACCCTGTGTAAGAGTAACAGTGTTAGAGTTAGTCTGTACGTAGTCAGTTCCAGTTTGAAGACGAACACCGTTTAGGTATATGTCAACGAAACCTACTTCATAACCAGCAGCGATGTTTACAGCAGTTTGACCTTGTGTCAAGACTTGTTGCTGATTACTTACGTATGTTGTAGCAGCAATACCAGTTGTAACGATATCTGCAACACCGTTTGAAACTGAGTAACTATCAATACCACCACCACTGAACTTGAACGCTGTTACAAGACCGGCAGATCCAGTGTTTTTGATCGCTCCGATAAGAGGTATCAAACCACCGTCTGCTTGTCTGATATCAGGTGCTTCAATCGCTTGTGAGAATGTAGCGATACCAGATACTTTTAGGTTTGTACTGTCTACAAATGCAGCAGTAGTAATACCAGAAATTCTAATTTGAGGGAATCTAGCACCCTGTCCACCACCAAGTACGTAGTCCTTGATTCTCGATGCGTCTGTCTTTCTATTATTCTCTCCACCAGCATCAGCAAGTATGAATTCATCTGTTCCTACAACCTCTTCTCCAAGGTCAGTTGCACCGTTGATATTGATTGACGCAATGTCAACAACAACGTTTGTACTAAGTGCAGTAGCAGATAGAACTTCAGAATTAGCAACTTTGAATACCTTACCAGAAGCAAGATCGAAGTTTTCTGAAGATTCCCAGTTGTCACCAGTCGCTTCAAACTTGAATGTCTTGTTACCTTCTCCAGATATAACTGTAATACCACCACCATCAGCAGCAGCGTCATCAGCAGCACCAGTACCTAATTCAAGGTTCTTGTCATCGACCTGCATGACAGTACTATTAATGGTAGTTGTAGTACCATCAACTTGTAAGTCACCAGCGATAACAACTTTACCTGTGTCGTCTCCTACAGCAGCAGGGTCAATTGTTATAAGAGCAGGACCTGAAATTGTGTCTGAGGTCATCCTCATTGCCACACCTTCAGCACCTAAGTGAACTGCGTTAGCGTTTACTGTACCAGTTACAGTAGCTGTGCCATCAACAGTAAATGTAGATCCGTCAAATGTAAACTTAGAGTCATCTTCTAATTCACCACCAGTACCAGCAATAACAATTCTATTGTTTGTTAGGTCTTCTACCTTTACACTGCTTGCATCGATACCATTGTTAGCATCAAGTAAACCAGCAGTAGTTGTAACACCAGAAACTGTTAATGTTGTTTGATGGTTGAAAGATGATGTTTGTATACCAGTTACTGATAGGTTTGGTATAAAAGCACCTGCTGAGTTTGAATTTACTCTACCAAATACATAATCTTTTATTCTTATAGCATCTGTCTTTCTATTCGTTCCCCCGCCACCATCGTCAATGATGAACTCGTCAGCATCAACTATATTTGCTCCAATATCTGTACCACCATCAATATCCAATCCAGATAGTGGGAATGATCCACCGTTCCATCCGGATCCAGTGTCCCATGTCATACCACCACTGCCATCTACCCTTAGGTAACCGCCACTTGTAGGTGCAGCTGGAAATGTATATGTTTGGTCAGAACCAATTGTTGCTGGTGCTTCAATCGTGATAGCATTAGCACCGTTGTTGGTACCTTCAACTAACTTTACACCAGAACCTGTTGTGGTTCCTTCTCTTTGCCAATATCTTGCAGATCCAACGATCTGGTTATTGCCTGTGGTGGAGTCGATTCCAACGAACAGGTCTTTAGTATCGGTGACCCAACCTGGTTCACCTGCTTGCAGTCCTGGTAGTGCTGATAGACTACCTCTCTTAAACTTTAGAATAGGGGCTGGCATTTAAATATCCGTATGTTTTAGTAGTTTTCACTTATACCATTACTATCATTATCAATATTTATCAAAATGATCCAGCATCAAGGTCAATCTTGTCATCCAATACCTCGTCGAGGTAATCTATTGTGTCGGATGATAATCCTTGTGCAGCTGGTGCTCCGCCAGGTACAGTCCCAGTTCCTACAGCAGCGTCTACTACTTCATCTGGGTTTACAAATTTGAAGCCACCTGTTCCAGCATCATAGATTAATACAAATCTATTCGTTGAGCTAGTTAGGTTTGATGTGTTTACATCTTGCAATTCTGTTAGACGTTCCACGTCGCTTCCTCCTCCTCCTGATCCGCCACGACCACCGCCTCCTCCAAGTTGTACTTTAAAAGATTGTGCGAGTGCACCAACTTGTTTGACTGTAAAGCTGTTGTTTGATAAACGAACATTCATTACATTACGGTACCGTTGACTTGAGCTTGCCCAGTTATAACCTTTGACTTCTTATTAGTGAAGGTGTTGGTGATAAGGACGTCATAATTATACCTGCCAGAGGTTATAATACCTGTCTGTGCATTTGTCAATGAAACTACTATCTTACCTAAGGTTGCATCTGAACCGAAAGTAACTCCTAATCCTATAGACCCTTCTGACTCGAAGGACTTACGCATCTTTGCTTCTAAATTATGATTCGATAAGTTGAGATCGCTCCCACTCGAATTAGTTACAAAGAAAGTTGCTTCAAAGTCAGCTCCTTGTTCGATTTGAATGTTTACGACTGGAACTGCCATGAGATAGTGTATGCCTTTGCTACGTTTCAATCAAGCAGCTTACTTATCACTGCTTCATCCTATCTATTTATTCAAATTCTAGTTTTCCTTTCATCAAAAGTCTTTTTATCTCCATCAACTCAGTCTCAAGATAGTCTATTCTGGATTGCTGACTTTCTCTAAGGTTACGCTCTGCCATATAACGCTCATAACCATTCTTATCATTCGATATGATCGCATTCGTCTTCAAGTCCCTTTCCAGAGTCGGGTGATCTTTTACTTTTACTCGACTTTTCATTTTTGATGATGGGATAATTTTTGTCTAGAGTTCCCTCTAGTATTTCTGCTGCTAAAGAATATGCGTTGATCATTTTTTCTTTTCAGACCTCTTGATAAGTTTAGCATAAAGAACATCAGATGGGGAATATTTATCTGGATTCTTCTTTGCTAGTTTGATTAGTCTCTTTGCTGTTTTTCTGGGTGCTTCTGTACACATTATGCTACTGCTATTGATCTGAAATCTATTATCTCTGGTGAATCTGCCTGATCTGATGACATGAATACAACCTTGATTTGGAAGGATGTGAATGGTGGTAAGTTATCTGCTGTATATTCATAGTCTACGAATTCATTATCGAGACTTGCTGCAATCTTTCTGTCAGAAGAACCATCATTATCTTTTTGGTTGATAACAAAACCTGCTGCATCAGTGTTCTTGAATCCTGGCATCAACTCAAACTTCTTATCAAACTCAGATGTATCATCTCTTTTGAGTCTGTATAATACACGTATGTCTGAGTTTGGTGGTCTGTTCGCACCAAAGATAACTTTGATAGATGTAGATGGATTCTCTAAACCAATCTCTTTAGTAAGATAAACCATGTCATGTGGATCATCGCTTGTGTTAGATCTACGATCTGTCTTGAAGTTACTGATTGGTTTATTGATACGAGCTGACTCTGTAAGTATAGAACTCGTAAAGACGTTTATAGATGGTGAGACATTCTCACTATTGGATGATAATGTTGCTTCAAATGTGAATGATTTAGCACCAGGTAAAGCAAGGATAGTTCCTTTTGCTTGTTCTACTTCTCTTGTTGCAATCATTCTTGGAGAATTAAATGCTGTCTTACCAAACATTGATATATCCTCATATCCTTGGTCTAGATATGCTGATTCATTACCGCTTACACTCTTAGAGGTTATTGTTCTTACCTTACCAGTCACCTTAGTACCAATAGGTATACTGTGCTTGATAGAAGGATTGATAGTATCAAATGTAATGTTAGATGTACCTAATGCTCTTGTGCCACCACCAGACTTATCCTTACTGAATAACTTGGTGCCAGTAATCTTGACATGATAGGAATCGAGAGTTATTTGATCTACGATAGAGTTTGTAACTTGTGATAGATCATGCTGTTTGTTTATCTTACGAAGAGATATACCAGATAACTCATACTTCTGTATTGGATCGTCAGCTGAATGATCTTGAGCGAGTGATCCATCAACACCACGCAACACTGTACCAGATAGTAAGTTTGTTCCTACGGAAGTGTATTGTATTACTTCGTCACCTATGATAGCAAAACCAGGATTGGATGCTGATACCTGCTCCCCTTCAAAGAAGTTGAATCCTGTACTACTTGCAACACTCACGTTAGATGTGACACTGGCAGCGTATCCTACTGTTAGTTTTGAAGGTACAGAATCACCAGTTATGTTATCAAGAGTAACTACAGATGCAAAGTCATGATGACCATGGTTAGCATGTGTCACCTTGAAGTGAGTTCCATCATACTCATCTGAGTTTACAGTAACAACACTAGGAGCGATACCAGTCTGCTCAGATGCCACACCAACTCCTGCACCAGCAGATGGAATGTAAGTAATATTATCTGTGGTATTGAAATCAGCACCAGAAGCATTTGTGACTACTAATGCGTTAGCATCTGTTGTAAGACCGACAGTTACAACTAAGTCTTTTCCTAGTCCTTTAGTACCGATGTTAGCAGTTAGTGTATCTCCAACTTTATATCCTTGACCTGTAGTATCATCTGCTGCAGCAGCACCTTTAATAGATACTGCTGTAACTGAATTAGACGATACATTTACAATACCTATTGCACCTGATCCTCTTCCTGTGATTGTTTGGAAGTTGACTTCTTGAGAGTTTCCATTTTCATATCCGCTTCCTGCGTTGGTAATGGTAACTGATCCTGATGCGAGCGAGATAGCTGAGAGTTTCTCAGCAACGACTCCTCTTGCTGTTGTATTATTTGATTGCGATAACACTGTTCCTTCGTTGATGTGTGGGGTGCTAGTCGCAGATCCAAGTCCGATATATACCCTCTTTGAGAAGGTTTCGATTGGATTTTGTCCGAGTTTATTTCTTTCATTGTACTTCGTTAATTGTGGGTTGTAGAGACGAACTGTACCGCTATCGTTAATAAATTGAGCCTTGTGGCTAATGTATTTTAGATCTTCTAGTTGTGAAGCAGTCCATGTTACGTCACTTTGTGCTTTGAATAATGAACCCTGTGTAGGCTGTTTAGATACAACAATCTGCTGGAACTGACTGAGATTTGCAGTTGATATATCATTCTCACCAACTTGAGATATCCAGCAGTCATAGTCACCAGATGCTGACCCAAGGTAGAATGCATAGTCACCTTTGGGTAGGAATACAGGTGCAGGGAATTGGAAGCGAGTTGGTATTGAACCGTCATCAGATACACTTACCTGTGCAGGTGCTAGTTCAACTTCACTATTTTTCATAATCTTCTGAGATGGGAATCCATTCTCAAGTGTTACTATATGGCATTTTGCAGGGATTACTTCTGATTTTGCTTGGAAGTAGAAGTCAACACCAGTCATAAAGATACCAGTATCTTCAACAACCTCAAATGATTGTGCAAGAGGATCGTCCTCTTCCACTGTCACATGGTTGATTTGGGTTACGTTTGTAGTATTGGTTATATTATTAGTAACATTAGTGATGTTGTTGATTATAGGTATAGGTAAGTTAGGTTCTGTTCTTATTATAGTGGTTTCTGTAATCTCAAAACCTTCAGAGAAGAACTCTGTTTCAGCAAAAGATATATTCTTACCTGGTATTCTATTTTCTAATTTTGTTTCAACAATGGTTGCTGTATTAGTACCGTCTTGGAAGGTATTAGGTGGTATATAATAACAACCCTGTAGAGTACCAATATCATCACTAACTAATTTTATCTCAGATATAGTTGCTTGTGCTCCACTACTTTCACCAATCAATAGCATTCCAACTGTAACGAATCCGAAGAAGTTACCATCAGACTTTTGATTCAATGATGCAATATCAACGTTCAATACTGATGATGTCTCAGAATAAGAAGATGATAAACCAACAGTTGGAGTATATGGGTTTACTGTATATACGAGTGTAGGACTAGAAAAAGGACCTACCTTATGATTAGGGGAACATAATCTAAATCTTACATCTTCACCTTGACTTACATTCTGTGTGGATACAGCAAGACCTCTTACAGTCTCACCTATTTCAAATGAACCACTTACAGGTGTTACTTCTAATAATTTTGGTATAACATTTGTCTCAATATCTGTCATGTCAGTTCCTGACCAGTAAGCATAGTGCTTAGTATCAGGTTTCAATACAGTAACGTCAAACTCAATATTCTGCTCACGCATGAATGGCACTGGTTCTGTTTCAGATACAAAGTCATTAGCAAATCCTTGACCTTCTACAGTGGTAACCTGTCTCCTATCGACATAAACGTCGTCAGTAGGATCAAGTTGTAATCTACCATTCCAGTCTCTATACATGTATGGGTTGATACTCTCAAGACGTGTAGCAAATGGTTGTATTCTATCTTGAACCTCATTGTATTTTAGAGTAACAACATTACCAGTTTTTGTGATATTTGGTGATCCTAAATCTGCAGCAAAACGTGGATCAACTGTTGGGTCAGGTGCTCCTGTCAATCCAACAACACTATTTGAACCCATTAGTAGGTCAATAGCGTCACGATACTTCTTAGCAGTAAGTTTACCATTATCAACTTCAAACTTAATTTCTTGTGTCTTATCTGCGATAGAGAAATCAGTAAATGGGTCTACAACAAAACCATTCTTGAATCTGTCTAGACCAGTAGAACCATCTTTGATAATCAGACCAGATGTCTTTGCCTCAAGCATAGTCAAAGTTGTTACTTCTTCTAAATTCTCAATTCTATTCTCTAGACCACCAATATCTTTCATGGTATAACGTCTATTTGCTTTGAAAGTTATAACAACATCTCTATTTGCATCATACACGTATGGTTTATAATCTATTGTCGCTAATTCAAATCCCTCACTAACTGGATCAGGAAGGATTGGGTTTTCACTAGGTGTACCACTTATAATACTAAAACTACTATTTGGATTGAGGTACATCCTATCCTTTCTACCAAGATAGGTGCTATAATCAAAGGTTATATTCTCATCACTTGATAGAACTGAAGCAGACTGCCCAGTTCCAGAGAAATTTCTTGAATCAAATTCAAATGGTGATCTTGAACCAGAATGTGTAGCAACTCTAGGACGTAAATCTATGATATCAGTGTTTCTAACATTACCTATTGAAGGAACAGTATCATATTCTGCTGCTTCATAAGATGATGCTGTAACTAGATCACCAGAATCCTCAGAGTTTATAGTATACATGTCAAAGTATATCTTCAACTGACCTTGAGGTTTAGATGCATATTGCTTTCTTACTATACGACCAAAATCATAATACTCATCTCTTTGACCATTATCCAAGATAAAGTCGGGACGAATATTAGGATCACCAGGTGTTACTACAGATACATTTGCTTTTACACCAGAGGTCTCAAATAAGATCTCCTCGGTGGATATAAATGATTTGGTATTCTTTACACATATTTCTACTTTATCGGCACCAGAACGTGCTAGAACGTACGCTGACGCTCCGGAGGATTTACCTATACCAATTTCACCAACAATAATATCTGAGTTGTCTCCACTAGGACCAGTAAATGATGCCATAGTGATTTCAGGAATTGAAGGTGCACCTGTACCTGTAGATTCAAATACAGCATGAACATTTACGATATCAGGATCATCTAATGATATTTCTCTATCTTGTACTCTCTTACCATATACATCACTTGATGTTAGACCGTTATCAATACCTGCATCATTGAGATCTTCAGACCCTGTGACTAAGATAGTCTGTGATTTAGATAAAATCTTTGATTTAGATGTTACTTTTGATTTCTGCTTGGTAACATGCACATCAACATTAGAACTTTGACTTGCTGTCAAACCAGATATAGTAGCACCCTTATTACCATTTGTAAGTACAAACTGATCTACAGTTAGAGGTTCTATGCTACCATCATTGTATATGACAGTATATCTCTCTTCATCGAATCCAGCATATACTAATTCACTACCTGTTAGTGAAGGTAGATCCATTTGACCGTTACCATCAGTAGATAGATTGACGATTTCTTCTCTAACATAAAGAGTTGATTCAGTCAAATCTACAGACTCAATGTAATCATGTGGCATATCTGCTGATAAGAATCCATTTTGTGAATCTCTAATCTTACCAGATACTATTTTTAGACCACTGAGTGTAATAGCAGCAGATGGTAAAGTACCATCACATACATCAGATACATCAGCAACATCATCCAAAGTTGCAGATAGACCAGTAGCAGAGATAGCAGTAACTCTGTGGTATACAGGTAGAGACACACCACTCTGAGTGTATTGTATTATATCATCTAAACGTAAATTCTTTGCCCAACCTGCACCACCAGAACTAAGCGTACTAGTACCACCAGATTGTGCACTGATACTGAATCCAATAGCACCAAAGTTGAACTTCTCTTCTAATACTACGTCAGCAGTAAATGTTCTTGAAGCAGCAGTAGATCTAACTGATTTTATATCAGATAAGTTATACTCAGTAACACTGGTGATAATAATTCCCTGTCTTATACCATTGATAATAAGTGGTTCATCTTGTAGGAACTGACCAGCAGTCTCACAAAGAACAATAGTGGTACTATTTGATACTGCACTCTTCAACATACCACTAGCACCCGATCTTTGACCTTCTACACGAGCAGGGTTACCTTGTGTTATTGCTTGGTTGACTATAAGTTTAGTATCAGTAATTATATCAAATAGGTATAATTCAAACACTGTTGCATCACCAGTATAAGCAGAGTTTTGAAGTCTGTAATCATATACTCTTGCTCTACCAATAACGTCACCAACAGCATTAGATTTAGTTGACTCTAATCTTGCATTTCTTAGTTCTATTGTGTCAGTAGTATTGATCTTGACTTGAGCAGCACTCAATACATTATTGACTCTAATTTTATTTCCTGCTTGAAAAGGTATTGCTCTTGACTTTACTTTTTTGAGAGTTCTTGGTTTCTCAACATCAATAAACCTATTACCTGCTACAGAAGTTTCATATCCTTTGACAAATGCTTTACCTGGACCTATACGAATACACATCAAGTCCTTAGATGGTGTATTACCATCTTCTGTTATCTGATTCTTTGTGAACTGTCCAAAGTTAGAGTACCTATCATTCAAACATTCCTTAGGTTGTAAATCAAACTTATTGACGTAGTAGTTACCACTTTCATCATATGTTCTACGAGCAAACTCCTTTGCTATCTCACCATATACTGTTCTTTCTACTAATTCCTTTGTTTCACCTTCCTCTGTTCTAAGAAGTTCAATGAAGTTCTCATCATTGAAGTCCGTAGTTAGTTTTTTAGTTAGTGATAATGTTATCTTTAGTCTGTCTGAACCAGGTGCAGTAAAGTTACTAAATCCTGCTGCGTTATCGTATAATGTACTATCATCTACTGCTGTGACAATCTCCTCCAGCACATTGAATCCAACACGATATGATGGAGTGTTAGAATACTGGTCTAAGATTAGAGTTTCAGTTTTTACCTCTACAAATGAACCACGAGCAAAGAATACACCTCTTACAATAGTAAATGATGATCCAGTACCACTAGCATTACTTGTAAGACAAGTAGCAAAGTCAGATCCTTCTTCAATTGTAGTCACACCATATGTAAAGGTGGACATAGTAACTAGATTTTCTCCATCTAGGAATGTATCTCTTGTATTGTCATCAGAACTACCTTCATATTTGATGTATAAAGTTGTGCATGAATCAATTGATTCAGACTGTGATAATACCTTTACAACCTTTGCTGTAACACCAGATGTCTTACCTTTGATACGAAGTCTAAGTAGGTTCTGATAATAACCCTCTACAGGAACACCAAAAAATGTAGATTCGATTTTTACATATGTGTAGTTGAAATCATAGTTGAACTTACCGGGTATAACTATTGATCCTTCTTTGAATATATGCTTTCCAAACTTCTCTATCTGACCCTGCATAATAGATTGCAGTGTCGTTAGTTCTCTTGCTTGTACTGGAGTACCAGGTTTGAACAAGACTTTATTATAATTCTTTGATGAATCATAATCGTCGAAATATGGACTTACGTTCAGGTTGGTGTTCTGTGGCATTGTATCAGAATTCTAAGATGATTTTAATATCTTCACGTTGGTTTGTTGCTCTTGTGACTTCAGGTCTGTTATCAAGGTAGATAATGTCTCCTGAGTACTTCTTGATCTCTGGACTTGCAACTCCAGAAGTAAAAGTTTGACCGAAATAATAAGTTCTATTGTTTACTGAAGTTGATACTCCTGTAAATGTCTCGTCAATAGATAGGGTTTCTGTTCCCCCTGTTGTTTTTACAACAACGTTCAAACTTCCGCCTGTAGCAGGGGAAGACGTGAATCTATTTAGAGCGAATTGGTTGAGGGATACTGTATTACCAGATGCAACTGATCTATCCTGCCAATATTGCAATACTTGAGTTGCTGTATCATAATTAATAATTCTACCAAGTGCAGTTGCAGCAGTTCCAACAGTCTGACTTACGATACCATCAACTTCAACAGTCATCGTTGTCGATGCTGCACCAGCTAATCGTAATCCATACACACCAGATGCACTAGGTTCTGTCAATAAGTTACTACTTCCATTGATTTCTGGGTTCTTGATAATACCAATTCTTGCAAACTGGTTACCAGTTGGGAAGTCGGGGTTAGTAACATCACTATTCTCTATTCTACTATAAACAAGAACCTTGTTAGATCCTAGTTCACGATATACATCAGCACCGTGCCCACCAGGTGGTGGTATTATAACTGAAAATGATGCACCTGTTCCTGTCACTACACTATCAAGATCTAATGTAGCAAAACTATATCCTGAACCACCGTCAGTGACCTGAACAGCAGTTGGTTTACCATTTGTAAACGTTACTGACGCTAATCCACCCGAACCATCACCACGAATAGGAACATTATTCTTAGTTCCAGTAAATTGGTATGAAGCATTTGCAGTATCATCAATCGTGATAACTTCAACCTTTCCATCTACAGCAGCATTTCTAACATCTGCTGTGTCTGTACCTGTTTTCCAGTTTGCTGGTACAGGTATGAAGTCTGCACTGTCAAATTTTATAATATCACTTGGTTTTATAGTAAATAGGTACTTCCAAATATATCCATCACTCTCAAGTCTAGGTTGCAAATCTGTATGAACAGGTTCTTGTAATGAGATGATACCTTTTCCAGAGTTGGAAGGTGCAGCACCATTATAGATGCACTCATAGATTCTGAAATCAGAGTTGATAACGTAGTAATTGCTATTATATAAACTTGTGGAACTTGTTTGAGGTGTTGTATTATTGATGCTATAATCATGTCGATACATCTCGTAAATGGATCCTGTAGTCCAAGTGGTCTTTCTAATTACTCTCAGCACATCGGCAGAATTTATCTTCTTTGCACTAATGAGTGTGTCGTAAACCCCATCGTGTTCATCGAAATTGTCAATGGGGGAAGGAGTATTGGTGTTCCAATCTGACTGTACTGATGTCGCATTAGGTAGTCCAATGAAAACATAGTAAGAATTATCGGTGGTCGAAATACCACTGACAAAATTCTCAGCGTTCAATACTCTTATCTGATCAGTTATAATCGCTGGCATTTACCTACTTAATTTCTATCAATCTATTTATGGGTAATCCACAAGTAATTTTGAATCTCTAATCACTTCTGGTGCTGTGGAAAGACCAGTTATACCATTTAGAGTGTTCACAGTGAATGATGTTCCTATGGAACCAGTCACTACTTTACCCCAACTATAAGACCCGTAATAATTACCTATAGAACTGCTGAGACCTGTGAAATCTAGTCCATGACCTGTCTCAATATTGACATGAACCTTGACTATTGCTGATGTGACGTCTTGAATATGTGATACTTGGTATACACCATCAAGGAACTGTGTCGCAATACCAACAGTTGTTGTTCTATCTGCTGATAGTGCAGTAACTCCACCACCAACATTAGATCTTGTTATCATAAAGTAATCACCTGTAGTGATACCTGTCTTACTAAGACCACCAAATTTAGTTTGCTTCAATGGGTTATCATCTGGCAGATGTAAATTTATCTGGATACCTTGAGCAGTGGAACCTATACCTATGATATTACCCTCGTCTCCAAAAATATTTGCAGATGTCTGCTTATCAACTGGATGAACAAACCCAGTAGTACCAAACCCTACATCGGATACACCATTATCTACAATCTTCAATGGGAATCCAGTGGTAGGACTGTATCCTGTATCAGTCTCAGACTTCTTCATACTCAAACTACCACCTTGAACATATAATACTGAGTCATTCTTAGCAACATTCTTGATCAATTTTGTTGTTGGGAAGATTCTTGAACCATATAAGTCCCTTGATTTGCTTATCTTCACACCTTCAACGAAAGTATCGTCCTGCTGCTTAGACCATACTATAGGTCTTCTTGGTATTTTGACAGCAGTTATATTAGCACCTTTATAGTTTGTTGTTTGCAAGGTGTCTCTTGATACCACACCTCTGGTAATCCTTTCATCTTGACCTTTGATTGTCAAACCATCACCAGTTTTGATTGATTGTAGTGCTGTAGTTGTTGAGATATCTGCATCTGTTCCTCTATAGAATATGATCTGTGCTACAGACCCTTCTACAGGAGGTTCAGTAAACTCTATTTGTGTACCACCACCGAAATTATATGCTACACCTGGTTTTTGAAGGGTATCATTTACAAATATAAGGAGAACATCCTTCAAACTTAGTATACTTCCTTCTCTTTTTTCAATACTTATAGTGATATTATTTTCTTTTAGAGTGAATATTTTCTTTATACCATCAAACTGAGAGGAGATATCATCAAGAACTTGTAATTTACCAAATACCCATCCAGTAAACTCATCATCTGCTGTATCAATTACACTAAACTGTGCATGTTGGAAGTCTGAACCATATGATGATATGGTTGGTATGCCCACAACCTGTAAATTCTCACCAGTGGTATAACCAAAACCAGGATTCTGTAGTCTAAATCTTGAAATACTATTACCAACACCAACCTCAACTGCTATAGACGCACCAATACCAGTACTCACACTTTCCAGTTTGATATCATCATACTTACCAGGCAAATATCCTAGACCTTCTGTATTTGCTAACGATACAAGAATACCTTTTCTAGGTAATCTGTTAGCATTTACATCACTTGTCGATAATACCTCTGTCACACCAGGTGCTTCATTACCAGTAAACCTTACAGAAGTAATACCTGGCGATGGAGAACTAAGGAAGTTATAATCTACCTCTGGTTTCTGGAATATATTGTTGACTAATAATGCACCAAAATCACTAGTGATACCAGTGGTATTGGATCCACTTGTAGTAAGTGTAAATGTCTTACCTACACCAGTAAAACTCTGAGAGATATCATCCAGTACTACGTTACCATCATAGTCAGACCTAATAAACTGCCTACCATGGAATGAAGAACCTTCAACTATATCAGCAACGACTAACTTATGAGTTCCGATACCAGCATTTGATAATGTTATGGCAGCACCAACTAAAGCACCACCCTTAGAATCTGCAAATGAGAAGTTGTTAGCAGCATTTTGAATAATGAAGTAATCACTGTTAGCTAATAGTGGAGCAGGAGGGTTCAAACTTCTAATCTTTATCTTAGTTCCTGTCTGAAAGACCTCAGTTAGAGCAGAGAATGTATTACCGATAAAGTCACTTGAATCTATACCTACAGTTTGTCTTGTACCACCGAATGGAACGTCAGCAAAAGTAATTTGATCATCTACAATATTATAATCACCAAAAACTAATTGAACAGTATCACCATTTGAGTGACCCTGCTTCGTAGTTCCCATCCATGCTCTATCAAGAAGTAACTTATTCTGTACACCATTGAAATGTAATGCTGCAATACGAACTATCTCATCATTGATCTGTAGTAAATCATATTGACTAAATGCAGATGCATCAACTACGTTTGCTTCACGGTTAGCAATAGAAACTAAATCTGTAGTAGCACCACTTCTCTTATATACAGGTGATTGAATGATGTCGTCAATCGCTACTATACACTTAGTATTCTTCTCTGTTGAAGTAAATGTGTGAGTTACACCAGCACCAACAGTTGTCAGTCCTATTGGACTACCTGCCATAGCAAGTGCCTTAGTTTTTGCAATTCTAAATTTATTCTCAGTTACCTTTATTACGAATACATCTTGTGGCATTGTGGTAGCAGCACCAACTCCATTCAGACCATGCTGTACACCTATTGGTCTTCCATTTATACCTGTGTCTGCTTGATATTTTACGTTCTCTCCAGTTACAAAGTAATGGTTGTTGACTATAAATGAATTATCTCCAAGTAATACATCCGCAGTGCTAGATCCATCAAAAGTTTTATGGAACAGAGGAACACCTTCATGAGTCAAGTTGAAAGACTGCACGAAAGTCTCTGACTCAGTGTTAAATTGCCTGTTTACTGATCCTAATTGAAATGACATTATAGTGTTACTGTTTGATCGTTTGCTACGTTGTCAGGTTTGTCTATCCTGATTTCTGATACCCTTACAACATATGCTTTGTTTGCAGCTGGTGTGAATCGTAATAAAACATTCTCACCACTTGATACCATATTCACAGCACGTATGTCACGTTTATGGTCATCTGCTGTGGACAGATTGTTATAGACGTTGAAATTGATTCTAGCGTCAAATGCATTTGCTCCAACATTGAAGCAAGAATACTTACTGTCAGTAGTATTATGTATTTCCACAAAATACTTCATAGAAGTAAAGTTTGTGTAGTTCTTAGTTGATATAGTATTCTCTACTGGATTGGCAGCAGCACTGATCTCTGTCCGTGTTGCGTTCAATTCGGTGTCTCCTATAACAAGACGACCTATTTCACTTGTGTTCTCAGCAGCAGTGGTTGCAATACCAACTAATGTAGTCAGAGTCTGGACTGTGACTGCTGTGTTAGCATTAGGTGTATATCTAAGTTTGATAACACCAGCATTTTGTATTATCTCAAATTCACCAACATCTTCACCACTGTCCATGTTACCAAAGTCAGTGTATAACATACCAGCACCATTACATAAGAAGTTGTATTCCTCAACCTCCTTATGATCAGCACCAGAATGAGATACTATAATATTTCCTGACTTGAACTTAGAAGCATCTATGTCTTGTAATGTGACAGTTGAAGGACTGGCACTAGATGCAAATACAGAACCAACACCTGACTTCACTATGTTACCATAAGATGTTGAACCAATACTTACCTGCTTACCTATAATCTCCTTGTAGAAAGTAACATCATAAGTCAAGGTGGTATTATAAGGACTGAATGATACAGATACAATATTTCCATTCTGCTGGAGAATGAATTCACCAAGATCGAAGGCATCTGACAAGTCACTGTACTGGTTGAGATAACACTCATCACCATTATGGAATACAATGAACTCACAATACTGTGTTGTGTTATATGCTAGTTGTAAAGCAGCATCTAGTACAACCTGTGCATGATATTTGATGGCACGAGGACCTGTAGGATTAGCAATATCAAATGCATCAATCTCAACAGTTCTCAATAGGTTAGGATCTGAATAGAATTGAGGTGATATGTCATCTATCTCAAGAACTCTGTTACCTTCACATAATAGTGAATCACCAAATCTAGTTGAGTTGAATATAATCTCATTACTTACAGATAAGTCTGGAGCAGGATCTTCATAAACTAAATCATGATCAAAATGATCCTTGAGAGCACCTCCTCCATCAATCAGTACAACTGACTTAGATGCAGTTCCAATAGCAACAACGTTAGTTGCAGTACTACCTAAACTAACTGGAACTGATGATATCAACAAGTCAGAGTGTTTCTTGAATCCAGCAATATGAGCGAGAGAATCAACTGGTTCACTCCATGATGCAATTCCAACTTGTGACTTGAGTGAATATGCAAACTGTTGATAGTAATCACTGTCCTGTAGTCTCTGATTGAAGTCAGATAACATTCCAGTATCTCTTTCCCAACCAAATGGTTTATTATGATATACTCCTACATCAAAGTAACCTGTGTAATCTTCTAACTTGTCAATAGTACCACCAGCATTTGATAGTTGACCTGTTAGACTCTCACCTGTGCTGAATCCAACTATATTATCAACACGTAAAACATTTCTTGCCTTACCTTCACCACTTATAACTTTTGCTTTCTTTCCTCTTGATGTTATAACTGTCTCACCTTTGAAGAATTCACCTTCTTTCAATTCAACAGTAAACTTAGCAATATCAGTCTTATTAGATACAGTACCAAACTTACCTAGATTGTAAGAACCAGGATCTTCAGATACTGCATATGTTATAGTTGCTTGATCCTCTAATCCTGATGCTTGGTTGACACCTGAGAGAGTGAAGTACTTATAACCATATGTTGATGAGTCATATCCATGACCTGTTGTTACACCTATGTTCTCAACAAATACTTCGTCGCCAATTGTAAAAGGTATTGGTGTAGATGAAGTATACCCACCTACAGGTGTTTGTAGTGTTAGAGTAACATTAGGATCACTATAATTCGCTGTTACAATACCAACTCCATTACTATTGTTGACTGCGAATAAACTATTATCACCACTTCTTAAGTTTCCTCCACCACTTACAACTTGCACATCAGAAACTGATGCTCCAGTTAGTGATACTTTGAATTGTGTAAGACTATTCTCTTGATTAGTCTTAGTGTTGAATAATACGAGATCTGGAGCAGTTAGATACTTACCACCTGTAGATGTAATTGCTACTCTATCAACAGAGAAGTTATCTTTTAGGAATACAACTTGTGGCATTGCTGCCTGTGGTTGTAGTGTCTTATCTGATGGATAGTCAAAACCAACATCAACTAGATTTACTTTATCAAGTTTACCAATATCTGTTCCATGTGCTTCTATAAGTGCTGATGATCCAGTTGTGGTAGCAACAGAAACCTGTGGTATATCTTTGAACCCTACACCACCTGATACTAATTGAACTTGAGCAATAGGACCATTATCATTAGTTGAGTTAGTAGTGTATGAAATGTATGCAGAGAGAGTTGAATAACCTACTCTTTCTGGTTTGTTGTCTATATTGAAATCAAATGTCTTATCAGTGATAGAACTAATAGTTCCTCCACCTGTAAACTTACTTTTGTTTACAATGATCTTAGTAAAGTTATCAATGTCTTCATTAGTTTCTATTATCTTAGATATATCCTGAGAGTTGAGTTTATAATAGAGAACTTGAGGAACTTGAGGTGTGAATTTGATTGATGCTTTTCCTTGTGCCTGACCATGTGCTGCAAAATATGATACTTCTACAGCAGATACACCAGAGCCCACAAATTGTTTCTTATAATTTGAGTCTTCGTAGAATTCTAATCTAGTATTTGCTAAAGATGGAGATGAAACATCAAAGTCTAGAGTGTCTCCTTCAGTTACGTTTATAAGTGGGTTGATTGATGAACCAATACTTACCATTCTTGTTGCTGAACTGTAGGTAAGTGTCAATGCACTAGTTCCTGCTGATACAACTGACATGTCAATGCTATCAGTAGGTCTCAAGGAATGAACATCTTTTGTTGTGGCAGTTACTTTGATGATTTCAACATCACTTGTAACCTTACCTCTTTGTGTAGTAAAGAAGTGAGTATTACCAATACCTGCTTGATCAGGATAGAAGAATACTCTCTCAGAGGACGATCTAATTCCTGCCTGTGTAGTTACGATACCAACTAAATTTGCATCAACAATAGAAGCATATACTTCAGTCGGTAATGTAGCAGTCCAACCAGATGCTGTTCCAACACCAGGTGCTTGATATGATATAGATGTACCTGCACCTGGACTGTAAAATAACTTCTCACCATGCTCAAATGTATGTCTTGGTAAGAAGATTGTCTGTGTTGGTATCTTTATACTACCAAAGTCTTGTGTAGAGATAGTATGCCCAATTCCTGTACCAGCAGAAACTCCTGACCCAACCACATTTGCTGCATCGAAGTATATGGTGTCATTAGTGACTGTCTTTTCAGAACCTTCTTGTGTATATGAAAATCTGTTTGGTAGTAAATGAACATCAGAGAATACAGTGTGAGCAACACCAGCAGTTCCATTCTGTGCTCTTATCAAATCTAATTGATTCTGTAAATTATCAAGTCCATATACCTTGAATTCTTCATGATCTATTCTTACAATATCATTTACTCTAAATTTACTAACATCATCTGTTATTCTCACACTTGTAGTCAATCCTGCATTAGCACCAACTGCTGCTATAGCAGTGGCAATACCTGACGATACATTCTTGACTGATATTACTCGACTTCCTTCTAGTATCTTATGATTATTAGAACTTACATTTTTGATGCTTAGATATGTGCCACTCAAAAGATTGTGTGGTACAGTGGTTATACCTGTAACCTCTCCAGCAGAGTATAATAGAGTTGTGAGTGGGAATGTAGTAACTGATGATGTAAGTGAAGCGACTTCAGGTCCAAATATCTTGATAACACTTCCAATTGCTCCAAATCCTCCAGTCTTTGAGTTATCAAATACCAAGTTATCACCAACACGGTAATCATTACCGCCATCGATAATATCAACTCCACTAACTGCACCACTACTTGTGGTGATGATTTTAGATTGGAGTCTGCTGCCTTTTTGACTATTTGAGATAAATTCATAGTCACTAATATTATAGGGTTTGGTATTCCTTACTAAGTTATATGATAGAGGATCTACATCTTGATCAAATTCAAAACTTGTATTCAGTGATTCAACTTTTGACCTAAAACTATCACCAATAACATAAGGGAATACTGGTACTCTAGCAAGATTGAAAGGACTGCCAGGATTTGATACTAATGATGACTGTACTGTTGTGAAATACGCATATACACCATTAGGATATTCAGGTGTGACACTGAATCTACCATTATGTTCATCAAGATCACCACTTCCTGCTGTATAGGTGTAGTCTTCTACAAAGAAACCAGCAGGATACTTAGAAATTGAAGGTCCGTTAGTTCTTTCACCAGTCAACTTAAGATAACTTGGTTTAATATAATCTAATCCACCGCCACCACCTGCTTCTTTGTAAACATAAGGACCGTAGATTGGGTTACCGTCATATGCCCAACCTAATATTGGAGAGTGCTCTGCGTCATTGTCTCCAAGATATGATCTTAGATTACGTGGAACATAATAGTTGACATATGGGTTACCAAGATCAGAATCTTTCTGTACTTCATAGAATCCGTCGTCTGCAAATACATCGTTGATTTTCGCATATCTATCTACTTGGTTGATTGTCCATTGTTTGATATTAGTAGAGTATATGGCACCACTACCTGGTGTCTTAGCACTTACAGATGTACCTGACTGAGTGTAGTTACCACCCTTCTCAATCATGTCTATACTTACTATCTGACCATTTGCCACATTTGCTTTTGCTTTTGCACCCACACCATCACCTGTGATAGTGATATCAGGAGTACTGAAGAAATCTGATCCACCAGACTTGATTATAATCTGATCTATACGTCCATTGATGATGAAAGGTTGTAAGAATGCCTTACTACCAATAACCGTGTCGACGTCTGGTTTCAATCCATCGTTTATAACTGTTGATCCAAAGTCATTACCAGCATTACTTACATGGGCATCTATAACTTCACCACGAATGATTGGTGTTGCAGTAGCATTGAAGGTTGTGATACCTTGTCTTCCATTCAATACTACACTGACAGGAGGATCTTGGAATGTATGTGTACCAGAACCAGTGTTGGTTATATTAATATGATCTACAAGACTGGTTGATATTGATACACGGAACTGATTATCATTGATTTTGATACAATAGTATTCTGCATTGTTTGTTAGACCACCAGCAGCAGCAATAGTAGCAGAGTATTTGATTTTCTCACCAGAACTAAATCCATGCTTATCAATATTAATAATATCAACAAAGGTATTGATACCAACAGTTGTTGTAAGATTTCTATTGTGGAATATTCCTGAGTTCTCTACATTTACTTTATCAACTTTATTTCTTCTTCTTGTAGTTGTAAATTTATGAATACCACCACCATTCTGTGATATAGGAATAGTTCCTATACCTGCTAAAGCACCAGTCTTAGACTCTGACAGATGGAACTCATGATCATTTAGTTTTACAATGAAATATGGAGATGTATCAACTAAAGTACCAGGTGTAGTACCTATACCAATAGGAGTTGTATCACTTGTAGTGTATATCACCTCTTCTGAATCCAAGAGACCGTGGGGGTCTGAGAATACGAATCTATCAGTTGCTGTGTTTACTATTCCACCTTGAGTTGTACTATCAAACTCCAATACTTGAGGAGTAATCTTCATTACTGCCTTTGCTACTGCTTCATCATTATTACCACCAGTTACAGATACTGTAGGTATATCTAAGTAATCTAAACCTTCTGTGTCTACTAAAATTTCTTGTAGTTCACCCTTCATCTGTGCTATAGCAGAAGCACCTACACCAGTATGTCCTAGTTGTGATACTGTTAGTCTGGGTGGATTGATAACATCATAGTCACTACCAGTGTTTAGAACTTCAATACTTTCTACGGGACCGAAGTTTATTCTATCAGTTGCTTTGTAAGAATATATCTCTACACCATTGACAAATAAACCAACACCACCTTGTGCTGTCTTAGTAAATTCGTCACCATACTCTGGTTCTGGGAACTTACGTAATAACTTCTGTGCTCCTAATTCTGTACCAGCAAAAATACTAGGTGTAAGTTTGTGTATCGAGAGAGATGCTACATCAGTTGCTGTAAACGCTGTTATATACTCTTCACTACGAATGTTCTCTGGTGTATATGCTAATGCAATTTCATTAGCAGTAAGTCTCTTTATATAATAAGACTCACCATCAGACAAGTTGGTTAGTACATTACCTGATGTCTTAGTGTACGTTACTAGATCACCATCATAGTAGTTGTGATCAGTAATACTGATTGTTGAACCTTGACTAGAACTAGAACTATCAAATACTCTTTCCCTTTTCTGTGGATTTATTGACCAATGTGGTAAAGAGTTAGAAGCAACGAATACATTTCTATTATCATCAACATATGTGTTCTGAACATCTGCTGTTGCATTGAGATTTGTCTTTATCTTACGTCTTATAAAGTATATTTTCGTTGGACTCAAAGTACCACAGGTTACTGACACTTTAGTATCTGTGAGAAGAGACACCACAGTTCCATTCAGTATATTATTATCTCCGTCTACAACTTCAATCTCATCACCAAAGTATAATGCATGAGATGCATCTAGTGTTAGTTCATAACTTGAACTGGAGAGAGATTTGAAAGTGATTACATTGTATTTTGGTGCTACGTTATGAATCCAAGTATTCCATCTTCTAGTATCTTGCTCTTTACCTATAGTCTTGACATTTATATTACTATCTTGAATTTGATTCTTAGCAGTTCCATTAAACTTGTTGAGTAGACCAACAACTTCTATCTCTACTCTATTAGTAGAGTCTCCATCTATAAACGCATAAGCATTGCGTCCTTGAGTAATAGTAGAACCAATACTTATAGTGTTGGCAACAGTGCTTAGACCCGTGAATTGTGTGTAGTTCTTCCCAGTGTACGGTAGAACGCTCTCTCCAACATGTAGATTGCCTGTGGTGCTGAAACCAACAGTGCTATCAACATTAATGACATTAGATCCAATTGAAGTGACTGTAGTAGCATAAGATTTATTTTTTTGTATGAACTCTCCAAAGGTAGTTCCTTCGGAGATAGAGAACGTATAGTAGGTATCACCATTAATTATACTACTTTCAACATTGTATATTGATCCACTAGTCTGTGGGTTATTATCTTGAAACAATGTCTGCCCAGATAACTTAGTAGCATCACCAGATACTGCCTTACCGATCAATATATCATTAGTTACATAATCAGCATCACTAGGACGTATCATAAAGTTAGCAGGTTGAATCATATCAACCTTTTCACCATACAACGCACCAAACAGTAACTTGAACCCTTCCTCAGTACCCTTTGTACGATAGAAATCTTTTGCTTGTCTTACAAAATTACTCTTAGATACCTTACCATGTAGATTTCTTTCTGTGAAACCAGGTAACACCTGTGCTTTCAGTTTCTTAAAGAAGTTCTGTAGGAATACATTACTAAGGTTAGTTACATGTGCTCTTTCTGAGTGTGTGCCTATACCTGACTGAGTGAATGTAAGAAACTCTGGTTGATTTGTTTTCTGATTATTCTCAATACCACTAAATCCCCTTCTACATCCTGTAAATGATGTAGTGCCTATACCAGCATATGAAATTATCTCATTATCTATCTTCAGTAATCCAAATTGATTTGGCCAACCATCTGTAGAATCAACGTATATCGTTCTATCAACCATATTGACAGGTGCTGTCAATGAAGTGAACCCTATTAGGTTTCTATTGTTTAGAAAGTCTAAACCCTTGTAGTCAACAAGGTTTTCAGCAATATCAACTGTTCCCCCTTGATGTTCTTGGGAGAGATAGTATGATGCTAGAAATTCACCGAAGAGAGGATTATCGGACTCTATGAATTCGGGTACTTGACTCCGAACTACTTCATGAATTTTTACTCTTGATATGGAGGTTTCAATCATTATCCAACATTACTGGTTATAATAGTGCCACGAACTTTTTTATCTGCAAAGTAACTAGATTGTGGATTGTATCTAGAACCTGATGTGTCTGCTCCAGTTGAGATACTGTCTTCTCTCATATTGAAGGTACTCTTTGTAATAGCGAACTGTAAGTACAATTCGTTTCTAGCGAGAACATCGTTAGATTGAGGAATTGCCTCAACCTCGACAACGTTGTCTTCGACTATTGTTCCAGTAATATTTACTGTGTCTAAAACAACCTCCCCTTTCTTATAATCTATACGTCCAAAGTTGTTTGATAAAACCTTGACGCTATCATCAGAGAGAATTTGGAACATAAACAATGTCCCGTGGTCATCATCAATCTTAGTATCACTGAAGTAGCATGTACCTACCACATCAGACACATTGAATCCTGTTGAGTGTATATTATACTGAGGATCAGGTGCATACATCTGATTCAAGAAACATAGTTCATATTGTGCGAATTGATTTATCTTGGAATTAATATTTCTTCGCATTTTTACTAAAGATATGTTAGAGGTAACAGAAGTGTCCACGTTGTCAATAACAGACAATATCTTACTATATTTGAATCTACCACCAAACTGATTCAGTTCTGTACCAGATGCATAACTGCTCAATGAACTGACTATATTTGTTTTTAGATTATCGGTGTCTCCTACAAAGTTAGAGTTATAGTATACTGTTGAATCTATCTCCACATATAAGAACATAAGATCCACAAATGCTGGAACTATCCCTGCTATAGAGTAGTTTTTCAAAGAACTCAATAGTTGCTTCTTAGTCAGTTCTGATAAGAAAGCACCATTCTTAGGTTTTGCTGCGATATAAACTCTACCGTACTGAGGAGGATCAAGTTCTTCTCCACCATACGCACTCACCGATTCTATATTAGGATATATGGATGGTACGATTGCTTCGTAATCATTTGCAGTCACAGCCCGGTGTTGAGCAGAATATAAACGAGGTGCATAGTACTTGACAGACTCTACTGGTTCGATACTATCACCATTAGAAGATGGTTCACCTGCTGTGATGAATGCTTTATAGTCTGTTTCAGAAGCACCATCTTCATCAACTATAGTTCCTGTGAAGTTGAAGTTTGCTACTCCATTACCTTCTTTACCATTAGTCTTTATGTAACTGACTTCTACTACATTGCCTGAGTCTAGTTTCTTACCAAAGATATCATCACCAAATAACACTTCATACTTCTCATCTGAGGTTTCTTGTAGTAAGTAGATATTTGACATTGATGTGACACCTACAATATTATCTACAAGTTTGTATTGTGTAGTAGTATTGTCAGATGCACTATTCTTTACCTTTATATTGATTGTAGATGTGTCTATACCATCATTTGCTAGAACATACCTTTCACTAGGATTAGAATTATCTACAACAAATGTATTCTTTATGTACTGCCCTTGATATATCTCCACTCTACCCATAGCATCACCGTCATCTGCTAAAAGTGTGACCTCTTCTGGTAATGAGAAAATATAGTTTACGTTAGATACAACTCCATTAGCAATTACACCTGGTTGCACAGTAATCTGCTTTGTAGTGGATGTAATACCTGCGAATGCCATATCAACAGTCGCCCTCGCTGCCCTTCTGGAGCGTGGAACGTATCCAATGTTTCTTGCTAGGGAAACTACGTTTTCACGCAATGTAGCACTGTCAATGAATGTCTCATTGACTGCCATGTTTGTATTATATGCTGTACTGTATGAATTATATGCTAATATGTCTATCAGTATGGAGAGGTTAGAACCCTCGAAGTCCATATCTGAGAAATTACTGTTTGCTCTAAGATAACTCTTAATTGACGCTTTTATATCGTCAAAATTCAAGTTTGTAAATTGTTGAAGTGCCATTATAGCCTAGTCGGTTCAAGAACGAATTTGATTGATTGGGAAGGAGCAGCAAGTCCTATTATGTCATATCGAATAGAAATATCGAGTGCATTTTGATCTGGGTAGTTTTCTACTACTACATCATTCAACTTGACTCTAGGTTCATAATTTTTTACCACCATCTCTATCTCTGTCTGAATAGGTTCAATATAATCATCATTTGCTAATTCAAACAAAGCACCTGTAATCCTAGTCCCTATCGTAGAATCAAAGAATCTTTCACCTAATTGAGTACGCACTAGGTTCTGTAAGGAACGTTTGATTGCATCCTCATTTTTTAACATTACGATATCTTTCGTCACAGGGTGACGTTTCATTGATAAAGAAATATCTTTGAATGGTTGTGATGTTCTTTGAAGAGCCACTATCCGGTTATAGAAGGAGTTCTCGTGTATTTATCTATTTAGTCGTCGTCGGTTCCGAGATACTCTATATGTACGTCCTTAGGATGTGGCCATCCATTAGCATAGAAATCGTCTGCCAAGTCTTGTGTTACTTCTTCCATTTCTTCTTCCGTTATATTCTCATGTGTCTTTACACCTTCCACGAATATATCGTAATGATCGACCATACCTACTGTATTATTGCTTTTCATCGCTATCTATACAATTAAATTATTCTAGTCTTCTCATGCCCAACTCTGCACTTAGGATCTATCCATATTTCATATCCTGCTTTTTGTACATCTAAACAGAAGGAAACATCCTCTCCACACATATCCTGTACTTCACCAGATTCAAATACTTGCATCTGTGGAGCAAACCATGGATACTTCATTTGTTCGTTCTCAAATACACCATTCTTGATTAGTAACCAACCAAATCCAGAATAGTCACATGTGAATGGTTTCTTACGCTTCTGAATACCATCAAGCATTTCATGATTCATAACTCCACCATTTGCTTTGAAGTCTTCCTCTTCTAACCAATGTGCACAGGATGTGGTGTTTCCGTCCTCTGTGACGTACCAACCACCTGCTATGTCCTTATCCATCCATAGTACTCTATAGAACTGCTCTAGACCAAATACGATGTCGCTGTCGATCCATAACTGATAATCATACTTCAACTTACCATCCCATGGTAACTGATCAGGACCTCTGAG
>TARA_B100001175_G_scaffold228078_1_pt1 | contig 29821 bp, 30 predicted proteins | sample TARA_B100001175 | Tara Oceans TARA_B100001175
CTGGATTGGATGGACAATATTAGCATTGATTGGCCAATAAGTCGTAGAAGGTGGTATCACACAGAAGTTCCGATTTGGTATTCTGAAGATGGCACTAAAATCATAACTCCGCCATCGGGTGTTTACGTTCAACCATGGAGAGAAGGCCCCCCTGCTGGAAGTCGTGTTTTACAGAGAGATACTAGGAAAGACGTAGGAAGTTGGGAAGATCTTTGCTCTTCTTTGGGAACGGTTATTGGAGAAGAGAAAGTTTTCGATACTTGGATGGATTCTTCTAATTCTAACCTTTATGTATCTGGTTACCTCTCAGACTCCGATTTATTTGCCAAGGCATTTCCCACTGGAATAAGGCCTCAAGGTAAGGAAATAGTGCGAACGTGGCTATATTACACTTTATTGAAGAGTGCATTATTGTTGGATTCCCCAGGATTCAAACATATTTGGATTGATGGCTTGGGGATGGACCCTTGGGGGAGGAAGATGTCGAAATCCCTTGGTAATGGAATAGACGCAAACTCCGTGCTAGAATGTGGGGCGGGTGGACGTACGGGGTCATGGAAAATTCGCGGGCCCGACAAAGTAGTAAATCTCAGAGCCAATAAAATAGGTTCCGAGTGTTTTCGTCTTTGGAAAGCTTGTGATGCTCAGGTAGGTGACGATTTCCAGATCAACCCCGAGGATATTGAGCAGAAATATTTCGGAGTATTGACGAAAATGTTCAACGTCGCAAGATTTGCAAGTCAATTCCAGGTCCCTTCTGATCTTGATAATTTTACTGGTGATTTGCAACCAGAGGATGAGTGGATTCTTTCCGAATTCCAATTGGTAATGAAGCGTGTTGAACAAGGCTGGAAGGAAATCGACATCTATACCGCAGCTCAATCTTTGAAAAATTTCGCAACTGGAGTATTACCAAGTCATTGGTTGGAGATGGTAAAGTCTAGGCTTTATGATGGAGATGAGGCTGCTGCTTGGACATTACATAGAATCGTCAGAGACTTGCTAGATGCATTTGCACCAATATGTCCATTCTTCAGTCATTACCTGTCTTCTACTTTATACAATCGCTCAGCGGTAGAAGCTGATACATTCCCCCAAATAACGTTGAATTTCCAAACAAAAAATTGGACTGAATTGACAGATTCTGTAATGGTCTTTAATTCAGAGGTGTGGAAAATGAAGAAGGACGAAGGACTCTCACTGAATAGTGAAATTGGTGGAGTATCTCTCCCAAGTAATTTAGATTGTTTACAAACATCTTTGACTAGGATGCACAAACTTATCGACTAAATTACAAATGGTATCAGGGCCTTACGCTCCTTAGGATAATTAGAAAACTCTTCCTTGTACCAACGATGATGAGCGAGTGCTCTAGGCGCTAGATTACAAAATGTCCAGATTGCAAATGTCAATCCTGCCAAAGACCATGTCGCAATTGCAAATCCAGCCCATTCTATAATTTCCCCGAGATAATTGGGGGAACTTACCCTTTCAAATAACCCTCCTCTGGGAATTTTGTAACCTGTGCTGCCATCTTCTCGTAAAGAAAAAAGGATATTATCAGATTTGATATTGATAATCATCCCGAGAAAAAATACACCCCCCCCGATAAGAAATCTAGGGTCAGTAAACCAAGATGCGTCGTATCCATCACTTAGATCGAATAACCAAATTCCGTTAAGCCAGCAATTTATTGTGTTGAATATTATCGCAATAATAACTACGCTTAGTGGCATGAGCTTTTGTTCTAACTTGGCCCTATTTGGCCAGGCCCAAGCCCTGTTAACATAGTGTGCTGTCCATATAGCCCAAAAAAATAGAACGACTAAATCCCTGTGATCTCCAAATATTAGCATAATTGTAAGGAATAATGCGGGGATGGATTCCATTATTATCCAGCCCATTTTAGCGGAAATCTCAACACCCCAACCAGCGGTCCTATGCCTCCCATAAGGCGCCTTAACGAAAATCAAAGTGAAAAATACAACTATTGCTAAAGTTAACCATGCATAACAAGCGATTTTGTATTCATCCGGGGTTAAAAAAATCATCTATCCATCATCCCATTTTGCTTGGTTAACCAATAAACAGTATCGGATATGGTATCCTCTATAGGCCGGGGTTTATGCCCTAAGTTATCAGCTGCTAAATTACCAGAAATATCTCTACATTGTACTGCCAATGCTTGTAAACTTCCTTTGCTAAAAGTAGGTCTTTTTCCAGTTAGTTTTGAGTTAATAGACGCAAATGGTAATACAAGATAGGCCATCCAAAACGGAACTGTAAGTAAGTGAGTTCGTCTACCGGTAATTTGCCTAACCAATGTAGATAAATCCGGCATCGAAGCCCAATGACCTGGTATGATGTAATTTTGACCATCAATTCCATTTTCCACACAGTTTGCTGCAGACTTAGCCACATCACGAACATCTACCCAATTGAATCCATTATTGATTGCGAAAGGCATCTTTCCCTTGGCCATATCTTGTAGTACGTTCCCCATTCTACTTGGTTTGAAATCATACGGGCCAATTATCCCAGTAGGATGTACAACATTTACGGCTAATCCTTGTTCCCGGGCCCCTAAGACTAATTTTTGCGCCTCTGCCTTGGTTCTATCATATGGCAAGGCATTCGGATCTGTCACCAATGGTCGAGACTCTAGTAATGGTTCGGACGTTGGATGTTGTTCGAATGCGTGGACGCTAGAAAAATATACTAATTTTTTAACCCCAGATTCTATTGCTGCTGTAACGATAGACCTTGTACCTTCAACATTGACTTTTCTCATCAAATCCTCTTGAATTTTTTCGACGGCTACAAAGGCTGCGGAATGAAATACCACATCCGAGTCTGCCATCAGCGAGGTCATCTCACCCGGATTTAACATATTTCCATTTACGTAACCGACATCTAAATCATCTAATGCTCTAGTATCGGAGCGAACTAAACAATCTACCTCGTAACCTCTTGAAAGTAATTCGCGAACTAAATTGCCACCCACATGGCCACTGCCACCAGTGACAAATGCTTTCATGTCATTGACTATTATATTCTAGAGAAGAACCTACCGGCTTAAACCAAAGCGGAATGAGGTCTTTTTCCGGCAAAATGGTCTAGAATTAGACCGACCATTTCCTCCCCGATTCTTGTTTGTGCCTCGAGTGTTGCTGCTCCAATATGCGGCGTTCCATGAAAATTTGGATGCTGTAGTAAGGGATTGTCTAAGGCGGGCTCAACTTCAAAAACATCTAGAGCAGCACTAGTCAAATCTCCGGATTCTAAGCAACTGAGAACAGCGCCCTCATCTACTATTCCACCTCGGGCGCAGTTAACGATGTGGTTACCACAACCAACACCACTCGGCGTGGATGTCGGCATCATTGCGATTCTTTCCGCATTTACGAGATGGTGAGTTTCCTCGGTCAGATTACAGTGAATTGAGATATGGGAGCACAAGCGGAAAAGTGAATTCACATCATCGTGCATAGTACATTCAAATTTTCTTGCAATATTTGTAGGAAGGTAAGGGTCGTATGCATGACATTCCATACCCATTGCTAATGCCACGGTGGCCACACCTTGGGCAATTCTACCAAAACCAATCAAGCCCAATCTCTTGCCGCTAAGTTCCGTTCCTTTCAATAGCTTCTTTTCCCATAATCCAGCCCGAAGTCCTTGGTCACCTCTAACTATATGTCTACATGATGCTAATAAATGTCCTATTGTAAGTTCGACGACACTGTTCGTTGATGATTGCGGCGTGTTGCATACAACAATCCCATTCAAAGCTGCAGCATCTAAATCGATATTGTCTACTCCTACCCCCGCTCTTCCTATGAAGGATAAATTTCCAGATTGGGAAATAACCTCTGAAGTTAGTTTGGTAGCACTCCGGACGACTACAGCATCAAACGAAGACAATGCACCCGATAGTAACTCATCTTTCGTGTAATGCCTTTCTATTACTTCGTGACCAGCAGTGAGGAGTTTGTTAACAGCGACTGGATTCATACCATCTGTTACCGCTACCCTGCCCACATTTGTCTCGGTTGTTAACAAAGTGATGAACATTTGTCCGTTTAATTGTCACTAAGACATGGTTAAACAAGATTGCAATACATTTCCACCTTTATTAGTAAACGGAACCGCGTGTTTATTGATGTAATTTGACTTCGACAAAGCCATGGCGGCATCGCTGGAATCGCTTATCACCGCCATACTCATTCTATTAACACCCGTTTTTCTTGCGATTCCATTGTCACTAGGCTGGAAATGGTGGGTAGGCACAGAACCGGAACACGTCCACTATCGGGAAAAGGTACGATTGGTTTTGGACGCAGGGCTACCACTTAGTCGGTTTAGAAAAGAACTAGATGCTGAGGCAAGGATAGTCAACATAGACCCCGAAAGACAATCCCGAATAGAATCGGACTTATTGTTTCCGATGCGAGTAAAACATTTCCTCTTAATGCCGGGTCTAGTAGTATGGCCATTACTTGGATTGTTTGCGGCCCTGTTAACAATTCCTCTAATGCCGATTTTATGGTTTTTCGAATGGCTTCTGATCGAAAAAAGGGTATTGCTATGGATAGGAATCACAGTCCAAAAACTCACTAGATGGGAAATTATTGGCATACCTAGAGTAGAGGACGGATTAAAAAATCCAGATCCTGTATTATCATCGATAAATAGAATGCCTATCACAGTGTTTTTGGGATTATTTGCTTTCCTAATTGTAAGTTATGTTCGAATAGATACGGAATCTGTTTTGATTGTATCCGCCGCGGTTTACATCATACTTGTAGCTTTTATTTCAGTCATAAGAGCTGGTACATTGAGTACCATGGTATTTGCTGATACCGGAAATCGAAGGCTGCTACCTATGGGTACGTTCGTAGAAGATATGCTCGGCCCTTGGGTTGGAGTTGGTTTGCTATTCTTGATTTCGAGACAAATTTTCTACGGAACAGAATTACGTTCTGGCGAAATGTTCGGCGACCCCGTGATATTTTCTCTAGCTATATTGCTAGTATTATACACTGCAACTATGATTGGCGTTGCAGTAGAAATATCCTTCTTTAGATCTAGGGCAGAGGCTGTTAGGGTAAAATTCCAAAATCAAATGATTGACCATTTTGAACCACAATTGTATTTGTTTACCAGAAATCTCGGTATGCTGAAAATATCTAGATTGATGACCCTTAGACAATGGGTTCAACAAGGTGAAAAAATAAATCTTGAAGACTTAGATAAACTCAAACGCTCGTGAGAGTAATTTCTCCTTCAGGAGTATTTACCAAGATTTCTGAATTAAGTGAAATTCCCTTTGGATGAATCAATAAGTTAATCCAATATTCGCCAAACTGTTGGGAACTTATAATTTCTAGATGCTCTTTATTTGTAGATTTTGATTTACCTAACGGCAATTGTGTTGTTGTCTTGAAAGTAGAAGTGGTTTTCTTGATACCATCTCTACTTTCCATCCTAGCATGAATCTCTTGGCCTGGGTAACAACCCTTCTTTAGATCAACAAGTCGGTCTAGCCTCAGATTAAATGGAATATGGCCAGAAATATTAACCGAATAATCAATCATGCCTGCAATTGATAGCATCGCTACTGCGGAATTTACTTCACCAATCTCGGCGCCATTGGATTGTAATAAATTGGTTATTTCAGAATATTTTCGTGTTGGGACCAGCATTTCATAGATACTAAAATCGTTGTTAGTTTTAATCTCTGCAATCATCGATTCCAAAAATTCATTCCAATTATCAGTGTGAAATTCGTTGGGGTTAATCCCAAGTTTGATAAGAATCCTTTCAGGTTGTTTTCCATAAATTAAAATTCTTTTCACCGCTCCATCACCAGTGGAAATATCTATTTTTTCATTCCACGGAATACCTGAGGTGAGTTTTTTTCGTAGCGTCTCCGACATTGAAGGATTATGAAATAATAAAATTTGTTCACCCAAATCAGCATGCAATTGGTAAGTTGTAATTCGGCCATTTAGATCACAAATAAACGATGCTCTTCTAGACAAAAAGGAATCATTTGTAACGTCTACAGTCAACATTCTGTTTAGATGATTCCTGGCATCTTTGCCAGAAATTAGAGTTACACCGGTCGGAATTTCGACGAAATCTGCTAATGGTGGAATCATGACAAAACTACCGATGACCCAATTCAGCCGAATGATTGTCCGCAGCCACATGCTCTGTCTGCGTTTGGATTATCCATGTGAAATCCACCACCCATTAGGGAGTCCTTGAAATCGAGTTTTAATCCGTTAAGTAATACGCTATCGTTATCATGAATTAGTATTGTCACATCGTCAACATTGATTGTTTGAAAACCCTCTTCTTCAGGCCTTTCCACGACCACCATATCATACAGATATCCCGAGCATCCTCCTGCCTTGGCACTGATGATTAGTACGTGAGTGTCTGTCTGCCCCGCAATTGCTGATTTTACGGCCGACCTAGCGGCATCTGTGACTTCAATATTTACATTAACTCGCTCACTAACCGTTGCAATAGGTAGGGAGAAGCCTGTTCCCTCAATTAGTGACACAAACTCTACCTCGGGAGACCCATATATCAACCATTCCTGTGTTTAACTCCTCTTCCGTCAATCCAATAGAATAGGTCCTGTTAGCCAACATGTGTCCGGGTACAGGGAGTCTGATGTGATTCGAATATCCAATCACGGTTCTGAACGTTTACTGGACACTTTAGCAATCGAATCCCCTCTCTCGATCGAATTAACTCACAGAGGAGTAAATTACCCCCTGGGGATTACAATGCGCACACCCGGAGAAGATCTAGATTTAACTGTAGGATTCCTGTATTCCGAGGGGGTAATTGAACAATACAACGACATCAATAATCTGTTCGAAGCAGAAGATGAAATTTCTGTTGAGTTGAGCGAGCATTTAGAATTCGATGTAGATACACTCCGTCGGCAAACGCTTACGTCTTCCGCGTGTGGTGTTTGTGGTAAAGTTTCATTAACAAATTTACATCAAATCCACACAAAAACACTCAAAGAGTCTTGCAGAATCAAATCATCCCAAATTTCTGAGAATTTGAAGAAGCTACACTTCATACAACCATTATTCGAAATGACTGGTGGCGTCCATGCTGCAGTTGCGTTTGACCATAGTGGAAATGTTATTGCGTCTAGAGAAGACGTTGGTAGACACAATGCCCTTGACAAATTAATTGGACATATGTTGCGGAATGGCACCCTAGATACAGAAGATACTATTCTACATGTTTCTGGGCGGTCCTCTTTTGAATTAGTGCAGAAAACTATCCGAGCAGGTTTTCCAATTATGGCGTCAGTTGGTGCTGCTAGTTCCCTAGCCGTGGAGCTTGCTAGAGAGTATAACTTGACACTAGTCTGCTTCCTCAAACCAGAATCTATGGTTGTGCACTCTGCACCTAATCGAATTACCTAATATTCGCTTAAGATCCCTTGGATATATCAACAAAATGAAGAAGAAACAGTAGGTGGCTTAATCGTGAGCAGGAGGGCAAAAGAGACTACGCCGATAGAGGAAAGCCCTCCAATTACAGGAAAACCATCGTCCTCTGCCGCTGGCGCTACTGCAATTCTCTCAACAATTAAACACGGGATTACTCGATCAGGAGTAACCGGGTCAATAAGCTCACTTTCGAAAGTTAACAAATTCGGCGGATTCGATTGTCCCGGTTGTGCATGGCCGGACCCAGATAATCACAGAACAATAGCTGAGTTTTGTGAGAACGGGGCTAAAGCCGTTGCCGATGAAGCAACTAAAAAGAAAATCACAGCAAAATTTTTCCAACAGAAATCAGTAACCGAATTGTCTCAAAAGCCCGATGAATGGCTCAATTCACAAGGCCGATTGACTTCGCCTATGGTATTGCATGAAGGAGCGGATAATTACACCTCTATTTCCTGGAAAGAATCGTTCGAATTGATCGCAGATGAGTTATGTTCTCTAGATAATCCCGACCAATCTATTTTCTATACATCAGGCCGCACTAGCAATGAGGCAGCATTTCTTTGGCAATTGTTGGCTCGCGGATTCGGAACGAATAACCTACCGGATTGTTCCAATATGTGTCACGAATCTTCTGGATTTGCACTAACTGATTCTATTGGAATAGGTAAAGGGACGGTAAAGTTGGAAGATTTCAACTCCGCGGAACTAATTTTAGTCGTAGGGCAAAACCCTGGGACTAACCACCCTAGAATGCTTACTGCGTTAAGGGATGCAAAAAAGCACGGGGCATCGATTATATCGATTAACCCACTCATAGAAACAGGTATGAAGAAATTCAAACACCCTCAAAATCCCCTCGAAATGCTAGGTTCCGGAACATCAATTTCAGATAGACATGTTCGAATTAACATTAACGGGGATATGGCATTTTTCCGCGGATTGAACCATTGTCTTGTAAGAGCTGACAATTATGATGTAAACTTCATTGAAACCTATACTTCTGGATTTGAAGAATACAAATCTTCCGTAGAAAACGTAGATTGGGTTCAAATCGAATCAATTAGTGGGATATCTCGTCAAGAGATAGAATCGATTGCAGAAATCATCTCTGATTCTAAATCAATCATTACCTGTTGGGCCATGGGAATTACACAACATCACAATTCAGTAGAAACAATACAAGAGATGGTCAATACACACCTACTAGGCGGCCATATTGGTAGGGTAGGAGCTGGATTATGTCCCGTCAGAGGCCATTCCAATGTACAAGGAGATAGGACCGTTGGGATTAATCATATTGCGACCCCATCCCTAATTCAAAATATACAGAATAGTACAGGCATACAAACACCAAATATACATGGTTTTGACGCTGTGAATGCCGCTCGGTCAATGTTGGAGGGTAAAGCCAAGGTTTACCTAGCAATGGGGGGGAATTTCCTCTCAGCAATGTCTGATACAAAATTAATCGCTAAAGCAATGAATAATTGTGAACTAACAGTTTTTGTTTCCACTAAATTAAATCGTAATCATTTGGTAACTGGCAAGAAATCGCTTATTCTCCCGTGTCTTGGTAGGACTGAAATCGACAAACAGACCACTGGTAATCAATTCGTAAGTGTAGAGAATTCAATGGGCATAGTGCATAGTTCTCAAGGCCATATGAAGCCGGCATCAGATAATTTATTGTCCGAACCTGCAATTGTGGCTGGAATCGCTTCGGCCCTTGAGTCTAGGCGATCCATGAGTGATTTAGAATGGAATAAATTAGTTGATGATTATGACCGCATTAGAGACCTAATCGAACAAACAATACCAGGATTCCATGATTACAATGCTCAAGTTAGGAAAAAACCGGGTTTCTATCTACCGAATCCACCCAGGGATAATCTAGCGTTCAACACAAAATCCGGAAAGGCCAATTTTAGGTTCCACAACTTGTCGAGATTACATCCGGAAGAAAATGAATATGTGATGATGACCATAAGGTCTCATGACCAATACAACACAACTGTCTATTCGGGGGAAGATAGATACCGTGGAATTAAATCTGGCAGACGAATAGTTTTGATGAATCCAATTGATGCAAAAGAAAGTAACCTGAATGCCGGTGATTTAGTCAATCTAACCTCCGTTTTCCGAGATGAACTTCGGCACTCTCCAAATTGGTATTTGGTCGAATATGATATTCCTAGAGGGAATATAGCCACATATTTCCCCGAGGCAAACGAATTAATTCCATTAAATTCTACCGCATCTGTCAGTAATACCCCAACAAGTAAATCTGTTATAGTGAGAATAGGCAAGCCTCAGGATTGAACTCTTGTTGATTTATGCTGCTCTTTTAGCAGTAAAGAGCATCGGTTCATTTGGGTTTTACACAATCGTATTTCTTCCTCGTCTAAGTCTCTATTCAATGCCTGCTCAAAACATTTGACGGCATCAGCAAAATGTTCCATAGCAGCATATGACGACCCCATATTGTAGAGTGTTCTACCCGTGACCATACTAGGATTCATGGAGATAGCTTGGTGATATGACTGTATACTTTGTGAAAATCTTCCCAATTGATGAAGGGCATGGCCTCGCCCATTATGGCACCTTACACGCAACTCTCTTTCTTCCCTAGGAGCCGATGATATCGCCTTATCGAAACAATTCAATGCCTGTTCCCCCTTATCCTCACCCAGCAAAGTTAGACCTTTGTTGTACCATTCTATAGCAACATTCACACTAGTTTCGTCAATTGTCGTATTCTGGGCGACAGATAACTTTGCTTCTTCTGCCGCATTAATCAGATCGACACTAGTTTCTTCATCTAAAGAAGAGGCGATATTCAATTCCTCAGCCTTTTGTCTACATTGTGTAGCCTTCTCTGCATGACCAGCCGCCTCCAAAGACTCAGCCAAACCGAGCCATGAATCATATGTAGAACCATTTTCTTCGATGATTTTTTTCCATGTCTGGATGGCCAATGCATGATTGCCAGTTTGTGTAGCATCCCTAGCCTTCCTTTCTAGAACGACCAATGTGTCTTCAAGAGAGATTTCTAAGTTATCCTCTTCATCATCCGGAACAAATTCTGCGTACTGGACTTCTTCCGTTGCGACAGGTATGAATTCTTCAATTTCCTTTTCCGGTTCCACCATATCATCTTCTATCTCATTCAGAAGTTTCCGGGCAAGGGTTAGGTCAGAGTCTAATTGTAAGCTATAATTCAATGATTGAATTGCATCATCGTTCAGATCTAATTCATAGAGACATAATCCGCAATAGTACCACATCATCGGATTTGCAGCATAGTCACCCTCTAACGCCGGTGAAATTATTTCCATAGCAGATTGGAATTTTGAATTTTCCAATAATCCTGTTACCTCATGGATTAAATTGACAGATTTGGACTTACGAGCTATAGGCTCTGCAACTATTACTGGCGGTTCATGTTCAATTACGTCACTAGGGATTTCTTGTGTCGTCGCCAAAGTCTGTAATTCGTCATTATTCAATCCTAAGTCTAAAGCCGCGTTGGCATATTTAGCTGCTAAGGCGGAATCCCGTTCTGCATACAAGAACGCTAAATTAGCCGCTGTGGGACCGTGAAATCTGTTGATTAGAAACGCTCTTTCAAACGCTACTATTGCAGCCTCTATATCTCCTAGTGTGTGGTTTACTACACCTAATCCATACCAGGCGGCGGAATTATCTGATTCGGAATCTATCAGATTTTCATATTCCGATTTAGCCGAAGCATAGTCGCCACTAGTGACTAGCTGCTGGGCCCGGTCGAAACCCTCAGTAGACACGGGCTTATCGCGATATGAACAAGGGATAAGATTTCTTAATCAATGAGTGCTAAAGTATCAGCCTATTCACTAGGAGCCGGGACCTCCAGCCGATTCTCTTCGTCGAGTCGTGCTTTTGCTATTCCAGCAAAATATACCATCATGGGTACGGCAATCAATAAGAAAAAGCAACCGACTAAGGTTGCTACTCCGTATAATGTCTCTTGAACCGGGTCAATTTCAAATTCTGTAATCGAAATTAATTCATGTTCTGTCAAGGACAAATTCACTAGAATACCTTCTGGTGATACTAACTGATCGTCAACATATATTCCAACTATCCAGGTAGTTGATACTCTCTCTTGGGCAATTAATTGTAAAACCTCTAATTCCGCCTGAGTATCATTACTTGCTCTTTCATAGCCGACTCCTTCAATAGGTAACTCTAGTGAAGCTCTGCCCCTCATTACAACTTGTTCGGAATCTATCATCATAATGTGTTCGTAGGCTTCCTCGCAGGATTCAGAAATCTCATCAAATTCCTTACAATTGAAAGCTGATCCCCCCTCTTCTCCAAGTAGGGGCGAATGATACCATGTGGAACTCGTCGAGGTCACAATCAATTCGGCATTGTTAGGTGCATTAGTTACAGTGATGTTAACCCATGTAGGTGATGAAGTTGTTACGGTGTACCAAGATGATTCATTTTCATTTTCTAATAGAAGTTGATAATCCACCTCCTGATTAGTAGTTTCATATCTGTAATATTCACTATCTACTGTGGCGGAATATACTGCGTAGGACAATACCAAAATCAGCACTAAACCTAAACCTACCATAGTCCGAAGCATGTTCGGGTTCCTTGACAGTGACTTCTTCATTATCTCGGGGAACCACAGGGGTGGTTTGAACCATTGTGTGGAGCGCGTAAGAATGCAGTACCAAGGCGCTATACGTTTCTGTCAGGTCATCACCGTTATATACGGCCTCAAGGTCGGCCGGTCGCTACAAGGTGAGTGTATGACGACGTTCCACGATGTGCCAGCCGACCTCCTGATTGCGGACCTCGCTTTGAGATTGGTAGACAATGACTCAGTCAATGCCCCTGAGTGGGCTGATTTTGTGAAGACAGGGACCCACCGAGAGAAGCCTCCTGAACAATCAGATTGGTGGTATGTTCGATGTGCAGCAGTCCTAAGGAAGGTGGCATTGAAAGGGCCGATTGGCACTAATCATATGTCACAACAATTCGGAGGACCGAAAAATCGTGGAGTAAAGCCTAACCGAGCCGTCTCCGGTTCGAGAAAGGTTGCTAGAACAGCTCTACAACAATTGGCTGCTGCTGGATTTATCTCAGATTCTTTTAACACTGCAGGAACAGTAACTCTTGGAAAGATAATTTCGCCCACCGGGCAAGCACTTTTGGATGAAAGTGCACATAGTATCCGTCCTTTAGCAGAGGAAAGGCATCCAGAACTTGCGAGATATTGAGGTGAAAAGATGGCACGCCACAAACCATTCGGTAAGAAGCAGCGACTAAACAAAGTCACTAAGCAAAACCGAAGAGTTCCCGTTTGGGTTATGCTACGAACCGCCAGAAACACAACATCTCATCCTAAGCGCCACCACTGGCGCAGGTCAAAACTTCAGAGGTGATTTGGTTGGCAGAGGTAAAGGAAATGGTGATCCCACTTCGAGCGGCTTGGAATGTTCCTAGGACAAAGCGCGCTAACCGGGCCATGGCGGAGATTCGCAACCACGTGTCTCAACACATGAAGATCCAAGAAGACGAAGAAATATGGATAGACCAAGCGGTTAACGAAGTCATCTGGTCTCGCGGTATGCAAAAGCCTCCACGCAAGATTAGAATTGTATGCACTAGGGAAGAAGGCTTCCCTCTTGAAGTAAAATTAGCGGAGGACTGAGAGTTATGGGTAATATTCGACCTTCATTCATCAAGACTCGAGCCTTACATTTATTGGAAATATATCCTGATAAATTTACAGATGACTTTGACACCAACAAACATCTAGTCGTTGAATTTACCGATGTCGGTAATAACAAGCGCATGAGAAATTGGATAGCGGGCTATATCACTCGTTATATCCAGCGCCGTACCGATTGATTGGTATGGGTGATTATGCTGGGACTTCACTCCCCGTATTCGCAACTAATGTATGCATCGTCTTAGTTGCCCCTGAACACGATGGTAATATTGGGGCTGTCGCTAGAAGCATGATGAACTTTGGAATCACTGATCTAAGAGTAGTGGGTAGAGAAACTGACTGGTCTGAGGAAACCAGGAAACGGGCTAAGAACGCACAGTATGTGCTAGAGAATGCCAGTGGATTCGATAGTTTACAAGCCGCTACATCAGATTGTTCTCTAGTAGTAGGAACGTCTGGAAAGAGGGAACACGGTGATAAGACTGTGATGAGACATTTCCTATTGCCGGAAGAACTTCCAAACCGCCTATCTGGTATTAAGGGCAAATCCGCCTTAGTTTTCGGGCCCGAAGGCAAAGGTTTGCTGAATGACCAATTACGGTTGTGTGATTTATTGGTAACCATTCCGACCTGGGAAGGGTACCCTATTCTCAACCTGAGTCATGCTGTAACTATCCTCTGTTTTAGTTGGTTTACTGGGGTGTCTGATACAACTATTCCAGGTACGGATGGTCGAATATTAGATGGCGATTTAAGACGTAGATTGAGGGAAGAAGCGACTAGGTTGGTACAATCAATGCCTACCAAAGAACACAAGCGACAAGGTATGGAGGAAACGCTAGTGCGGGTCATAATGAGGGGGCTACCAAAGGATGATGAAATACATCGTATCTTGGGCATCCTGTCTGCGTCCGCAGATTCCTTTGAAGAATCTGAATCATAGGGTACCTTCACTCATAGTGATGTGGCAAGGTCTGTCATAACCGAAGGCGAAAGGCTGTTTGAAAGCAAGTTCGTCTGTGATTAGAACTCTAGGTTCAGTAATATCGAGACGTTCGTCAAAAATTGTTTGAAGATTCAGACTCCTTCGTCAGAACCATCAAAACAATCGGCTTCCCCATCGTTAACAAACTCAATTGGGATTTCCCCGAAACCATCTGCGCATTGGAACCATTCTCCACTTGATTCTGGAGCGATTAGAATCATTATGATCCAAAAGATTTGAGCCAAGATAGTAATAGAAAAGGCAGCTACGGCTAACCAAAAGCCAGCATTAACCATTCTTTTGTGGGAAGTGGCAGGGTGCCGCTCGAGTTTGTTCCTATTCATGAAAGAAATAATTCCTGCAGGTATAGCAATCAAAAGATTACATAGACCAAAAATAGGCAACGTAGCGGAACAAATACCTGTGAAAACCGCGATAGAACCCAAAACGACTGCAACAATTGCATAGGTGCCTAAACTACTATCATCGCCATTGAAACTAACAGTAGTGTCGCCCTGTGAGGTAGTAAATGCAGGTTCAACATTCCATTCGAATTCCCCCTGACAATACGGGCAAGCAAATTCTCCAGAGGCATCGTCATCAAGTTCTATTTCCTCTTCACAATGCGGACAAAGTAGCTCGACCATGTTTGTGTGAATTGATATTTGAGATATAGTCCTATTCCCAGCGCGCCGATTTTTACTATTTCGTCGTAGGAGTTCAACCTTCCTGAGTCTGAGTTGATGATGGCGGATAGAATGGATTAACAGACGTGGCAGAGGGTTTCTGCATAGGCCCATCCGAATCATATCTGGGGATTAGTGGGTTATCACAGAGTCCTATCATTCGGTATCCTATGATTCAGGGAACCATGAAGCCCATGACTTAGGAGTCTCCCTAACATGAAATGCGTACAGCCGGAGTGAATTACCATAGGATGACGAAATATGAGGCTCTACTTGCTTAAATGCCCAATGAGCCAGATTCTCAGCTGTCGGGACAAATGGCACAATGAAAGTTCGATGTTCGTCCCCCATATGGTGTAGTGCGGAAAGGGCTTCTTCGTCCCCTTCATAGACGATGAAAGCATGATCGACAATATCGTGTATGTGCTTATTTAGAATAGCAGAGACATCTGAGAAATCTAACAACATACCCTCTTCAGAGGCACCACTATGGGTTACAACCTCGCCTTCTAGTTCTGCTTCCCAGCGATATCTATGTCCGTGCATATGCTTGCACTTACTCTTATGATTCGGAACTCTATGTCCAGTATCAGTTTCGACCCATCTTCGAATTCTAGTTACCAATTAATCACCTTTGAACTTTAAACAAATTGAATTGATACAGTATCGGAGGCCCCTGGCTTCATGGAATAAATGGCCTAGATGTGAATCACAATTTCTGCACCTAACCTCAATCCTCTTCATTCCATGACTTGTATCAATTAATTGCTCTATATCGGCATTCTCCAACTCATCTGAAAAAGCCGGCCATCCACATCCGGAGTCGAATTTAGAATTTGAATCGAAAAGAGAAATACCACAATCAGCGCAATTGTAGATGCCAGATTCGAAGTGTTTGTCATATTCACCAGTAAACGGTCTTTCAGTCCCGTTTAGTTTCATCACATGAAACCTTAATTGAGCTTTTAGAGCTCCCTGTAAAACTTCATTCCATGATGTGACGTATTCTACAGGATCTTCTCTACCAATAGCATAGAAAGCGAGAATTCTCTCAACATCTGCACCACTCGTTCCACTGCTTCTACCAACTTCGTCGGGATTGTATGATGTGTTAGTATTCCTAAATATAGTATCAAAGTCGATTTTCAATTTATTGGTAGATTCTAATGCGTCCCTCAGGATCATTTCTTTGTCGCCTTCAATGTATGGAAGGTGGAAGGAAATTCGTTCACTATCCCAGTTTCCTATTGCAAAAGAATCTTCAAGCGATTGATAAAATTCCGGTCTACAATCAGGATATATTGCATGGTCGCCGGCATGCACCCCTAGTGCGATACTAATGTCTGTATCCTCTTTTGTTGCTATAGACAGGGCATAACCGTATAGGATGGAGGAAAATATTGCGTTTCGATTAGGGACAACAGTTGCTTTCATTTGTTCTTCTTCATAATGACCTTCTGGAATCTCAATATCCTTGTTCGTTAATGCAGAATCGAATATCCCCATTACTCCAGAGAGGTCGACTATTCTGTGTTCCACGAAGAGGTTATTTTCTGCTAAGTATTCTATATTGGCTTTAGCCCTTTCAATTTCTATTACATGTTTCTGTCCATAATCATAACTGACACAACTTACAGTATATCCGTCGGCTAATAGGCGACAAAGTAGCGCGGTGGAATCCATACCTCCACTCAATGCCATTACTGCTCGAATTATAGCACCCCCAACCATTTGTGAGTTTGTAGGCTTAATCGCCAACCTGGATTGTCTTTAACCAATTTTTCTACTGTAGCGAAGCTCTTACCATTCCATTCTACATCTTCTTCCTCGATATAGCACGGTTGTAAGTAATGATGTTCAAATCCACCCTTTAACTCGTCATACATGTCTAGAGACTGCCCACAATATACAATTTTAAGTTCATCTCCGGTTTTTTGTTTGATACTCACATCGGGGTACAATTGATCCTTAGGAGACACACAAATCCAATCAATAATTTCAGGTATTGGAATCGTCCCATTGGTTTCAATTGAAAGATGTATACCATATTCTTTCAGTATCCGACCTAAAGTCTCCAAATCCTGCAAAGCGGGTTCTCCACCGGTGAATATTACTCTTTTACAATCGAATTCTAGTACTTTGTGTACTATATCATCCAACTCCAAATCTTCGTAGGTAAGAAAGTCGGTATCGCACCATTCACATCTAAGGTTACAATTTCCAAAGCGGATGAAAACATGAGGTACACCTGTGTGGAAAGCCTCTCCCTGAACAGAATGAAATATCTCCACTATGGGGTACGTAGGCATCGGACTCAACTCTATAGTTTGGGGGATTGAATTAACTGCATTAGTTCTGTTCTAGCTTCATTCCTTTCGAAGAAAACGCCTCTCATTGCTGAAGTAGTCATGACGCTATTTTGCTTCTTTACACCGCGACACTTCATGCAACCATGAGATGCTTCAATGATTACTGCGGCTCCTAATGGGTTGAGATGCTTTTCTAAATCATCTGCAATGCCTTTGGTTATTCTCTCTTGATTTTGTAGTCTTCTCGCATGTAGATCCACTATTCTAGCTAATTTACTAATTCCTACAATCCGCTCTACTGGGATGTAAGCAACATGGGCCTTACCAGTAAATGGTTGTAAATGGTGTTCGCATGTAGAATGAAACTCTATGTCTCTCAACAATACAATCCCGTCATAGTCCTCTGCGTTGAATGTAGAACTGAGTACTTCCGCGGGATCTTCAGAATATCCAGAGAAAATCTCTTTCCATGAGTTAACGACTCGTGAAGGCGTGTCAATTAATCCCTCCCTGTTGGACTGGTGGGGTTCGATATATTCTAGGATGGTCGATATCGCTTTCTGGGCTTCTAATTCATTAACCATAGATTTAATCCCCCTTTGCACGACCATGTCGGTGGTCAATCTCATCTAATTGGTCTAACATTTTACGGCAAGCGGTACGAATTGCATCTGCTACTGATATGAATTTGTGTTCATCACCTACATGCAACTTCAAGTCATCAAGAAGTTCGTTGGGCATGTCTAGGCTTATCTTGGGCATGTTTACAGCATAACATAGGTGTTTTAGATATTACCCTAGTATTATCATACGAATATTACTTTGGGATAATTGCTAATTAGGACTTTTGGTGTTCTACGAGTTCTACTAACACTCCGCCAGTGGATGAAGGGTGAACGAAGGCTATCTTAGTTCCATTAGCCCCTTGCACTGGTTCTTGATTTATCATTCTAATACCCGAAGATTGTAATTGTTGTATAGTTAACGATATATCCTCTATTTTGACGGCGATCTGTTGTATACCCTCGCCTCTATTGTGAAGAAATTTGGCAATTACTGTATCAGCAGATAATGGTTCCAAAAGCTCTATTTTTGGTCCACCAGAAGGAGATTTGAAGAATCTAATTTTGACCCCTTGTTCCTCATTTATCTCGTCGTCTTGACGTAGGAAACCCAATGTTCCCCAAAACTCGCTATGGGAATCTAATGAATGGGTAGCGATCCCAATATGGTCAATTCCTTCATTCATCTCAAACACCACTTGGAGCTACCCAGGTTCCAAAATTTTGCCTGAGAACATCGTTCACTTCCCCTAGTGTGACTTCAGCCTTGAAAGCATCAATCAAAGACTCCATCAAATTTGTCCCGTTAATTGTTGCTTGCTCTATTTCACGTATGCATTTTTCAGCTTTGGATTTGTCTCTGTCCCGAATAATTTCGTTTACCATTTTAGATTGCGACTCTGCATTCCCCTGGTCTTGAATTTGGCCCATTAGATTCGATTTACCTTCGTCAGAGAATTTATTCACTCCAATAACTCTTGTAGTTCCATCTTCGACAGATTTTAGTTGATTCCATGCGGCTTCGTGAATCTGACGTTGTTGATAGCCGGAAACGACACAGTTCATGGCTCCACCACTGGCTTCCATCTCCTCTACCAATCGTTTGGAGTTGTTGTATAGTTTGGATGTTAATTCTTCGATTAAATATGATCCTGCAAGGGGGTCTACGGAATTAGTGACATTTGTTTCATCAGCCAATATCTGTTGGGTTCTTAATGCTAATAAGGCGGATTTTTCTGTTGGTAAACCGATCGCTTCATCATAAGAATTAGTGTGTAGACTCTGGGTTCCACCAAGAACTGCTGATAGCGCCTGATAAGACACTCTGACTGCGTTATTGAGGGGTTGTTGGGCGGTTAATGTAACACCAGCAGTCTGGGTATGGAATCTTAACATGGTTGATTTTGGATTTTTTGGCTGAAATCTTTCCATGACCAAATCGTGCCACAATTTCCTCGCGGCCCTAAATTTCGCTACTTCTTCAAAGAAATCATTATGGCAGCCAAAAAAGAATGACATTCTTGGTGCTACATCATCAATTGTCATCCCAGCGTTTATTGCTTGGGTTAGATATTCCAATCCGTTAGCCAATGTGAACGCTATTTCTTGTGTGGCAGTACACCCCGCCTCTCTCATGTGGTACCCACTAACTGAGATTGTATTCCATTGCGGAGTGTTTAGTTTGCTCCAGGCCATCAAATCTGTAGTCAACCTCATGGATTCTTTCGGTGGAAATATGTACAGACCTCTAGCAATATATTCCTTCAGTATATCGTTTTGAACAGTGCCACGTAAACTTTGCCGAGAAATACCGCATTCATCAGCATAAGCAATATAGAGTGCAAATAATGAGGTGGCAGGGGCATTAATCGTCATTGATGTCGATACTTTAGATAAGTCAATACCTTCGAATAGGTTTCTAAAATCATGAATTGAGTCTATAGCCACTCCAACTTTTCCGACTTCCCCTATGGCTAAATCTGAATTAGAATTCAAGCCTAATTGAGTCGGTAAATCAAAGGCTACTGATAGGCCAGATTGACCATTTTCTAGTAATTCCAAAAAACGTTTGTTCGTAGATTTAGCATCGGAAAAACCCGCGTATTGCCTCATTGTCCACAGTCTATCTAGATACATATTTTCGTGAATTCCTCGAGTATACGGAGCGGCCCCTGAAGCGTTATGCCCGGTGAATGTATTATCGATACGGTTCAGGGTGTTTGCATTAGGGTGAGTAGACCGTTTAGTGTGTAAATCGAAAACATCGCGGTCCACTCCCATACTTCAACCGAAGCGCGTTCGATGAATGAAGTATATGTTACGTTGTACTCTTCAACGCCGAATAGTATAATCATCTACAATAGCCAATAAATCTGATACTTGTGCTTCACTAAGGATTCCTTCATTTTCTTTGTCCAAAATAAATTGTTTGGATTCTTCGATATTCTGTCTTTCACCTTTGGCCCAAATAGAACCAAGAAGTGCAGATCTATGTTCTTCGGCAACATCAATTTCTTTCAATAAACCACGCATCTCGTATTTGTATTCCATATGTCTTGACCTATCAAGACGCTTTTCTCTAATTGCGGGTTGAAAATCTGGTTTTTTCCTGCGGTATGGGCGGGTTGTTTTCTTTGTAGGTACTGGCGGCTTCGGAGGGGTTTTTTCTACGGTGACGTTTGCGATAGCCCGAGCCTTGGAAGCTTTGATAATTTCTTGTGCTTTGGAACTTGTAGCGGTACTCTCTTCGGTTTTCTTCACTACTTTCTTATGCTTGGTTAAACCTCTTGTTGGTTTCTTGGTAACACCAAGCAATTGTTCCTCTAAAATTGAATTGTCTTGACCTGGAGATTCTGATTTTGATACTTTCGGTACCTTTTTTGGTTCTGTAACAATTGCCTTCGACGGACTAGCCGGTTTAGGTGCCACCGGAGGGGGTGGGGATTTTGAGTGTGGGGTGGGAGGTAATCCAGAACCTGTACCTCTTCTGGGTTTAACGGCACTTTTAGGTGGCTTGCCGCCAGAGGATTTATCGAAAATATTTCGAGGTTCACTCTTCGGCTTCCTACGGCGCTGCACTAAACTTTCTGCCTCCTAATCTGTCGACACGACCGTTGATAGTTAAGACTTCGCAATAGGACGGTTAATTCCAAGTTACGATGGTATGGTCCGTTCTAAGCGAAGGATTAATTGCACTAGCCTTGAATTGGGTGGGGTTCTGGGTCTCCAACATTCTTCTACCTAATTCAGCAATCATGGTGCCATTATCAATGCAATATCGTTTCTCTGGCCAAGTCCCCACGCAAGACCGCTGTGTACACATAATATGAGCCATTTCTCTAATCCGTTCATTACATGCGACTCCTCCTCCCAGTAACAATTCTGTTTTACCAGAGTGTGCTAGTGCCCTTTCTGCGACCTCGATGCAAGCAGCAAATGCATGCTCTTGCAGCGACCAGCATACGGCACCAAGTTCAGCCCCTTCATTGACTTTCTGAATAGCGGCATTTAGTAATCCAGAGAAATTAAGATCCATGCCTTGCACACTGTAAGGTAATGGTACCAGATCTACATCTGCTCCGGGGTTATGATCAAACCATTCTTTGGCTAATCGTTCAATCTTTGGCCCACCTGGGAATGCTAAACCTTGGGTTCTACCAAACTTATCGAGCATATTTCCAATCCCAATATCGAGAGTTTCCCCTAAAACTTGGTAACGATCACCAGCCCTAGCAATCACTTGTGTATTTCCTCCACTAACATATAGTAAAACAGGGTCTACGCAACCCGTTTGATTACGTCCAATTTCTATGTGTGCCACACAATGATTGACCCCAACGAGGGGAACGTTCCATTGCTGTGCTAGTGCCCTAGATATATTCGCCCCCACGCGTAAACACGGACCTAAACCCGGACCTTGACTAAACGCGATAGCTAATACATGATTTGGCTCGATATTTTCTTTTTCCATAAGCGTAGAAATAAGATTAGAGGCTAATGTGGAATGGTGGTCCGCAGCTTCTCTCGGGTGAATACCGCCTTCCTTAGGACGATATAATGCAGAATACGATTTGAGGGGAACTCCATCGCCCGTTACTAATCCAAAGGATAGAGTGTGGGCGGTACTCTCTACCCCTATGATTACCCCTGTCACATAGTTTTGAGTCGAGAACTACATATCAAGGGAACGTTCGAATCACCTCTATGCGTCTATTGTTGCTCAACACTGGACCAATCGCCACCCTCTCTAATCATGATGTAGAAACACCTCTAACTGGGGAAGATATGTCAAATGAAGAATCTCTCTGCCTAGAAGGTGGCCAAGGCATTTTGGTTAGTGATGGTACTATAGAAACAATTTCTCAGACCCAAGAACTATCCCACGAATACGGTATGGAAGAAAATTCTGATCTACATGTTTTTGATTGTCAGGAGAAAGCAATAATCCCGGGTTTTGTAGATTGCCATACTCACTTAGTATGGGACGGAGATAGGGCTAATGAAATGCAATTACGTCATAGTGGGATGACATACACCGGTATTGCCGAATGTGGTGGAGGCATACAGAAAACAGTAGATTTCACTAAGTCCGCGCCGTTTGGTCGATTAGTGCAATTAGGCAAAAAGAGAATATCTAGGGCCCTGAAAATGGGCACCACAACAATGGAATGTAAAAGTGGTTACGGCTTGTCAGTAGATAGCGAACATAAATTATTAGAAATAAACCAATTCTTAGGCCAAAACACACTCATGGACATTCATTCAACTTGGTTAGGTGCTCATGATGTACCCCGAGATATGAAAATTGACGATTATGTTGATATGCTAATATCCGAACAACTTCCGGCAGTAATCGAACAAGGCAATGCACACTATGCAGATGTTTTTTGCGAACCGGGATGGTTTTCATTAGAGCAAACCGAAGAGATCGTCAAAGCTGCTCGAAAACATGGACTGCCATCAAGGCTTCACGTGGATGAGTTCGTAGACGGAAATGGTTTGGCGCTAGCATCTGATCTTGGAACCATTAGTGGAGACCATGTAGGCCATTCTTCAGATGATGCTAGGGATTCTGCATCAAAATCCGGGACTATGCAAACATTTCTCCCTGGAACTCCCTATATTCTTGGACACGGTCTAGAATCTCCATTAAGAAAGTGTATCGAAAATAATTGGCAATTTTCATTGGCTACAGATTTTAACCCTAATTGTCGAACCTTGTCTATGCCATTCGTAGGGAGTTTAGCTACGCATAGATTGGGGCTATCGCCATTGGAAGCTTTGGTAGCAGTTACTCGTAATCCAGCATCAACCCTAGTCAAATCCACCCAAGGCCCAATCTCTGGCTCAATTAGAGAAGGGGGGCCCGCTGATTTGTTAATTCTTGATTCAGAACATATTGATGCTTGGTGCCAAATGCCCGGAGACAACCCTATCTACCAGACTGTAAAATCTGGAAAACTTGTAAATTGATAAAAGGTGAAACATTTAATCGTAACGTGGAAGGAAGATATATAATAGCTTTAGAGACATTACAAGTATCGCTATATCTCTTTTTAGCATACTTAGTTCCCGAGGTGGATAACCACTCTATTCTCGCTCATCATTCATCCGATAATCATGGTTATCAGCCAAAATATTCCTATAGAAATTGAGGATAGGCTTCCAGTACAACGTTTTTAACAAAATATCAATAATACTGTAATTTAGCCCTACATAGTCGGGTTGATATGATTGAGTCTTGGCAGGGGAACATGGTTGAGGTTGTTACAGGATTCTGTATGAAGTGCAAACAGTCTAGAGTCATCGAAAATCCTGCTCGCACAACCATGTCCAATGGTAGAATACGTGTAAGTGGAATATGCAGCTCGAAGGATTGTACGGGATCCATATCAAAAATCATATCCTAGTCAGAATACCTCACGGAGAATCATTCATTTGGGAGAATAGAATCGCCGAGTTATTCTGGGCTCGTGGTCTAGGGGTTATGACGTCGCCTTGACATGGCGAAGATCGCAGGTTCAATTCCTGCCGAGCCCACCAGATTAAACATATCATTATTTGTCATTTTACAAACGAATAAGAGAATCTAATTCTACCCTTCCCCTTATTCTTCTTTGCAAGAAATTGTATGTGGGGTATATTCGAGGTATTGTCAACATGTGTCCCAGCACATGGACATAGATCTACACCCTCCACTTCCACAACTCTTAGATTAGATATCGATTTAGGAATTCTGTCCATAAATTTCGTATGGCGCATTTGTTCATGTGATTTTATTTGATCACGGTCCCATTCATGGATATTAACTGGGATTTTTTTGTTTAGAGTAGCATTGACCTGTGAGACTAATTCTTCAGAGTCAAATACTGTTTTGTCTTCGAATAATAGGTCCACTCTAGAGTTGTCTGTAGATAATTGATTTCCCACGGTTTCTGCGCCCCAGATGTCTTCTGCTAATGCTGAGACAATATGTTGGGCAGTATGCATCTGGGCATGTAGATTTCGTCGTTCTTGATCGATTGAACAAATTACTTCATCACCAACCTCAAACAGATCTGGTTCGCCTATAGGATGGAGTATCATCTCACCAGGCAAGACTTCACAAATTTGTGTTTCAATGTCTCCAGCCACCATAGTGCCGGTATCTCCAGGCTGACCGCCACCTCGTGGATAACAGTATGTTGATTCCAATAGAGCATTCGCGTCCTGGAACCCGGTTATGATGGTAGTAAAGGGTTCAGGATTGGTCCCTGGATGATGATTCATATGCAATTTCTGTTGCATATCATCACCCAAATATTTCCTGAAGGCTACCATCAAGGAGTTGGTTGCTGAGAGTTGTGCATTCTTCACTCATTACCGTATCTCCACTATATTGGCCAACATATTCTCTCACCCAATGGTGAATTTTAGCCACACCTTGTCCTGGTTTATGCGGAATCCTATCCAGTGCTTCCGTCGCACAAATTAATTCGTTCGCCAATACTTGGGAAAGTAACTCTGTTGATTGTAAACTTCTGAAAGCACCTGTTGCACCCATAGAAACGTGGTCTTCCTTCCCCATACTTACTGGAACATTCGAGGTTGTGACTGGATTAGCCAATAAATGCAATTCTGCTATACATGCTGCAGCAACATACTGGATTATCATGTAACCACTTTCCAAACCCTCGTTCTTAGCTAAGAATGGAATTTGGCCACTCCATTGGGGGTCCAAAACTTGGTTAATCCTCCTTTCAGATATACTTGCCAATTCATGACATGCAATTGCTATAGAATCACTAGCTAATGCTAGGTTTTGGCCATGGAAATTCCCCCCACTTATCACATCAACATCTTCACCATCGACAAAAACTAAGGGATTGTCTGTGGCGCTATTAATTTCAATTTCTAACATCCTTCTAGTCTCTGTTAGCAGGTCTATAACGGGGCCATGTACTTGTGGGGCGCATCTAAAACAATAAGCGTCCTGAACTCTATTACAATCTACATGTGAAATCTTGATTTCAGAGTCTTTCAGTAACGCACATATTCGTGCAGCTGAGATTGATTGTCCGATTTGTGGACGATTATCATGAATCCTTGTATCAAAGGGGCTATGTGAGCCTTTGATTGCTTCAAGTGATGTTGCCGCACTAGAATCGGCTGCAAACACTAATTTCTCGAGGTTTAGTATTGTCAAGGCCAAATACGCACACATTTGGCTAGTGCCGTTAATCAATGATAGTCCTTCTTTAGCGGCTAATTCAGTGGGTTCCAAGCCAACGCTATGTAATGCATCCAAACTAGACATTGTAACCCAGCCAGATTCCTTTCTCACCATGGATTCTCCTTCTCCAAGTATTGCTAATGACATATGAGAGAGTGGTGCTAAATCACCAGAAGCACCTAATGACCCGATTCGTGGTATAACTGGGGCTATACCGTTGTTTACCATACCTAGCAGTAAGTCTACGATTTTTGAGCGTATTCCTGATACACCCTTAGCGAGTGAATTAGCACGAAAGACCATCATTAACAATACATATTCCGGATCCATCAAATCACCAACACCACAGGCATGACTCTTGATTAGGTTGGTTTGCAGTTGTTCAAGATCATCTCCCGCTATTCTAACAGAAGACATTGCCCCGAATCCTGTATTAATGCCATAGACAACTTCACCAGAGTCGATTATTTGCTCAACGCCTTTTCGAGATTCTTCCATCCGCCTACGTGCAGATTGAGGGAGTACAGCGGTATTGTTACCATTGGCTACGGAAATTGCCCCTTCAATGGTCAATGAGTGACCATCAATCTCGATGTGTGCCACGTATCAGCGAACAAGGAATATCAAATAGAGTCATCGAGTCTCTCGCTTAGATAGGTTAGTATCTCTTGATCAACCAAATTTGGAATTGTAACGACTAATTTTGGGTCTAATTTACCTGCTTCTTCAACAGTATCAATTGCACCAATATTACGTGCCCAAGACCTACGTGCAAGCCCATTCATTACATCCCAGGAAATCATAGAATGGATACTATTTTCGGATTCTCCACTACCATCTATGTACATACCGAATCCTCCATTAATCACCTCACCCCATCCAACTCCTCCACCATTATGGATACTGGTCCAAGTTGCTCCCCTGAATGAGTCTCCTACGAAGTTATGAATGGCCATATCTGCAGTAAACATTGACCCGTCTCGAATGTTTGCTGTTTCTCTGTAAGGGCTATCCGTACCACCTACATCGTGATGATCTCTACCAAGGACGATTGGGGCACTGATTTTCCCCTCCTTTATTGCCCGATTGAATGCTAGTGCTATTTGCAATCGACCTTGTTCGTCTGCATACAAAATTCTAGCTTTACTACCCACAACCAAGTCGTGATTTTCTGCTTCCTCAATCCAACGAATATTGTCTTGGTATTGTGTGGAAATTTCGGGCTTACATCCCTCCGCTAAATGTGATAGTATTTCGGTTGCGATCTTATCTGAAATTCTCAGGTCTTCATCCGTCCCGGAGGTACAAACCCAACGGAATGGACCGAATCCATAGTCAAAACACATCGGGCCCATAATATTCTCAACATACGATGGATATCGAAATGAGCCATCGGATTCTACGACATCTGCACCAGCCCTACTAGATTCTAGTAGAAACGCATTTCCGTAATCCCAGAATATTGTACCACGGTCTGTTAATTGATTAACATATTCAACGTGTTTTCTAAGTGTCTTTTGCACCTCATTTTTGAATCCGTCAGGATCATTGATAATCATTTGTCTACCATTCTCAAAAGACATTCCAACAGGCATATACCCTCCTAACCATGGGTTGTGTAGACTTGTTTGATCGCTAGCTAAATCGGGTGTGATATTCTGTTCGACAAGATATTCCAATAGGTCCACTATGTTACCGAGATAACCTATGGATATCGCTTCTTTTTTCTCCACTGCTAGTTTGGATCGTGAAATCACTTTCTCTAAGTCATCATATAATTCTGTTAACCACCCCTGCTGATGCCTCTTATTGGCGGCTATGGGGTCAATTTCGGCTATGATACAAACCGCTCCTGCGATGACTGCCGCTTTAGCCTGTGCTCCAGACATACCCCCTAATCCAGATGTAACGTACAATACGCCTCCAAGGTCCGATTGATCCTGTAAGTCAAGAAATTTTCTAGCCGCATTGAGTATTGTGATCGCAGTGCCGTGAACTATTCCTTGAGGGCCAATATACATGTAAGATCCAGCAGTCATTTGACCGTATTGGGAAACTCCGAGGGCATTCATTCGTTCATAATCCGTCTGAGTGGAATAGTTAGGAATTACCATACCATTAGTTACTATTGCAGTAGGTGAATCCTTTGATGATGGGAAAAGGCCCATTGGATGGCCAGAATACATAACTAGGGTTTGATCCTCTTGCATATTGGTTAGATATTGCATAGTTAGCAAGTATTGGGCCCAATTTTGAAACACTGATCCATTAGTGCCGTATGTAACTAATTCATGTGGAAATTGAGCTACCTGTGGGTCGAGGTTATTTTGAATCATTAACATCATAGACGCTGCTTCTGGCGTCTTTGCATCATATTCAGAAATCGGCCTTGCATACATTTCGTAATCAGGTCGAAATCTATACATGTAGATGTGACCATATTCCTCCAATTCCAAAAGAAATTCTTGGGCTAACTCTTTATGCCAATCTTTTGGAAAATATCTCAATGCGTTCGAAATAGCCAGAATTTTCTCCTCTTCACTCAATACTTGAGGGCGAATAGGTGCGTGGGAGACAGTTTCATCCAAGGGTTTCTTGTTTGGCAATATATTTGGTATTCCTTGCCCGAAATCTACCATATATTCACCAACCTAGTCTATTTGTGTATAATTTGGTAATCTCACTCATTACTTGATTACATTCCGTGAGTAGATTTTGTGAGGCTGTTTGCAGAGAATCTATGTCGTCTCCTGAGAGGTAGTCTATGTTAATTCGCACATTAAATTCCGCCATTTTACAAGCTGATATTCCTAACTCCGCTGCTGAAGCTAAATCTGTTAGTGCGTTTGCGTTACATTCCTTAGCCAAATCCGCTAATGTGTGCATAAATTTAAGGCTAAATTTCATTGTTTCTAATGGTGCTTCGGCAGCTTCTATTGTAGCCTTCCTAATTGCGATTGATCTGGTATTGGAACCCTCTTCATCCTTAGGTAATCTATACGCCTCCATAACACCTTCAAAGGCGCTTGAATCATTGTTTGCTAATGTTATGCAGCTGGAAATACTTTTTTCAGATTGGCTGATTATATTATTTGCTACAGTATGCCCCTCAATCCATTTATCGCTGTTTACCGTAAGTCGAGAAACCATAACTGAAAGGGAATGGCCATGAGCCAATGTCAATGCCGCAACAGAACCTCCACCAGGTGTAGGCTTTGAGGATGATATAGAATTCAATATCTGCAAATATCCTTCATTCATTTTTTTCCCTCTCTATAGCCCATTCGATAATATTCTCATACGGGTCAAATGACTCTAATCTATCTAACATCAAACCCTCAATAGCATTTTCAACAAGGGAATCAACATCTTGTATGTTTGTATCTGAATAGTGATTACCGGCATCCATTATTGCTTGCAATGGTACCAATCCGACTAATTCTCCCGCTACTGCCTCTAAACCTAATTTTGACGCCTCGAGCTTAATCGCCTCCATTACGTCATGTAATCCCGTCACAGAATAATCTAACAAATTCATAGAAACTTGGGCAATCTCTTCATTGTACATCCAACCAGCAGCTTGCAATTTTTCAAAGATTCCTGATATCCTTTGAACGATCCCGTTTTTGTCTCTTACAGTCTCACCTTTGTCGTCTTTCACAACAATTCCACTAGTACGTATCTTGGACGCTATTGTATTTGCTTTGGATTTATCCGCGGTGTTTAGATTCACATTGTATGCTATAAGGAAATTTCTTGCACCAGTGGCAGTAGCGCCCATTGTCGGTTGAAACTTAGCTGGTCCAAAATCGGGCTTCCAATCTGGAGATTGTATTTTCTCCTGTAATCCTTCATATTCTCCTTTACGGATATCTGGTAAACGAACCCTTGAGGGATATCGCGCTGAATTAGCATATAGAAAAACAGGTAAAGAATGTTCATCAGATACTAATTTAGCATACCTATTGGATAAATTAATGCATTCTTCCATCGTTACTCCTTTGATGGGGATAAAAGGGACGACATCAACTGCACCCATCCTTGCATGTTCCCCTGAATGAAGGCGCATATCGATTAGTTCCAATGCTATCGAAGTACACTCTGTAACTGTCTGTAGGACTGATTCCGGCTCACCCACCATTGTCACCACAGTGCGATTGAAATCTCCTCCCATATCGATATCTAACAGACTAACAGATTTGTTATCTAATATGGGCTGAATAATTGAATCGATAATGGCCTTGTCTTGGCCTTCGCTAAAATTAGGTACACACTCAACAAGGCGCTGTTCCATCAGCCCCTATGGAAAAATATCTATTGATGAGCCTTATCATCAACCATACAGG
>TARA_B100001175_G_scaffold117605_1_pt1 | contig 29349 bp, 38 predicted proteins | sample TARA_B100001175 | Tara Oceans TARA_B100001175
TTTTTTTTAATATCTGTAAGTTATTCTCGCCTTAGTTAAATCATAAGGGCTCATTTCTAATTTTACTTTGTCTCCTGGCAAAAGTTTAATATAATGCATTCGCATTTTACCGGAGATATGAGCAGTTACAATGTGACCATTTTCTAACTCCACACGAAACATGGCATTGGATAATGCTTCTATTATGGTTCCGTCTTGTTCTATCGCTGCTTGTTTTGCCATTTTTATATTGATTTTCTATTTTTACCAGTTTTCATTAAACCATCATAGTGTTTGTTTAAAAGGTATGAATTTATTTGCTGCATGGTATCAATTGCAACACCGACCATTATCAAAAGAGATGTACCACCAAAAAACAATGCCCAACCAGCTTGAATATTCATGATTTGAACAATAATAGCTGGAAAAACAGCAATTAATGCTAAAAATATAGAACCAGGTAGTGTAATTTGAGACATTATTTTATCTAAAAACTCTGATGTTTCGGTTCCTGGTCGGATTCCAGGGATAAAACCACCACTTCGTTTTAAATCATCAGCCATTTTGTTGGTTGGAACAGTTATGGCAGTGTAAAAATAAGTGAATATGATAATTAGTAGACCAAAGACAATATTATACCACAAACCAAACATACTATTACCACCAAAATTTGCAACTAACCATTGTCCAATAGAAGAGTCTTTGAGTACATCAAGCCCACCAATAAGTCCAGGTACGAACATAATAGCTTGGGCAAAAATAATAGGCATAACACCTGAAGCATTAAGTTTTAGTGGGATATATTGTCGTGATCCCATAATATTTTTCTCATAGCTGCCAGTGGTCGTTCTTCTAGCGTATTGAACAGCAATTCTTCTGACGGCCATAACCAACATTACAGAAGCTAGAATTATAGCAAACCAAATAACTATTTCAATTAAAATTTTTATCAAGCCCCCTTGTGATTGATTTACAGCTGAATCAAATTCTTGTGCAAATGATAGTGGCATTGTGGCAATAATACCAACCATGATTAATAATGAAATACCATTACCAACTCCTTTGTCTGTAATTTTTTCACCCAACCACATTGCAAAAATACAACCAGTGACTAAGATTATAATTGATGAAACATAAAACACACCGCTTTGTCCTAGGGTGAAGGCTTGAGTTCCACCCATGAGACTTGGTAAACTAGCCAAGTAAGCAGGTGCCTGTACTAAGCATATTCCAATGGTTAACCAACGTGTAATTTGTGTGATTTTCTTTTGTCCACTCGCGCCTTCTTTTTGAAGTTTTTGGAGGTAAGGAATCGCAATTCCCATTAATTGAACAACAATTGATGCAGAAATATAAGGCATAATCCCCAGAGCAAAAACAGAGGCTTTAGCAAAAGCACCACCTGTAAAAGCATTTAAAAGTCCTAGTAAACCAGAGTCTGTATTTGAGGCTAATGAGCCGAGTTGAGAAGCATCAATCCCAGGAAGAACAACCTGAGCTCCAAAACGGTAAACCAATAACAGTCCTAAGGTTAAAATAATTCTATCCTTGAGCTCTGTAATATTCCAAACGTTTTTTAATGTCTCTATAAATTTCATCCTCTTTTTTTAGAGTATTATTGATTCGCCTCCAACAGCTTCGATTGCCGCTTTGGCATTCGCGGTGAATTTATGGGCTGATATTTTTAGCTTAGCTTTTAATTCGCCTCGTCCTAATATTTTTACTAATTCACCCTTACGAGCTAATCTTAATTCAATTATTGCGTTAAAATCAAGTTTTGATTTAATTTTTTTATTATCAACCAGAGATTGTATAGTATCAAGATTAATCCCCTGGTACTCCTTTCGGTTGATGTTAGTGAAACCAAATTTTGGAACTCTACGTTGAAGTGGCATTTGACCACCTTCAAATCCAATTTTTCTGGAGTATCCAGAACGTGACTTTGCCCCTTTGTGTCCACGCGTTGACGTACCACCTTTACCTGAACCCTGACCTCTTCCGATTCTTTTTCCTTTGGTTTGAACAGAACCTTTTGCAGGTTTTAAATTACTTAAATTCATTTTATAACTTTAAAATTTCAAGCTTCTTCAACAGAAACTAAATGTTTTACTTTTGTGACCATACCTAAGATATTAGGAGTGGTTTCATGCTCTACAGTTTGACCAATTTTCTTAAGACCAAGTGCTAACAATGTCAGCTTTTGTCTTTTAGTTCTGTTAATTGCACTTTTATGTTTTGTTATTTTAATTTTCTTCATAAAATAAAATTATCCGTTAAAAACTTTTTCAAGTGAAACACCACGATCACGAGCAATTTTTTTAGCATCTCTTAATTGCAAAAGAGCGTCAAAAGTAGCTTTTACAACATTATGAGAGTTTGAAGATCCTTGAGATTTTGACAATACATCATGAATTCCAACAGCTTCTAAAACTATCCGGACAGCACCCCCAGCAATAACACCCGTTCCAGGTGCTGCGGGAATCAAGTTTACTCTAGCGCCTCCAAACTTTCCTTTTTGTTCGTGTGGTAGTGTTCCCTTAATTATAGGAATACGAACTAGGTTTTTTTTAGCGTCTTCAACAGCTTTGGCGATAGCACTAGCTACGTCTTTTGATTTTCCTAATCCATGTCCGACTACTCCATCTTCGTTTCCAACAACAACGATTGCTGAGAATCCGAAGGCACGCCCACCTTTGGTTACTTTTGTAACTCTTTGTACTCCTACCAATCGGTCTTTTAATTCTAAACCACTTGGCTTAACAAGTTCTGTGCTTTTGTATTTTTGATACATATTTTTAAAATTTAAGTCCGGCTGCTCTTGCGCCTTCTGCTAATGATTTTACTCTTCCATGATATAAATAACCGCCTCTGTCGAACGAAACCTCATTGACACCTGCTTTAATGGCTTTTTCTCCAACCAATTTCCCCACAAGAGCAGCAACCTCAGTTTTTGTCCCTTTTTTAGAACTCAACTCTTTGTCTCGCGATGAAGCTGCAACAATTGTTACTCCATTTATATCGTTTATCAATTGAGCATATATTTCATTATTACTGCGATAAACTACTAAACGTGGTTGAGATTGAGTACCAGAAATAGTCTTTCTGATCCTGTTTTTTATGCGTTGTCTTCTTTGTGTTTTCGTTAGTGCCATAAGATTTTAATTGTTATGCTGATTTACCCGCTTTTCTTCTAATTTGTTCACCGACAAATTTAATTCCTTTGCCTTTGTAAGGTTCAGGTTTTCTGAACCCGCGTATTTTTGCAGCGACTTGTCCAACAAGTTGCTTGTCAAAAGAGAACAATTTTACAATAGGATTTTTTCCTTTCTCGCTAATGGTCTCAACTTTTACTTCTGGAGCTATATCAAGAACTATATTGTGTGAAAAACCTAAAGCTAAGTCAAGTTTATTACCTTGATTTGTAGCCCTATACCCAACACCTACTAGCTCTAATTCTTTAGTCCAACCTGTACTAACCCCTTGAATCATGTTACTGATCAAGGCTCTGTATAAGCCATGCTTGGCCCTGTGGTCTTTATGGTCTGAGGAACGCTCTACAGTTAAGATATTATCTTTAATAATGAATTTTACTGAGGAATATTCTTGAGCCAATTCACCAAGCTTTCCTTTAACTGTAATAACAGTCTCTGTAATATCAATACTGATATTTTCCGGGACTACAATTGGATTATTTCCTATTCTTGACATTTTTAATTCTTTAATATTAGTAAACGTAACACAAAATCTCTCCACCAACATTTTCGCGCTCTGCTTTCTTTGCAGTCATGACTCCATGTGAAGTTGAAACAATTGCAATACCTAGACCATTTAATATTCTAGGCATTTCGTTAGAGCTCGCATATTTACGTAAACCAGGTTTACTTATTCTTTGAATTTTCTTAATGACAGATTCTTTAGTGTCATTTGTATATTTAAGGGCAATTTTAATACTCCCCTGACTACTAGAATCATCAAATTTGTAACTTAAAATATATCCTTGATCGAATAATATTTTAGTCATTTCCTTTTTCAAATTAGAAGCAGGGATTTCAACTACCCTGTGGTTTGCACGCACTGCATTTCTTATTCTTGTTAAATAATCCGCTATTGGATCTGTATTCATAATTAATGATTTACGGTTTTGGTTTTCTATCAAGAACCTAAAACCTGTTTATAATATTATCCTTACCAGCTAGCCTTTCTTACTCCTGGTATTAACCCTTTGTTAGCCATTTCCCTGAACATAACTCTAGAAACTCCAAATTGGCGCATGTAACCTTTTGGTCTACCAGTTAATTTACATCTGTTATGCATGCGAATTGGAGATGCATTTTTTGGTAGTTTTTGAAGACCTTCAAAATCACCTGCATCTTTTAATTTCTTACGTTTTGCCGCGTATTTGGCAACTACTTTTGCTCGTTTAATCTCGCGGGCTTTCATTGATTCTTTAGCCATAATTAGTTCTTTTTAAATGGTAATCCAAGTTCTGTTAATAATGATTTTGCTTCTTTATCAGTTTCAGCATCTGTAACAAACGAAATATCCATTCCTGATATCTTATTGACTTTATCAATGTTAATTTCAGGAAAAATAATTTGTTCTGTTATTCCTAGATTATAATTTCCACGCCCATCAAAGCCATTAGCCTTGATTCCACCGAAATCTCTAACTCGTGGTAATGCAGATGTTACAAGACGGTCTAAAAATTCATACATGCGATCTCCACGAAGTGTGACTTTTACTCCTATTGGCATTCCTTTTCTTAATTTAAAGGACGCAACATCTTTTTTTGATATAGTGGCAATTGCTTTCTGTCCAGAAATAGTTGTAATTTCATCAACAGCATGATCAATTAATTTTTTATCAGCAACAGCAGCACCTACTCCCTTAGAAATAACAATCTTCTTTAGTTTAGGTACTTGCATAATATTATTGTAACCAAACTCTTGTGTGAGTGTGGTAATAACTTTACTTTTATATTCTTGTTTAAGTCTTGGTATATACGTCATAACTACTAAATTACTTCGTTAGATTTTTTAGCAAAGCGAACTTTTTTTCCATCTTCAATTCTATATCCAACTCTAGTTGATTCTCCTTTAGAGTTAAAAAGGGAAAGATTAGAAATTTGAATTGCTGCTTCTTTTTCAACAATACCCCCTTGAGGGTTTTGAGCATTTGGTTTCATATGTTTTTTAATCATGTTAACACCCTCTACGATAGCTTTGTTTTTTTGATTAATTATTGTCAGTACTTTACCTTCAGAACCTTTGTGGTCCCCAGCAATTACACGAACTGTATCTCCTACTTTTATTTTAAGCTTTACCATTTATACTATTTTAGAGCACTTCTGGTGCTAATGAAACAATTTTCATGAATTTTTTATCTCTTAGTTCTCTTGCTACTGGTCCAAAGACACGTGTTCCGCGCATTTCACCATTTGCATCTAGAAGAACACAAGCATTATCATCAAATCTGATGTATGACCCGTCTGGGCGTCTTACTTCCTTAACAGTTCGGACCACTACAGCTGTTGAAACAGCACCTTTTTTAACATTACCGTTAGGGGTGGCCGCCTTGACAGAAACCACTATTTTGTCTCCAAGAGACGCATACCTACGCTTTGTACCGCCAAGAACACGAATTGTTAAAACTTCTTTTGCTCCAGTATTGTCAGCTACCTTTAATCTTGATTCTTGCTGTAACATAATTATTTTGCTCTTTCTAAAATTTCTACTAATCTCCAACACTTGGACTTGCTCAAGGGTCTAGTTTCCATGATTCTTACTTTATCACCTTCGTTACAATCATTTTTTTCATCGTGCGCTACATATTTTTTTGTCTTTAATACAAACTTTCCATACATAGGGTGTTTAACTTTTTTCACTTCTGAAACCACAATAGATTTCATCATTTTGCTACTTGTAACAGTCCCTATACGCTCTTTTCTTAAATTTCTTTTTTCCATCTGTATAACAATTGCAATTATTGGTCTTCTCTTTTAGTTAATTCTGTGGCCAATCGAGCAACGCTTTTTCTAACCATGCGTAGCTGGATTGGGTTTTCTAATGGGGATACAGCGTGAGTCATTTTTAAATCTGAAAACGCTTTTTTCAATTCACTGAGTTTTTCATTTAGCTCAGTAGTTGATAATTCTTTAATTTCTGATTGTTTCATATTATCAATTAATTAGGCCTCGTAATCTCTTGCAATTACAAATTTAGTTTTAACAGGAAGCTTTTGTGCGGCTAGTCTTAAAGCTTCTTTAGCAATATCAATAGGAACACCACCAACTTCAAATATAATTCTACCAGGCTTTACAACTGCAGCCCAATATTCAACAGCTCCTTTTCCTTTACCCATACGAACCTCAAGTGGTTTTTTAGTGATGGGTTTATCTGGAAATATTTTAATCCAAAGTTGACCCTCTCTTTTCATGTAACGGGTTGCGGCGATTCGAGCAGCTTCAATTTGGCGAGAAGTCAAGAAATTAGAATCTAATGACTTTATCCCAAACATTCCACTTGAGAGGCGATGACCTCTTCCAGAGTTGCCTTTCATCCGTCCCTTTTGGACTTTACGAAATTTTGTCTTTTTTGGTTGTAACATTTTTATTTATTTAAAAAATTACTTTCTACGTCTATTTTTTTGGTTAGAACGTGAACCACGATCACCTTTTTTGGATAAGCCAACTAATGGAGATAATTCACGTTTACCATAAACTTCTCCTTTCATAATCCATACTTTAATTCCTAAACGTCCATACGTTGTGTGTGCCTCAACTAATGCGTAATCTATATCAGCTCTAAAGGTGGATAATGGGATTCTTCCGTCTTTATAATGTTCATTACGTGCCATTTCAGCTCCGTTTAAACGGCCACTAATTTGGATTTTAATTCCTTCAGCATTCATTCTCATGGTAGCAGAAATAGCCATTTTGATTGCTCGTTTATAAGAAATACGATTTTCAATCTGACGTGCAATACTAGCCGCTACTAAATGAGCATCAAGTTCTGGTCGTTTAATTTCAATAATGTTCAGTTGAATATCCTTGTTTGTTAGCTTTCTTAGTTCTTCTTTAAGTTTATCAACTTCCTGACCACCTTTTCCAATGATAATTCCTGGACGGGCAGTGGTTATTGTAATAGTTACGAGCTTTAATGTTCTTTCAATAATTACTCGAGAAACACTTGCCTTAGCTAAACGAACGAAAATATATTTTCTAATTTTGTCATCTTCAGCAAGTTTATCTCCGTAATCATTTCCCCCATACCAGTTAGATTCCCATCCTCTGATAATTCCTAATCGATTCCCTATTGGATTTGTCTTCTGTCCCATTTATTATTTACTTTCTATATTATTTTTAGCTCCAAGAACAACTGTTACGTGATTGGAACGTTTTCTAATTCTGTGTGCACGACCTTGAGGGGCAGGTCTTAACCTTTTAAGCATAGTACCACTGTCGACTTTAATCTCCTTTATGAATAATCCTGAATTTTCAATATCAGTTTCCTCATTTTTAGCTTGCCAATTAGCAGTTGCCGATAGTACAAGTTTTTCTAAACGCCTTGAAGCCTCTTTTTGACTAAATCTTAAAATATTTAAGGCTTTTTCAACCTTTTCTCCACGAATTAAGTCTGCTACTAGACGCATCTTTCTAGGTGAGGTAGGGCAATTGTTGAGCTTAGCAAAAGCAATTTGCTTTTTATCGGCTTTAATTATTTCTGCCATTTGTTTTTTTCGACTTCCCATAGCGTTTATTTTTTACCTTTATTTTTGGCACCAACATGTCCCCTAAACGAACGCGTTGGAGAAAATTCTCCAAGCTTATGGCCAACCATGTTCTCTGTAATATAAACAGGTACAAATTGACGACCATTGTGAACTGCGATAGTTTGACCTACAAAATCAGGTGTTATCATACTAGCTCTTGACCAGGTTTTAATGACTGTCTTTTTGTTAGCCTCTACATTGGCAGAAACTTTCTTTTCTAATTTATAATGAACGTAAGGTCCCTTCTTTAATGATCTTGACATATATTAATATTTATTTCTTTCTACGTTCTATAATATATTTATTACTAGCTTTAGTCTTAGAACGTGTTCTATAACCTTTGGCGGGGATTCCATTTCTTGAACGGGGATGTCCACCAGACGACTTACCTTCACCACCACCCATTGGATGGTCAACAGGGTTCATAACCACTGGTCGAGTTCTTGGTCGTCTTCCTAACCACCTAGTACGTCCCGCTTTTCCAGAGACTTGTAATTGATGATCAGAGTTAGATACAACCCCAATAGTGGCATAACATTCTAATAATAAAAGCCTTGTTTCTCCTGATGGTAATTTGACAGATGCAAATTTTCCGTCTCTAGCCATTAGCTGTGCAAAAGAACCAGCGCTTCTAGCTATTACAGCACCTTGACCAGGCCGAAGCTCTATGCAAGATATTATTGTACCTAGAGGTATTTGACTTAACGGCATTGAATTTCCTATTTCGGGTGCAATATTTTCAGTACCAGACACTAGACTTTGTCCAACACGTAAACCACTTTGGGCAATTATATAACGCTTTTCACCATCTTGATAATTTAAAAGTGCGATAAAAGCTGTTCTATTTGGATCGTATTCAATGGACATTACTTCAGCTGGAACTCCATTTTTGTTACGTTTAAAATCTATCACACGGTATCGCTTTTTGTGACCACCCCCTTTGTACCTCATGGTCATTTTACCTTGACTATTTCTACCACCTGAACGTTTTTTTGGAGCTAAAAGACTTTTTTCAGGTCTATCAGTAGTAATAGCATCAAATCCATTAACTACTCTAAATCTTTGTCCCGGGGTAATCGGTTTTAATTTTCTTACTGACATTTCTAATTATATATTAGCGTATAAATCAATTGTTTCACCATCCACTAGTTGAACAATTGCCTTTTTTGTAGCGTTTGTTTTACCGTGTTGAATACCTGATTTGGTATATTTAGTTTTTCGGTCTGGACGGACATTTATTGTACGAACTTTTTTGACTGAAACACCATAAGCAGTTTCAATTGCTTTTTTAATTTCCACCTTATTTGACTTAGTATTCACTAAAAAAGTGAAACAATTTCTCAACTCGGTGTCGAGAGTTGCTTTTTCTGTTATGATAGGTTTAATTAAAATACTCATTCTATTATTATTTACTTAAATTCGATTCAATGCCTTCAATGGCGCTTTCTAAGAGCACAACTTGACTAGCGTTTAGAATTTTATAAGTGCTTAATTCTGAGCTATTTACAACGTCAGAAGCTTTCAAATTGCGCGAGGACAAATATACATTATTATTTGGGGTGCCCAATACAAACAAAGACTTTTTACTTTCCAAATTAAGTGCTTTTAAAACATCTGTAAAGTTCTTAGTTTTTGGAGATTTAAAATCAAAATCTTCCAAAACAACAATAGACTTTTCTTTAGCCTTTATTGTTAAAGCAGATTTTCTAGCTAAGCGCTTAACATTTTTGTTTAATTTAAAACCATAACTGCGAGGTCTTGGACCAAATATTCGACCACCACCTCTAAAAACACCAGATTTTATACTTCCTGCTCTAGCAGTTCCAGTTCCTTTTTGCTTTTTTATCTTGCGTGTACTTCCAACAATTTCACTACGTTCTTTAGCCTTGTGCGTTCCTTGGCGTTGATTTGCCAGGTACTGTTTAACATCTAAATAAACCGCGTGGTTATTAGGCTCAATAGCGAACACTTTATTAGAAAGGTCAACCTTTCTACCTGTATCTTTTCCTTTAATATCTAAAACTGCTACTTTCATTATTTCTCAATCTTTAAATAAGCATTTTTGTGACCTGGAACGCAGCCTTTTACAATGAGTAAATTTTGCTCCATTACTACTTTTAAAACTCTTAAGTTTTGAACTTTGACCGTATCAGTTCCCATTCTTCCAGCCATTTTCATACCCTTAAAGACACGTGCAGGATAAGATGCTGCACCAATAGATCCTGGTGCTCTTAAACGATTGTGCTGCCCATGAGTAGCTTGACCGACACCGGCAAAACCGTGACGCTTCACAACCCCTTGAAAACCTTTACCTTTGCTAGTGCCGCTAACATCAACAAACTCACCTTCTTGAAAGTGCTCGACAGTGATAAGATCACCTAATTTGTACTCCTTATCAAAACCATTAAACTCGGCGACTTTTTTCTTAGCAGAAGTACCAGCCTTTTTGGTATGTCCAATTTCAGCTTTAATGGCACTTTTAACTGTCTTGTCATCGAAACCCAATTGGATAGCTTCATAGCCATCCGTTTCTTTGGTTCTGACTTGGGTAACTACGCATGGCCCGGCTTCAATGACTGTGCATGGCATATTCTTGCCATCTTTGTCAAAGATGCTGGTCATTCCAATTTTTTTTCCTATTAACCCAGACATATTTATTTATTTATTTATTTTAATTACTTTTTTTAAAAAATTAAGGGTCAAAACACATTTCAACCCTTGAATTGTATTTTTTCCGTTTTTCCGTTGCTCGCAGCTCAGGACATGTCTACTGAATCAAGTTCAGTAAATTATTATACTTTTATTTCCACTTCAACACCACTTGGCAACTCTAATTTCATCAAAGCATCAATTGTTTTTGATGAGGAGCTATAAATATCCAAAAGTCTTTTATAGGAGCTCAACTGAAATTGCTCTCTTGCCTTTTTATTAACATGTGGAGAACGCAAAACAGTAAATAATTTTTTGTGAGTTGGTAAAGGAATTGGTCCAGTTACAACTGCCCCTGTACTTTTAACGGTCTTAACGATTTTATCAGCAGATTTATCAACTAAGTTATGATCGTAGGACTTTAATTTTATTCTAATTTTTTGGCTCATATTATAATCTTTACTCTTGAATTCCTTTAGCTTCTTTAATAACCTCTTCAGAAATATTAGATGGCGTCTCAGCATAATGTGAAAATTCCATCGTTGATGTTGCTCGACCAGAGGATAATGTTCTCAAAGTGGTTACATAACCAAACATCTCAGAGAGTGGCACTGTTGCCTTAACTGTTTTTGCTCCAGCCCTATCACCCATGTCACTGACTTGACCACGTCGTCGATTAAGATCTCCAACAATATCACCCATATTCTCTTCAGGTGTTATCACCTCGAGTTTCATTATGGGCTCCATGATGACTGCCTTTGCTGCCTTGGCTGAGTTTTTAAATCCAAGCTTTGCAGCAAGTTCAAATGATAATTGATCTGAATCTACATCGTGATAAGAACCGTCTTTCAAAGTTACTTTCATAGCGTCAACTTCGTAACCTGCTAATGGACCATTTTGCATAGCCATTCTAAATCCTTTTTCAACTGAAGGAATAAATTCTTTTGGTACATTTCCACCCTTGATAGCAGAAATAAACTCTAAACCTTCCTTTCCTTCTTCAGCAGGCTCCAAGGTAAAAACGATATCAGCAAATTTACCACGTCCACCTGATTGTTTTTTGTAAACTTCCCTGTGTTCTGCAAGCTGAGTTATTGCCTCCTTGTACTCAACTTGTGGCTGTCCTTGATTTACTTCAACTTTAAATTCCCGTCTTAGTCGATCTACAATAATATCCAAGTGTAATTCACCCATCCCAGATATAATAGTTTGCCCTGAAGCTTCATCAGTACGTACTGTAAAAGTTGGATCTTCTTCAGCAAGTTTTGATAGAGACATACCTAATTTATCGACATCAGCTTTAGTTTTTGGTTCAACCGCAATACCTATTACAGGATCAGGGAAATCCATAGATTCTAATACAATAGGATTCTTTTCATCCGTCATTGTGTCACCAGTTTTAATGTCCTTAAACCCAACAGCTGCACCAATATCTCCAGCTTCAATAAAGTCAATAGCATTTTGTTTATTGGAATGCATCTGATAAATTCGTGAAATACGTTCTTTTTTTCCAGAGCGGTTGTTCAGTATATATGAACCTGCATCTAAGCGTCCTGAATAGGCTCTAAAAAATGCCAAACGGCCTACAAATGGATCTGTTGCAATTTTAAATGCTAAAGCAGAAAAAGGCTCATTAACAGATGGCCTACGTATCTCGTCTTTCTGGGAATCAGGATTAACGCCTACTATACCTTCTTTGTCAGTTGGTGAAGGTAAATATCGACAAACAGCATCCAAAAGGAATTGAACCCCTTTATTTTTGAAGGCAGAACCGCATACCATTGGAATGATAGCCATGTCCATCACTGCTGCTCTGAGTGCTGCATGAACTTCTTCTTCTGTGATAGATTCCTCATCTTCCATAAATTTTTCAAGAAGGTTTTCATCGTATGTTGCAACTTCCTCAATAAGTAATGCACGATACTTTTTTGCTTCCTCTTTCATATCCTCAGGGATATCAATTACATCAAAAGTTGAACCTTGGCTTTCATCATGCCAAACGATGGCACGATTTTTTACCAGGTCAATTACGCCCTTAAAATCTGCTTCGTCACCAATATTGAGAACAATTGGAACTGCGTTAGACTTGAGCATGTCCTTTACTTGTTGACATACTCCTAAAAAGTTTGAACCCTGACGATCCATTTTATTAACAAATCCAATTCTCGGTACTTTGTAATTATCCGCAAGACGCCAATTAGTTTCTGACTGTGGCTCCACACCATCTACGGCACTAAAAAGAAATACGAGTCCATCTAGAACACGAAGTGAGCGGTTTACTTCAACGGTGAAATCAACATGTCCAGGGGTATCTATTATATTAAAATGATATGCCTCAGTATCTTTTATAGATTGCCCGTTTTCTGTTGGAAAGTTCCACGTACATGTTGTTGCAGCAGAGGTAATTGTAATACCTCGTTCTTGTTCTTGTTCCATCCAGTCCATAGTAGCAGCACCATCATGAACTTCTCCAATTTTATGGGAAACTCCAGTATAATATAAGATTCTTTCAGTCGTAGTGGTTTTGCCTGCATCAATGTGGGCAGCAATACCAATATTTCTAGTATATTTTAAATCTCTTGCCATTATGTATTATTAAAATCTAAAGTGTGAGAAGGCCTTATTAGCTTCAGCCATTTTGTGGGTGTCTACACGTTTTTTTACTGCAGCACCTTCTTCTTTTGATGCAGCTAAAATTTCGGCAGCTAGTTTTTGCGCCATTGATTTTTCGTTTCGTTTTCTAGCAAAGCTTATTAGCCATTTCATAGCAGTTGAAATTTTACGGTCTGCACGTATTTGCATTGGTATTTGAAATGTAGCGCCTCCAACTCGACGGCTCCTAACTTCAACGTGTGGCATCACGTTTGAAAGAGCATCTTTCCAGAGTTGTAGGGCAGTCTTTTCATCATCTGTATTTTTTTCATCAACAATAGCTATCGAATCATAAAAAATCTTAAATGCTACTGATTTTTTTCCATCCCACATCATCATGTTTACAAAACGAGTAACAAGTTGATCATTGAACTTTGGATCCGGTAAAATAGGTCTTTTCTTTGCCTGTCTTTTTCTCATGTTTTGTCTTTAAAATACTTTTAATTACTTTTTTGGGCGTTTAGCACCATATTTAGATCGACGCTGAGTACGTCCTTCCACACCTGCTGTATCAAGTGCACCGCGAACAATGTGATACCTAACTCCAGGTAGATCTTTAACTCTTCCACCTCTAACCAATACTATCGAATGTTCTTGAAGGTTATGACCTTCACCTGGGATGTAGGCATTTACCTCATTTCCATTAGTTAATCTAACCCGAGCTACTTTACGCATTGCCGAATTTGGCTTCTTGGGTGTAGTAGTGTAAACACGAGTACAAACCCCACGACGCTGTGGACATGAATCTAAAGCAGCAGATTTACTCTTCTTAGTTAATTTGGATCTCCCTTTTCTTACTAATTGTGATATTGTTGGCATGAATTATTACTAATATTTTTTTTATCCTCTTCTTAGAGGCGTGCAAAGGTAAACATTAAAATGAATTATTCAAATACAACACTTAGTTTTTTAGAATATTTTCTGATTTTTTTTTGCGACATATATTTTATAGCTTTTTTTTGTGTTAGTTTTACAATAAATAACCAAGCTTGAACAATATCAAAAAAGTTTTTATCTTAAGTTTATTAATCTACATGGGATTGTGGGAAACATATGGACAAGATATTTTACTAAAAGTTGAAGCAACTACTGAGAAGGACACGGAAATTTTAAATTTCGTTGGAAGTTTGAAAACATTTAAAGATTTTGAAAGCCTTAAAAAAGAAGTTTTTAGGATTCAAAAACAAATTTATAACAAGGGGTATATTGATATAAAATTTTTGAGCTTGGTTGATAATGGCTTAGATTACACTGCAAAATTTGATTTGGGCCCAATGTACAAATCAATTTTAATTTTTGGCCATTCTCAAATCTTTGAATCATTAGGTTTCAATTCTCAAAAAGATACTAAATCTAAAGAAACATATGTTGAAGTACCAATTCCAAGTCTTGAAAAGACTTTAAAGCAAATATCTAAATCGCTTTCGTCAAGCGGATACTCTTTTGCCACAGTACAACTGAAAAATATAAATCCAAAAAATAATAACCAAATCACAGCCGATATTATCATAGAAAAAGGATTTGAGAGATCGTTACATGAGGTAAAAATTTTAGGTTATAAAAAATTCCCTAAGGGCTTTATAAAGCATTTTTTAAAAATTAAAACTCAGGAAACTTTTGACATAGAGTCTATTCGATCAAAAATGAACTTATTAGATGAATTAAGTTTTGTCGAACAAAAACGCTCAGCTGAAGTTTTATTTTTGAAAGATACTACCTCCGTTTACTTGTACTTGAAAAAACTTAAAAGCAATCGCTTTGATGGTTTTTTAGGCTTCGGTTCAAACGAAACAACCAATGAAATCGAGTTTGATGGATACCTAAATTTAAACTTAGTTAATAATCTAAATTTCGGAGAGTCTCTAAATCTAAATTACAAAAGTGATGAAATTGACCAAAAGACTATCAACATATCTTTCTTAATGCCTTACTTATTTAAGACTCCATTGGGCAGTACAATAAATATTAATATTTTTAAGAAGGATAGTACATTTACAACAGCTCAACAAAGCATAGATTTACACTATAATTTGAATCAAAACAATCGCCTTGGTATTGGAATACAAGCTGAACAATCAAATGTCATTAACAATACATTAAATTCATTGGTTGAAGATTACAAAAGTGAATTTTATGAAATACATTACAATTACAAAAAAAGACAAAAATTAGACGAATTAAATCCAATAAAAACACAGCTGGATATTTCATTAGCTTTAGGAAGTCGTAAATCTAATAAAACGATAAAACAACGTAAAATTAGCCTGAGAGGGTCTAAAATTTTCAATTTAAATTCAAAGAGCAGTATTTTTTTAAATTTACACATTGAAGAACTAAAATCTGATAAATACATAATAAATGAACTGTTGCGCTTTGGCGGAATAACATCAATAAGAGGATTTCAGGAAAATAGTTTATTTGCTACTCGAATGGGTATAATATGTACAGAATATCGCTACCGACTATCCCCGGATCTTTTTATTAATAGTGTGATTGACTCTGGTAGCTTTCAAAATATAAACAATGAATATAATCAAATCTATGGATTTGGATTTGGGTTTGGCCTGCTTACAAAAAGTGGAATACTCAGAATGACTTATGCAAATGGTAAAACTAGAAATTCAACATTTGATTTTTCAAACTCAAAATTACACTTAAGCTTCACAAATATTTTTTGAACAAATTTACAGCTTAAAAAATAGAGTCATATTTTTTGTAAAATGCAACCAAAAATATTTAAATCTAATAGATTAAATGCTAATTTTTCAGGTGAAATACATAACCCAACAAAAAATATTTAAAATAGTTTGATATTTAAGTTTTTATCATCACATTTGTTTTGACTAATTCAAATAATTAACAAAAATGAAAACAAAGTTTAGTGTTATATTAACGCTGATATTGGCGTTAGTAGTGCAAATTTCATTTGCACAAGAAAAAAGTATTTCAGGGACTGTTTCTGATAACAATGGATTGCCACTTCCTGGCGCCACCGTTATTATTCAAGGGACTTCATCTGGAGTAACAACTGATTTCGACGGTAAATATTCAATTTCTGCCAGTCAAGGCGATGTCCTTGTATTTAGCTACGTTGGGTATGCCAACCAACCACAAGTTGTTGGTGCAAGCAGTACAATAAATGTTTCCATGGTGCCAGATAACGCACTTGATGAAATTGTTGTTGAAGCTTATCGAACTACATCAAAAGAAACTTCAAGTATTGCCTCAACAACTGTAACAGCAGAGACAATTGAATCTAGACCTAATGCTTCTTTCGCTCAAACACTTCAAGGGCAAGTTGCTGGTTTAAATATTGTCACTAACACTGGACAACCTGGAGGTAACAGTTTAATTAACTTGAGGGGGGTAAGTTCGATCTCTGGTAATACAGAACCGCTTTTTATTATTGATGGAGTTCCCGTCGACGAAGATAACTTTCGTAGTTTGAATCCAAATGACATTGCTTCACTATCCGTTTTAAAGGATGCTGGTGCAACATCAATCTATGGAAATAGAGGTGCAAATGGAGTTATTATAATAAAAACTAAAAGAGGTTCTTATGATCAAGATCTAAAAGTAACTTATTCTGGTATTACAAGTTTTTCAAATTTACAAGATCATGATTATGATCTCATGAACTCGCGCGAGCAGTTACAATTAGAAAAAGATTATGGTGCTGGATTTGGTGCTACACTTTCTGATGTAGAATTGGAAGAACGTGCATTACAAGCAAATACTGACTGGTTAGATGTTTTTTTCAAAACAGGGATTACACAAAGTCATACATTGAGTTTCTCTTCTGGGGGTAAAAATCTTAACTCATTTACATCTCTAGGATTCAATGATACAGAGGGAATTCTTTCTGAAGCCAGTACATTGAAGCGTTTCAATTTTAGAAATAACTTAAATGGAAAATCTAATGATGGCCGATTTAGATATAGCACAGCTCTTTCACTAAATTATTCTGAAAGCAATGAAGCAAATTTTATTGGTTCAGGAGCCATCAATAGAAACTATGTACTTGGTGCACTTTTAAGTGTTCCTTATATTTCCCCATACTCTTACGTATCAGGTCAAGGAGCAAATATTCCTGTAGTATTTGCTAACACTCCGCTATTTCTTTTAGATAGACTTGAAACTTACACAAGACGTGAGGATGAGATTAAAATCATAGCTAGTTTAAAGGCTAGTTACGATATTACTGATAACTTAACTTTCAACACAAGTTTTGGTGCTGATTTTACTGATGAACAGTTGTTGAGGTCTGAAGCACCTAATTCATTTAATGCTCAGTTATTTGCCCAGACAGGAAACACAACCCCTGGGTTTGAAGACCGCGATTCTAATCGTTCTATATTCTTGAACTTCAACAACTCGCTGAATTATAGAAATACATTCAACGAGAAACATACTTTAGATGTATCTGTATTTTCAGAATACTTTAAAGCTCATTGGAGAAGTTTTGGATTTAGACAAGAAGGTTTTGATCCTGCAACTTATTACCCAGGAGATGGTTCTGCATATGTTGATGACAACGCTGCAAATGATAATTTCGTAGATACAGCTAATGCTGATATTAAGAATGCAGGTCTATTTTCTTATTTCGCTTATGCGGATTATGATTTTGACACAAAATTTGGTTTATCTGCTACAGTTAGACGTGATGCTTCCTACAGATTTAATGACTCAAATAAATGGGGAACTTTCTGGTCTGTTGCTGGTCGAGTCAATATATCAAATTTAGCTGAAATGCCAGAATTTATTAATGAGCTAAAATTGAGAGGTTCTTACGGTAAGGCGGGTAACCAACGTATTGTAGATTCAGGAGGTTCATTTGCTCCATTTGGTGGTCCAGACCTTACTAGAGATTTGTATGTAACAGGAGGTCAGTACGGAGGTGTACAAGGTTTGACATTTGCTCAAATTGGAAACAATGCTCTTAAATGGGAAACTGTTGTTTCGTCTAACGTAGGTCTTGACTTTGCTTTATTTAATAGACTTAGAGGTAGTTTAGATGTATATCAGAGAAATACAGTTGATTTATTCTTCCCAACACCAATTTCACCAGCAATAAATGGAAGTGCAACTTCTATTAGTGCTAATGTTGGTGAACTTCAAAATTCAGGTGTTGATCTCGAACTTAGATATGATTTATTCAAATCAAGTTCTGAAGACGGATTTAATATGACTGTTAATCTTGTTGGAAACTACAACGAACAAGAAATTATAGATCTTGGCCCTGGGGGAGACATTCCTTTTGGATTAAGAGTTGGGGGAGTTATTGGTGAGATTTATGCCGCTCCTTTTGTAGGTGTAAATCCTGCAAACGGAAACTTACTTTTCCAAAATGCACAAGGAGATATTACTGAAGACTTGATTGAATCTGATCAAGTCGCTAGAGGAATGAATGCTTATCCTGATTATCAAGGTAGTTTTGGTTTTGATGCTGAATTTGATAATTTCTTCCTAGTTGCACAATTGAATTACGCAATTGGTGTAGACAGATACGATTTCGATTATGCTGATTTCTTAGACCCTACAGCTATTGGACAGTTTAGACACTCTAGAGAGCTACTAAATGCTTGGTCGCAGCCAGGAGATATTACAAATATCCCTTCGCTAAATGCAACCAATCTTAGTGATGAAGGGCTATCTGATAGATACCTTAGAGAAGCAGATTACTTAAGGTTACGTTTTATCCAGTTCGGATATAATTTCCCTCAAAGTATTCTTCAAGATACTGGTTTCTCATACATACGTGCTTTCGCTGGTGGAGAAAACTTACTTACTTTTTCCAAGTGGAAAGGGTTCGATGCTGAAGGTTCGGGTTCTGCCAGTCGTGGCTATCCAACACCAAAAACTTTTTCTATAGGACTAGAATTTGGATTTTAATCAATAATAATAGTAAAACACAAAAACATGAAAAATATATTTAAATTCATTTATGCTTGCTTGATCATATCATTTGCAAGTTGTGATGACGCCATAGATATCGACCAACCTGGTCGACTAGGTGCAGATAATGCCTTTCAAAGTGTTACAGATCTTCAATCTGGATTATTAGGTTCTTACAATTTTTTAGATACTACTTTTGAAATTGGATGGACCTCTGCGATGACTGATGAATGTTACAGAGGGCGTGATAATGGTGGACAAAACACCAACGAACAGAACTTTAATATCAATAGTTCGAATGGATATGCTAATGGAATTTGGTCTTCTTACTATGGAGCTATTGGAATGGCAAATCGAGTCATTGAAGCTTCTGCAAGTATTGACAGGAACGAAGACCCTGTTGCTTTTGACAATATAGTCGGACAAGCACATGCTATCAGAGCATTTTCTCACTTCGGAATTTTAACTTGGTTCTCAACTGATTATACTGATGATAATGCTTTAGCTGGATTGTTACTAACTAGCGTACCAGATGATATTTTTGCTCAAATTCCGAGAAGTACCAACGCTGAGTTTTATGCGCAAATTGCTTCGGATTTAGACGGAGCTGAATCATTAATAACCGGTTCATCAGGAGTAACTTTTATGGGTACAGATTTCATTAATGCCCTAAGAGCTAGGATGCATGCTTACAAGGGAGACTATGCTACTGCGGCAAGTTACGCACAACTTGTCCTTGATAGTAAGCCTGTATCAGATGCAGCCCAATTTACAGCAATGTTTAATGATGCTGACTTCACTGAGGTTATCTTTAGCTTAGAGCGTTCAATTGGAGATTCATATGACGGACAAGGAACAGCCGGTGGTGGTTGGGCAGGAAGCCTGTACGCTTTCATTGACGCAACTGAACAAGGAGGTCCTTTCATGGAAATGAGTCGTTCTGTTTATAACATTCTTGCCGGAACATCTGATGTTCGTTTAAGCAGAAGTTTAAATGTTGGTGAATCAATTATTGATCCAGGATATGAAACTAATGATAACTTCATAAATGATGATGTTTTATTAGTCTACAAATATCCAGGTGGAACGCAGCCTCTTCTTAACGATTTGAAAGTTTTCAGATCAACTGAGATGCACATGATTCTTGCCGAAGCAGCTGCAGACGCAGGAGATTATGCTCAAGCTGGAGCATTAGTCAACGCACTAAGAGGTTTGAGAACTGCTTCTGCATTAGATATTCCAACAAATGAAGCTGATGCTTTTGGAATGATTTTAGATGAGAGAAGAATCGAGTTCTTATTTGAAGGACACAGATGGGTAGACTTAAAACGTCTTGGAGATAGAGGTAACAGAGCCATGGATAGAGATTCTAGAGAATGTTCTTTCCTTGCCGACTGTACTTTATCTAACTCAGACTTTAGATACACACTTCCTATTCCAGTTAGTGAGTTGACTGCTAATGATGTAGTACAAAACCCGGGTTATTAATATTTAAATTTATTGAGATATGAAAAAAATAAAATTATTTAGCGCCCTTATTATTGCACTAGCTTTCACTGCCTGTGACAAAGAAGACGCTATCATAAACAACGTATATGACGGAAGTCAAATAGGTTTAGGATTTACTGACACCTCAGCTGCTGCTGCGGTTAAAGAAGAAGGAGCAGTTGTCACTTTAGGTGTTCAATCTACTGTAGCAACTGATACTGATAGATCTTACAACGTTTCTGTGAATTCTGAACTATCAGATGGTAATGCTGGTCACTATTCAATCGGAGGAATAACTATTCCTGCTGGTTCATATGACGGTACTCTAACTGTGAATATGATTGATGATGGTACACTTGCTGAAGGAATTGCATACACACTGGTTCTAGATTTAGATCTTCCAGACGGGGTTGCAGTACATACATCAAGTAGAGCGACCATTACATACAATAAATACCAATTATGTAATGACTATACCTTAACAATCGTTGACGATTTCTGGTCGTCAGAGAGAACATGGGATGTAGCTGACAGTTCTGGTGCAGTTGTAGCATCGGGTGGACCTTATGCTAATGCAAATGGCCCAACTATACATACTGAAAACTTTACACTAGCCGATGGTTGTTACACGTTTACAATTCGTGACAGTTGGGGTGATGGTCAAGTTTCAGATATAAGTGGTACTTATTCGCTTGATTGTGGTATCTCAAATGCTGCCTCTGGTGGTGGTGGCTGGGGATTCGAAGAAGCAACTGACTTTTGTGTTAACCCATAATAATTTAAAAACTTAGATAAAATGAAAAATGTATTAAAATTATTAAGCTTATTTCTTGTAGTTTCTGTTGCTGTTTCATGTGATAGTAACACAAGTGACGATTTGGGTTATGGAGCCCAAGACGAAAGAGGCTGGGTATACTTCATGGAAGATAGTCCAGTTATTACTGCCTTTATTGGAGCTGAATCAGATATTGTACTTGATATAAATCTTCAAGTACCTAATACTAGTTCAGATTTAACAATCAACTATGAGATGGCTAGTGTTAGTGGAGCTGATCCCAACTCAGTATTTTCTAATTCAGGTCAACTTGTTGTACCTGCAGGAAATACAAGTTTCATGGGGCCAGATAATATAACAGGCCTAGACTATGTCTTTCTATCATCCCTCACATTAGATATGAGCGATTTAGAAGGAACTGTTTTGAGCGAAGCAATGGTGTTTGATGTTGTTCTAACTGGAACAAGTTCTAGTGCTATAACTGCTGGTCTCGAAGGTGAAACATACAAAGTAGAACAGAGAATTGTTATCAATCCATCACTTGTATCACTTGAAGGTGTATATAGTGTATTTGAAAACTTTACTGATGGTGTAAACGCACCACTTGGCTTAGGAGATTTCTTTGGAGAAAGTTATCAAGTTGAGCTTTCGGTAGTAGCAACTGACCCATCAGCAGCAACAATGGTTGTTGTTAATTCGGCAGGTTTTGATACCTATTTCTTCGACGGTACTCCAATTGATTTTTCTGCAAATCCAATAAGTTTTGATGATGGATTTACTGCGGATATGCCAGTAGTCGCACTTTTCACAGAGATGCTTGTTGAAGAATCTATTGTTGATTTTGGTAATGGTGTTATTCAGTGTCTTGGAGATTCAGGAGGCTTTGGACCATATCAATTTACTCTTACAAAGCAGTAAATTTCAATACCCACATTAAAAAAAGCCTGTGATTTTCACAGGCTTTTTTTATACTTAATATAGCTTGTAATCTAAATTTCTAAGAGGTATATATCTTAAAAATTGATTAATGGTTTAAATAGACTATGAAAAATAATACTTAAATAATTTTGGCGCAACTAAAAAGTATTTAATTAAAATCATACTTATATTTTTATATAATGCAAAGAGAAACAAAAATTTATGGTTTGAGGGCTATTCTTGAAGCCATTGAAGCAGATAAATCTATTGATAAAATTTTTTTACAAAAGAATTTAAAAGGTGAGTTGTTCAAGAAATTGGAAAAAAATATTAGGGCAAAGGGGCTTAATTTTAGTTATGTCCCGACCCAAAAACTAAATCGACTAACAAGTCATAATCACCAAGGGGCAGTTGCTCAAATGGCTCCTATTACTTTTCATGATTTAGATAAATTAGTAACTAATGTTATCCAAAATAAAAAAAACCCTTTATTTTTAGTTCTTGATCAACTAAGTGATGTGAGAAATTTTGGAGCCATTATTAGGACAGCTGAGTGTACTGGTGTTGATGGTATAATAATACCAAAAAAAGGAAGTGCTCCAATTAATGGAGATACCATTAAAACAAGCGCTGGTGCAGTCTTTAATATCCCAATATGTAAGGTAGATCATATAAAAGATGCATTGTTTTATTTTCAGGCTTCAAATATCAAAACAATTGCAGCCAGCGAAAAAGCTGAGAATACTATTTATAAGACTGATTTTACAAAAGGTTGTGCCATTATTGTAGGCTCTGAAGGAAAAGGTGTATCGCCCTCAGTATTAAAAATAATAGACTATAAAGCTAAACTGCCAATGTTTGGAACTATTGCTTCATTAAACGTATCTGTTGCCTGTGGAGCATTTTTATACGAAGTAATTCGCCAGCGTCAATTCTCAGATTTGTAATCATAATTAATTGTTGTATTATCAATTGAGTTATTTAGATCATCTTGATCTATAAAATTACCATCTTCATCAAATTGTTGTAAAAAATGGTCTTGAGATTGGTCATAATTTTCAGATTCCCAATCAAATGATTCAGAATTGAGCTTATGAGATTTAAATAATAATGCAAATAAAAGACCCACTATAAAACCAGAAAGATGCCCTTCCCAAGACATTTTTTCTTTAACAGGAAATATGTACCAAATCATTCCTCCATAAATAAAAACAACTCCAAGAGATAGTGCGATTAGTCTTTTATGTTTAGAAAGTAATCCTTTAAATAGTAAAAAACTCATTAAAACGTAAATTAGTCCACTTGCTCCAATATGATAACCCTTTTCTCCAATGCACCAAGTCAGAATACCAGAAAAAACAATACCTAAGAAAATAATTTTCCAAGACAGTGGTTTATAAAAATAAAATAGTGCTACTGACAAAACGAATAGTGGAATACTATTTTGGTATAAATGTGAAAGTGAGGAATGAATAAAAACACTGGAAAAAATACCAATAAGGCCTTGTATTTTACGAGGGTAAATACCAAATGTTTTTAAATTTAACCCAAAGCGTATTTCAGCCCAAAAAATAAGCCAAATTAATATAAAGAATAACATTGGATAACCAATAACTCCAGTAGTAAAACGGGAAGAATAAAAAGTCTTCATTAATATAAAAAGAGGCTGTTAAACACAGCGTTAAAATGAATTTATTAGGGGCTCAATAACTATCCTTTTATTTATTACATATTCACGTACCCAACGGTTTCCTCGTTTATATGCAATTCCAGTTAACTTGTCAATAATAAAAACACCTTCTTGTATTGTCTGAAATAATGAATATAACACTAAACCCTTTTGGTTTGTAATATCATAGCCATAGACTGTGAGATTAACTTTTATTTTTGGTTCTTTAGAATCAGCCTTTATTGGAGCCTCAAGCTTAGCAACAGGGATTTCGGAGTTCTGTACTGATTGAATATTTTTATTGATTAAAGATGTTTTTTTCTTTGAAATAATATTTTTTTGATAACTATTATCATATTTATAATTAAAATCCTTTATGGACTCAAATGCATCTCTTAGTGCTTGATGATAAGCTTTTTTAAAATCTTTTTCCTTTGAAGTACCATAACTAGTCGTAAAAATGATTTTATCTTTACAGTCAACAAACTGAATTTCTAATTTAGTTTTTAAAAATGATTTTATTTTTACAACATTAATCTCAAGAAGTAAACAGCGATTTAAAGCTAAATCTGAGGGATAATCTTGGGTGTCTTCCAGTACGACAAAACCATTTTTTCTTAACAAGAATTTAGTAAGTGAACTGATTTGGTATTGATCTGAAGATTTCATAAAATCAAATCTTTCTGAAACAGAAACATATTTATATTCGTTCAAATTTGACTGCGCAGTTAGTGAAGTTTGAAATATTACAAAAAATCCAATAAACTTTATTAGCAATGTTTTCATTATAATTATTTTGATATCAAGATAGTATATTTTTCTTTTAAAGATATTTTTTAAGCTCTAACAGATTTTTAATAGAAATTATTCCATCTGGAATACTGTCATTATGATAATTAAAAAATAAGGCGTCCATACCCATATTTATAGACCCTAAGATGTCAGCTTCAAGATTGTCTCCAATCATCAAACTAGTTTTGATATCAGCATTTGCTAGACACAATGCGTGATCAAAAATTTTTCGATTTGGCTTTTTCACTCCAACTGTTTCAGAATTAGTTACTGTTTCAAAATAATTTGATATTCCAGATTTTATAAGTTTACAATGTTGAACTTCTTTGAAGCCATTAGTAATAATATGTAATTTATAATTGACACTTAAATACTCTAAAATTTCTAATGATCCTTCAATTAAATAGTTATAGTTTGTTAAATATTCAATATACTCATCTGAAATTACATTAATAATAGAGGGAGAAATATCTAGATTTAAAGCTGAAAATGAGTCTGATAGCCTTGCAAAACGCAAACGCGATTTATCAATTTTTTCCTCACGGTATAATTTCCAATAGTTTAAGTTAATTGGCATGTATACTTTTAAAAAGTCATCCAAACTTATTGAAATATTATGGCGTTTAAAAAGCCTTTTAAAAGTCAAAGCAGAATTTCTATCAAAATCCCACAAAGTGTGGTCTAAGTCAAAAAAAATATGTCTTTTACTGTGGTACATTATTTGTAGATTCTAAAATAATATTAAATAAAGTCTTAAAACTCCTCCACCTATTCAACTCGCTAAAACTGTAATTGTGAAAAACTGGTGTAAATACGCCTCCTACTTGTTTGACTTGTTCTATCACCTTTTGTAAATTTTCCTTTTTGTCTAAAAATGATTCAAATTTTAAAAGAGAAAAATCCATTACTTGGTAAGGATGAATCATCAGAGGTGTTTGTACCTCATAATCAATATCATAGAATAAAAAAGGAAAAGATGTACCAGCTCGAAATGCAATTGAATCAGGATATCCCATTGAATAATCATTTTTAATGTCTAATTGCACATAGTTTCTATACGTTGTCGGAAGGTTTACTTTTGAAAATGAAGCTCTAACCTTTTCAACATCTAAATTCAAAATACTACTAATTCGTTTTCTTTCTTTATCTAAAACTGAATAGTTTTCTAGTGCTGTAAATGAGGATTTCAAACCTACTTCACAATAGTCTCGCATTGACTTTATTAAAGTAACAAAAGATTTTTTATTGATACTTATATTTTTATCATAACTGTTATAATCGCCAATAAGAAAAAAAATATTGAATTTACATTTACTTTTCTTTTGGATATTAATAATCCAATTAAAATTGTCGTACGGATCCTTTTTTAAACCTAATAAAACAAAAAAACGCTCATATGACAATTGAAATCTTAAATTTATCAAATCTGAAAAAATACCACCAAAAGTACGTATTAGCCCTTTATTTTTAAAATAATATGCCATTGGTACATCAATAATTGGATCGATTGAATATTGCGATTTCTCAAATTTTATTTTTGGAAAAAATATCTCAAGTTTATTCTTAAAATACATAGACCAAATATCTACTACAGGTTGGTTTAAAAAACTATTTTGATACGCCAAACTATCTTTTTTAGTAAAACGGCCATAATTATCTTTCACGTGCGGTAAATACTCTTCATAACGACTTAGCAAATAAAAAGCAGCTGAAAAAATATCATACGGAATATGACTTTTTTCACCTGTATAAAAAAAACACTTTGTATCTCCCCAATCTTGGACTTTTATATCTAAATCTGAAATGCCATGTTCAAATAATAACCCATGGCTTTTAATAAAAAACTCAGTCCCAAGTGGTTGAAAACCATATGAAAATTTCATATCATCATGTGCAATAAATGTCTCGACTTTGTTAGTAAAATCAATAGGTATTTTAAGTATTTGCGTACAGATCTGTCTAAAAACAAATTTTACTCTACTAGTAATTTCTGTTGTATAAATCAGTAGCATTAAAGATAGTTTTTTAGAGATTCTAAATCAAAACCACCAAAATCCCCTGAGCTCATTAATAAGATAATTGTATTTGAATAATTACGAGTCATCAAAAAATTTTGAAAATTTATAATATTATTAAACACCTTTAAATTTTGGTGATTAAATGCATTTTGGATGTGCTCAGGATCAATAGCTTTCATGTTTTTTATTTTTAAGTTTTTGGATGAATAGAAAATGATTGCTTCATCAGCTTTACTTAAAGATTTTCTATATTGATTTAAAAAACTCTCGTTTAAACTACTAAAAGTATGTAACTCTAAACATGCTATCAAATGCCTATTCGGATATTGTGATTTTACTGCTATTGTAGTAGCGGTTACTTTACTAGGAGCATGTGCGAAATCTTTATAAATATCCGTAGATTTGTAGCTTACTATTTTCTCTAGGCGTTTACTGGCTCCAGAAAAGGATCCAATGGCCTCATGAAAATCCGCCTCATCAATCCCCATATGCTGGCAAATCCATTTAGCACCTGCCAAATTATTGAGATTATGTGCTCCAAAAACTTCTAAAGGAATGGGGCCTTCATCTGATTCTAAATAAGTCACACCCGCTTCGATATTGTGTTTCGGAGTTTTGTAAGGAAACTTTCGTATGGGATTTTCACTGTACTCAACAATTTGTCTGACTTCAGCATCTTCTTCATTGTAACTAACGCTACCACCATTAACAATAGAATCTACAAAAATTGAAAATTGTGCTTTATAGTTTTCAAAAGTTGGAAACACATTGATATGGTCCCAAGCAATGCCACTGACCAATGCAATATTGGGTTTATAATGATGAAACTTTGGTCTTAAGTCCAAAGGTGAACTCAAATATTCATCCCCTTCAAGCACTATAAAATCATTGTTATCCGATAATTGCACCATAACATCAAATCCTTCAAGCTGCGCACCTACCATATAATCACATGTCCGACCGTGGTAATCAAGCACATGAAGTATCATGGCTGTAATTGTAGTTTTCCCATGACTACCAGCGATAACTATCCGAGTTTTATCTTTGGATTGTTCGTAAATAAATTCAGGGTATGAGTATATTTTCAAACCCAACTCTTGTGCTCTTACAAGCTCCGGATTGTCTATCCTTGCATGCATCCCTAGAATAATAGCGTCTAAATCTAAGGTTATTTTTTCAGGGAACCAGCCAAAAGTTTCAGGTAAAAGACCACGTGATTTTAAACGTGATTTTGAGGGGTCAAAAATAGCATCATCACTTCCACTTACCTCAAAACCTTTCAAATGTAAAGCCAATGCAAGGTTGTGCATCGCAGCGCCACCAATGGCAATAAAATGAACTTTCATAACCGTTTTGCTATTTAAGGTAAATATACGTTTTAGGTCTCAAATTTATGGATACTTTTGAATCAAAATTTGGTTTTTTTCTAGCTTTGCTTCTTCAAAATCCGGGTTGACTTTCAAAGCCTCTTCAATATTTCTTAAAGCCAATTCAGGCTTATTCATTTTGATATAAGTGGTTGCAATCTTCAAATAAGCCTGATCTAATCCTATGCGATCTTTTGGCGTATAGTTTTCAGTGTATTTAATAAAAAATTTGAGAGACTCCTCTAAACTAGAGTTGTGGGAATTAAATGCAAGACCAAGCTGATATAGGAGGTTATTGTTGTGCGGAATACAAGAAATATTATAATCAGATTTGGTATTGTAGCATTCTGACTTAGAAAGTGCGGACAAGCCTTTTATGTTATAAGTTTTTAATTTTTCAAAGTTATTTTGTGTATCATAAATATATGCTTTTGCAAAAAAACCATTAATTCGAGACAATTGCTCTAAACGTTCGGCATGGATAAGTGCTTTTTCAATACTACCCCCTAAAATGGTAGGTAGTTGAGTATAGAATTCGACTTGAGCCCATTGGACCTGCCAGTGCTTTGGATCTAAACTTTCCGCTTTTGTAAAGGCTTTTTTCACTTTTACTATTAAGCTAAAGGCTTTTAATTTAGAGCCTTCTTTTGCCATCATCCCTAAAACTCCGCCATATTTGAAGTGGTAATCTGCATTATCATAATCTAACTCTAAAAGTTGTTTGTAGATCTCAGAAGCGTATTCCCATTTACCATGGGTACCATACAAATCACCCAAAGCTTCCAAAGCAGATTGATCGTTAGTTGAATTATTAATTTTAGCCTTATAATTTGATTCTAAACTGCTAAAATCCGTATCTGAGACGGATTGTGCTTTTAGCATTGTAATTACAAAAAGAAAGGTCCAAAAAAAACTAAATTTTTTCATAAAAATTAAAATGGTATACACACCAAAAATGGAACAAATACTTGTGTGCTACTTGTTCAATTGTTCCCAGAGTAAATCTTTAAGGTCCACGATCCCCGTTTGAGTTATAGATGAAATAAATAAATAGTCTACGGGCAATACTTTATCTAATTCGGCCTTAAGCTCTGTTTTTAACTCATTGTCCAAAAGATCACTTTTGGATATGGCCACCAAACGTTCTTTGTCTAACATTTCAGGGTTGTAACGCTTTAGTTCATCTAATAAAATATCATATTGTTTTCTAATATCATTGGCATCTGCAGGAATCAAAAACAACAAAATAGAATTTCTTTCAATGTGTCTTAAAAAATAATGTCCAAGGCCCTTGCCTTCAGCAGCTCCCTCGATAATTCCAGGGATATCTGCCATGACAAAAGATTGGTAGTCTCTATAGTCAACAATGCCTAAATT
>TARA_B100001175_G_scaffold205925_1_pt1 | contig 29138 bp, 28 predicted proteins | sample TARA_B100001175 | Tara Oceans TARA_B100001175
AAAAATTAAGTCCAAATTATACGTGTAAAGTAAATGACATTATAAAAGTAAAATGAAAAAAGAAAAATTAACTTTTTTAAAACCAAAGAAAGGGGATGAGCTAGGACAGTGGTTAATTGAGCAAGGTATTTCAGCGGGCTTTCCATCTCCTGCAGACGATTTTAAAGAAATTAGAATTAGCTTAGATAGAGAGTTGGTTAAAAATTCCGAATCGACATTTTATGCAAGAGTTAGTGGAGATTCAATGATTGATGCGGGGCTAGATGATGGAGATTTATTAATAATCGATAGATCATTAAGTCCTGAAAATGGGAAAATAGCAATTTGCTTTATTGATGGAGATTTCACAGTAAAAAGAATAAAAAAAGATAAAAATAAACTGTATTTGGTACCTGAAAATAAAAAATATCAGCGAATAGAGGTCAGCGAAGAAAATGAGCTAATTATATGGGGAATTGTAGAATATGTAATAAAAAAAGTGTGAGTTTTATTTTAAAAAATGTACTTTTTTAGGTGAGTGTTTAGAGACTTTAGATAATAAATTAGATTTAGGAAATAAAACTGCCAGTCAAACGCTCTTTATATTAATTTTTTAAGTTTTTTTTTAATCCTAACTGGACTAACTTTTTTCTTTGCCAATTTTTGTCTGAAATTCTGTTTAACAACCAAACTCTATACTGTTTGTTAAATATTGATTTATAAAGAATATTCATTCTTGTTTTTATGAAAATATACTTATGAATTAAATGAAATCTAAATCTTCTATACCTATCATTATTCAATAACTTTTTAAAGGTTTTTAAGTAAATTTCAGACTCTTTAGTTTTGATATATTTTAAAGAATTTATTTCCCCAAAAGAAAAAAAACAAGAAGCTAAAAAACAGTTTAGAGGATGTCTTAATTTCTTAAATTTCATAATTGTACTATTAGTGTTTGTCTTTTTTGACAATAGAAAAACATCATATGCATTTCTCAAAACTATATTTTTATATTCATAACCATAATCATTAATCTGTGTTGCAATAATTGATAAAGCTAGTTGGTCTTCAAAACTTAAAATCGTCACTCCATTTATTTCCTTAATTTTTTTACAAATTAAATCATAATTAAATTCTTTTGAATATTTATCAATCAAGAATTCTTTATGAACTTCTACAGCAGCAATATTTCCTTCTTTTATTAATCTTGGATGATGTATAAATTCAGGAAAAAAATATTTTGATTTTGAAATAGTATTATAGCCATCATCTGACAATTTTTCTATTGCTTTTTTGTACTCTCCTTTTGGAACAATAAAATCAATATCTCCAATCATACGTTCTCCTATATCTTCATATAAACCTTCTAAAAGATTGCCAGTTCCTTTTAAAAATATAGGAGTGATGTTGCTCGCTAATAATAGTTTGTTAAGTTCATGTGCTTGTAAAAGAATTTGTGTATTTCTATCTCTATTTAAATTGGTTATGTATTTCATATAGGATACCAAATCAGAGGGAAGGTATTTTAAAAAATCAGCTCTTTTGAAATTACAGTAAACGGCAGGAAAGACATAATGACTGGTGCTTACTTTCACTACTGCTTCCCAATCAATATCAGTTGTTTTTAGCATAAACTCTATTTCATCTCTATTTTTTTCTTCAAAGGAAATTGTTAGAGACTTAGCGATAAAAAACAATGTTTCTTTATAATTCAATTGTTTATCATTTTACTAAAAAGATAATTTATCTATTATAAGAATATCAAAAACCTATCTTTTGAAACTATTCCTAATTGTAAATTATTTTTTATTATCTACCAATAATTATATATATAGTGTTTAAATATAAAGTTTAAAAGCTTATTCAAAAATTGCGTTTAGGTAAATCACTGAACCATTTTTCATAAAGCCTAGAATTAGGAATAAATATTACCCATGCGGTCATAAAAATTAGTTGTAAATCTAAAGGGAATGATCTGTTTTCTTGATACCAAATTTCTAACTTACCTTTATATGGAGCAATTACCCTTTTGTAAAATTTGTGATAATCTTCATCTTTTACTGAGGATATTAAATGTTCTTCATCTCTAAATACGATTGATCCAATTCCTGTAAGACCAGGTTTTAAATTATATATTTTATTTATTACAGAATTAGGATATAATTTCCAATCTTGTTCTAAAACAGGTCTTGGACCTACTATTGATATATCACCTTTAATTACATTTATTATTTGAGGTAATTCATTAATTTTAGTTTTTCTTAAAAATTTTCCAAATTTAGTTACCCTAAAATCATTTTTGAGGGTTATACTTCCAGTACCCATATCCAAAGAGTTTTTGAGCATAGTTGCAAACTTCCATGTGTTAAATTTTGAATTTTTATATCCAATTCTTTCTTGGAGATAAAATACTTCACCTTCTGCAGTAAGTCTAAGAATAATAATTATAGGAACAAATAGTGGTAGTAATATTAAAAGACTGGCAGATGCTATTCCAAGATCTAAAAAACGTTTAAAGAAAGTATACATTTTACATTTTTTGGTCAAGGTTCTTGCCTCTTTCTATATGATTAAAGTCTGGTAAGTATTTTTTTAAAATTTTAATTAAAGAAGATTTATTAATACTATTTTCTTTAAAAACATTTTTAAAATCATTAACTACATCATTACAAGAGATTTCATTATCACCTGCTCTAATATAGCCAATAGAGCTGTATTTTTTTAAATTAACATTTTCTTCATCTGAGTAAAACTCCTCATATGCTTTTTCGCCAGACGTATCAGTTGCAAATAGGTATATTGGGTATTTTGGTTTATTAATAACAATATCAAAATTTTTAGCTTCTTCCTCGGAATTCATAACAGTAGGAACAAAACCGTTATTAGTTAAAAAATCAAAAGCAATATCTTTAAAATAGATTTGATCTTGAATAAAATTTAATTTAGGGAAAAATATATTACCTGAATCACCTAGAAATGTTGCCAATAAACAAATTTCGCCCGATTGTTCATGGTTAACAAAAAATCTTTTAATATCAGATGGACAAGAAAGAGGTTGATTTTTTTCTAATCTATAATTAAAACCATCCAATAAACTTCCATTAGAAAAAGCAACATTTGCAAATCTTGCAGTGGATACTCTAAAATTATTTTTCTTTGAAAGAATTAACTTCTCCATCAAACTTTTAGATGCACCCATAACATTAACTGGGTTAGCGGCCTTATCAGTTGATACACTAAAAAAAAATTGAGGAGGATTTTTCTCACAAAGTTCTAGCATTTTTATTGCACCAAAAACATTATTTTCAATTAATGCCTCAATTGAGATTCCATCTTTTTCAGATCTTACGTGTTTGTGTGCAGCAAAGTTTGCGACAACATCCCAGCTATCAGAATTAAATATTTTATCAAAAGTATCACTTAATAAATTTACTGGGTATGTTATATACTCAGGGCTGTAATCTAATAAATTTGAGCTTCTTAAGTCTCTAGTGAGTTCAGTTAATCCATTTTCATTAATATCAACAATTGTTACTTTAGATGGCTTATAATTTAAGATTTTTTTTACATAGCTTGAACCAATACTTCCAGAGCCTCCTATAACCAAAATATTTTTATTCTTGATTTTTTTGAAAAGAAAATCTCTGTTATTATCTAAATCAACTTTAAAATTTAAATTATTGTATTTTACCATTTTTTATAGTTTTTTCAATATCATTCTTCATTAATTTATAGCTTTCTAGAAGCTGTTTACTATTTAAAGTTTTTGCAAACTTTTCATAATTTCTTAAATCTTTTACAGACTTTGAAAGTCTTTTTTTAAAAAGTTCCTTTGTTTTTTCATTAAAATTCCCCTTAAAAGATCTTGACAAAATTACCCCATTAGAATTCAATCTCAAATGTTCATTTAATACACATTCAGGTGATGGGGACATATCTGTGCCTATTTTACCAATACCTCCAATTCCAAAATTTTGATTATTTTCTCTCAAAATTGATGTTATTTTAGTCATTAAACCATCAATGAAAGGTTCAAACATAAAAAATGTTCCTCTCTCAATATGCAAATCATTTAATCCAATGTGCATATATTTAAATGGAAATATTTTAATTATTTTTTTAAGATTAGAAATTGCATCTAAAGTTTCTACCAATAGAGCTGGTTCCATTTTTGATATATCCAATAAATTAATGAAAGTTTTGACCTCATCAATTGTTTTAAAATAAGGAAGCATAACCATATCTATTTCCGAACCTCTTAGGTTAATTTCATCAAATTCTTCTTTAGACCATTTCCCAATAGGGTTACAACGTACTACTATTTTAGTATTTTTAACCTTACTTTTAATTTTATGGATATCATTTATATTATGATTTGATAAAACTGTATTTCGACCATCTTGTCTATCTTTTTTACCAATTGATTCTAAATCAATAAAAATCCAATCTATATCTAAATTATCAACTATTTGGGCCTCAACTATATTATTAGTTATGTAAAACAGATTGATCATTTATTCAAAAATTTAAAATTATTAAAAACGTCATTGAATGTTTGTTTGTCTCTAACTATTTCAAATTCATTTCTTTTATTGTTGAATTGAATTATTGGAACATCCGGCAAAATGAATGGAGGCTTCATTACTACAGAGTAGGACCCAACTTCTTTGAAGATAATTAAATCTCCCACAGAAATATTACCATTAAAATCATTATGAATTATATCGGATTCAATACATGTATAGCCACATAATTTTCCATCATTTACATTAATAGAAGTTTTTGGATTAAAATTTAATATTTGAATTGGGCTATTAATTCTATTGGGTGAAGGATTCATGTTATATTTGCTACCTGTAGTATTGATATAAAAAATACCATTAATTTTTTTTATGCTGACAACTTGAGCTACAAAGTCTATAGCTTTTGATGCTAAAGCAGTACCAGGCTCAATTAGAATTTCTGGTTTAAACAACTTAAAATCATTTTTTTCTAAATAGTCTGCTAAATATTTTATTGATGTTTCAGCATATTCATTAAAACTTGGAATATAGAAAGATAATTGTTCCTCAATATATTTATTCATTCTACTAAACATGCCCCCTCCCAAACTAATATATTTCAAGTCATTATAAATTTTGGAATCAATCTGTCCAATAAAAGAAATAAATTTATCCATACAAATTTTCCAAGAAGACAATTTTCTTGATGCATAATGGTAATGTAAACTTTCTAATGATAAGAATTTTGACGAATTGGACCTATTTATAATTTCTTGGATTATTTCATCATTTATATCAATTCCGAACCGAGATGGATTACCAACTAAATTAAAATTTAACCTTATTCCAATTCGGCAAATTATTTTTGATTTTTTTGCAAAGTCTTCAATCCATTTGAACTCATCATATGAATCTACATTAACCAAAACACCAATTTTTAAGTAGTTTAGTGTTTCCTCTTTATGTTTAAAAGGTCCATTAAAAAATATATTCTCTGGCAAAAACCCAACCTTTAAAGCAAGCTCTAACTCCATTACTGATACAACCTCTGCATAACCTTTTTTATTTTTCACTAAATCTAAAAAGTTTGGGATGTAGTTTGTTTTGAAGGAATAAGCAATATTTACTTTATGATAATATTCTTTAAAAGAATCCAATAATAATTCATATTCATTTTCAAAAACATTAGACTTTAAAATATAAGCCGCTTCAGCGTTAACTTTATTTAGTTTATTCTTGAGAATTTTTTTATCAAATTTATAATTCATCATTTATAAAATTGCATTTCTAATTATAATTTAACATCTAATTTGGTAGTCCATGAGTACATATTATATTTTTTAGCTGTTATTGCTAATTGATATTCATCAAAGATAAATTTAGTTGTAACACCTATTTTGAAATTATTATTTTTTATTAGATTTATAGGAGTTATTTCAGCTGCAGAACCACAAAGAAAAATTTCATCACTTTCTTTAAACTCAGTTTCTGAAATAAGTCTCTCCTCAATTTTATAATTACTGTCTGAGAAAATTTTAATTACAGTATCACGAGTAATACTCTCTAAAATATCACAATCTAAGGACGGAGTTAATATTAAACCTTTTTTAACTAAAAATACACATGCCCCTGAACTTTCAGAAATATAACCATTTTTATTTTTAAGCATTGGTAAATCAGCACCCTTAGACTTGGCTTCTAGCATAGCATATCTTCCATTAATATAATTAGCTCCACATTTTATTTTTGGGTTCATAGCATTTTTACTTATTCTTCTAATTTTGGTTAAAAACATTGTTTTATATGTTTCAGATGAATTTCTTTTTCTTATTAATGGGGCTATAAAAAATGTCGGACGCTTGATTGAAGACCATGAATCAATTTCACTTATAAGATAAGTAAATCTAATAGAGAAGTCAGTATCTATCTTATTTAATATAATTAGTTCTCTTAAGATATTGATGAATTCTTTCTTTGTTATTACCTTAATATCAAAACCAATTAAGCGAAGAGAATTATTCAATCTTTTTAGATGATCATCAAGCCTAAAAACATAGTAGAAATCTTCTTTATAAACTCTAATACCCTCAAATACATTCAATCCAAACTGGGCTGAAGCAGACAATACTGATATAGTGGCATCATTTTGTCTAACATACTTATTGTTATAATAAATATAATAGTTTTTCATAGTTTAATTATTGATCTAATTGTTGAATAAGTACAATATGTAAATCTTATTGATAGTCCAATAAAGAGTTCAAAAATATTAATTATTTTATTTGAATACATTAAGAAATATGGATAGGTATCATATTTTAAATTTCTTAAGCCCCTCCTTGAATGGCTGTTTTTATCAACTTGCATATAAACTAACACCTCTTTAGTATTTACTATTTTTAATCCTTTAAAGATAGCATTTATCCAAAGTAAATAATCTTGACCAAGTCTTGCATTTGGATAACCCCCAATATCTAATATTCTATTCCTATTAAAAAACACACTTGGATGATTCACAGGGTTTCTAAACTTCATAAATCTTTTAATTTCATTGGGGGCACTGGGTACATTCCTACCTGAAAAAAAATTAGGAAAAGATTCAAAACATAAAATATTTCCTCCGAGTATATCTATTTCAGGATTTAAGTTTATAAAATCTATTTGTTTTTGAAATCTATCTTTAGCACATACATCATCTATATCCATCCTAAAAACCCAATCATTTGTGCATAATTTCATTCCGTAGTTAAGTACATATGCCAAGCCCATGTTTTTCTTTAAACTATAGGTTTTCATTGGTAAAACTTTACACCAATTTTTAATATCTAAAAAAAAAATTTCTTCAATTGGTCCGTCGATTATCAATATTATTTCATCAGGAATGTGTGCCTGATTTTTTATACTATCAAAGCAACGATTTAATTCCTCAGAAGTGTTTTTTCTATATACACTTGTAAGTAATGAAGTTTTCAAATTGAATTAATTTTATTAATATTTATTTTACAAGGATTTTTTTGCCAATACGTGGTAACCTGCAGTAAATCCTTCTCTATGAAAAATACTTTCCCATAAAAAAGAGAATATTGGATTTAGAATTAAAAGAATTGGAGAAAAAATAATTAATGAAAAGATAGCCATTAGCTTACGAAGTAGATTTTTATCTTCAACCATTATTTCAAGAAATGATTTAAATGTAGTCAATCCCAAAGAAAAATAAGTTGTATATAGCGAACCATTTGGCTCAATATTTATATCAGAGAAATTATTTTCGGTGAGAAATTTTTGATACCAATATTTAGTATATCCGCCATAGAAATGATATGGCTCTTGGTGTAACCCTGACTGTAGTGGAGCTGTAATCAATAGAGTACCACCTGGTTTTAGTATACGTGAAATTTCTTTAATTGCGGAAATAGGATCTGGAATATGCTCAATTACTTCAGTACATAAGATTACATCGTAAGATTTATCAGGAACCGGAATATTTAGGATATCACTAACAAAATCTATCTTGCCATAACCCACTTGGTTTTGAATTTGCAAACCTGATAATTGAACAAAATCCTGCGTAAAATACTCACAATGACTAAAAAGCTTTCTATGTGGACAACCACCTGCTCCAACATCAAGAACCTTTGAACCATTAGGTATATTATTTGCCTGATTTATCATCCATTCATCTCTCCTCTTTCTATTGTATGCGAAAATCCTTTCCAAAGGTTTAAAAACACGAAAGAGAAATACTTTAAAATTAAGAATTGGGTTTTTTTTCATAATTTTTTTTATTTAATACAATTTAATTAAGTCATTAGCATTTTTCAATGTATCAAAATCTTGCTTTATTTTATTTCTTCCATTTTTACCTATTTTTCTTCTATATTCAGGATTATTTATTAATTCAAATATAGCATTTGCAAGTTGTTCTGAATTATTTTGATTTACTAAAATACCAGATTCACCATCCACTAATTCCTTAGTTCCTCCACAATCCGTAGCAATTACTGGAATTGCATAAGACATTGCTTCCATTAATGAAACAGGAATCCCCTCAAACACATTCAAAATACTAATTGAAGAGCTAACAACGATATCAACTTTATTATTTTCATATTTATTTAAAAGCTGCTTATGCTCAATAATTCCATTAAAATAGCAATGATTAGTCAAATTTAATTCTTTTACTTTTTTTTGGAGCTTATTTAACAATGGTCCACTACCATAAAAAAACCATTTAAAATTAGAAACTCCCATGTCAATTAATTTTTTAGCTGCTTCAATCGCATAAACGTGTCCCTTATGCTCTTTTAATTCTGCAGGTGTTACAATTATAAAAGAATCGTTTATGATACTTTTTTTATTTTTTAAATTCTTGATATTTACTCCCAAATGAACCATCGCTACTTTTTTTGATAAAGAAGGACCTATAAAATTGGATAAATCATTTGCAGTTATATCTGAAATTGTTCTACATTTTGATGCAGAACGTGAATGAAATAGAAAAGATCTTTTATAATTTGAATTCAAGATTGATGATGAATGAAGTGTATAGCTCCAAGGTACTTTTAAATTTGAAGATAGTATAAATGCCATCACTGCAGTTGAAGTAGTTGAAAATGCGTGTATATGATCAATTGTACTGTGTTTAAGGGTATTTGCTAAAAAAAGAGATTTAGGTAAAATTATTATTCCTTTGATAAAATCAATAATGGAATTTGATTGTTTAATGATTTCAATTAAAAGCTTTAAAAATTGAAAAGGCTTAAGTAAAATTGTTCTTATAAGAAAAATAAAAATAGACCAATTGAAAAATGGTAAATCAATTAAGTTTGGAATAAATTTGAATGCATCCTTGTTTATTATTTTTCCTTTTCCGGTTCTCGGAATAATAATTATTTCATTACCAAGCTCTAATAATGAACTTATTTCATTGGCAGCCCAAATCTCCGATTTTCCAAAAGGGAAGTGAGATGTAATAAATATAATTTTTTTATTCATTTTTTAAGTTTTACTTAATCTTCTTCTTTTGAAAAATGCAATCTTTGAATTATTGGCTAAAAGTAATAATGCTAATGCAGGTAGTAAAATCAGCCAATAAAATTTAATAAATGTAGCTGTTTGACCTTTCACAGACAATGCTATGATTAATGCTAAAATGGCTACCATACTTTTATTATGCTTTTTATTATTTGACTTAGTTAATCTGATCCATAGAAACATACATAAATTCCAAAATAAAGCATTGTAAAATACTCCAAGCAGTCCCATAGCATTGTATCCTTCTACAAAATAATGATATGCCCAACCCACTCCACGATCATTGTCTATTCCTAGCCCCCGCAACAAAATCGTATTGGTCAAGAATGGATAATTAAAATAAACCAATGAATTTGCAAAATTAGATTTGAATACCTCATTTGGATCAATAATTTTATGATTCATTGAGACAAATAAAGTATGAGATGGCAGATAATAATCTTGTAATAATATAATAGAAGACAAATCATCATCTGAATTTTCTGAATCACTGCCATCAAAGTTATAAATTGAAGAAAAGCTAGTTTCTGTCCCTTGATTTCTAATTGTTCGTAAAGTCGATAAAAAAGTTAATACCACAATCCCGCTTACTAGAAGCATAAATATTTTTCTTTTTTTATATTTAATGGTATTGATTATTGGCGATAGTTCATAAATAGCACAAGCAATAAAAAAATAAAGAATATGACTTCTTGAGCCTGCAGCTACAGAAATTTGTAAATAAAACAATAAACAAAGAATAAATATTATGAATGAAAAAATACGTTTATTGATTCTATTTGATTTATCCCTAAATAGTGTGAATAGTATAAAAGTACAGGTTTGAAAAACTAAAAAACCAATTCCAAACCAAGGACCTCCCATTGTTTTACCTCCCCCATATCCAAAAAGTTCTCTGTTCTTAAAAAAATATAGATTTAGAGTTAAGTAAAGTAGAATAACAATTAAGAAAAAAAAGTATTCACCGGTTCCAGATCTGATTCCGTAATTTCGACTTACTGGTCTTACGCTATAAACGTATCTTTTGTCATTTTTAGAATTAAACTTTTTGTATAATAAAAAACTAAAAACAAATGAAAAAAACATGAATAACCAATACTTATAGAAAAGATTTGGACCAAAATACGCACCAACAAACATGGATAATTCAGGGTAATATGCATATCCAATTTGAGCAAAAATTGTATAAATGTAAAGACTAAAAAAAGATAACGCATAAAGATCATGCTCCCTTTTTAACATAAATCTTATGCTGTAATAAACAAATAATGAAAAAATTATTATTAAAAATAAAGGCAGCATTAAGATTTATTTATTGATTTAAACTTAATTATTAATAACGATGTGATTTCATCTATTTCTTTTAATCTAAATATAAATTTAGAAGATAAAAGATATACAAATAAAAAGATAACTAGGGAACATGCGATTGAAATTAGTTGTGAAGTACTATTTAAAATAAATGGTAAAGTCAACATTACAATCAAGCTAGCAATAATTACAGATATAGCATTTTTTAAAATAAAAAATAAAAAATTATTAGTTAAAAATAGTACTTCTTTATTTTTTGCATAGTTAACGGTCATAAGAAATAGTATTGCAAAGGTCAATGCATAAGCAACTCCAATTCCAACAAACGAAAATATTTCTTTTAAAAAACCTGCAAGAACAAAAAAGATAATCGGGATTATTAAACCAAGCCTGGCAATATATTTAAATTCTCCTTTAGAATAAAAAAGGTTTCTTAACAAGTTTAAACCTGCAACAAAAACAGCTGCTAAAAGATACCATGGAACTACACTAGCAAGATTATTTACTGATTCTGAATCAAATGAACCTCTTTGATAAAAAAGTGTAAGGATTGGTATTCTTAAAGCAATAAATGCCCCTGCAGCAAACATAGCTATTAACAATACATATCTTAACTTTTTTTCAAATTTATATAACGAAGATTTCCCTTCTTTATTAGCAAATTTATCAGCTAAATCAGGAAATGAAACAATTGAAACTCCCATACTTGTAGCCACAGATAAAAACCCCGCAAAACTTTGGGAATATCCTAAATAGGAAACACTTCCAGTTTCAAGTTGAGAAGCCAAAAAAAAACCTATTGGTACTAGTATGGTAAATGGTAACAAGGACAAAATAACTAAACCAGATTGTTTTAATAATAGTTTTTTGTATTGAATCTGTTTAATGTTAAAACTAAAAAAGTTTAAAGAAATTTTTGAAGCCTTAAAAAAAATAATGAATTGAAGTATAAATGCAATGCAAAAACCAAGTGAAATACTACGTACTCCCAATTTTTCATGAAATAACAATACAATAATAATCATAAATGAAGCAGGTAATAGTGAAGTCCAGGCTACTTTAAAAAAGTGTTTATTGTAATTTAATATAGCTGATAAATAGCTTGACATAATGATAAAGCCTGATCCAATCCATATCATCAAAGAAACTTGAATGGCTATATTTCTTAAATTAGATTGAGTTTCAGAAATAAATAGATCTATATTAATAACAGAAAGTAAAATACCAATAGATGTAAATAAAATTGCAAAAATCAATATTAATTTCCATACCGAACTAATAAACTTATTAAGTTCTAATTGATTTGACTTGAACTTTGCAAAAGTTGGTATTAAAACTGATGAAAAAATCATAGGAGAAATTCCTGTTACAACAGCGGGAATAGATAATATTGTGAAATAAATATCCATCTCACCTGATGCTCCAAAAGAGCTGACAAAAACTATTTGGGCTACAAAACCCAAAACACTACTTAAAATAAGACATATTGTAACTAAGAAAGTGTTTTTTATCATTTATTCTTTGGGTATGTAAAATTTATTTATAGATGTGTAAATTTATGTACTATGTAAAATATAGTCTCAAATAAAAACTCTAATTGTTAGACTGATTTTTGAAAAATAGCTAACTGTAACAACTCCTTTTAAATCCAGAAAATGCTAAAGCAAGAGTAAGGGCAATAGCTATCATTTCTCCTCCATCCTCAACAATTCCAATAGCATATTTCATAATACCAGTATCAGATGCAAGTATACTAACCATATCAATACCCAAGGCACACACTAGCAAAATTGCAAAAGATACCGCAACAGCTGAACAGTAAAATTTATCGATAACGATCAATTTACGGAATGATTTAATCGCCAAAGGCAATAAAAAACAAGCCATAACAAACCAAGTAATTAATTCGCCAGTATCTTGCTTTCTAAGGCTAAAAATATTTATTAAGTCTAAATTTTCTGTTAAGAACTTACCAAATTTTTCATGAATTTGCAAATAATCATCTAGAAAAACCATTAAATAAAGAGCTGTAAAAAAGATATAAAACCGCTTTCTAGTTAGGACAAAGGCAAGAAAGAAAAAGGTTGTTGTACATATTTCCATAAAATAAAGACAATATGATACCAGGCTAACCTCTGATCGAAAATCGATAAGATGATCATATTGAGTGAATTGTTGCGCATTGATCCAGTTGTACTTTATGGAAGCATTGTATAATGGCAAAACAATACATATCAATACAATTAATAATGATGCTGCTAAAACTATTTTTGCAAAAACTCGAGCCACACGGTCACGAAAGACGTATTTAAAACTCAGAATAATTATTCTTTTCTGTAAGCGCATGCTCCAACTGTATTTACTGTGCGTCTTATAAAGTTGAATATGCTTCATATCTTTATGCTAATATCAGTTTTTTAGTCAAGGTTGCTATTTTTATTTATAAAAACATTCTATTTGAATAGATGTGTAAATTTATGTACTATGTAAAATAGTATGGTATATATGTTCATACTAAACATTTTAAATTTACTATGATTTTCAAATGTATTTTCGTTTAATGAATACCCATTGTTTTTTAAATATATATAAGTATTTGGCAACCATTTTCCTTTAACTATACCATGCTTATATGTAACTAATTTAGAGTTGTAAACAGAATAAAAGTCAAAGGATTTGTTTCTTTTGTTACCATCTTTTTCAAATTGCCAGGCATTTTCTCCTGATTTTAATAAACTTAAAAGCAGATCTTTTTTAATTAAATTCAGAAATAAAGAGTTACGATATTTTGCAGTGGGATTTATCTTATATATTTTATCATTGAAACGTTTGCCACTATCAAATACCCTTTTTCGAAGAGCTACCGAATCCAAATCATTTTCAATAGTGAGATTAAAAATTAATTTAACTTCTTCATGATTAAATCTGGTAATAAAACTATCGTCAAAAATAAAAAAGATTCTTTTTTCCTTAATTTTCAACAAACCCTTTTTTAAAGTTTCTGACCAATTAAGATCTTCACCAACCAATAGGTCTTTTATTCTTTCATCGTTAGAAGGAATAAAACTATTTAATAAATAAACAGGATATGGACATTCAGGCCAAGCATTAAATAAATGATTAAAACAGGGTTCCCATGTTACTTTAAATTTATCACATGATAAAATTACGATGGCAATATCAGTATTTTGCATAAAAATTATTATTTCAAATAAAACTGTTTAATTTGTTCACAAACATAATCTATATGTTCGTTTGTTAATTTGGAAGATGAAGGAAGCCATAAACCTTTAACTCCAATTTCATTCGAAACCATATGTTCCCCTTTCAAATTGTATGCTTGTTGCTTATTTATTGGTGGATACATAATTCTTGAGCCTATTTTATTTTGTTTTAAATAGATCATTAATTCTTCTCTATTTTTGACCTTAACATCAATAAACCAGGGAGTTGTATTTTTTAAATCTTGATCAAAAAATTTAACTTGAATAAGATTTGAAAGATTGTTTTTGTATCTACTATAGATTTCTTTCATTCTATTTACCCTCCAGTCAAGTTTTCCCATTTGAACAATTCCGAGTACAGCCTGAATATCTGTAAATTTGAAATTGAAACCAATCATTTCATGAACATCATTCCCACCTCCAGAACGGCCAAAGTCTTTTATTCTTGATACATTGTATGCTAAATCATCATTATCTGTTATGATTGCTCCACCTTGACCAGTAGAAATAATTTTTGGAGCTGAAAAAGAAAAACTTCCTGCGATTCCTTTTCTCCCTTGGTGAATTCCATCAGGATAAAAAGAGCCTAAAGCTTGTGCACTATCTTCAAGAAGAATAAGAGAATTTTCTTTACAATAGGAAACAATATCATCAATGTCTTGCGGATATCTGCCATTTGCATTCATTAAAAAGACTGCCTTTGTGTTTGATGAAACATTTTTCTTGATTTCGTCAAGTGAAATACAAAGTGTCTTTGAATCTACATCTATAAACTTAGGCTCAGCTCCAAACATTTTTAAAGAATTTGGTGTTGCCACCATGGTATAATTTGGAACTAACACCTCATCTCCCGCTTTAATTCCAGCGGCCATGGCCATAATGGTGAGACTTATCGTTCCATTATTAACAACAAAACAATGTTTTGCCCCTGTAAATTCTTTAATTAAATCCTGAAATTCAAAAGTTTTTTTAAATTCTGTGACCCAACCTCCTTCGCCCATATATTTATTTAAGGCCTCTTGTTCTTGGTTATCAAACCAAGGTTCCATTTGATTAATGAATTCCATTTTCGTTATAAAATTTTTGTTCAAGTTTTAAAATATTTATTTTGTTTCTGGGTTTGATTAGCTTTGCAGGTATTCCAGCATATACTTTATATTCTTCCAAATCTTTATTAGCTAATGAGAGTGCCCCTAAGGTAGTACCTTCATTAAAAGTTACGTTAGGTAACACAACAGAATTTGCTCCAACAATACAATGTTTATTAATTATAATCTTCCCAACAATAGCACTGGCTTTAAATTTTGAAGATACCATTGGAGTAGCAATTCCGTCTGTATAATCATCTGAACCAGCAGATAAAACCACATTAGGTGCTAGTGTTGAAAAAGGGAACATCTCAACAAAAGCATTTTTACCTCCAATAATTTTACAACCAGATGATATATGAATATGAGAATGTAATTTTAAGGAAGTTGAAATATAAGTGAAGTCATCAATAATTACATTATCTCCTATTTCCACAAACTCTGGATAACGTATTCTGACTGTTTTGCCAATTATCACATTATTACCACAGGCCTTCAATTTTGATTTATCAAAAAAAATATTTTCCATTATAATCGTCTTTTGTTAATTTCTGCGCTAAAACAAGTAACATTTTTCAATACTTTTTTCACTACCATATCACTCATATTTCACTTTATCTACTTCAACACTAACAAACGGTCCATTTTTAGCTTCTATAATTTTTGTATTATCCTCAAGAATTTTATAACCATGACCTCCATATGCCATAATAGCCATATCTCCTTCTTTTAAAATAACTTCTTCAATGAAGTTCATATCCTGGTCAAAAATTGTTGCCAACATAGATCCAGACTTCACATAAACCATCTCTTGTGTAATATTTGCTTCTCTTGGAACTATATTATGTTTATGTTTTGCTAAATTTTTCCCATTTTGATACCACCAACTTCCTACCTGAATAAACAAGCTATTGTCAGTAATAAAATTTAATCCTTCTACCCAATCTTCGTCTTTGTAAACTATACAAAGTACATTTCCCTTAGAATCATTAATTTTTCTCATAACTTATTATTTATTTGTCTCTATTTGATAAAATTGGATCTTTAATTGGCCAATTAATATTAATTCTTTTATCATTCCACTTATATGTAAACTGTTTATCATGGTCATTATAAGTGCCGTCATATGCTAATTTGTAATTATAAACAGCATAATCTGAGGTAACAAGAAACGCATTTCCAAAACCCGGTGGCATTAAAATCATTTTAGGATTTAAATGATCTAGGAGAAAACTATCATGTTGTAAAAAGGTTGGAGAGTTTTCTCTACAATCAACTACAACCTGATAGATTTTTCCATACAAGCATTCTACTAATTTATATGAATCAAAATCACCATGAATTCCTCTTAATACTCTTGCATTATTATGGGCATTTTTGCTGTGCACAAAATTAAGGCTTGGAGTAAATTCTTCTTTAAAGTATGAATCCAAATAATCTGTAAATAAAAAACCTCTATTATCTTTAAAAACATCTGGTGTAATGATTTTGACTTCAGAAAATATTAAAGAAGATTTTATTTTAAAATCGTTATACATTTTGATTAAAATTTAAATTAATCAAATCCGTAATCATTATGAGCTAAATCATAATCAACCATTATTTTAACTAGCTCATCTATATTTGTCTTTGATTCCCAGCCTAAAACTTTTTTTGCTTTCGTAGCATCTCCTAACAACAATTCAACTTCAGCTGGCCTGTAATATTTTGGATTAATTTTAACTAATATTCTACCATCATTATTGTCAATTCCTATTTCATTTTCACCTTCACCTCTCCAAGATATCGTTATTCCAACGTGCTTAAAAGCTTTTTCAGTAAATTCTCGAACTGTGTAACATTTACCTGTAGCTACAACTAAATCTTCAGGCTTGTCTTGTTGGAGCATTAACCACATCATCTCCACATAATCTTTAGCATATCCCCAATCTCTTTTAACATCAATATTTCCTAACTGCAAAACATCTTGTTCTCCTTTAAATATTTTTGCTACAGCCTGTGTTATTTTTTTTGTTACAAATGTTTCTCCTCTTCTTGGAGATTCATGATTAAATAAGATGCCATTACATGCAAACATATTGTAAGATTCTCTGTAATTGACTGTAACCCAATATGAATATAATTTAGCTGTACCGTAGGGAGACTTAGGGTAAAATGGAGTTGTTTCACTTTGTGGTTCAGTTCCTGGTAAACCTCCAAATAATTCTGATGTAGAGGCCTGATAAAATTTAGTATTCACACCCATATCTCTAATAGCATCTAACAAACGTATCGTACCAATAGCATCAACTTCACCAGTATATTCAGGAACATCAAAAGAAACTCCAACATGAGATTGAGCTGCTAAATTATACACTTCATCAGGCTTAATCTTTGAAATTAATGCATGAAGATTACTGGAATCAGTTAGGTCTCCATGATAACTTTTGAAATTTTTGTGATTCCAGTATTTTTTTGGAATTCTTTTACTAGTAAAAACAGAAGATCTTCTAATTATTGCATGAACTTCATAGCCTTTATCTAACAAAAACTCTAATAAATATGACCCATCTTGGCCAGTTACTCCTGTAATAAATGCTTTCATTTTAATTTTATTTTTGTTAATAATACTCTAATTCTATTATTTTTTATAATACATTCTATACCAATTGACAAATTTTCTTATACCATTCTTAATTGAGGTGTTTGGTTTATAATCATAGTCTGTTATTAATAGATCTACATTTGCCGAAGTACGTCTAACATCACCAGCTTGCATTGGATGCATTTCTTTAACTGATTTTTTTCCAATAGCTTCTTCAATAGTAGTTATGAAATCTTGTAAACTTTCCGTTTTGTTGTTTCCAACATTATAAATCTTATAATGTTCTCTTGAATCAATATTCTTTTCAATTATTTTAGTAACACAGTTTACAATATCATCTATGTAGGTGAAATCACGATCCATTTCTCCATTATTAAAAACTTTAATGGGATGATTGTTTATAATTGCATCTGCAAATAAATAATAAGCCATATCTGGCCTTCCCCAAGGACCATAAACTGTAAAAAATCGTAATCCAGTTGTTTTAAAACCATACAAATGACCATAGGTGTGTGCCATTAATTCATTGCTTTTTTTTGTTGCCGCATATAAACTAATTGGATGATCAACGTTATCTGTAGTTTCAAAAGGAACTTTTTTATTATTTCCATATACGCTAGAACTACTAGCATAAACCAAATGTTTTACATTATAATTTCGACACCCCTCTAGAATATTTAAGAATCCTGAAATATTACTATCAATGTATGCTTTTGGATTTTCTATAGAATATCTAACACCTGCCTGAGCAGCTAAATTACAAACTACTTCAAATTGTTCTTTTTTAAATAAATTATCAATACTGTCATTATCAACTAGATTTATTCTAGTAAAGCGTAAATATTTGAATTTGGTGCTTTGAGCTTCATTTTTAAAGAGTTTTGATTTAGTTTTGTTAAATCCTAACTCAGATAATCGATCATATTTCAACTTTGGGTCGTAATAATCATTAATGTTATCTATTGCATAAACTTCATGATCTTGATTAAGTAATTTTAAACAAGTATAAAATCCTATAAATCCAGCTGCGCCAGTAACTAAAATTTTCATTTACTTTTTTCCTATTTGATAATATTCAAATCCTTTTTGCTCAAGGCTAAATGTATTGTATTGATTACGTCCATCAAAAATAACAGGCCTTTTTAACTGTGTTTTAATCTTTTCAAAATTAGGCGAACGAAACTCTTTCCAATCGGTGAGCAAAACCATTGCATCTGAGTCTTTTAAAACATCGTATTTAGAATCTAAATATTCTATGTTTTTTACTCCTTTTAAATAATGCTCTTTTGCTTCATTAACCGCCTTGGGATCATATGCTTTTATCTTAGCGCCACGTTTCACCAATTCTTTTATTACATAAATAGAGGGAGCTTCTCGCATGTCATCAGTCCCTGGCTTAAAGGCCAAGCCCCAAATTCCAAAAGTAAAATCTGTTAGATCCTCTTCAAAACGATTTACTATTTTTTGAGCGATTACTAATTTTTGAGCATCATTCACCTCTTCAACAGCCCTAATCAACTGAGCATTGTAGCCGTTTTCTTCAGCTATTTTAGTTAGGGCTTTTACATCTTTAGGGAAACAAGAGCCTCCATAGCCTGCACCAGGATAAATAAAACTATATCCTATGCGCTGATCTGAACCAATTCCGATTCTTACTTGATTGGCATCGGCCCCTACCTTTTCACAGATATTGGCTATTTCATTCATAAATGATATTTTGGTAGCAAGCATCGCATTGGCTGCATATTTTGTCATTTCAGCTGAACGAATATCCATGGATATAAAGCGATCCCTAGACATGCAAAAAGGATGATATAATTGTTTCATCTTCTCTGAAGCATAATCACTATCTGTTCCCACAACCACCCTATCTGGCTTCATAAAATCTGCTATTGCCGCTCCTTCTTTTAAAAATTCAGGATTCGAAACCATATCAAACTGTAAATCAGAATTCCGTATATCTAATTCTTTTTGAATGGTTGTCTTTACCTTATCTGCAGTTCCAATAGGTACGGTAGATTTATCGACCACAATCAATCTTTTTTGCATCAACCGACCTATAGATTTAGCTACGGCCAATACATATTGTAAATCAGCAGAGCCATTCTCTCCCATCGGAGTTCCAACTGCTATAAAAGCAACATCAGAGCTCTTTAAAGCCTCCTCTAAATCTGTTGTAAAAATTAAATTTTTATTTTTTACGTTTTGTAAAATCATTGACTCTAAACCAGGTTCAAAAATTGGAATGACGCCTTGATTTAATTTTTCAATCTTGACTTGATCTATATCTACGCAAGCAACCCTGTTTCCCATATCTGAAAAACAGGTTCCTGAGACTAGCCCAACATATCCAGATCCTATAACTGTAATATTCATTTTTTTATTATTTAAACCTAGTACCTATAATACTCAGGCTTGTAAGGACCTTGAACTTTGACCCCTATATAATTAGCTTGATCCTGGTTTAATTCTTCTAGTTCTATACCTAATCTTTTCAAATGTAGTTTGGCTACTTTTTCATCAAGATGTTTTGGTAACATATAAACTTTATTCTCATAAGAATCTGAATTTATCCAAAGTTCTATTTGAGCTAATATTTGATTTGTAAATGAATTACTCATAACAAAACTTGGATGACCAGTAGCACATCCTAAATTAACTAATCTGCCTTCGGCTAAAACAATTATATCTTTACCTTCAACATTATAAAGGTCAACTTGTGGTTTAATTTCATCTTTAGTGTCACCATAATTATCATTTAACCATGCCATATCAATTTCATTATCAAAATGTCCAATATTACAAACAATCGCTTTGTCTTTCATTAACCTAAAATGTTCTTCTTTAATAATATCCTTATTTCCAGTAGCGGTCACAATTATATCGGCATTTCCAATTACTGTTTTCATTTTTTTAACCTCATGACCATCCATGGAGGCTTGAAGAGCACAAATTGGATCTATTTCTACAACAGTAACTATTGCTCCAGCTCCAGAAAATGAAGCAACAGTACCCTTTCCAACATCACCATATCCTGCCACTACAACTCTTTTACCTGCCATCATAATATCGGTAGCTCGTCTAACAGCATCAACCGCACTTTCCTGACAACCATATTTATTATCAAATTTAGATTTAGTGACAGAGTCATTTATATTAATTGCTGGTAATGGTAGAGTTCCGTTTTTAACTCTTTCATATAATCTATGAACTCCTGTTGTTGTTTCTTCAGACAACCCTTTAATTCCATCAACCAAATCAGGGTAATGATCTAAAACTAAATTTGTTAAATCTCCACCATCATCCAAGATCATGTTAAGTGGTTTTTTATCCTCACCAAAAAAGACTGTTTGTTCAATACACCATTCGAATTCTTCTTCATTCATCCCTTTCCAAGCATAAACTGGAATACCAGCTGCTGCAATAGCTGCTGCTGCATGATCTTGAGTTGAAAATATATTGCATGAGCTCCATGTTACTTCAGCTCCTAACTCAACCAAAGTCTCAATAAGTACTGCTGTTTGAATAGTCATGTGAAGACAACCTGCTATTCTTGCGCCTTTTAGTGGTTTGGAGTCACCATACTCATCTCTTAAAGCCATTAGTCCTGGCATCTCTGCTTCAGCAAGTTTAATTTCTTTTCTTCCCCAATCAGACAAAGAAACATCTTTTACTTTGAAAGGAATATATTTTTTTGAATTCATTTTTATAATTTTAGTTTTAATTTAATTTCAGCAACCATATCCAACTTTTCCCATGTGAATAATTCAACTTTTAATGTTTTTGATTCACCGTTTGGTTTGTTAAAAGTTTTAGTAACAAATTTAGCTTTTCTTCCCATATGACCATAAGAAGCTGTTTCGAAATAAATTGGGTTTCTTAATTTTAATCTTTTTTCAATAAAATAAGGACGCATATCAAATATTTCTCCAATTATATTAGCTAACTCACTATCACTAATTGAGAGTTTTGATGTTCCAAAAGTATTAATGAATATTCCCATAGGCTTTGCAACTCCAATTGCATAACTTACTTGAACCAAACATTCGTTGGCAACTCCTGCAGCAACTAAATTCTTAGCAATGTGTCTTGTAGCATAAGCAGCACTTCTATCAACTTTACTTGGATCTTTTCCAGAGAAAGCACCACCACCATGAGCCCCCTTTCCACCATAAGTATCAACAATAATTTTTCTTCCAGTCAGACCAGTATCACCATGAGGGCCACCTATTACAAATTTTCCTGTAGGATTAATATGATAATCAATATTATCATTAAAAAATTTCTTGTAATCTGGATATTTTTCTAACACCCTAGGAATTAAGATTGAAATAATATCATGCTTAATTTTTGCTAACATATTATCTTCATTATCAAAATCATCATGTTGAGTAGAAACTACAATCGCTACAATTTTTTCAGGTATATTATCTTCAGAATATTGTAGAGTTACTTGTGATTTAGAATCAGGTCTTAAATAAGTTATTTCATTATTTTCTCTTCTTAAATCTGCTAACTCAATAAGAATTTTATGAGATAAATCAAGGGCTAATGGCATATAACTTTTTGTTTCATTACAAGCGTATCCAAACATCATTCCTTGATCTCCAGCACCTTGATCCTCTGGGTTTTTTCTTTCAATGCCTTGATTAATATCAGATGATTGCTCATGTATAGCAGAAAAAACCTTGCAAGAATTACCATCAAACATATATTCACTCTTATTGTAACCAATTTTATTAATAGTATTTCTAGAAATGGCTTCAACATCAAGGTTGATGTTTGATTTCACTTCTCCAGCAAGAACAACTTGTCCTGTAGTTACTAAAGTTTCACAGGCTACTTTAGAATTGGAATCAAAAGCTAAAAAATTATCAATTAATGCGTCGGATATTTGGTCAGCAATTTTATCTGGATGACCTTCTGAGACGCTTTCAGAAGTAAATAAATAACTCATTAGTTTAGTTTTAAAAGAATTTTGATAAAATATTCTTCATTTTGTAGGACATTCTATAATAAAAATGAAATAAAGTGGAATCAAAATCTATTGAAATATAGCATATTACATTGTTTTCTGTCAATTTTGGCATATTATTAATAAGGTTTTTCTATTTAATTAAGATGAAGACAAAATACTTTTTATTAATCCTATTATTTTTTAGACGGCTTCGCCAATTAAAATTACAATTTAGTATTCGAAATAAATAAAATTATAATATCAAAAACTATATTTAAAAGATTTTAACAACTTTAAAATACAAAAGTACTTGATTTTAGAGAATTATCTTGAAAAAAAATATAAATTTGATGCCATTATGAAATACTATATCATAATAATTTTATTAGTTTACAATTCATGTTCTTACCCAAAATTATCAAGAGACGAACTTATTTATGAAAATAATTTTGAAAATGAAAACATACAGGAAATTGATGGAGGTTCAATCATGTCTTATAATAATACAAAAGTTATTGGTAATTACAATAATGATGGTTTTACTCTTCACTTAAGTGATTTAGGGGCTCATGATTATGTTTATATTTCCTTTGATTTGTATATACATGGATCTTGGGATGGGAATTTTAATGGGTTTAATATTCCGGATCATGGTTTTGATGACAAACCAGATTTATGGTTAATGGAGATTAGACCAGATATGAACATCTACCAAGACAACTATTTACATAGATTCGAAACAACTTTTTCTAACAGTCCTTGCTGGTCAAATTATTGTTTAAGACAGTCTTACCCTAATAACTATCCTTTTGAAAATAATCCTAAAAAAGGATCTGATAAAGTTAATCTTACAGAAAATTGTATATCTGATGGTTGGAATAATGAAAAAACAACATTGTACAAAATTGAAAAAGGATTTGGTCATAGTGGAGATGCACTTGTTATTAGGTTTTATGATAAATTATTTCAACCAAATGCAATTAATTCCCAGGGAGAAAATATAGAGAAATGTGACGAAAGTTGGTCAATGGATAACATTAAAATAAGAGTCATTTCTTATGACTAGATTAATTTTTTTATTAAACTTTTTATTTAGTTTAAATTTTTATTCTCAATCGCTAAATTTAAACAACACGCTATTCGAAAATAATATTAGGAGAGCTCAATTAAATGGAGATATAGATTATACAATTTCTTTTACATTAAGACCAATAGATTTAAATCATTATGATATTAATAAGGATATTTTTGATATTAATGAATACTCTCCTACTGTTCTTTCTTTTTTAAACAACAATGGAAAATTAAAAATTCTACCATTAGATTTTAATATTAATTACAGCTCTCATCATCCTTACAATAGAAACAATGGCAGCATGATAACAAATCGAGGTTACCAACAACTTATAAGTGTCGGAATATATCTTGAAATGGGACCTTTATCAATTCAACTAAAACCAGAAAATATTTATGCTGAAAATAAAGGCTATGATGGATTTTGGGAAGGTCACTATGATATTATTTGGGCAAAAAGATATAATCTTTGGAATAATAGTGATTTGCCCGAAAGATTTGGTGTATATGATTATAAAAAAACAACTTTTGGCCAATCGAGTGTTAGACTCAATTACAAGAGTTTATCTTTAGGACTATCCTCTGAAAATATTTGGTGGGGACCATCTGTTAGAAATGGAATTATGATGAGTAATAATGCTCAAGGGTTTAATCATGTTACTTTTAACACAAGAAAACCTATAAAAACATTTATTGGCAATTTTGAATTTCAATTGGTTACTGGAAGATTAGAGCCCTCTGGATTTAATCCCCCAAATATCGACAGAACTTATGCTGGAACTAAACTTTTTGTGCCTAAGATTAATCAAAATGCTGAAACAGGCGATTGGAGATTTTTTCAAGGATATACCATAACCTATTCGCCAATTTGGGTTCCAGGTTTTCATGTAGGCTTAAATAGATGGGCTCAAATGTATGGAGCTATGTTTGAGGGCAGGTATAATTGGATAGCTGATGCTAATAATGGGGCGAAGGTTGGTTGGTTTCCTATTTTTAATAATTTTTTAAGAAAAAATGATAAAATAGAGCCATATGAAAGAGAAACTGATCAAGCTGCTTCTGTTTTTTTTAGATGGTTTTGGAAAGATTCTAAAGCCGAAATATATGGTGACTTTGCTCACAACGATTCAAAAGTGAATTTAAGAGATTTACTTTTAGACTCAGACCATTCAAGATCATTAACTCTTGGTTTACGTAAACTATTTGATTCTAAAAGAAATAATTCTCAATTTGAATTTCATTGGGAATGGACCCAAATGGAGCAAACAGGATCAAGACTTATAAGAAATGCTGGTTCTTGGTATTTACACAACAGAGTTTATCATGGCTATACTAATAATGGAGAAGTAATTGGGGCTGGAATAGGACCTGGTAGTAACTCCCAATATTTTAGTGTCGCTAATCATGATAAGAATAGAAGAATTGGTTTAGCATTTGAAATGATTGATCAAGATAATGACTTTTATTATTATGCTTTTGAACAAAGTGGAGATTTTAGAAGATATTGGAAAGATTTTAATTTTCATTTATTTTATGAAAAAAAATTTAAAAACTTTTGGGGATCGTTTAATATGTTATATTCAAGAAGCTTAAATTACCAATGGGAATTAATTGAAAATCCTGCTTTACCTTATTATCAGCCTGGCAGAGACGTAAATAATCTTCATATTGATTTTAAATTAACTTACCCAATTAGTTTTTAGATATCAAAGATTTAAATTCAAAAATATACTGATTAGTTATATAATCCCAATTGTATTTTTTTGTAATACCGTATGGAGATTTTCTTCTTAATAATTTTACTTTATTTAGATTTTTTTCAGAATAAATAATTAAGTTTTTAATTGAATCCCTATTTTTTTGAAATAATAAACCAAATTTTCCATTTTGTAACATTTCTCTGTTAAACGGTGTATCTAATGCAAGTATTGCTGTTCCAAAATACAGAGCGTTTATCATAGTTGGGTTAGTGCCTCCAAATTCATGTCCATGTAAATATGCATAACTATTTTTATATAGCTGATGTAGTAATTTTGAATCTTTTACATATCCACATAAAACAATGTTAGGATAATTAAAGGATTTTATTTTTGATGCATATTTATCATTATATGGAACATCACCAACAATAACTAATTTCTTTTTCGAATTAGAGTTTAAAAATCCATCAATAATTAAATCTGCATTGTTATCTGGTATTAATCTACCAATTACTAAATAATACTCATTTTTAATAATTCCGTAATTATTAATTAAACTACTATTTTGATTAATATTAATTTTTGGTGCACCATATGCAATAACTTTAGATTCTTTGTTGAAGAGTTTTAAATATACTTTTTGCATTTCTACACTATCATTTATAATTGTATCAAAAAAAATTGTAGCCATTTTTGCAGCAAATTTAAAGTAAACTGATCCTAAACCTTTCCACTTTGGACGAAGCCACTCCAATCCATCTACATTAATTAATGTAGGTATTCCAAAAACTTTAGGAATTATTCCTAAAGGACCATTAGCAGCATTAACTACCAAGATAGCATCAGGTTTTTTAAAACAACAATGAATAATAGAAAAGAAGGAGTGAATTATTTGACTGAGTGATTTTGTTTCAATTGTTGGAATATAAACAAGGTCTATATTATTTAATTTTTTTGGTCTATCTATAAATAAACTTTTATGACAATATACAGTTACTTTAATATTTTTTTTTACTAATCTTTCAGAAAGTTCTTTTATAAATGTTTCATAACCGCTGTAAATATAAGGATAGCCTCTAGATCCAATAATAGCTAAATTCATTTATTAAGTTCGTTATTCCAAAAAGAATATAATTTCTTTTTAATTTCAAATGATGGCCAAATAAATTGATTTCTTTCAGGCTGCTTTTTTGTCCAATTCCACATTTTAGTTAATCCTTCTTTTAAGTCAACTTTATGATTGAAATTCAAAAGATCAATTGATTTTTGATATGTTGGAATAGCGTGTTCAACTTCATGTCTTTTCTCCATAAAAATAGTTTCCACTTTGTCACCTATAATTTCTTTTAAAATATTATTAGCCTCAATAATTGAACTAGAATGTACGCCCCCCAAATTTATAATTTGTTTTGACGCCTCTGGCTTAATAGCAGAATTCCATAAAGGTTTTAGTGAATCATCAATATAACTAAAAGCTCTGGTTTGAAGACCACTTCCAAAAATTGTCATAGGTTTGCCTTTTAAGTATTGATACATCCAAATACCTAGGACGTTTCTATATTTATCCCATATATTTTGATTTATTCCATATACATTGTGAGGTCTTATTATACACCAATCCAAGTCATGTTGTTCTCCAGCTATTTTAATATCCATTTCACAAGCAAATTTTGCAACTCCATAAGGATCTATGGGTTTTGGCTGTTGGATTTCATCAAATCTACCACCTTCACCGTGACCATAAACTGCCATAGATGATGTAAACACTAATCTCTTTATCCCATAGTTTATACACTCATTTACTATTTTTGCCGTAGATTTTAAATTATTGTCGTAGTTATATGCTCTTATAAACGGAGATAATCCCTCTGCAGCATATGCAGCAAAATGAAAAACATAATCAAATTGGTGTTTTTTAAAAATATCATGAACAGAGTTATTGACTAAATCAATTTTATAAAATTTGACCTTTGAATTAATATTTTGAATGTAGCCACCGGATAGATCATCAACTCCATAGACATTACAATTTATTTTATTTTTAATAATCCAATCTGCCAATCTACTACCCAAAAGTCCTGCAACACCAGTAATTAATATATTCATTTTTTTCAAAATTAGTTTTTAGTTATTAAATAAACGAAGAATCTTATCGTCAAATTGTTTTTTAGAAAAAAACTTTAATATGTGTTGCTTTGCATTATTTTTTCTTTTTAATATTTCCTTTTCATTTTCCATATATTTTATAATTAAATCTGCAGAAACACTTATGTTATTATTAGGTATTAACAAACCTCCTTTACCATTATTTAAAATTTCAACTGAGCCTCCTAATTTTGTTGCAATAACTGGAATATCTAAGATTATGGATTCTAAAATAACTGTTGGTAGTGGGTCTGGGTCAACCGGAGTATGAATAAAAAAATTTGATTTTTTTAGATACTTATTTATATCTTCTTTGAATCCTGTAAAAACTACATTGTTTTCGAGATCATTATCCCTTACATAGTGTTTGAGTGACTCTTCGTATTTTTCATAACCTGGATATGTGTCTCCAATAATGTAAAAAATAAACTTTGAATTAAATTTTATCAATTTTTTTGCAATTCTTAGCAAATATAAATGTCCTTTATATGGTATTATTCTTCCAATATTTGTAAAAATAATCTGATTTGATTTCTTTTTTTGTTTTTTAATATATTCAAATTTAAAACCATTATATATCAGTGTAATTTTTTTTTTATTTAATTTTCGACTTACCCAAAATTTTTCTACTGCTTTGGAAACAACAATTATATTTGATGAAAAATTATTTAAAAATATGGACAAAATTTTTGAATAAATATTTGAACTATTTGGTATTTCATGAATATGATATATAACGTGTTTTCTATTAAATTTTGCTGCAATTGCTGGGCTAATAATAGTCGAGGTATTTATATAAATTAAATCAATATTATTTTTTTTTATGTATTTGTTTAAGTATAAAGTAGATTTTATTACAAAAAATAAACGATTAATTAAACCAAGTAAATTAAAATATTTCTTTCTAAATATGCCAAGATTAATAACCTTTAAATTAGTTTTTTTTATAATACCCAATTTATTTAGTGGACCATCACAAGGAAGAAATAAATGAATATCAAAACCATTGTTAATTAATATTTCAATGGTTGAAATTAAAATTTTACTAGCTCCATATAAATCATTTGAACTATGTGTTATTAATATTTTTTTAGAAAAGTTTTTCAAAACCCTTAATAAATTTTTTTTGATTAAATAAAAAAGCTCTTTTAATTCCTTTGAGGATTAGATTATCTACAATAGCATTATCCTCATAAATAATTTTTAGCTTATGATATAAATCATGTTCATCCATTTTTTTAAAATATATTACAGCATCATCTCCAATTTCTTTGAATATTTCAATATTAGAACATATAACTGGAACTTTTGAACTCATTGCCTCTATTAATGGAATACCAAAACCCTCGTCAATTGAGGGAAATACATATACATAAGCATTTTTATAATAATATAAAACCTGTTTTTTTTTTATGTATCCAGGCATAATAACGGAAGATTGTAAATTATTTTTTAAAATATATCTTTTAATCTCTTTATAAATCTGCTTATTGCCATTAAAATTTTTTGATCCTGCGAGTACCAATTTAAGATTTGAGTT
>TARA_B100001175_G_scaffold317912_1_pt1 | contig 29054 bp, 23 predicted proteins | sample TARA_B100001175 | Tara Oceans TARA_B100001175
GGTTGTGGTTCGGGCTCAGGCTCAGACTCTGGTTGTGGTTCTGGCTGCGGCTCAGGCTCTGGTTGCGGCTCAGGCTCTGGTTGTGGTTCCGGCTGTGGCTCTGGTTGTGGTTCTGGTTGTGGTTCTGGTTGTGGTTCTGGCTCTGGTTCTGGCTGAGGTTCTGGCTCTGGCTGGGGCTCGGGTTGAGGCTCTGGTTGTGGCTCCGGTTGCGGCTCTGGCTCCGGTTGTGGTTCTGGCTCTGGTTCTGGCTGTGGCTGTGACTCCGGTTCTGGTTCAGGCTCTGGTTCTGGTTGTGTCCCTACTGGTACTAAAACTATAGAATACAAAACAACTACACTACCAGATTCTCTCACCGATATCACGTCACCATATTGAACATCAAAATCTTCAGTGGTTTCTACAACTGATACAGAACTTCTTTCAACATTGTTAATAAAAAGATATGCGATTCCGTTGTTTGGTATTGGTTCTTCTTGTGGACTTCCATATGTGATAATTAATTTACCATTTACATCGGAAGTAAATTGAAATTCGGCTGAACCCGGATATGCCCAAAATTTCATTCCGCCGGCATTTACTGATAAATCATTATTCGGATCCCCTGCACTATCTTTATTTAATGGATTTGTATTGTCATAATTAAATTGTGGATTTATGTGACTATAATTTTCATTTAAATATGTTTCTGTATCTGTGAGACTTAAATCTACTGTATTTGACCAGTCAATACTTGTTGAACCCGGAGGTAGTTCAGGTTCTGGTTCAGGCTGTGGCTCTGGCTCCGGTTCTGGTTCCGGTTCTGGTTCTATTATTCCATTTTCATCAACATATAATATCGTTAATGATTGATCTAATGGATAATCAATTACCCAGAATGAATCATTTGGAATTGTTGAAGGATACCAAGTGTTATTCAATAAACTAGTACCACCATATATCGAATAAACATCATTTTGACTAGAATATTGAATTGTTTTTATTATATTCTCATTATCATAAGATATTTTCATAGTACGCCAAAAATTAAATCCAGTAGAAGCATCATCCGATGTCATTAACCTAAATGCAACGGGTTGCACATTAGTAGAAATTTCAATTGTTCCTGCATTAATACTTCTCCAACTAGTATTAGTGTTTTGGGTTCCATCACCACTGTTGAGCTCAAGTGGAACTACAAAGGTTGCACTATCAGTTCCTTCGAGCATCAAATTAATAGTATCTCCAGCATTAACGGCAGTTGGAGTCGAATAAACAGTAGCTCCACCATTTATTCTAAATGAATCGGGATTTAACGACGCATTTCCTCCTGTGTGTGACGTGTCGTTGACATTGAGTATTAATTGATTACTGCCATTTATTTCAAAAGTAGCACCATGTACACGGTTGGCGTTTACATAGGAGTTATTCGCCTTAAGAAATAATGTATATCTCACGAAAGAAGATGTTACATCTTCGCTGCCCCAGTAATAAGGCGTAGTGCCACCGGATGAGAACCACAAACCAGATCCAGTAAAGTCAATACGACTCGGCGGCGTTCCAGAAAACTCTCCATAACTATTTGTATCCCACAAACCACTTAATAACCAAGGTGCATCTGAATTTGCCCAGTTATCTTCACCATCATAATCTACGTCAGGAAGAGTTATATTTGTGATGGTAATTACGTTACCATTTATATCAATGAATTCAATTCCTGAATATTTTCCATCATTTTGCCACCCACCTTGTTCATTAGAATTCTCTCCATATATGAATACCTTTCCATCCCAGTCTCCTACTGGTTCTGGTTCCGGTTCTGGCTGTGGTTCAGGCTCAGGTTCTGGATATAATGCTTGTGGTTCTGGTTCAGGCTCTGGTTGTGGCTCTGGTTGAGGCTCTGGTTGTGGTTGTGGTTCTGGCTCTGGTTGTGGCTCTGGATATAATGCTTCAGGTTCTGGCTCAGGCTCTGGTTCTGGTTCTGGTTCTGGTTCCATTCCTAAATATTCAATTGCTATTGATCTCAATTTCAGATCCGACAAATCACCAAAATATATTTCCAATGAATCATAATCATAATCTGCCTGCATAGTGCTATCTTCAGTGGCAGGACCATTAAAATAAATTCGATAATCATTAAATTCAGATGCTTTTAAACCATCCCAAATAATGTCTAGTGTTTCTTCACTAAGTATTTCTGTATTTAATAAACCATTTTCATTGACAGAATATCTTATAAATTTTTGTGTTTCACCATATGCTTTATATACCCACATATACTGAGTATCATTTGCATCATATTCTGTTAAACTAACAGCATTCGTTTGTGCATTTCTTATCTGATACATACCGTATGAGGAATCACTGTATCTTGTTCTATATTGCACAATAAAATTTTGTAAATGTGTATAACTACCATAAACTTGAAACATTGTCGACCAGGTTTCAGTTGGATTCTTTGCAGTTCCTTGAATAACAATAGAAAATCCACTGAAATTGCTTACACGAGAAACATCTATCATTTGTCTCCCGCCTGTAAATTCCATATTAGTTGGCATTGAATACCCCAATACATATAAACCCTCCGGTTCTGGTTCGGGTTCAGGTGCTGGTTCTGGCTCTGGAGCTGGCTCTGGAGCCGGCTCCGGTTCAGGATATATCGCTTCTGGTTCAGGAGCCGGCTCGGGTTCTGGTTCTGGCTCTGATTCTAATGGTATTTCATAACCGTCTCTCATAAGAAAGACATTTGTTAACAATGTGACTTCATCTTTATCTACCACACTGTTTAAATTAAAATCCAATCTCAGATCGGATGAGGATGTATCATACCCGGTATTACCATAAAACCCATTAAATAGGGTCGTTATGTCTCCAATATCTAAACCGCTACCATTTTCTGCAAACATTTCTAACGCAACATCGCCTCTTAAAGACACATGTGCGGCATCGCGTACTATATCTGACGATAGCGTGCTTTCAATACGATTTGGCTCACCTTCATAACTATCACTAGACAAAGGCGAAGAGGCAAAAGGCCCACTTTTCATACCAGATTGGCTTTTCCTCGGAGGAGGAGGAGGCATCGGGTATGATTTTTAGCATATTTTATTTCTAAAAAAGGGTACGTTTTTATACATATATTTTTAATATGTATTAACTTTTTTAATTTAAGTTGTTCTTTTTTTTATATATGTATGTGTTTATTTTAAACCTGTTCGAAAATATAGCTTTATTTTATTATTTCTAAATTAGATATTGTGTTTGTTTTACTACCTATACTTATATATAAATACCATTTACCACTATATTCTATATTACGAGGTGTACAATCTCGATTAGTCAAAATCCATGAATTATTTGTGTCTAAATTAGTTAATGTTGCATAACGATTTCCAAAAGAATCAATACTTATTTCTAACTGTCGTGAACCTTTATTAGAAGATTTAAAATTTGGTAATAGGCCCGGTTTTCGATTACATCCTTCCTCCTTTTCATAATACATTCTTTCTTCCAAAACACTATGACATTGCCAACCTACCATTTCATTATAATGATTACCACTAGCACAAAAAACTTTATGCAATGAACTATTATAATCAGTCCATCCATCTAATTGTAACGGATCTATATCAACTAATCCTACTTCTAAATAATCACTATTGGCATCAAAATCCCATTTTATAATACATTCATTTTCTAAGGCTAATTTATAATATGCACGATCAGGGCTTGCTGTCACTGCGCCGCCGGATACTGCCCCGCCTCTAAACGATATACCATTATTTGAACTTGATACATCAATACATCTTTTATGAGCACTACTTATCACAAATAAACCAGAATCAACAACCTGTGATTGTCCGATTTGAGGCCTCAACTCTAAACTTGCGGGTTCAACATCTGGTATTTCTATTACTGATACCAGATTAGATACTTGCTCCGGTCCAGGTTCAGAAGGATTAATATAACCATCTGTTCCACGTGTGTTATGATACAATGTTGATAAATCCCCAATATCAACTATGCCATTATCATTAAAATCAGATAACTGTAATAAATGTAATAAATCTACACTGACCATCTTTCTATAAAAATAGGAAATTTAAATTAGTTTTTTCTAAATTTATTTTTAAGAAAAATTTAACTATAATATAAATTAAAACAGAGAAATGTACTATTTATTATAGAATACTATACAATATGACACAAAAAACACAACTGAATAACCACTTAAGAAAAAGAGAAATTATTTCAAGAACAGAAGATGTACAGGGTGAGATAGTTAAATTACAAACCCTAAATGGTAGTAAATTAGAAAGTTATTATATGAATATAAAAAATCTTGACGAAGACGCCCTCACTATGTTTTGGAAACCATCACAGGCGGCTAAAAACTCGCAAGATGGACATGATATGATTCAATCCGCAGTTGAAGGTTATAAAGATGTCCTAGAATCATTAACAAATGGTTATAATAGCGTTCAAGCTGCAAACGATACTTTTATTGATTCTAATTGGGTTGATTTACAAGATAATTTAAATGAAATTGTTGCTGGAATATCTACAATTGCAAGATTCACAGAATACAACGGCCAAGTTCTAATTAATGGTGAATATGCTAGTTCCACCGGAAAAAATGATGCTACCTTCCTTGTTGGTGTAAAACCAACTGATACGGTATCATTTGAACCTAAAGACATGAGTCCTCCCGTTTTAGGTAAAGTTTCAATTACTGATGATTCAGTTGTTGATCAAGACGGTAATACATTAACAGAAGTTTATTTAGACCATTTTACTAAATCAGGCCATAATAATTCTAAAGTTCTCATTAATACTACTGCAGTTGCTCAAGCAGCTCTCAATTCGATTACTTCTGCAGTCTCTTATGTAAAATCAACATTATCAGATGCAAATTTAATCCAAGCGGAATTAGTACGTATAAAAGGATTTATGAATAATAAAGCTCAAAAAGGTAAAAAATTCCTTTCTAATTTTAAAAATGATAGAGCGCGTGAATTAGCACAAGAATTAGAAGACCTTGAAGGTCAGTTAGAATTATTAGCTACTATGGGTAATTAGATTTATTTTAGTATTACAATAGTATATCATTCTATCTTCATAAGTAGCGACTTTACATACACAGTATTTATGACAAAAACCAGGCGCATGCCATAATATATCAACTAAAATAGGTACCCCATCTAATCGCAACCACTTTTTTAGTACGTATGATTTTAAAAACTCTCTAGATACGATTGGTCTTTCATTTATTTGAATAAATGAAACTATATATCGAAATACATCCATTTAACATTATTCTTTCATATCTTAAATTTCTGTTCTGATTATTTAAAAATGAAGTAAATATAATACTTATAAATTATATTCATATGACACATATCTTTGTATTATTTGACTTTGAAACCACTGGGCTGAGTCCATTCAAGAATAATAGAGCAGTCCAACTAGGCGCAATTCTACTAAGGGCAAAAAACAAAGATAATATTTATTTTAACGAAATTATTCATCCACAAATCCCAGTATCAAAGTACTCAAAAGCATCCCGAACACATAAAATTAGTATTCATAAAATTAGAAGGGCAAAACCATTTGCATATAAATTTAAAAAATTTATTGAATGGCTGCGCCCCCACGCCGTCGACTCAAAAATTGTTTTATGTGCACATAACTGTTTCGATTTTGATAGTAATTTCCTTGTTATGGAAATTATACGGGCAGGCTTTACAATACCTTTTGACATATATTTATCAGATTCACTTCATATTTTCAGAAATTGGTTTCCAAATGAGAAAAGTCATTCATTACCTATTTTATATGAAAATATATTAAAAAAGGAATTAGTCGGAGCACATGATGCATTAGCTGATGTTAATGCAATGAGAAAACTTATGTGTTATTATAACAAAACACAAACAAAAATAAATTCTGATTACAATATTGAAAACGACATGATTAAAATATGCAAACTCAAAAGTCTAAAAGAAGAAATACTTAAAATTAAAGAAAAAATAAGAATTGAAAAAATTAATCTCAATCCAGAAATATATTACATTTACAGCGATGACTACACAAGACATATCATTAGACAGGATGGTGGAAGATGGGATGATATTAAGAGGGAATATTATTATATATCAGAAGATATGTATACAAAAGCAAGAGAAAACATTAGAATTACTATGTAATTATGCTTCGCCTAAGTCTGCGCTGGATAATAATGAGAGATTAGAGCACTTTGCATTGATTTCGTATCTTTTTGTGCACGAATACCGGCCTGATCAATTAATTTCTTTAACTCATCCTTTTTCATTTTGCAAATTTGCTCTTCTGTTGGAGCAGAATAGTGTGCTACCAATTTATCGCGGATTTCCTTTAGAGTTGCCTTCTGAGATACAGATACACCAGATGTTGTTACCAAATTCATTAACTCACTTTTTTTCATTTCACGAATCTCATCACTAGTAGGGGCAGGTACAGAACTATGTTCCTTATCCCAATTAGCCCGAGCAATGCGTGTTGCCTTTTCCGCTTCCACTTCCCACGGCTTACGATCTTTTTCTTTCATGTTTTTCCATTTAGCACCAGCTTGCTTCGTGATTTCTAGTACATTTTCACGCAACTTTCCATTCGAATCTCGCTTTGAATTGCGATAATGAGCACAAAAAGCAAGATACGGCGAAATCTTACGGAAGCGGCGCTCTTTCTTCTTACGCTTCTTATTATCAACTACTGGGTAGTCAAGGGAAAGAAATCCTTCAATCTTCTTGCTAAAATTACGTAAATAATCAGATGCATTATTTGCAGAAACGTTCGACATATCTTTAACAATTGCATTAAGCAAAGTCGTACGGTCATTTACAATATAGTTTTTAAGAGTCTCGGTCGTCAAATCACTGTTAGCTTTAGACATTGTATGATTACTATGTACCTTATTGCCTTTAAGCCATTTTTTAACAGCTACCTTCTTTACATGTCGATTCGGTATTATATAACCAATTTGCAAAATCATTCTGGTTATGAGGTATTTCCGTTGATGGCATAGTGTAAAATTGCCTCTGAGAATTATTCTTTTGGTAAATATCACCCAAATCTAAATATAGATTTTTATTAAAATTATCTCTTATTTCTTCCTTTACAGTCTTATCTTGTTTACATGCTGAACCACGCATTCTATCATCTGTAGGTAATACATTCATAAAAGGATTATCAGATGTTGGACGTACACATGATGTTTCACTTTTACTCCCAAAATCCTCTTTTAATTCATCAATATTAATACCCCAAGATACTAAAAAATATATTATTACCATACCAATTAGAGGAATAAAGAATACATTCACATCTCCTCTTATCAAATACAGTAATACAGAACCATAAATTATAAAACGAGTTATTGCATTTATTTTTTCCACATACGTCATATCTTCGGTTGGTATGAAATATCTTAAATTTTGTTTACTAAAAAGAATAGAAGGATTAGAAGTCCACACTTTAGACATTATTATATTATTAAATAAATAAATCTTTAAAATTTTTTACACTACTTGTTAATGAACCCCGATGTGTTTTTTCAAGATATATTAGAACACAGTCTAAATATACTCTCTTGGATTATTACTGAATTAAATACATTACGCGTTAAAGAACAACAGGATACCGCGACATTGCCACGTTCAATAGCTACCGGAACACAAACCGAGGCCATGGTCTCTGAGACGACGACCCTTGCCGTCGCAATTCAACATCCATTTAAAGATTTAATTGAAACACTCCAAAATATACAAAAAATATTATTTGTTTTATCAAACGATTCATTAACACCACAACAAAGAAATTATAAAAATAATGAATTTGTACTACAAAGAATACATTTAATACAATTATCAAATAACACTATATTTGAAAGTATTACAACTCAGAATTACAATTATTTACCAAACAACGCATCAGAAGCAATAGTACTACTCAATAGTATACAAGACTTAACTAACCAAATTATAAACCACCCAAAAGATTATAAATCTAATCATCAACATCAAATGATATATCCGTCTTAATTGGACACTCCTTGTCTTGAATTTCACTTAAATACTTGAAATATAATTCTTCATCAAGTGTTACATTAACTGTACCAGTACCACACGGAGGCGCCTGTCCAAGAATTATATTCGAAGATACACCAGATATATTATCTGTTTCACCATAAATCGCTGCCTTGTATAATTGCTGATCAGCTTCCTCAAACGAACACTTCGCAAGGGGACCAACATCTGTCAATTTCATACCATTCCTATCAATAGGTATTAATAAACCCTTGTTCGTCATCATATCTACCAAAAGATGAATATGACGCGGATCTATCTCTGACGCTTCATCCATAACTTCACGAATTTCACGCACTAAAGCTTGACGAGTAGCTTCAATTCCAAATATTTGATACATTTCATGAATATCATTAGATATTGTTCTATATATATCAACCTCTGGATGTAACATCACATCAATTATATTAGAACCAGTTGTATCAATTAACCACTCCTTACAACTACCACCAAGCTCTTGACGTAATGTTACATTATTTATTGACTCAACACCACGTGTTACCAAATTATCCATTAATTTGGCTTCAATACTCCTTAATATCGCAATCTCCAATATTGTATCAGTATTTATACCCTTCTTCAACTCATTACATAACGGATCAATCTTAATACGAATAAACATTTCTACTGAATTATCATCAGAATATTCACATAAAACACCGTCCTTAAATATTTTTGAAATACTATAATAAATCTCCTCCATAGCAATATGCTTATCCAATAATGTTCGCTTGTCAAAATATATATTTAAAGCCCATTTCGAACTATATTCCTTCGTTTCTAGATTCTTAAACATCTTATTGAATTCATTAAAACCTGCAAACTTTCCATCTTCAATCTCATATACAATCTCACTACTAGTTACTAAATCACTAATACGAATCAAACAAATCTCTGCAGCAACACGTTGAACAATAGATTTATCACTACTTACAGACCTATCAAGATATATCGTTAAAGATGGATTTTTGGGATTTTTACTTAGATGGAATAATTCTTGTAAACGGGGTACACCACGAGTAACTGTAGATTTACCACCAACACCTGACAAATGAAACGTATTTAAAGTCAATTGTGTACATGGTTCTCCAATCGATTGAGCCGCAACAGGTCCAACGGCATCACCTGGTTCTATTTGACATCGAATAAATAGAATTTTCAAAGATTCTATAAATGTATCAAACTGTTCCATCTTCATTGAAAGTTCAATTAACTTCTTTGGATGAGCATTATTATAAAGCATAAATTTTAACATCCAAATACCATCATTATATTTGTGAATTTTCAATTCATCAAATAATTTGTCATAACAATCAAGAATATAATTTACTTTCACTATTTTCGTGCTGTGTGCGTCCGTCGCCAGCGCACTCATTAGTGTTCTAACAATATGAACTGGAAATTTAATTGTTGATTCCGGATTTCCCTCAAAAATCGCATCTCTATACCAAGAATACATTTCACATACATTATCTGCAAATTTGTCCATTCTTGCTTTACTCTTTTTATCCATTTTATCAATATTACAAAGCTCTTCACGAATATTTGTCATATTTACAATTGGAACAGACTGATACTCAAATGACACCCCATCTACATTATCATCACCATATAAAAACTGCACAACATTGTTTTGCGCATCTTTTACACATTTAGACCAAGTTACTTTATAATCCTCTAAAGCTTTCATCAGTTTTCTCTGGATGTACCCAGTACTTGATGTCTTTACAGCTGTATCAATAATACCTTCACGACCAGCCATCGCATGGAAGAAGAATTCCAATGGATTCATACCCTTCTGAAACGAACTGTGCACAAAACCACGCGCCGCCGCCCTATCATCAAATTTATTATAATGAGGTAATGTTCTACAATTAAAACCATACGGGACACGACGACCTTCAATAATCTGTTGACCCAAACAAGCTGTCATTTGAGCTAAATTAATTAATTTACCCTTGGAACCACCATTAACCATATTCATAAAACGATTTGTGTTAATCATATCATGTGTTTTCTTCAATAAATTTTCAGCAGCACTTCGAGCAGCTGTTAATTGTCGCATTACCTTATTTTCAAAAGCAACTTTCTCAGAATCAGATGACAAATTCTCGAAAATATTTAAATGAATCGTTTGAATTGTCTTCTCTACCTCCAACTTTTGCTGATTTATCTCGGTATCTATCTTCGCACTAAAATCTTTATCCAATACTAAATCACGAATTCCAACAGAGAAACTATTCTTCAATAAATATGCACGAATCATATGCTGCGAATTATTAAAGAATTCAGCACACTTTCCAGAACCACAATCACGAAAGATACTATGTGTTAAACTCGTAAATACTTTCTTATCAAAACATCCGGAATCATTACTAATTATTCCTTTGTTAATTTTAATCTTATCACCACGACGATTCTTTATTTGCAAATTCATATTTGGAATCGAATAAGATAACAATTCTAAACCACTATAATTGTCTTTATACTCAATTGGTTTGTAACATTTCGTCCAAGATAATGTATTTAATAACTCCCGGTGACTAAATTTCTTTGCATTAGACATTGTCATTAAATGACCTCCTAGTACACTATCTTGAACAAATGTTATAATTGGCATATTTAAAGCAGGACTTACAATTTGATGATTTACAGAAGCTAAACAAGCTATCTCATTTTCAGAACTAATACTTTGAGGAACATGCATATTCATTTCATCACCATCAAAATCAGCATTATATGGTGTTGTTGCACTAATATTTAACCGAAATGTCAAACCATCTAATATACGTACTCTATGCGCCATCATAGACATCTTATGAAGAGAAGGTTGACGATTGAAAATTACCCAGTCACCATTCTTAATATGACGAATTACAATATCACCAATTTCTAACATTTGAGAAAACTGATTTCTGTCGATATGATTCAATGATATTGTCTTTTTATTACGATTTTTAAATACAGACCTAGCACCAGGATATATACTACATCCATTCCTTACACATTTCTTTAATCTCTGAATATTCCTTTTTGTTACTTTCTCAGGATACGTTAACTGAATTGCTATCCGACGTGGCACACCTAGTTCGTCTATATCAATTACCGGATCAGGAGTAATTACTGTACGAGATGAAAAATTTACACGTTTACCCATCAAATTACCACGAATACGACCCTCTTTCCCTTTCAATCTCTGCCGCAATCCCTTCAAAGGACGACCAGAACGTTGCGCTGCAGGTAACACCCCCGCAATTTCATTATCAATTAACGTAGATGTATGATATTGAAGAATATTTTGCCAATCATCTAAAATCTTCGCAGCTGGATCATTCTTTGTCTTATCCAGTATCATATTATTATACTTGATGATATCACAATACTTGATAGTTATGTCATCCTCCATACGCTGACCATTCTCCTGATGAACAGAAGGTCTACATGATGGAGGACATACAGGAAATACCTCCATTATCATCCAACTAGGATGACTTAACATTGGATTTAAACCAAGTGTAAGACAAGTATCATCACTAAGTTGTTTAAACAAATTTAATACATATTTGGCAGTCATATCCAATTTGGATTCTTCCGTTTCAATACCATTTAATGTTGTAGGCAACCATAGAGCATGCATTCTACACAAATCAGTTTTTACATATTTATCCGGTTGTGTAATTGAGCATTTTGGACATTGTTTTACTTTTTTACTTTGCTCTATCATAGTTCCCAACTTTGATTTTACACTGTCAATATTATCTGGTATTTCACCTAATATAGATCCACATCGATAACACACACATTTTACTAATTTCTGCACAACAGGAAAATACTGAACATGAAACACAGGTACCGCAAGTTCTATATGACCAAAATATCCAGGTGTATTTTTATTTGATTGCTGGTCAGTAGTGCAAATCTGACCGTATTCCAATACACCCATTCGTGGGTCAAACAAACCACCCGTTACAGGATCAGAACCACAAAATGTGTCGTGATGCACTATCTCAACAACAGACTGATTTCTTATCATTTCCGGGCTCATTATACCAAATGTTACTTTCTTTATCTTAGATACATCACCATTAAACTCAAAATTAGATTCATACGCCATTCAAATCTTAATTACTCAATTTAGTCTTATATTATATATAATCTGTAATAATTATATTCATCATTATTCACTCTCATTTTTATACTTTTATTATACTTTTTATATACTATGCACATAATGGAGTTTATTACGTAAAAAACGGGATATACCCATCTCCCGACACCATTCTACAAAAACAATTACTTCCGATTTTATCACATCAATTTGTGATATTGATGTGCGGTCTTCACCATAAGATTTCTTTAATTCTTCCAATCCATTTAAACATAATACAAAACCATTAAATAACTTTGATATACTATCTTTATCATCGTTACTAAGCAAATCTAAATCATATTCGTCTTCTGATTTTCGAGCGCAATTTAATATAGAAGTACCACATAATAAACCATAATTAACGGTTGTTGATATATATGCAATAGTATCATGTCTATTCTGACCTGAAAAATACCTACGAAAAGACCTTAAAAAACAAGGAGACACTACATGAAAACGACCATAATATACAGATAATTTGTCATCGGGACGAAGACTTCCAATTGTTGTCAAATTTAAAATTAACTCATCCATGTGTTTCATTTAACAATTTTATATCGCTTTATTTTTAAACTATTTAACTAAATAATCAAAATCATTTATCATGGAAACAAAAACAATTATTAATAGCACCGATAATGCTCTAAATATAGGACAAATTAAATCAATGCTTGACGAAATTGATATGATGACACACGAAGAACATCATAATATCATTAACATTTTGAAAAAACATAAGATTTCTTATATGGAAAATGATAACGGTATTTTTCTAAAATTAAATCAACTCTCTATTGAAATCATTTTAGAAATTTATCAATATGTTGAAGAAGTTCGACTTGCTAAAAAAGATCTAGAAACAGCAATTAGAAGCGTTGAATACAAATCAACAATAGACACAACAGAAACATCTGAAAACGATGCAGAGAATCTACATTCAAATATTGAGATTGAAGACTGGAAAAAGGCAATTATTGAAAAAATGAGAAACGATTCAAAAAATAACAGAACTAAAAAAAGAAAATCAACACAAAAATCCTCCAATAATGAATGATTTTTTTATGTATAATTTTAATATGGAATGGAATAATTGGTACAAAAAACTACCACGTATTATAGAAGCTAACAATCATATTAAAAGTATTGAAATATTAGATTTGTTTTACAAACACGATTCTCTTAAAAACCCCAATATATTAATGGAACAACAAGACAAGTTACTCATTGATATACAGTTTATATCACATATAAAACTACACTATAATCTTATTATTAGTTATATAAGAGCAAATATTAATTCACCAGAATTTGAAAATATTATATCTATCATTAATCAATCCGCATATTCAGATAAAGTCTTTTTATATACAACAAAATACACATATAAATCGCAAAATATAAACTTATTACCAATACATCCATATGCATTCGGAATACCTTTCACAAATAATGATAATAAATGGATAGATATATGCAAACATCATAACATCCCCAGTAGCATCGCGTTTGAATGGAATCAAAACATTTTTACACAAATTCGAATTAAAGTTTCTAAAGATTCCAATTTCTACTTCGAAATCAAATCAACACACCCATTCACGATAATACGCGAATACGGTAATTTAATATATTGTTTTGATAACGGCGTTCGCAAAGTCGATCGCATTATTAATATTTGTTTGAAAAGACGTATTGATACAGATGAAACAATAAAAGGTGTCGTTTCAATATCCTGTATCCAACATTCATATCATTATGACCAAAATCAAGTATTGCAATATATTCATAAATTAGAAAATCTTATCAAAGATATATCAAATATTCAAAAAATCATTTATGATGATTATAAAATAAATAAAGATAATATCGAAGAATATAAGGAACATTTTAATAAAAAAATAAATATTCTACAACAAATTACTCAAAGCTGAGACGCGTCCTAGGCGCAATACAAAAGTCAAAAAAATGACAGGATTTTTGTTCTAGAATTAGAATATACATTTAAGCACTTGACAATATAAACGATTCATAAATAATTCATTTATAAAATGGATTATGTATCGTCAAACATAGCAAGTAAAAGAGCATTCTACTCAAACAAACTGAAAACATTTGGTAATTGGAGTACAAAAAAGTCAACCATGAACGGCACTGCAGATAAATATATTAGAACTATGCTAGTTCAAATGCTACGAGAATTAGGATTACCAGTTAGAAACGCACCAAATATTATAAATTCTATTTATGCAAGAGATTTTGATTGCACAAAAATAGTTAATATCATTTCAAAATATCGTTCTCCAATATTTGATATACTCAGCTCAGACCAATCTGTAAGAATGTCATCTATTCAAACGGCTGTCAAATCACTTGAAGCAGTCGGAGTTAAAACAAATGGACTTCATACAGGACAAATTTCTGGATTATGTATATTTATACAATTCATATTGTGCGGCGGAAGAAATGAACTCGAAGGTTTTGGTGTAAGTGAAAATCTCGTAGAAAAATGGAAAAAGACACAAAAAACATTAAAAAACAAACAAATAAAACAAAGACAAAAAGAAATACAAGACGCGTGCAAACTAGTTAAAGTCATTACACTTGATGATGACGAGGAAAATGAAAAAGAGGATTGTCTTGAACCAGTAAGTGTACCGGATTCATGGGAAGACCTATAAAAACTAAAAAATAACAAAAAACAAATAAAAACTAAAAAATAACAAAAAACAAATAAAATTTTTTTAATCGAAAATCATCTGCCCATACAAACACAAATACATGGCTGCAGGAACTGCAGCAGGTTTCGCTGCATCCGCGACGGGACCACATCGACGTAATTCTTCTCTTAAAAAACCCGATGTTCTAGAAGTAAATCTTACATCTTTTTCAGCACTCATCGCGCACAACGCCAGCCTGCGGGACTTTTCTCTAAAAATTGCACACTTATTCGCCATGTTCTAATAACTAATAACTCAAATAACAAATAGTGAATATTTTAATTTTCTTTTGTTTTAATATAATTCAAACTATTATGAATTGAATAACATTTTTCAAAATTGTCTCTATCATGACAAATATAACCGTCTCTTATAAATCCAATTAAACATTTTGAACAATAATCTTCTTTGATTTTTCCCAAATTATATATAAAATCTTCCAATTCGTTCATAACGAATTTATACTTCTTATATAATTCAGGATCACCATAGCTGACTATTTCTTTCTGTAAAACCTCTGGTAAATGGGTATAATATTTATAAACTTTCTTCATTCATATTAAAACAATATTTATTCGAGAAATTCATTGATTAAATTATATACAATTTACACGAACGGTCACGCCGCATGCGTCGGCGACGCCGGAAAACCATGTTCCGCCCACCGGAAAAGCCGGAAATTTTTTTTCGTTTTTTAGGGAGGAGAAAAAATTTTTTTCAAACACACATATATACCTTATAATATGATTATATATTTGTATTATTCCAGATACGTTACCTGGAAGAGTGTTAGTGATTGGTTATTATACTAATTCTGTTAATATTACCAGTATACTGGGTATATTGGTGATTATATGGAGATTTGATATGTGTCCAATATATATTATATTTTTTTTTTATAAAGAATTCTAATATAATATAAAAAAAAACTTTCTCCTCCCTAAAAAATTTCAAAAATCCGGCGGCCTTTACGGATATATACCAGCAATTTTCAAAAAACCTCTCTAAATAATCCTACATTTTATTAAAAAATCTAACATTTGATTTTGTATTTCGGGATTGCTTCCTCAACCACTCTCTAACAAATATATATATTAAAGAAATGTTCATTATTATTGTCTAAATGAGTTCAAATTGCTTTTGTGAAACATGCAACATATCTTTTACAAGACCATATCACTATAGAGAACATATTAAAACAAAAAAACATATTCAAAATGTTTTATCTAGCAAAATAGAAAAACACGAAGATGTTCCATATAATATAGTGAAACATTTATGTCAACAATTTGATACCAAACTTAAAGAACTAAAACAAGAACTTAGGCAAGAATTTGAAAAAAAAATCACCAATCTTGAATGCCAATTAAAAAAATCATCACCTAATATTCAAAACTCAGGTCATATAGGAGACAATATTACAGTAAATATACATATTAATCCTCATGGTCGAGAAAACTGGTCCTACATCTTGCCACAATTACCAAAAATGATTAGAAGAACAAATATATTAATACCTGAATTAGTAAGAAAACTACATTTCGACAAGGAACATCCTGAAAATCATAATCTTCAAGTTAGTAATATCAACAGCAATCGTATAAAAGTTAAAGATAGAAACGGCAAATGGATTAGTGCCGATAAACACGCTGTATTAACTGATGAAGTTCGTAATATTTACGATTTTATAGAAAATGAAGGAGACGAAGATACACTATTAGAAAAATGCTCGCCAAATATTAGACGCTTGTATGAAGAAAAAAAAGCAAGATTCACTGGTTCAACAGATGACCCAATAAATAGAAAAGCACAAAAAAGTTTAATGAAAGAATTGTATTATCTAATATATCAAGAACATAAAGATCATAAAGACTTTGCACAAGATTGTATTTCTGAAACTGTTATTACAAAATTATAACCACATATCGTTTATTCCCGCTTAAGTCGTTCCTTCTCCTTGGCTAACGCATTCTTCAATCTTTCTGCAATTCTTTTCTCCCTATCAGCCAAATGCTTCTTTAGTTGTGAAATTGTATTGTTTATCGGATACTCTCCAACGGAAATTACTTTACAATATAATTTATCATATTCTTCTGAATCTTTAACTAAATTATCCAATTTCTCTAAATCTTCCAAGGGAGTATTCTTAATTTGAATATTTTCTCTGATAACATTTAGTAATTTATCATTGTTCAATAATTCATTCATAATTATATCTCTATTTTCAAATAATTCAGGGTATTTTTTCAATCTAAAAGGATATAGCAAAAACTTAAAATATGGATAATTTTCAACAACATTGTTAAATAGAATCACATTTTCTTCACATAGTCTGTCGACACAATAGTCCCTCATAATAGTACTGACCTTATTGTGTTTCTCAAACCATATAATCGAATGCGCCAAGTACAAATTTGATAATATGTCCGCCATTGATCCTGATATATATTGCTCCGATTTTAGTTTTCCACCAAGCAAAGCCACAAAATTTGATAATCCTGCAAAATGCATAGTTTGTAAATCTAATCTATTTTCTGTATATCTGAATTTGAAATAACCTAATGGAGTTAATCCATTTATTATTGCTTCTAAATATAAATTTACGCAATGTTTTATCATTGGAATCATAGAATCTTTGAATTTTTTAATATCATCTTCCAATATCGAATCTAAAATATTATTGATATAAGGATGAGACTTGTTAAGACCTTGCCCGAAGATAATCAAGCTTCTTGTTAAAATATTTGCGCCTTCAACAGTAACCCCGACCGGAACGGATCTATAGTATTTTTCCATGAAGTTATTGGGTCCTAGCATAATTGCCGAACCAGCAGAAACTTCCATCCCATCATTGATTACCTGCCTCGCCCTCTCAGTACTTTGCTGTTTCATGATTGCAGATAACACAGCAGGTTTTTCACCAGAATCTAACAACATATTTGTTAAACAAACAGAAGAATTTATTAAATAAGTATTATAAGCCATATCTACTAACTTCTCTCGAATACCTTGCATGTTAATAATATTTCTTTTAAACTGAGTTCTGTGTTTAGCATATAGTAAATTACCATATAAAGAAGCTTTAGAACTCCCCAAAGCTGTCGCTGGAAGCGATACGCCGCGCCCGACGGCAAGACATTCCATTAACATCTTCCAACCCTCGCCTATCATATTCTGCCCTCCGATTACCTGGTCGAGTTCCACATAAAATCTACCTTTCAATGTACCGTTGGGAAATCCATTATTTGAAGGGTTGTGATATGTGTTTTGAATTAATCCCTTATGTGTTCTTTCAACTAAAGCAAGAGTAACTCCTTTCTTGCAGTTTGGTAACAAATTATCTGGGTCTTCTAACTCAAAAGCTACTCCAATCAAATTCGATATAGGAGCAAGGGTAATGTATCTTTTGTTTATTTCTAAATCTATACAGATTTTATCGTTAATCTTAACAACCCTCCCTTTGTCAATAGAACCAGTGGCATCTGAACCGTTATTAGGACCGGTAAGTCCGAAAGAAGGAATTAACTCACCAGTCGCTAATCTTGGTAAATACTTTTGTTTTTGATCATTTGTGCCGTAATGCTGTAGCAATTCTCCCGGGCCCAGGGACGACGGAACCATAATCATCACACCTAAGGCAGGATTCGCTGTTACAATTCTTGTTAATATTCTACTTATATTAGTAGTACTTGTTAAGTTCCCGCCGTATGTCTTATCAATAATCATTCCAAATAATCCATTTTCTCCGATAGATTCAAGTAATCCTTCTGGCAATTTAGGATATGCAACTTCCTTGTGTCCATATTTTTCTAAGAAATCATCTAATTTATTGTATAACTTGTCTTCATGTGCAGTGAATGAATTATTCGCTTTAGCAATAGGTACACTACCCTTAAATATTTGTCTATCGATAGAAGTAGTTCCAGATCTTAAAGCTATGAGTTCAGTATCAGAAATCTTAGGTATAATTTCCTTGACAACTTTAAACAGACGATTCATGCTTATAAAATATAGAATAAATTTGTTATATTAAACGCTGTTTAAGAATTTTTAAAACGCTTAATTTTGGCAGATAAATCGACAGCATTATCTTGACACCGCCGCGTTGGCAAGCAGGACATTGGTATATGGTTTATTATATTCACTATCTTCGTGTTTATAATAATATTTTTAACAAATACGCTAAAATGACAATTATGAAAGAATGTAAACCAAATAAAAAACAGTTAATATTGTCTATGTTATTGTGAATATTATGTTTATTTTCTAAACCAAATATCTTATGAATATAAATAATACATTTTACAAATATTTCCAAGTCAAAATATTTAATATTTTTACTCCAATTTTTTCTGTTCTCAGTTTCTTCGAAAGTTTGTGCATATATATTTTTATAATAGCCATAAGTATTTTTTTGAAAACAAGTTAATAAATCAATATCTTTATTAACATCTTTGCAACTTTCAAATTGTTGTTTTAGTAAATATCTACCTTTTTTTGAATAAATCATAGCATGAGAAGCACCTTTGATATATAATCTTTTATGTATGAAATTCAATGGAGAACATAACCAATGTACAGATCCTAACGAATAAATTATTGGATTGTTTTTAATTAAAAAATTATTAATGCTATTAATATCATTTTCTCTAGTATTAGTGTTGAAAATAAAATCGTCTTCTAATATCAATATATTATCTTTATTTTTAGAAATATCAAAAATATGCATAACTGCGTGCATCAAATCAGCATAACTGATGTTAATTTTTCCACATTTATCTCGTTTTAAACATTTTTTAAATCCTTTATTGTAAACTATAACTACTTTTTTTGTTGGCTTATGTTTTTTCAATTCATTTAATATATGTTGATGACGTTCAAATGAATCTTCCATTGTGATAATATAAGTAATGTCTATTGAATTATCAAACAAACCATTATCATAATAAAATTCTTTATAAGTATAGCAAGACATTATAAATGAAATATATAAAAAAATCTTGAACTAGTTAATGAACAAACCAGTATGTATATTAATAATATTGATTCTAATATATTTATTCTATAAAAGGAATAGCATTACAGAATCGTTTTATATTAAACAAATATATAATCCAAGTTATCTAGAAAGAAATCCATTGGTTTGTTATGTTTCAGAACCGGAAGGATATTTAGATAAATATTATTTTCAAAATGTAATCGGTAAAAAATTTCCTATAAGAATAACGACAAATAAATCAGATATGTTTAGTGCTGATCTTGCATTATTACCAGAAAATATCATTTTAGAAAAAAAACAAAACAATTCATATCCATACGATTATTTAAGTCATATCAAGGACGTTTCCTTTTATTTGGTAGAACTTGCAAATTCTGAAACAGAATACAATTCTATATCTGAAATGAAAGGAAAGACCATTTATTTATGCAAAAAAGGATATACTGATATTTTATGGAAAAAATTAATAAATTTTTTGAATTTAACAGAAAACAATGTTAAAATTGTATATTATTCGGATCCGGAGATTGCAAAAAATGCTTTAAAAAACAAAGAAGCTGATGCAATTGCAATGTTAACATCTCATCCAAACGATTATATTTTTAATATGTCTTATGAAATGAAACTACATTTCGTACCATTAAAAATTGATGATAACCTGGTTGACATCGCACAATACACTATGAAGGGTCTTAAAAAAACCAAAATATCATGCAAACAATATAGATATCCTTATTTGAAACAAAATTATGAATCTTTTGGATTCTCGCATTCATTGTTCATAGGAAAAAACTTACCAAATGATATTGTTGAAGATATTACAAAATATGTATTTCAACCCAAAGAAGGGATTACTCGATCGGCCGCAGTCGGTGGATCCTACTACATACCTTTTAGTGTTGGAACTAGAAGCTGGTTAGAAAAGCAAGGATATATATCAATATCAGATGGGACAGAAGATCCGGGCTGTACTCTATTAGCCGGAAAGAACGTATGTACTGGTGAAGCTGGTGAATATGCGAAGCATGTTTACAACAAAGATTTTTGGGGTTCGACCTCGCCGAATGATCCAACCGTTGTAAGCTATTTAAAAGAAACAAATAAGAGAGCTGAACCTGAATTTAAAGCAAAAGATACTTGTAAATATGATAATGATGATTCAGGAAAATATCAATGTGAATATAAACGAGTTTGTCCTGAAAATTACGTATCACGTTCAATATTCCGTCGAGTTATAGATGATTCATATTTATGTTTTGAAGATATTTCTATTAAACCGGAAGCGAATTGTACTCGCGACGGTAAAACATGGGATAAACCATGTTTATCTAATGAAGAGTGTCCTTTTTATAAAGCAAATCAAAATTATCCGAATGAATTTGGAAAATGTTTAGATGATGGTTTTTGTCAGATGCCTCTAGGTGTTACAAGGAAAGCATATAGAAAATATGAATCAACTCCCATCTGTCATAACTGTCCACCCGCTGATCCAAGGTGTTGTAAAAAAACTGAAATTATGGCATCAGCCGATTTCGCATTTAAAAATGATAGGATGGAACGATTAAAGAATTCAAAAGAGTTAGAATTACGTGGTATAACAGTTTAAGACATTATACATAATTAATTTATAATGAAGATTGCAATTTGTGGCAAAATGGGAACCGGGAAGACATATTTCGCTGATTATATTACAAAAAAATATGATTTTAGAAAAGCATCCTTTGCAAAAAGATTAAAAACACTTGCTGAAGAATTATTTGATATGACACATAAAGATAGAGGCTTACTTATTGATTTGGCGACGAAAATGCGTGAAATCGATTCTCGTGTGTGGATTAAAGCAATGTTTCGTGATATTAAAAATTATGAGAATATTGTATTGGATGATTTACGATTAAATAATGAATATATTACATTGAAAGAATCTGGGTGGTTTATAATTAAAATAGATATTGATGAAAATGAAAGAATTTCTCGTTTAAAACAAAAATACGGAGAATATTATGAAGAACATAGTGAATGTTTTAAATCAATAACAGAAAATGATGTAATTAGATTAGATGATTCTCATTTTGATATGATTATAACAAATGATAATCGTGATGAAATGTTAGAAGCACTTAATAATATTATAAGAAATGAACTAATGCAAAAACGTGCTGCGCGCGCAGATGAAAGGCGGGGCTATATATTTGATATATAGTGTTCCTTTCGCGTCAGCATTGAGTGGTTTTTATATATTTTAGTGTTATAAGTATAAATGTCTAAAAAACCACCTCCAGATTTACAAATCACTGGTGTTTCTGCTCCGAGAAATGATTTGCGCGCCCCGCCGCGCCCGACGACGGCGCCGCCTGTAGAACAAACATCTAGAGATTTTTTTTTTAAATTAATAGAAAATACAGTATGGTCAAATAATAAGATTGATATGAGGAAAATGTTAGAATCAACAAAAAAAATAGATAAGAATGTTTATAATTTTTTCAAAAACAAAAATGGTTTAGATTGTTTAAAAATATATCAAAACATTGAAAAAAGTAATGATAGTCAACCAAATAAGTTAAATTTAGTTCGTTATCTAAACAAAAAAGGATGTAGTTATTACAGCTGGTTGTATTTCACGAATATATCGAAAGAAATGTATAATATTTTAAAAAACTATATTTGGATGAATAGTCTTGGAAAAGGTGGATTTGCAGAGGCGCACTTATTGAAAAATACAACAAACGGTCATAAAACAGTAATAAAATTACAAAAGCACTGTAAATCTCAAATACCACGCGAGAGAATAATTAGTGAAATAAAAATTCTTAGTTCAATTTGTCATAAGAATGTTATAAAAATGAAAAATTATGGTATTTCTAGTTCAAGAGTTTGGATTGAATTAGAGTATGCTGACCTTGGTACACTTGATAAACTATTATTGTCGTATTCACAAAAAATGATAGCTATGAGTACGAACGGTATTTTAAATTGTTGGAGTGATATTTTATCTGGATTGGAATATCTACATTCTATTAATATTATTCATCGTGATATCAAATGTGAGAACATATTCATATTTAGTTTTGGTAGTGGTGCAATATTTAAGCTTGGTGATTTTAACTTATCAAGAATTAATTCTTCTACTTCGAATTATGCTACTTCATATTGTGGTACAATGTGTACGATGGCTCCAGAAGTAATTGGAAATGAACCTTACACAAATAAAATAGATATTTGGAGTTTTTTATGTGTTGGATTAAGAATTTTATTATTAAAACCAATCAACCCACTTAGTATTTCAACTGATGAATTGGAAATACGATTGTCAAATTGTAATAAGGTATCTAATTGCGCAGAAGATTTAAGAAATTTTATGCTATATATACATCATTTAGATCCCGCAACAAGACCATCTGCGCAAGAATGTAAAGAAACTGTTGAGGTTTTAAAATATAAATTTAAAAGTGATAATGACGATTCAAATAGCAATAACGAATCAGAATATTGGTCACATAAAAACAAACCGAGTTCAATCAAAGCTGGACCGAATGAATTTGTATTTGGTACTAATTCGGGCCCTACAAATATACCAAATATTTAAAAAATATTACTGCTATAATTATCCCACCAATTGTCTGCGCCATCATCCCGACTCTCGGCACGCAGTGCATCAATGATAGAGCTATTTGCTTGGCATATATCTTCATTTAAAATGAAAGAATTTTTAAGAAATTCTTCAATTTCTTCAATATACATTAATTGTTGATCAACTGTATTATTCAATTCACGAATATCATTAGTTAATTTTTGAATAAGTATATAATCCTTTTTAATTACTTGATTCAAACTTTTAATCTTATCTTCTAATTCAGAATTAGGTTCCGCTGGCCTCGCCGTCGTCGCTATCGAAATCAGATTTCCCATAACAATAAAAATAAGTTTTGAATATATTAAAATTTATATAATAGTATAAAGATAAAACCAGGATAGTAAAATACTAAGTAAGTCCTCAATTCTACCGAACATAGCTCAGTTGGAAGAGCTCTCGACTGTAATTGGTTTTTCAATAATCGAGATGCGTTTTAAAAGACGCACGAGCTCGGTCCTTGGTTCGATTCCAAGTGTTCGGATTTTTCTTAGTCGAATATCATTATAATAATATAGTGGTAGAACTTGACTCCAGTGGTGTAGTGGTAATCATTAATCGCTTCCAACGATTAGCCCCGGGTTCGATTCCCGGCTGGAGTATTTAAATTAATTAAAGAAATTATTTGCATCATAAATTTCTTGGGTGTATGGGGCAAATGTCATTCCTTCTAAAACAGTATTTTCGGTGGGTATTCCGTATGCATAATCTACATATTTTGGAGAACCATCATCTAGTTGTCCGACTTGTTTTCTAATACTGACACAAGTACCTAGTATAAGATTATGCATATCGCTACCTCCTTCTGTTTGTAGAGGAACGTTTTGTACAATTTGTGATTTTATTACTCTTGGTGCTGGACTATATGGTATAACATCAACGATTTGCCATGAATCACTTGGTAATTGGTTATCTAAAGTAATTAATGCTGCTTTACCATACCCCATTGCACTTGTACCTGGTGATGCCATGTTATAGAATTTACCTCCTGACACATCGTGTGTTTTATTAGACACTAATGGATCTGTAGAAGGTGTATCAAATTCTATACAAACACCTTGAATGATTGATTCATTAGAATCATCTACATTAACTCCTGACGGGTCATATCCAGTATATTTTAATGAGAATGTTATTTGTTTATCTTTTGAATTATATGAATATTTAGCAGAAATTCCAACTGCCATATTTGGAAAACTAGTTACATCTGGTTCTGAACCAAGTGGTAAAAAAATAAATTCACCAACTTTTGGATATCCTGATATATTTCCTGCAAAATTTTGGAGCATATATTGAACATCTGAAATGGTAATATTATTATCTAATGTGATATTACCGGATGTATCACCAAAATCTCCTAGAGGTCTATACATATTGATGTTTAAATTTGGATATCCTGACTGATTCCCTGCGAAGTATTGTAATATATATTGAACATTTGCTATTGTTCTTGGATCATCAAGGGTCAAATCAAAACCCCCTAATCTATATTGACCGGCTGTGACCATTATATTATAACAAATAAAATTTATATGCTAAATATGGATTTTAAAATGTTAAATTTATAATTTTCGTAAATTTTAAATTATAGATAATGCTACAATATTTCAACAGGACTAGGAGTTAATATTATTCTATCTGAATTATTGTAAGAATCTGTTGGATATACTAAAAATTCAGTTGATACTGGAACTGGTAAATCGCTATTCGAACTAACATTATCTGTAGTTACGTAACATAATGTAACCCATTCATCATTTGTGGATATAGTATTATCTGAAGATAGGGCTGTACCAGTTGATAGTGTTCCGAATATTTTATATGTTGTTCCACTACCATGACCAATATTCCAATTATCTGATGCTGAAAATACTGCACATTTGTTTCTTGAATAAGACACAGGCCCAGTAGAACCCGCCGAATTATTAGGATAATTATTCCAATTGATTTGAAAACCATCAATTGAACCACTAGCCGGTTCGACATTTTTATCGAATGTCATATCAAAAGCACCGATTCCGTAATTTATATCGTTTAATTTAACTTCAATTTTTACAACAGTTTGTCTATTGAAAGAAGATGAAAAGTCGGGATGAAGTTCCGTTGGTAAAATATTATGTGATTCGTCATATAATCGTGTATATTTTATTTCTAATTCAACTTTCTGTGTTGGCGTTATTTGACATACTGTCTTATCAGCATCGTTATATTTTCCTTCTGGATAAATTAGAATATCACTTGAATTAGGTATAGGAAGGTCGGAAGCACTACTTGGAGCACCTCCATTTGAAGTTACATAACATAAAGTTGTCCAATCGTCCATATTAATTACATTATTATTACTTAAAGCAACTCCCGCGGATAACGTACCAGTTATCAAGAAATTATTATTATAACCAGTACCAATATTCCAATCATCGGATGCTGCAAATACTGCACATCTAGTATAAGAATACAGTGGTGATTGCCCTCCCGATGGGTATTGATTCCAATTCACCGGTATACCACTAACTGAACCACTAGCAAGTTCTACTTGTTTATCAAAACCTATACTAAATGCTCCAATACCATAAGTGTCATCTGTTGATTTGACTTCAATTTTTAATATATTTTGTTTTATAAAATGATTATTAAATTCACCAAGTAAATCATTTGGAAGTAATGAATTATTTTGATCATACATGATTGTATATTTTAATTGTAATAAGACCTCTTGAATTGTAGGAATATAAATTATATTGGATAATTCTGATACAGTGGGTTCTGATGATAATTTCATCCAATAACCAATACCATATTCTAATAACGCACCAGACACATCTACTCCTATTTCTTGATAATCTTCCGTGTTTGTATCATAACTATATATACTTTCGATTCGTGATTTAAATGGAAAATGTTCTATTTTATAACTATCATAAAATGGAGAAGAAATCATATTCCAACCTTGTTTTAGTGATAAAGATACAGAATCCGCCGAAATAAGTGTTTCATCATTCGTATTTATTGCAATATTTATATGATTATTTTGACTATATAGCCAATATCCTTGTCCTTGTTCTAAATTATCATCAACAGTTAACGAATCATATCTAGGTCCATTAGAATGCGATAAGTTTAAAAAAAATAGCACAACTATATCATTTGATATAGCTTGGTTGTTGATAATATTATTTAATGAATTAGGGTATCCAAAGCTTGATAGAAAATTCCAACCTTGTTTTATACTGAAAGTAAAGCCCATGATCTATTAATAGTAGTAATATAACATTTTTTTTAAAAATATAAAATTTAGAAATTACACATTTCATAGGATTTTATATTTTTTGTATACATATTAACATGTATACTTCACTATATCCAATATAATCTTAGAATACTAAACAAATACAATCTGTAGTGTTGCATTCGATATTAAATCAGATGGAATTACGTGTTGGTTATCATTTCTTAAATCATATTTTACGTTATTTTTGAATGTTAAAGTACATATACTTGTAACCCTCAATAATATGTCTTTATCTACTAATATTATTAAATCATCATTGTTTCCGAAAGGAACATCTATATTCAGTGTCAATTGTGACATATTTTCTATACTAGCACGAATATATTGTGCACCCGACTCTGGTTCGATTAATGATACATATAGATCGGTTGGTATTGGTATATTTGGTGGAGCAGGCATATTATTTCCATAATTATTATAATAATTATTATAAATATTAAGTGGCCCCAATATATTTTCTTTATTGCCCAAATAAAATTTCATTTCAAATCCAAAAATAAACGAAACATCTAATCTTATTCCTAATCCAGCATAGAAGGGAATTTCATGCACATCTTCTGTTCTTAAATCATAATCTAAACCTTCCCAGTTATCCGATAGTGTTAATTTACAAATTGATGTCTGCAAAGCTATACTTTGACTGTTTACAATTACATTTACATGACCTTGGTCTCCTACTATGCCCGTTCCATTGGGAATGATGTCAACCGTTGCACTAAAGCTGGCGTCTATTGTATTATATGATACTAAAGGTATTTCATTATGTTGTGGTATTAGACTTACATGTAAATACTCAGAACCATTAATATCGGGCGCATTGGGTGGCGCAGGTATATCTAAGTCATTTCCCATTTGGATATTGATAGGATTTGTAATACTTTCTTGTCCATCAATATGCTCAAAATTCATTTCAAATCCAGGAAGAAATATTTGTTGTGGTTTTAGTTTTAAGTTTTGTGGTATCGAAATAAATTGACAATTCAATGTTGCACTAGAAATACCACTACTATCAATTTTACAGAAATTTTCAGAAGTTAAATCATGTGATTTACCGTTATTAAGTATTAATTCGCATATATCCATTTGAGATGCTATAGATTCATTATTCACTCTAAGAACCATGTCATTGATGTCGTTGGGTATAGATATATTCACATTTATAGTAAAAACTGTATTGATATTATTATACTCAATTACTTCCAAGGAATTTACAGATGAATTTAATGTAACATACAAATATTCCAATGTTGGTATATTTGGAGGTGCTAGCATATCATCACCAATACGATTATATATTTTAAGAGGGCCTGTAATGTTTTGTATACCATTTAATTCAAAATATAATCCAAAACCATTTTCAATCGACTCTGGAACAATTGCATCAGAAGATGTAAAAACAATATTAAATGTTACTTGAACACCAACAGTATATTCAATTTCGTGTGAATCGTTTAGTTTCAGATTATATGAATTGCCATTATCAAGTATTAATTCACATACATCCGTTTGTTTTGATATAGAATTGCTATTGACGTTTAGAACAATATTGTTATTATTTCCAGTTGGAGGAACAATATTTAAGTTTCCTGTAATATTGTTATCAGTGCTATTGTACTCTAATAATCCTAATGATTCATATCCAGAAGGATTTATAGTAACATACAAATTATCAGTTGGTATTGGAGTATTTGGTGGAGCTATTCTATTAGACTTAACTCTATTAAATATTCTTAGCGGTCCAACAATGCTTTGTATACCATTAATTTCAAATTGCATTTCAAAACCATTCAATAAATCTTCAATAGGTTCTGGTTCAGGTTCAGGTTCCGGTTCTGGCTCTGGCTGAGGCTCAGGTTGTGGTTCAGGTTCAGGTTGAGGCTCAGGTTGTGGTTCAGGCTCTGGATACAAGGCTTCTGGTTCAGGTTGTGGCTCTGGTTGTGGTTGTGGCTCAGGTTGAGGTTCAGGCTCAGGTTCGGGTTCTGGATACAACGCTTCAGGCTCGGGTTGTGGTTCTGGCTCAGGCTCAGGTTCCGGAGCCGGCTCAGGTTGAGGCTCAGGTTCAGGTTGAGGCTCAGGCTCCGGTTCTGGCTCTGGTTCTGGTTCTGGCTCTGGATACAAAGCTTCTGGCTCCGGCTCCGGCTCAGGCTGAGGCTCCGGCTCAGGTTGTGG
>TARA_B100001175_G_scaffold127823_1_pt1 | contig 28759 bp, 34 predicted proteins | sample TARA_B100001175 | Tara Oceans TARA_B100001175
ATTGAGAGACATCCTTACGCTTATATTGCAGAGTACTTTCCTCAAGATATTGAGTGGATGATGAGACATGTTCGTATCATGAATCTTGATATAGAATGTGAATGTGAAAATGGATTCCCAGAACCAACAGAAGCTGCAGAAGAAATCAATGCAATTAGTTTCAAGATGTTTGGTAAAGATACCAAGTATGTGTTTGGAACTCAAGAATGGGAACACAACGACCCAACAATCAAATACTTTCATTGTCAAAATGAAAAACAACTTCTCAAGACTTTCTTAGAAGAATACAAAAAGATTTACCCAGACATTATTACTGGTTGGAATGTTGACCAGTTCGATATCACTTATCTTTATAATAGGATTAGTAAACTATTCAGTAATACTATTGCAGACCAACTATCGCCTTGGAACATAACAACTGTTCGAGAGTGGGATACTTTTGGTAAGAAACAACAAGCATATACTCTAACAGGTGTTGAGGTTGTAGATTACTTGCAACTTTATCAGAAGTTTACATTTAAAAGAAGAGACAGTTACAAACTAGAAAACATATCACAAATAGAACTTGGTAAAGGTAAAATCAATTACGAAGAGTTTGGTGCAATGCATCTATTCTATAAGAAAGATTATCAAAAGTTCCTAGAGTATAATGTTCGTGATGTAACTTTGGTAGAAGAACTAGAAGATAAACTAGGATTGATGGGTCTAATGATTCAGATGGCATATACTGCAAAGTGTAACTATCTTGATACATTCAGACAAGTTCGATACTGGGATATTCTAATATTCAATCGTCTTCGTCAACAAAACATTATCGTACCACCCTCAAGAGGTGGTGCTCCTAAAAAACAAAAGTTTATGGGTGCATATGTTAAAGAACCACAAGTAGGAATGCATAACTGGGTTATGTCATTTGACTTAAACTCTCTGTATCCACATTTAATTATGCAATACAACATTAGTCCAGAGACATTCTCTGGAATGACAAGTGATACAACTAATGTTGATATGATGTTAAGAAAGGAAGTCAAAACAAATAACTTATTTGCACAAACACCAAATGGTGCAAAGTTCAGTAAAAGAAAACAAGGATTCCTTCCAGAGATTCTAGAGAACTTGTATGATGAAAGAGTCTTATGGAAGAATAAGATGATTGAGTATCAGAAAGAGTTTGAGACTACAGATGACCCTAGAAGAAAACAAGAACTGAATAGACATATTGCAATTGCATATAACAATCAGATGGTTCGTAAGATTTCTTTGAACAGTGCTTATGGTGCAATTGGTAATGAGTGGTTCAGATATTTTGAGATTGGTCTTGCAGAGGCTGTTACATCTAGTGGTCAACTTGCAATTAAATGGGTCGAACATGCAGTTAACAAATACTTAAATACTATTTTAGAAACAGAAAATGATTATGTTGTTGCAATTGATACTGATTCAATTTATGTAAGATTTGATGAACTTGTTAAAAAAGTTAATCCAAAGAATCCAATTGAGTTTCTAGACCAAGTTGGTAATGGTAAAATGCAAGAAGTCATAAACAAATGTTATAAAGAACTTGCAGAATATACTAGTGCATATCAAAACAAGATGGTCATGGGTCGAGAAGTAATTGCAGACAAAGGTATTTGGACTGCAAAGAAAAGATACATTCTTAATGTACATGATAACGAAGGTGTTAGATTAAAAGAACCTAAACTCAAAATGATGGGTATCGAAACTGCAAAGTCATCAACACCACAATGGGTTCGTAATAAGTTAGAAGATGCAATCAAAGTTGTCATGAAAGGTGATGAAAAACTTGTTCATGAGTTTGTTGATAATGCAAGTAAAGAGTTTAAAGAATTAGACCCATATGAAATTGCATTTCCTAGAAGAGTAAACAATCTTATTGAATATGCAAATGCAGTTTCTATCTATAGAAAAGGAACACCAATGCATGTAAGAGCATCCTTAATGTTTAATCATCTAATAAATCAAAAAGGATTAGACATGCAATTCGAACCAATATCAAGTGGTGAGAGTATTAGGTTTCTATATTTAAAAATACCAAATCCACACAAAGAGAATGTCATAGGTTTTATAAATACTTTACCTAGAGAGTTTGAACTCCATAACTACATAGATTATGATTTACAATTTGATAAGTCATTCATTGAACCCCTCAAATTAATACTTGAAAAAATAGGATGGTCGACTGAACCACAGTCTTCTCTAGAAGATTTTTTTAATTAATTTATAGGGGATTTTGTCTCCTAAAGGAGAGAAAATGAACCCACACATTTATAGAGCGGACATAACCCGCGTAGTTGATGGTGATACATGTGATGTAACACTACATTTAGGATTCGATATATTATACAAAGGAAGAGTAAGGCTGACTGGAATTGATACTCCAGAGAGTCGTACAAGAGATTTAGTAGAAAAGAAATTTGGTCTTGCATCTAAACAATACTTCAAAGATTGGGCTGCAAAATATGATTCAGTATTAGTAGAATCTACTGAGAAAGGAAAGTTTGGTAGAATACTTGGTAGAATTTATAACCCAGATATGTCTGAATGTTATAATGACAAAAGTATAGAAGACCATCATGCAGTGGTCTACAATGGTGAAAACAAAGACTTGGTTGAACAACAACACATGGACAACAGAAATTGGTTGACAGAACAGGGATTAGTAGTATAATAGAATAACAGTTGAGGAATATATTATGGATTTATTGAAAGACCTTGCAAAAGCAAGTGGTAACGAGTTAGCAGGAATCGTATCAGATGGAATCGTGGCAGGTGATGTCGATGGTTATATTGATACTGGTTCTTATATTTTAAATGCATTAGTAAGTGGTGATATCTATCGTGGTATCCCATCTAATAAGATAACTGCATTAGCAGGTGAGTCTGCAACAGGTAAGACCTTCTTTGCATTAGGAATGGTTCAGAAGTTCTTAGAGGACAACCCAGAGGGTAATGTCGTTTACTTTGAATCTGAATCTGCATTAACTCAAGAAATGTTAGAAGAACGAGGACTAGATACATCTCGTATCTTGTTAGTTCCAGTAACTACAATTGAAGAGTTTAGAACTCAAGCAGTCAATATCATAGATGGATTTGAAAAAGCAAAGAAAGGTGATGAAAAACTATTCTTTGTTTTAGATTCACTTGGTATGTTATCTACAATTAAAGAAACAGAAGATGTTGGTTCTGGTAAGAATGTCAGAGACATGACTAAAGCACAAGTCATCAAAGGTACATTCAGAGTGTTAACTTTGAAACTTGGAAAGGTTGGAATTCCAATGATAGTATGTAACCATACATATGATGTAATTGGTTCTATGTTCCCACAAAAAGAAATGGGTGGTGGAAGTGGTTTGAAATATGCAGCTTCTTCAATCATCTATCTTTCGAAGAAGAAAGAAAAAGATGGAACAGAAGTTATTGGTAATATCATTCATTGTAAGAATCAGAAATCAAGACTTACAGTAGAAAACAAAATGGTCGATGTTCGACTAACATATGATAAAGGTCTAGATAGATATTATGGTTTACTTGACTTAGCAATAAAGTATGGTATATTTAAACAGGTGTCTACAAGGATTGAACTTCCAGATGGTAAAACACAATTTGGTAAAACAATCAATAACAATCCAGAGACCTACTTTACAACAGAAATTTTAGACCAACTAAATGAATGTTGTAAGAAAGAATTTAAATATGGAAACAATGATATTGTTGAAGAAGAACAAAGTGAGATAGATGCAGAATAGAATTGAAGAAATTATACTAAAGAATCTATTTGTTTCAGATACATTTACAAGAAAAGTTCTTCCTTATCTTGAGGAAGATTACTTTTCAGATAGGTCTGAACGATTAGTTTATAAACAAATTACTGAATACTTTATGAAGTATAATGAGTGTCCTACTCATGAAGCACTTAGTATTCAACTTAATGATTTGACTGGTGTTAATGATGAAGATGTAAAGAATGCTATGACTACAATTAATCAGTGTAAACAAAATACTGATGAAACACCACATGATTTTTTAGTAGATGAAACTGAAAAATGGTGTAAAGATAGAGCAATCTATAATGCAGTTATGGAAAGTATTCAGATTATTGACAAATCATCATCCAGAGAAAAAGGTGAGATTCCAGATATTCTAAAAGATGCATTGTCAGTTTCTTTTGACCAACACATTGGTCATGACTTTATCGAAGACTCAGATGATAGATTTATATCTTATAATACTGTAGAAGACAAACTACCATTTGACCTTGAAATGATGAACAAGATTACGAAGGGTGGTTTACCAAATAAAACCTTGAATGTTATTATGGCAGGAACAGGTGTTGGTAAATCACTATTCATGTGTCATTGTGCAGCTAACAATCTTATGATGGGTAAGAATGTACTTTACATATCTATGGAAATGAGTGAAGAAAAGATTGCAGAAAGAATTGATGCAAATCTTATGAACTTACCTATTCAAGACCTTTCTAATTTACCAAAAGATATGTATGATAAGAAAGTTAAATCTATTCGTGATAAGACTACAGGTAAGTTGATTGTTAAAGAGTATCCTACTGCATCTGCACATACAGGACACTTTAGACATTTACTACAAGAACTTAATCTTAAAAAAGACTTTATTCCAGATATCATTTATCTTGATTATCTAAACATTTGTGCATCGTCAAGAATGAGAGCAGGTTCAAGTGTAAACTCTTACACAATGGTTAAGAGTATTGCAGAAGAGTTAAGAGGTCTTGCAGTGGAGTTTAAACTACCAATCATGACTGCAACTCAAACTAACAGACAAGGATTTACATCAACAGATGTAGGACTTGAAGATACATCTGAATCATTTGGATTACCAGCAACAGCAGACTTGATGGTTGCATTGATATCTACAGAAGAACTAGAAGAGTTAGACCAAATCATGGTTAAACAATTAAAGAATAGATATAATGACCCAACATATTACAGAAGATTCATTATAGGTGTAGATAGAAGTCGTATGAAGTTGTATGATACTGAACAATCTGCAACAGAAGAATTACATGATTCTGGCCCTGCATTCGACAAGAGTGAGTCTGGTAAAAGAATTTCTGGAGAAAAAACTGATGGATGGGAGATTTAATTTTGTAGGAGACCAAAGTGTAAACACAAAGGTCTATACTACAATTGCACCCAAAGAAATTTACGATTTAAGTAATAATCTTGTAGATTACATTCATGAAATGGATGGAAAGGGTGAAGGTGTTCATGATACAATCAACGCAGGTGTTTCACATTTTACAGGTTGGAAATCATTCGATAGTCCATATATTCAACAATTGTTAGATTGGATTGGATATGAAATACAAGAATATTGGAGTAATATACAAGATTACAAACCAGTATTTACTCAAGTATGGGGAATGGGATATAATGTAAATGATGTTACTCCAGCACATAATCATGACCCAGCACATACAAGTTGGACATATTATCCATATATTGAAGATACAAAAAAAACACAACCATTAGAAATATGCACTGTTCCAAATGGTAGTATAGAAATGGATTTATCTATGTGTGCAGAACATGTTCAAGATAAAACTTTACAATGGGGAGAAACTCTTCTTACCATTCCACCACATACAGGTCAACTGGTAATCTTTCCAGCATACTGTTATCACCAAGTAAAACCAGTAAAATCACAAACTCCAAGATATTGTATTGCTGGTAATGTCCACCACGATTTCGAGAACGCTTCAACATTCAACACTTGATTTATAGGTACATATTTTGTTATAATATATGTATAAATTAAGGAGTGAGAATGAAATTTATAATTAAAAATGGTTTACTGGATGCAGATTTTCTTCATCCAATAATTGGTTTTATAATCTTATTGGTTATTGGAGAAGTTATATAATGGAAGCAAAATATTTAAATAAACCTCTAGGTAATGAAAAACTAGAGAATGCAGTAATAAATCTTTGTAAAGATATTGATACTGAAACGATGAAACAGTGGAAACATGTAACCAAAGCAAGTTATCATACTGCTGAGGTTGGTCGTTCTTACATCAAGATTATAAGTGTTGAAGACCCAAGTTCAAACAGTTATCCAAAAAGGTCTGTTTGGGGATTCATTAATTTGAAAAACAAAAAATTTAAAGAAGGTGATGTTTTAAAGGCTGCAGGATGGTCTGCACCAGCAACTAACTCACCAAGAGGAAACATCTTAGAAGACAAATATGTTATTCAAGGGATGAGAATTTATGGGCCAGACTATCTCAGATAGTTTGACTTATAGGTACATAATTTAGTATAATATGTACATAGTGAGGAAAAAAGTTATGACAATACAAGAAATCTGTTTAAAATTAAATGAAGAAAACATTAGTAAATTGGCAAAATATACTGGTGCAGAGGGTGTTTCAATGAAGGAATATGCACTTGCACTATTGGGAAATCAATCATAAAAAGAGAGAGAAAAATATGTTAAGTAAATATGGTAAAGAAAACGAGTCAAACATTTCAGTTTTAATCACAACTCAATATCGTGAGAACTATGCAGCTCACAATGAGGATTATGAACATGGTGTTGATGAACCATATTGGAAGTTCAAGGGTGGTTCTCAATATATCATAGAAAATGTGAATCTTTATGATACAGAGGGCCCTACTTTTGATGAAATCATTAAAATGGTCGAACCTATTACTACATATTCTAATGCTGGTTCAGAAGAGTATGTTATTGATACAGAACTTTTTGATGATACTGAGTCATTGAAACTCAGTCTAAATGAGTGGGAATCACCAACCTTCATTAAGATTACTGATACTGGTTTTACTATTAGTAAGTTTGTGAACAATGAAGGTGAGTATGGATATATGAACCACAACATAAAGTCACTTCAAAAAGTGTGGTATCATGACAAGACTGGTAAGGTGACTAAGTATTTACCAACATATACTATGGTAGATGGTTCTGTTCATGATTCTGATAAATCAGTTTACAAGTGGTTGGAGGCCGCATAATATAGTATGGAAAATAAAGGAACATTAAAAAATATTTTTGTTGACATGGATGGAGTCCTTGTCGACTTTGAGACTGGTATCAGTCAAATGATAGGTCACCCTTTAGGGAATGACAACTATGGTCATAGTGAATATGATGCAAGAAAGAAAGAGTTAACAGATAAAAGGTGTTTTAGAAAATTACCACCTACAGTAGATTATCATGAGTTGATTGGGTATATTAAACATACTGGAATCAATTGGGAGATATTGACAGCTGCTGGTGCAGTAAACAGACAACTTGTAGTTTGGGATAAAAATGAATGGATTAAGGAGTATGTTGACCCTTTTGTGGTAGTAACATGCACTCATAGTGGTAGTCAGAAGAGAATCTTCTCTAAGAAAGGTAATGTTTTGATAGACGACAGACAGTCAAACATCGATGCATGGGAATCAGAAGGTGGTGTTGGTATTCTTCATAAGAATGCAAGAGACACTATTAAAGAGTTAAAAATGTTAAGAAATGGTATGAAAATTGTTGAATCAGAGGTTGAAACCCAAGAAGAGTATTTAGCAAACATTTCATCAGGCGTAGGTTCAGAAAATGCATAAATACTATAAGATTGGTGAAGATGCTTTACCATTAATAATGTATCGAAAAAGAGTGCAGAAAAATAGATTCATAGTGAAGATGACGCTCTTTGGAATGGGAATTATAACATGTCTAATGATAATGGGAATAAATCAGGCACTCTAACAGGGAATGCCACAGTTGATATACTTCAAAGAAAAGTAACTTTGAAGAAGGAACTTATTCATCTTAGAAAGCTCAAGATACAAGAAGACAAACAGGTTCAATTACAGAACCAAATCGAGGAGTATGATACTTTACTCAAACAACACAGACTTAAAAAATAAACAACCCAGTGAAATCGTAGGGTATAAAACAGAGTCGATTGGTGTCCTTCCGCTCGGATAAAGTTAGGAAAAAATTCACACATAACTAACAGAGTAAATTGCCACTAAGGGAACATTGCAATGTTCCCTTTTTTATTTGCATAAATAGTATTATGAAACGATTTAATCAACATCAAATAAATGAAAATGAAACTATTGATTCTATGGGTCATGATATGCAATTGTCTCCAAAAAGAAAGAAACAATTGGAGTCTGATAAAGGAGTGTTTGAAGACTTTCCAACTCAAATGTGGTTAGACTATACTCCAAAACCAAATTCATCTGATTATGTTAAAAGAGAGTTAAAAACTTTACAGAGTTACGAACAATATAGACAAGGTAAAGAAGTAGAGTTTATGGATATGGTTGACACAAAAGTCATGAAACCATATAGAGATTATTTTAAAAAACATAACCTAGATATGAAACTTATAGATGAGGTTAAAGTTTTAAAAGATAATCTTGCACCTATTGTTCTACAACTTAAACTACACTATAACAGACCCAGACCACAAAAACTTGCAAATGCACTACAGTTCATGTTTCAAACAAACTTTGTAGTTCATGCATTAAAAACAGCAGAAACACCTTCGTATCCATCTGGACATGCAACAGAAGGTAGATTTGTAAGTCTATATCTTGCAGAAAAAATTCCTTTTGAACACAAAGGTAATATCAAAAAGATAGGAGACGATATAGGACACTCTAGACAAATTGGTGGTGTTCATTACCCAACAGATACAGAGTTCGGACATCAACTTGCTGGTGCATTATACAACCATATAAAACAAAAACTAGGGAAACCACAGGGAAACCTTGAAAGTTTTAATAGTTTAGTTAGTATTTTAACTGAAGCATCTGTAATGCAAGGAAAATATAAAACAGGATTTCAGTTTTTATACAATGGTAAATGGGGTAAATTAAATGCATTAGGATACAAGTCTGGTGATGTGTTTGAAGTTGAAGATGATAAAGGATTACCAGTAGATATCGGAAAAGGTGATGCAAGGAAACAACTAAAAGCACCAGATGGTAAATCAATAACTTTAGCTGGTACTGCAAGTTCTTATGGTTCTTACTTTACTAGATTACCAGATGGAAATCCAACACCATCTGGAGAAGATTGGGAAGCTCTAATTGCAGTTGCAGTTAATGATAAACAAGAAGGTGCAGAATGGGATAGAGCAGAAAAGTTTTGGGCAAACTATGGAGAGGATGCAATCAAAGTTGGTGAACTATTTAAAAAACAATTAGGGGTTAAGAAACTAGAACAATATGGTGCTTCCTCTGCAAAATTAAATCCAAAATGGAAAGGAAAAAACACCACACCTAAAACAGATTTACTTGGTGATGGTAAAAAAAGAAAAATATCATTAAAGAAAGCAGGTGGTTCACAATTAATGTCTGGTAAAAAAGAAGAAACAATTTCAACTTTTGAATCTGCAATGGGAATGATGGGAGAAAGTTCACCTAGAAAAGTTAAAGGTGTTATTGATAGTTTAGAAAAGAAAATGGGTGAGATGAATGAAAAAGGAACTATAGGTGCATTAGAAAAACTTAGAGATAGTGGTAAACCTTTAACACCAGCACAAAAGAAAAGTATAGAACAAATGGAGAACCTACAATTTACTGCAAAAGAATTAACTGCTGAAATGACTTCTCTTTTTGATGATATAGAATTTAAACAATATTTTTGTTTCGAAGCTGCAACTGGAACAGGAAAATTTGCAGAACCACTTGCAGTTGCAAATGAATTAGTAGAGTTTAATCCAGACAAAGTAATAATTACTAAACATCTTCCTATGAAAAAACCAAAGGATGCAAAAGTTCTTGCACAAACAAACAAATTTTATGTATCATTTAAAACAGGTGGTGGTGGTTCTAGACCTTATCTTTCAATGAGAAGTGGTAATGTTAAGTTTGCACAAATAGTAAAAGAAGAATTACAAAACGAAAGAATAGGAATGCAACTTTTACATGAAGGTAAGATAGAACAACTAAACGAATTTCAGATGTTCAGTAGACTAGTGCAAAAGGTTAAAAATGTAAGTTCTACAATAAAGAATCAAGCAAAGAAAATCTTAGATGCAATTATGAAAAGAGTCAAAGCAGTATTTAAAAAAATCAAAGAATTAGGAAAAGGAATGTTCAATGCACTGTTAAACTTTTTTGGATTAGAAGTCCAAAATGTTAAAATAACATCATCTGCAAAATCATTCCCACTGATATAATGGCAAAAGCAAATTTACATTTAGAACATATCGAAGATGAAATCTTCAACTCTGGAGTTGATGGTGCAAGACAATCTATTCTATTTTTACTATCATTGACCAAAATGTTATCATCTGGTAGTAAAGGTGTAAAGAATGTCACTGTAAAATGGGATGGTGCTCCAGCAGTATTTGTCGGTGAACATCCAGAGACAGGTGAGTTTATAGTTGCAAAGAAAGGATTGTTTGCAAAGAAACAAGAATACTATACATCACATGCAGATATAGATGAAAAACTCTCTGGAGACCTTGCAAGTAAGTTTAAAGTATGTTTAGATAACTTTAAAGACTTAGGTATTAAAGGAATCTTACAGGGTGATTTAATGTTTACCAAAGGAGACTTGAAAACTGAAACAATCAACAAAGAAAAATACATTACCTTTGGGCCCAATACAATCACTTATGCAGTCCCTTCTACATCTAAACTTGCATCTACTATGAGGAAAGCAAATGTAGGGGTTGTTTGGCATACCACATATTCTGGTTCAACATTATCAGATATGAGTGCATCGTTTGGTGCAGACATTTCTAAACTAAAAAAATCTTCAAAAGTTTGGATGGACAATGCAGAATACAATGATGTATCTGGAACTGCAACATTTAATTTTAAAGATACGACAGAAATGCAAAGACTAATGTCTAGAGCTGGAAAAACTTTCCAGTCAATTAGTTCACCTAAACTTACAAAGTTTCTTCAAATGCAAGATAGTATGCCACAAGGTGCAACTTATAAAACATATCACAACAGTAGAGTTAGAGCAGGTGATAATCTTCTTAGAATGAATTATAAAAATCATGCAAATGGATACTTCAAGTTTGCAGAAGAGAAACTACAAAAAGAAGTAGATAAACTAAAATCACCAAAAGGTAAAGAAGCAAAAACAAAAAACAAAGATATGTTTTTATCAGAAATACGAAAGACTTTACCAGACCTTGTTAAGTTGGTAGAGTTTCAAGCACTTATAAATTATGGTAAAACTAAGATACTATATAAGTTAAACCAAGCAAATCAATTAACCAGTATGTTTGTTAAAAAAGGTAATGGTTATGATGTGGTTGCACCAGAAGGGTTCGTTGCAATTGATGACAATTTAGGTGGTGCAGTGAAGTTAGTAGATAGAATGGAATTCTCACTAAATAACTTTACAGTCCAGAAAGATTGGGACAAATAAATTATGGAGATATATTATGACAGATTCATTGAGGCACTTTGCTACATTAAATGACAATCAAGAAATTGTAATTAATAATGGCCCACCAATAGTTCCTAGATTTGAAGGTGAAACATGTTGGGAACGAAACCATCCAACATTCATTTCTAAAAAAAGAAAAGTTTTATTTACGACTCCTCGTAAAGTAGGACACTCATCAATTCGATTTTATCTACATTCTCAAAATGAAATGTTTGACGATGATTGGATTTGGTTAGAAGACCAAAATCGTAATCCAAAAACATGGTTAAATCAAGAAGAGTTTAAAAGTATTGTAGAAGATACTTATGGTTTAGATTCTCGAATATTCCTTGTACCTTCATTAGAAAAAGCAGATGTAGGTAATCCATATTATAAAAATGCAAAAGTATTAGTTAGAGGTGAAGAAGATACAAAAAAATATCTTGGTGATTATAATGCTTGGGATTTCGGACAAGAAATTGCACCAGAGTGGTTTGAACATCGACAACTAGATTTATCACCACCATTCCAAACATTATCTTACTTTAAAGATTGGACAACATATTTACTAGTAAGAGACCCATTTGAAAGATTTGTATCTGGTGTCATAACTGAAATGGATAATGGTATTTCAACGCCTTGGAAGTATGAAAAAAATGGACATTCAGAAGAGGGGTGGGAAAAATTATATAATTCTGCAAAAAGAATGTTATATAGTTGTGAACCAGAATGGTTATTATTTGGTGGATTAGATGGTCAACAAATGAATCATACTTTCCTTTTATCAAGACCTTTATGGAATGGTAAAAGTATGTTTGATGTATATCAAAATTTTATTCATTACAAACACGATATAGATTACACATTTTCTCAAGAACATAATCAAATGAACATAGACCATGACTCATTAAAAAAGTCTGCTGGTGTAATAGATAATTTAGTTGAATTAGGGTTTATAAACAAAGAAATAAAAGAAGAACATCATGTAAAAAACTGGCAAAATTCTCACAGTCATACACATATGAATATAACACCACATATAAGACAACATGTTTTATCTGAATTACAAGAAGATGAAGACATGAAAGAGTGGTGGGATAAATGTCGTGAATTTATAAATCTAGATTATGAAGGTCTAAAAAATAACCAACACAAGTTTTAAAATACATAAATACCTATATGAAATCTTTCAAAGACATAACTGAGGTAAAATCGAAAGAAGCAGTCTTTGCGTTTGGTCGATTCAATCCACCTACAGCAGGACACCTCAAACTTGCAATGAAAGTAAAACAAGTCGCAGGTTCAGATGATGGGTTTATCTATACAAGTCATAGTCAAGACCCAAAGAAAAATCCATTAGATTATAGAACCAAAACAAAGTTTATGAAACTCTTGTTTAGACCAGCAAAAGTAACAGTTTCTACATCTAATTCTAGAACAGTATTTGATGTAGTTGTTGATTTATATAATCAAGGATATAGAAGTATCAAGATGGTTGCTGGTTCAGATAGATTAAAAGAGTTTGAAGGTTTACTTAAAAAGTACAATGATGTAAAAGGAAGACATGGTTTCTACAACTTTACTGATATCCAAGTGGTGTCAGCAGGTGAAAGAGACCCAGATTCAGATGATATATCTGGAATGTCTGCATCTAAGATGAGAGCAATGGCTTTCGATAGTGATGAGAAGGGGTTTACTTCCTCATTACCAAGAACTTTTAGACAAGGAAAACAACTGTATAAATCAGTTAGAAAAGGAATGGGACTCTCAGAGGAGTTCCATCATATACCAGAGTATATAAGAAATGACATTGGAAGAGAAATACGAATCATTACTTGAGGGAATAAACGACCCAGGCGTGTTTAAAGCTGTCTTTATGGCAGGTGGGCCAGGTTCTGGAAAATCCCTTGCATCCAAAAAACTTGGATTTGGAACTATGGGTTTACGAGATGTAAACTCAGACACATCATTTGAAAAAGGATTAAAACAAGCAGGTCTTTCACTTAAGATGCCAGAAGGTGAAGAAGAACAAAGAGATGCAGTAAGAGTTCATGCAAAAGCAATAACTGCAAAAAGACAAGAAATGTATATTAAAGGTCGGTTAGGACTTGTAATTGATTCTACTGCAAGAGATATCAAAAAGATAATCAAACAAAAAGTTTTACTAGAACAACTCGGTTATGAAACTGCAATGGTATTTGTAAACACTTCTTTAGAGACTGCATTAGACAGAAATAGAACAAGAGATAGAAGTATCCCAGACAAAATCGTACAAGACAATCATAAAGTTGTTCGTGCAAACATGGGTAAATTACAAAACACATTCGGAAGAACTAATTTCTTTATCATAGACAACGATGGAGATACAAAAGATTTAGAGAAGAATACAACTAAAGTGTTCCCTAGACTACAATCTTTTGTTAAATCGTTTCCTACTAACAAAATGGCAACTGCATGGAAAACTGCATTAACAATGAAACCCATGAAAAATGTTGCACTTGCAGCTGCATATGAACATCCAGCAGAAATGGAGAGAAGATTGGAAGAACAAGCAAAAAAACCAAAATCTAAAAAACTAAGATTTGATAGTCCATTGAAAGGATTTCCTTACAATGAAGATAGAGTCACAGATGCATTAAAAGATAAACAAAGTAGAGAAAGAGAACAACTTAAAGATAAACAAGATAAAGAAAAAGATAGAGATAGATTAAGATTGACTAGACTTAAAAATGTAGAAACAGGTCAACAAGATGAAGGAAAAGGAGTCTCTCCAGCACAACAAGCTGCAATTGCAATCTCAAAGAAAAAATCTGGTAAGTATGACAAGGATGGTAAGAAAATAAATGCATCACATTGTTCATCTGAGAATGTATCTCCAGAAGTCATGAAGACTAAAGAAAAGATTTATAAAGACCTTAAGAAAAAGAAAAAATACTTTGACCAAGAGTATGGAGAAAAATCAAAAGAAGTAATGCATGGAACTGCTATGAACATGGCAAAGAAAACACATAAGGTTGCAGAAGGTAGATTTAACAGTGAACTACAACGACAACTAAGATTAGAAGTACTTAACATGTCTCAAAGAAGAGCAATCGGAATGAGAATGAAGAGACTTTCAAACAGAATTAAAATTGCAAAGAAGAAAGCACAAAAAAGAATGGCTTCTAATGGAAAATTACTACAAAGAGCACAAAAAGCTGCAAGATTAAAACTATTTAAAAAACAAACAGGTGGTAAAACACCAGGCCAAGTACCATTAGGAACTAGAGTTGCAATTGCAAAAAAACTTGATAAAAAGAAAGGTAAAATTGCAAAAATGGCAAAGAAAATGTTACCTAAAGTTAAGAAGAAAGAAATAGAAAGACTTGCACAATTTAGACAAAATAAGAACAAAAAGTCTAAAAATCCAAAAGGATAATAATAGTCTAATTAGTGATATATATAAATACTATAAGAAAGATTTAACAGGAGACCACAATGTCTGATATAAATGATAGAATGAAATTCAATAGTGGGACTGATAAAGTCACAAAATCTGTGGCAGACGCGGTCTCAGAAGTACTTAATTCTGGACAAGCACCTCAAACTCGATATGAGAAACAAGCTGCACTTCATAATTATCCTTTACAGGATAAACCAGAAGTTGCAGAAACTTTTGTAGATGAACTTAAAAAAGAAGTTGCAGAACTTTTTCAACAAGAAGATGCATCTAACGACAAGTCTGATGATGGTGAAGGTTTAGATAAAGCAAATCCAAAGTCTGCAAAGAAAAAATTTAAAGATAGAAAAGACAAAGACATCGATAACGATGGTGATGTTGATTCATCTGATAAATTCTTGCACAAGAAAAGAAAAGCAATATCAAAAGCAATTGATAAAAACGAAGATGCATCTGAAACACGATACGATGCAAGAAGTAAGTCTTTTAAAGAAACACTTCGAAGACTTGGATATGTGAAAAAAGATTCACTAATCTACGATAACAAAAGAACTGGAAAATAACTATGTCACAGAGAGATATCAAAACTGTTAATACAGTTGCAGATGCATACAGGTCTATGTATGCAAAGCCTACATTTGAAATAAATGAAGATATACTAAATGAAGAGTTGATAGATTCTCTCATAGAAGAAGTTCGTGAAGAAGAACTTAATGAAGTTAACCTTACAACAAATATGTTGCAAAAAGATTTTGCAAATGTTTGGGCATCCAAAAATTCAAAATTATATAGAGTATTAGATACTTGGGTTAGAATGCATGGTTTTGTAGACAATGCAAAAGCATATAAAAAGAATCCTAAAGATTTCATAGACAGGTTAAAAACTGTTGCAAGTAACCCAGAAAAATATAAAAAACAATATGGGAATAACTTTCCACAATATATAAACAAACCTAACAAGAATCAATCGTTCTCTGAAAGTGTAGAACTTACAGAAGCAATGTCAAAACAGATGACAGTTCAACAATATGCAAATGCAGTTGGTTTTGATGCAAAAGAAAAACAATGGATAATCGATAACGAAGCAGATATAGTTGTTTATGCACCTAATGATAGGTTCAAAGGAACAAACAACAGTTGGAAGGCTCTTAGTTATCCAATCAGAACTGGAGATTACTATTTTGCATTCTTAACAGGTAAAAGTACAGATGACCAATCAAAAGGTAGAACTGCAGCGTCTCGTGCAAACATGATGATGAATAATTATCTAAAATCAGAATATGCAAAAGCACAAAAATTAAAATTCGATGATGAACCTTACAATGAAGATATGATTGCAAGTCATCTCTGGAACTTTATGTATAAAGAGTTTAATAAATTACCTAGAGAGATGGGTTCTAATGATACTATGACTAGAGAAGAATTGTATAAAGCAATTTATGACACAACTGGTGGTGGAGAAGTTGTATTTGAATCATATGACTATGAAGGGGAATCTATCGAAGAAGGTATGTTATCTGGTATATTTGGAAAGATTATAAACAAAATCAGAAGTGCAAGAAAGAAAGTTGGAAAGAAAATTAAACTTGGTAAGAAAGCAGTTATCAAAGCAAGTGTTGGTTCATATGGTGGTATGAGAGGTGAATCAAAAACATCTGCATCCATAACTAGGTCAGTTGCAGATGCATATACACAGATGCAACAAGTATCTGAAACAAAAGAAGTAGAAGTACTTAACGAAATGAATGGTATGTCTGGTAGAAAAATCAAACTAACATATCGACCACAAAGAGCAAACTCTAACAAATACGATGGTAAGAAACTTTCAAGTCATTCTACTATAGAAAAATCAGATTTATATCAAGACATTAAAAGTAATGCATTTAGTTTAGCAGATGACTGTAATTCTATTGCAATCAGAGTTCCAAGTGCAAGGGGTTCTGAAAAAGATAAACAGAAATGGTTAGAGTTGGTTAAGTCTGCATCTACACCTACAAGTTTAATTAGAGGTGGTGGTCTTGCACCATCAGAAGTTAAAGAACTATACAACGACATGAAAAATGCTGTAAAAGCATTTGGTGGTAAAGTTCTTGCACAATCTCATGAAGTATCAGTTAATAACTATAATGGAAAATTAAATATCGACAAGGGTCTAAATGCAATGTTAAAAGCAATAGATGAATTCGGTATGAGAAATCATGTTAGTGTTTCAAGTAAAGATGGTGTATTAACTAGAATTCAAGATGCAGGCAGGTATATGAAAGAGTCTGTAGAAGAAACTCAACTCGATGAAGTTCAAAAAGTTGAAGTAGATGCAATGAAAAAGTTATCTAAAGATATGCAAGCGGTAATGAAAGGTTATCAGAAGATTGCAAACATGGGTGACAAAGAACTCAAGAATACAGTTCATAACAAAAATTACAAAGCAATCTTAGATGCAAGAAATAAAGTTCTTACACTTATCGGTACACTTAACACTAAAATGTTATTGCAAAAAGAAAACTTTGAGGTAGTCCAAGAAGGTGCTGAGGAAATGATTGATAAACTATTCAATCTAAAAGGTAATAGAATAGCAGGACTAGGTGTTGCAATGCTTCTTAACATGACAGGTGTTAAAGTTATTAAAGCAATGCAGAAACAAAATCCACAAGGATTTATGAAAACTGTAAATGCAATGGGTAAAGAAACAGGAAAAATTAAACCAGCTACAGAAAAAGAAGTGATGAAAATGTTTAAGAAAGCTGGGGTTAAACCTTTACCAGAAGAACTTGATAATAATGATAAACCAAAAGTAAAACAGATAATCAAAAAACTAAAAGGTGCAAGTAAAGCCCATGCTGGTCAAGCAAAAGATTTAGAAAAAGCAGTAAATGAAAAAGTTAAAGATGGTAAATTAGACCCACTATCTAAAATGGGTAAATCTAAACTCACTGGTTCAGAAATACAAAAGTATTACAAAGACAATCCAAAACAAAAAATGGCTGCAAGAGATAAAACAGTTAAAAAAGCAATTGAACTTGCACTTGATTTAAGTGGTAATCACACTTATGCAATGAAAGAAATTGAAAAACTTAAAAAAGGATTAACTAAATTACCAGCAATTAAACTTGCACTTCAACATGCAAACGAGTCAAGAGAGTGGAAAGGTCATCATGTAGTAATAGAAGCATTATCTTCTACTAATGTAATTAAGTTAAAAACATATGGTAAGATGCTTGCAAAGATGACTAAACTACCATTTGATGAAAAAGACCCAGAGAAAAGTCTTGACAAATTAATGGGTCAAATCTGGAAACAAAAACATGTTCCAGCAAACTGGGAAAGACTTCATAAGATGGTTGCATTGTTAAAAGATATCGGTGTTAAAATGCCATCTCTAAAAGGTAAATACATGGGATTAGACCCAGTAACAAAGAAAGCTATATTTTACAAAGAAGGTACAGATACTATTGTTGATTGGTACGAAGATATTGATGAAATCAAAGAAGAAATTGAAGAACTTGTTGAAAAACCAACCAAAGAACTTCCAGTTGCAGATGTAAAAAAGATTGCACAGATGACTAATAGAAATGACCATAATGGTTCTTTACTTCATCTTGCAAAAAAACTTGGAATGAAAGCACATATTGATGGTCTAAAACATATTATAGGTCTTCATAAAGCATTAGGACATATGCCACAAGGATTAATGGACATAAGGAAAAAAATATCTGATAGTCTTATGAGAACATCAAAAGCATATTACTCCAATCACGATGATATCTATAAATCTTTCTAGGAGTCAACATGCAGACTTTCATCGAAAGAAACTACAAGAAAGAATACGATAACTACCACTCTAGTCCAGAACAGAAAAAGAGAAGAGCAGGTAGAAATAAAGCACGAAGGTCTCTTAAAGACAATAAAGGTATTGTAGGTAAAGATGTCCATCATAAGGACAATAATCCACTTAACAACGATAAGAAAAATCTTTCAATCGTAACTCAAAAGTATAATAGAACTGAACCTAGATTAAGAGACGAGGAAAGAGAACCTCAAGACAAAGATATTAAAGATAAAAAAGGAACTCAACCAGCAAAGTATTTTAAAGGTCTTAAAAAATCTACTAAAGATAAAAGAGATGCACACTTTAAAAAGAATGATGGTAAAGGGTCATTTAAAGATGCACCAGGCGATAAAAAAGCAAGAGAAAAAGGTATGCCGAAATCCAAATACACCAAAGATTACAAAAAGATGTACGATGAAGTTGTAAACTTCACTGAGGGTGCATTAGAAGATAAATCTAAGAAGTCTGGTATATCAGTTGGAACATTAAGAAAAGTTTACAACAGAGGAATGGCTGCATGGAAAACAGGACATAGGCCAGGAACTACTCCACAGCAATGGGGACATGCAAGAGTAAATGCATTTATAGTTAAGAAGAAAAAAGGTAAGTTAAATCATGACCAAGACCTTGCACATGTTATACATCCAGACGATGATTTAATGAATGAAGCTCGTGCATTTCATGACTTTGGTGCAAATAGTCCAGCTGCAAATAACAAGATAAGAGATTTTGCAAATAAGGCTAAAAATTATAAAGATGCAATAAATAAAATAATAGATTTTGCAAGAGGTTCAACCACTGCAAGTAAAAAGTTTGCACAAGCAATTGGTGCTGGAAAGTTTACAGACTGGTCTCCAGACAAAGACATAGAACAAGAAGTTAAAGACTTTATCCAACAGAGAGATAGAGTTAAAAAAATGGGGCCTCGTGCAAATGACCCAGACCAAAATCTTTTTGTTCAAATTAAAAGTGCAGCTGATTTAAGAACAGGTTCTAACATCAAATTAGATGATGGTAAAACTATAAAATTAGACCAGAAGAATGCAAAACTTATAGTTGTTGCATTTGATAAAGTTAAACCACAAATGAAAAAACAATTACTTACACTATTAGGAAAGAATAAACAATCTCACATGAGAGTTCTTAGTGCAATTAAAAGGAGTATGACATAATGCCATTAGATAGGTCATCTGGAATAACTCAAAGTGGAACAATATCCATGAATGGTAGTGGTACTAAATCTACAGATGGAACTCATGCTGGTACAAACATAGCAAAAGAATTTTATAATAAAAATAGTTCTGATTCAATTGCAATGAGTGATTTGCATAGAGATGGTTCTACCAGTATTTCTGGTGGCCCAGTTACAGGTTCAGATATTAACATATCTCAAGGACTTCCAACTTCTGGTCAAATATCCATGAGTCAGTTTTATAAAACTAGTAATGCAGTAGACCCAACAGATTTATTAACAGAAACAGTGTATGGTAAAGCAAATCTGCAATCTGATAATGCTAATGGTGGTTATACATATGGTAGGGGTGGTTCAAATCAAGCATCAACTTCATTTGTTCAATACAGTACTTCAATGTCAAATGTTTTTACACTGGGTTTGACTGGTACAAGTGGTGGATTTTCAAGTGGTCTAAACTTTATGCAAGCAGGTTTTGATATGATGATTAGACCAACTTATACAAGAGGAAAAGTACAAACTAATATCCAAACATATCATTTAAGTTGGTTTGTAAAACCACATGGTACTTCTAGTACATATACACCTAATTCTGGTAGTAATTCTACAGTTAATACTTCTACTTGGACAGAAATTTATAGAATGGCTTGGCCTGGTAATCAAGGAGACTTTGATTCATCATTTACCTATGCACCTACTTTTATTAGATGGTCATTTGCAGAATATACTGTAAGTTCAATGGATAATATGTCTAGTACATGGTCTAATGATTCATGGGAGACAAATGGTGCCTCAGGCTATAATATGATACCTTCTGTACACAATGGTTCTACAACTTATACTTTTGGTGATGGTGATGGGCCATATAGTGCTACTGCTGCCTCAAGTTGGATAGGTAATACTCCTGGCGGGGGTAATGGAGTAGACAGAGGTGCAAGATTAACTTTTTCAAATTTATTTGAATGTGAAACTGGTGTTGCAAAGAAAAGATATGCAATGAATTTTATTCTTGAAGATGTTGCATCCTCACTTGATGGTTCAAACTATGCAAATACATCATTACAGAATGCTGGATTACATTCATTTACAAGTCCAACCTTTGTTTTTGAAGTTGGACTCACAAATTATCACTCTGGGACATGTAATATCGGGCCTTAATCTAATGAATATACAATTATCACATCAACAATACATTAAAGACTCAAATGGAGATATAGTTACTATAGTTTGTCGTGTCCAAGCATATTGGAATAATGATGAAAAAGTATACGATGAATTATTTGAGTGGAATCCACCATATGATAAAAGACTAAAAGAACTTCCAATATCTGCAAGAAATAAAGGTAGAAATGGTTTTGATGAAGATAAAATGAAATCTATAAATGAAGCAGACGAAATTGTTAACCTATGGGATAAATTAATTAGAGAAACATCAGATTATAGTAATCATTATATGCAGGCTTCTGTTAAAGTACAGGAAGAACCACAAGGAACTCCTCAAATTAAAATCACAAATTAATTGTCATAAATACTATCTGTTATGAATAGTTGTGGAGAATGTACATTATGCTGTAGGGTATTACCTTTTACCCATGAATTTGCAATGTTTGATAAGTATAATGAAAGACATAAATATGATATAATATATCCATTAGGTAAAAGTTGCAATAAAGTATGTTCCACAGGATGTTCCATCCATAATGATAAACCCAAAATTTGTAAAGAATTTAATTGTGACTATATATTACTAGACCTAGAAGAAAAATTTAAACCCATCAATTGTGGGTTCTTATGTAGACTAAAACTCAAAACTGATTTTGATATTGAAGGTGGAGATGAGATTTGGTTACATTTTGAAGGTAAAGAAACAAAACCAAAAGATTTTTATAAAGATAAAAAAGAACTTATTGATGAACTTATAAAAATAGTTTGGAAAGAATATGGAAAATTACCAGTTCTTATAATGAATGACATAGAAGCATCTGAAATAATATTATGATTTATTGGACATACCAACCAAAACTAAAACATCACTTGAATGAAAATCTTAGACATGAGATTTCAAAATTCCCAAAAGGTCAACAATCTCAAAAACAAGCATCAAGTCATTATGATGGATATAATCATCATAAATCATGGAATGTAAATTATCCTAAGTTTCAAATGAGAAGAGATTATGCATCATGGCATGATGCAACACAATCAACAGGATACATAAACTGGACAACACCATCCCTCGATGATAGTAATGACCAAAGATATAAGATAGTTTTCTGGGAAGGTGTAGCACCTTTACTAGAAAAGTTTGCAAGAGATGTTGCAGTAAGACCAGAATCAGAACTAAACTACCAAATCTTTGTAGATGTGATGTGGTTTCATCAAATGAATAAAGGTGATTATGATAACTGGCACAATCATTTTGGGTGTCAATGGATAGGTATATACTACATTGATTTACCAGAAGGTGAAGAAACAGAACTTATGGATTTTGAAGGAAATGTCTTTCAACCAGAAGTAAAAGAAGGAGACTTATTGATATTCCCATCTGGGTATCTTCATAAGTCACCACCTTGTAATGACAGAAAAACTATAGTTGCATTTAACTTTTCAGTTGCATCTAAATATAGTAAAGAAACAATTGAAAAGTTAATAGAAACACATCCTCAAAATTTTTTTGAAGATGTAAATGAAATTAGGAAATACCAAAAATGAATATACTGTTTATGGAAATGCAACATCAGAACCTTCCATTAATGAAAAAATTAGTTGAGGATGGTAACAATGTTTACACTACTCAATATTATGATAACCCAGAGTATTTAAAATATTTCGGTATTAAACCAGTAGATTTAGACATGAGAACTGCTCTTCATGATGGAGATATAGGTTCATTTGACTATGATGTTGGACTCCCAGTAGTACAAAAAGCAATAGAAGATTTCAAGTTAGATTTAATTTGGTGTTCTGCACCATCTCAAGGTCATTTATTAGATAAAATAGATTTTCCAACTATTAATACAAACGAACAATCAAGAAATCTTGAAACTAAAAAGTTATTTGCAAGAACTTTTGCAGAAGGTTGTGGAATAAAAACACCTAAAATTCTTGCACAAGGTGATAATCATCTTGATTTAGATACAAGTGAACTACCAAAACCATTTGTAATTAAACCTAAAAATGTATGGCATCAATCATGTATAGTTCATGACTCTGGTATGTGGGAAACTAAAAAGAAAGAATATGCTAATAGTCCAATAGAATACTATGTTGAAGAAATGATAAAAGGTCAAGAGACAAATATATCTTACATCATGTCAAAAGGTGAGTGGGCGTTTACATTTTCAGAATCATGTGATGAGTCATTAGCAAAAAGAATAGAATATAATAATCCACTTGCATGGTTTAGAAATACTACAATTGAACAAATGACACCAGAACTTGATAAAAGAGTTAGAGATAATGTAGTAGATTATTTAAATGAATCTGCAAAACTTGGTGGTACATATGAGGGTAGTATTACTCAAATGTTAGGAGAAGATGATGAATTATACTTCTTAGAAAACAATGTAAGACCATATACTCATAATTCATTCCCTATTCCATTTGGTGGTAATGAGTATCTAGATGCATTTCAAAACAATCCACATAAAATAGGAGATTGGTTTGAGGGTCGTAAATTTCCTAAATTAGTATTTCAATCGGAAACTATAACCCATCCAACACAAACACAAATAATACCTTATCCATTTCATTTACATAAAAAATACAATGTTGAAGTACCTACAGGATTGCATTATTCATCTAATGAAAACGAATTTATTTGTAATGCTGGTGCAATTGTTCTAGTATTTGAAGATGAAATTAATATGGATTTCGTGGAAGAATTAAAAAAAGAAACAAATTTAGTTCCATATTGGGGAAACTAAAATCTTAAAAGTTATAAATACAATAGTATAAACAAAAAGTTTCTCAAACAGGGAACTAACAATCGAGGAGATAATTATGTCTTTATGGGGTAATTCAGATGCAGATGAAGCCAAACCAAAATGGTTAACAGCTGCACAAAAAAAACTAACCTTTGCAGATGCAAGAGGTTGGGTATTCAAACAATCTGATAATCATCAAGAAGAAGTTCTCTGTGCAATTGGAGAACTAGCAACTTCTATAGGTCAAGCAGACATTACTAATATTACATGGGTAACTACTGCATTTGATAAATCAGCTGGTGGTACTTTAAGTGCAACAGTACTTTTTAATGAAAAGGTTACAGTAAGTGGAACACCACAATTATCAGTGACTAATGGAAACCAAGGCTCAGGTTCTGGTAGAGGCCCACATGTTCTTTCATATGCAAGTGGTTCATCAACCAACAAACTTACATTCAGTCTTGCAATCGGTGCTGCCAATGCAGCTACTAATGCAGATGATGTATTAAGTTTTGGTGCAAACCCACTAGCACTTAATGGTGGAACAATTGTTGATAAGTCAGAAGGTGGTAATGCAACTATTACTAGTGCAGCTTCAATAGGAACTGCAGCTGGTACAATTACAGTTGTTGCTTAATCGAGGATAAATCATGGTATATAGTATTAGAGGAACAGAGGCTGCATTAGGAACATCAACAGGTGCAGCTTCCAATTTTAGTCGTGCAATTTATGTTAGACTAGTAAACAGTGGTGCAGCTACAACAAGACACCTAGTAACACTAGAACAAGCAGATGGGACAGATATTGGAACTTTTTCAATTAGTGGTGGTGAAGAAATGGTAATAAAAAAAGACCCAACAGACCAAGTATTTGCAGCTAACGCTGCAGTATTGGGTGTTGCAGTAAGTGTAGGATGGTAAAAACTATGAAATCATTTAAAAAATATATAAAAGAATCATACAATGACATGTCATCAGATGTTAAGGGTCGTATTCCTACTGATGACTTGCATAGATTTTCATCGGATTCACGAGTTTTAGGTAAATTAAATACATGGATAGGTGATATTGCAGACAGAGAACATATGACTGTTGAAGCTGCAATGCAACAATTGTATAGAAAAGTAACTCAAATTGGTATTCAATTTGAACCTTCAATTACAGAAGATGAAGTTGGAGAAAATGGTTCAAAAGATATACCTATTTCACAATATGGTGGAAGAACAGGTAAAGACCTAGAAGGTAATGACATTAATGATAATTTTATTGATGCAAAAGGTTCAGATTTAAAATTAAATGTTGAATGGGAAAAACAACCAAACAACATGTTTAAAGTTTTTGCACAGGTTAAATAACTTTTCTAACATTGCACCTATATACTAGTATAATAACTAGGATATAAATTATGAAATTATTTGAGAAGTTGACAGACGAAAACTTCACCATGTTTGCAATGCAGTGTTATGATAACCCTCAGTGTACTTCTATGGAAGAATTTTTAGAAGACCTTAGAAGGTTTAGATATTTAAAAAGACTGTTAAGAAGATACTACAAAAATGGTGAACTAAGAGAACGATTAATTCTTAATCATCTCATAGTCATTTTCAACATATTTGGATTCGAAAATTCAGTTAAGATGTTAGAATTCAAAATAGACCTAGAGTACTGGCCTGTACTTAAAACTTGTTTAATTTATATGGATTATGTCCAAGAGGACTGGAAAACTATTGTTCCAGTAGATATGGAAGTAGCACAGGTATTAAGAGAACTATGACACAAGTTAAATTACAAGAAGGTGCAATGGGTGTAGTAGATACAGTCATAGTATTTCGTATTCTAAAGATGATGACCAGAAAGTGGGAAGAGATGGATGCATATAAATTCGGTCTCATAGATGCAAATGGTAAAAGAATTAAAACCAAAAAAGCAAAATCATCAGAAGAAAAAAATTCATTCACATTACTTCATAGATTAGTATTCAATTTAAAAAGAGTTCTTGAACTACTACCATTTGGTAGAACAAGACTTGCATCTTACGCTGCATCGTTAGCACTCCTCAAAGAACACTTCAATATAGATGGTGAACCATTAGAAAGACATTTCTATTCATATCTCAAAGAGAATGACATGGTACTTGACTTATTAGAAGGTCATGATAACCTAAATAATTTAGAGAAAGGTAAAGAATACGAACTGAGATTATCAGTCTGGAACGAAGAAGATGTTATAGGTCAAAGAGGTGACAGAGTTCAAGTTCTAGGAAAAACTGATAATGTTATGGGAGTTGATATATATAAAGCATATAACTTTGACCAAGATGAGTCAATGTTAATTACAGGACACGATGTTAAATGAAAAGATTTAAGGACATGTTTGAAGATGCACCAGTGAATGCAACTGGAGATGCAGTTGCAACCAATGAACCTATTGTTCGTAAAAAGAAAAAGAAAGAAGATTCATCTGGTAGAGAAATAGGAACACCAGAACTTCTAAAAAGATATATGGATGACACTCCAGGCCAATCAATAAAAGAAGCAAATGAAGTAGAAATGATATTACCTATGAGAGGTTTTATGCAAACTACTAGAAAACAAGTTTTTGATTGGGCCAAGAAAGCAGGTCTAAAACCTAAAAAAATTGGAACTGGTTCTAGTGAAAAGTTAGAGATAACTGGTACTGGTGACCAAATAAAAAAATTAATAAGTTATATCCCAGTAAAGAAGCCTGGAAAACAGAGAAGTTTCGAAGATACAGGTGAACATCCACCTCATGTAAAAGACAAAGAAAAAGAAAAGAAAAAAGTTGTACTTAAAGGTTCACTTGCATCTGTACATGAAGCAAGACTTATGACAGATGGTAAATTAGTTACTACTGTAGATGCTGTTTTAGGTTCAATCTTAAAGAAACTTAAATCTGAAATGGGTAAAAGATACAAGAAAGATAAAAAAGATGGTATGGCATATATCAATTCTATTGCAAAAATGGTAGGAATGACTGCAACAGATAAGGGTCAACAAAAAGGTAAACTATTCTTAAGATTGGGTGAAGATTTAGAAGAAGGACTTTGGGATAATATCAGAAAGAAAAGAGCTCGTGGTGAAAAGATGAGAAAGAAAGGTGAAAAAGGAGCTCCCACCCAAGACCAAATCAAAAGAGCTCAAGAAGAATGTTGTGCAGAATGTTTAGGTCATTATGACCATATGATTACAGAAGCAGAGTATCAAGGTAAGAAAGTAACTCTAAATGACCCTATAAGGACATCAGAGAACCCCAACAAAAAGTTTAAAGTATATGTTAAGGGTGAGAGTGGTAAAGTTGTGGTAGTTCGATTTGGAGACCCTAAGATGGGTATAAATCGTGATAACCCAGAAAGAAGAAAGTCATTTAGAGCAAGACATAATTGTGCAGACCCAGGCCCTAAATGGAAAGCAAGATATTGGTCATGTTACCAGTGGAGAGCAAGTGCAAAAGTGGACAACTAAGATTTGGGAATGGATTAAAACTGCCTTTTGGTGGTTCATAGATTTATTCAGAACTAGATATGAGGTCACTGTATCCTTTAATAAGGAATGGGGTGATGCAGATGACAGAACTTATATTGCTAAAAAACTTCACAAACAACAAGAAAAACATCTTAAGTTTACAAATGACGATAATGAGGTGATTGAGTATAGAAGTGCTGCGGGGTTGAACTATATAATAAAGGAGTTATAATGATAGAAAAAATATTAGCAGATAGATTAAATGTAGATATATCTACAATCACAGATGAGTCACATATTGTTGATGACTTAAATGCAGATTCGTTATCAGTAGTTGAAGTAATTATGGACATTGAGTCCAGTTATGATATTGAAATGCCAGATGAAGATGCAGAAAACTTATTTACAGTTGCAGAAATCAAACAATGGATTGAGGATAATACATAATGCAACAGATGTTAATAGGAATTATATTGGTTTTAGGATTTGGTGGGTTTTATCTTTACCAACAGAATCAAGTATTATCTGCAAACAACCTTGCACTTGAAGGTGCAGTTCAAGAACAACAACAGGCGATGGATGCAATGAGAGAATCCTTTGAGAGACAGGGTAAAGCATTGAATCAAATGGCATCTAAGAATGCACAGATTGAAGCAGAAATGAATTCATACTTAGACATTTTTAGAAGACATAATTTAAACCAACTTGCAGTTGCAAAGCCAGGAATGATTGAAAAAAGAATCAATGATTCAACAATGCAAGTATTTGAGAGTATAGAAAATGATAGCAAAGAATTGGACTCGTTGGACGACCCTACTTCTGATATCAACCCTAACAATTAGTGGTTGTTCCTTATTACCAAATAAGAAAGTAGAGATTGTTTCCAAACCATTAGAAATAGATATAATGCAACCTACAATGCCGAGGAACATTGATTTGAAAGAACCAAAGTTCTATGTTGTAAGCGAAGCAAAAATAGCCAACCCATGTAACAAAAACGAAGAAGGTAAAAGACCTAGAACTAAACAAGAAGATGGTAGTTGGGTGTGCGATTTAGGTAAAGAAAACCCAGATTGGCCAGAAAATTATAGTTATCTGGATAGATTCATGGATGACATGAAGAAAATGAATAATGGAGATGTAGTCTTTGTTGCATTCTCAGTCAGTGATTACGAACTTATGTCATATAACATGCAAGAACTACGAAGGTACATTAGAGAAGTACAAGAGGTTGTAGTTTATTACAGAAATGTAACTATCAAAAATCCAGATGGAACTACATCAGAAGGACAGGCTGCAGTCGTCACAAAAAATTAAAACCAATGTCTAATTATTCGTAAGAGAGAACGAATAAACCCTTGACAAATCCCAAAAATATAGTATTATAAGTATATGTCTTTGTGGATTGATAAGAAATATCTAAAATTGGTGTCCTCACGATTGAGGAATGGTAAATGGAAAGATGATAAGGTCTTTAACCATTC
>TARA_B100001175_G_scaffold81364_1_pt1 | contig 28165 bp, 27 predicted proteins | sample TARA_B100001175 | Tara Oceans TARA_B100001175
ACGAATGGAGATATGGGAGCATTTAAATTTACAACTCAGAAATATTACAGAATTAATGGTGGCTCTACACAACTTGAAGGAGTCAAAAGTGATGTTGTCATTCCTGACCGTTATAGTTACATTGATATGGGTGAAAATAGTCAAGAAAATCCATTACCCTGGGACGAAATTCAGTCAGCTAAATATTCAATATTTGAAAATCTAATTAATTACGAATTAATAATTAATCGAAGCCAGTCTAGAATATTAAATAAATCTGAAATAAAGCTTATTAACGAAAACGCTAAGTGGATTAAAAAAGTTCGATCAAAAGATTTATACAGCTTAAAATATGATGTTTATGATGATGAATTAAAACTAAATAACGAAGAATCAAAACGTTTTGAATCTCTTTCTGACTATAGTTCAAATTCACTATTTGAGTCTTTACCTTATGAATTGCCATTAATGGAAAAGGATTCCGTTTTAAAAAAAAACAGAGAAAGATGGCACGAAACTTTAAAGCAGGATATTTACATAGACGAGGCTTTAAATGTTCTTAAAGACCTAATAATGAATTTTAACGGATATGATATTTCTATTTTAGAGAACTAAAGACTTTACATGCAAGGACTAATCCCGTCATTATTTAAAAAGTTTAAAAAAAAATATTTTGGTTTACTAAGTTTATGCTTTATAAGTATTATTATTTTTTTATCACTTTTCGTCTATTTGATAGCTCCCGATAACTCTCAGAACGCAAATCAAATGCATTTGAGTATTCATTCCAAACCTCCTGGGTTTAAAGTCCACATGCTTATTCAGCCTATTGCAATAAAAAATAAACAAAACATATTGGATAGACTTTTTTTTGGAAATAAATATCCAGAAAAAGAGACTCCAATCCTTAGTTACTCTATAGAAAATGAAAAGATTTCATATGTCCTTTACAACTCTTTAAAAACAGATTTTTTATATTATTCAGACGATTTATCACCAAGCTTAAAACCTTATATTGAGGAGAAGGTTTTTTATTTAGGTACTGATAAATTCGGAAGAGACTTCTTGAGCCGTATTTTGGTTGGATCAAGAATTTCATTATTTATTGGATTTATAGCTGTTTCAATTTCTTTATTTTTAGGTTTATTTTTAGGGAGCTTAGCAGGTTATTTTGGAGGTAGAGTAGATAATTTTATTATGTGGTTAATTAATGTGACTTGGTCAATACCAACATTGTTATTAGTTATAGCTATAACACTAGCGCTTGGTAAAGGATTTTGGCAAGTCTTTATAGCAGTTGGATTGACTATGTGGGTGGAAGTTGCAAGGGTGGTCCGTGGAGAGGTAATGAGTGTTAAGCAACAACAATATATAACAGCAGCTCGTGCATTAGGTTTTTCAGATTTTAGAATTATTTTTCGTCACATTATTCCAAATATTATGACGCCTGTTATCGTCATCTCAGCTGCTAATTTTGCAGCTTCTATTTTGATAGAAAGTGGCCTAAGTTTTTTGGGGATTGGGGCACAACCCCCAATGTCAAGCTGGGGTGCTATGATAAAGGCTCATTACAACGATATTATTTTAGGTCAACCTTATTTGGCTTTAATTCCAGGATTATGTATTATGTCCGTCGTGATGGCTTTTATGCTAATAGGTAATTCACTTAGGGATGTTCTAGATGTAAAAATTTAATAAATTATTTATCAATTGGTGGATACTTTTCAAGAACAGAAGCAACAAATTCTTTGATGCGCTCTTCTTTACGATTTACTCGAGAAGTTAAGTATCCCTCTCCTATGCCTTGCCATATGAGCTCTTTTTTGTTGGCATCAATAAAATCGATAAAAAGCATTCCATTAGTTGAATTATACACATTGGTTCGATTCCAACCCAAGGCATTAGGACCCCAGCCCCATCCGAACATACCATAGTTTTGGTTGTAAATATTGATTTCATGGTTTTCTTTTGTAAAAATATTAACAATAAAATCTGGAGTTTCAGACTTAGTAAATCCTTTGGAGATTAATTCAGATTCAATTGCACGTAAAATCCTTCTCTTGTCTAGGTCGCTAATTTTAGCTTTATCTATACCATCTTTAAAAAAAGCAAAAGTTTTATAAGAATCAAAACTAACAGAGCTGTCGTAGTCTGCTGCTACACGAACAGAACTACAAGATGTAAGTGAAAAAAGAATAATTGTAAGAAATAAATAATAATATTGTTTCATAATAATTTTTTAGTTTATATAATTTTTAAAACTTCTTCACTAACGTATTTTGGAATTGTTACTTTTAAATTAGGCTCATTTTTCATAGCTCTTTTAATAGTAAAAATAGCTCCTTTATTTCTTGCCCAGTTTCGTCTAGCAATGCCATTATTAACGTCCCAAAATAACATTGATTTTAATTTTTTACTACTTTTACTAGATCCATCAAGAACCATACCAAAGCCACCATTAATGACCTCACCCCATCCAACACCTCCACCATTGTGAATACTTACCCATGTTGCTCCTCTAAAGCTGTCTCCTATCACATTATGAATTGCCATATCTGCAGTAAATTTAGAACCATCGTAAATATCACTTGTTTCTCTGTAGGGGGAATCTGTTCCTGAAACATCATGGTGATCTCGACCTAAAATGATAGGTCCTAATTCACCAGATGCAATTGCTTTATTAAAGGCTTCAGCTATTTTCATTCTCCCTTCTGCATCTGCATATAAAATTCGTGCCTGTGAACCAACTACGAGCTTATTTTTTTGAGCCTCTTTTATCCATTTTATATTATCTGACATTTGTTGTTTAACCTCCTCTGGAGCATCTTTTTTAATTTTTTCCAAAACCTTACAAGCAATGTTATCTGTCTTGACTAAATCTGATTTTGACCCGTTTGCACAAACCCATCTAAAAGGCCCGAAGCCGTAGTCAAAACACATTGGGCCCATTATATCTTGAACATAGCTAGGGTATATAAAATCTTCACCATTTTCTTTTAAAATGTTAGCGCCTGCTCTAGAAGCTTCGAGAAGAAATGCATTTCCATAATCAAAAAAATAAGTCCCTCTTTCAGTATGTTTTCTAATAATTTCTGCATGCCGAATCAAGCTTTTCTTTACATTTTTTTTAAATTCTAAAGGTTCAATTTGCATCATTTTATTAGCCTCATCCATTGATAGCCCTAAAGGATAGTACCCTCCGGCCCAAGGATTATGTAATGATGTTTGATCGCTTCCTAACTCAATAAAAATATTTGCTTCATAAAATGCTTCCCAAACCTCAATTACATTCCCTTGATAAGCAATTGAAACAACCTCTTTATTTATTTTGGCATCTCTGACTCGCACTATAAGTTTGTCAATTTTTTGAATAACCTCGTCTACCCAGCCCTGTTCAAAACGTATCTGTGTTGCCTTTGAATTAACTTCAGCGCAAATTGTGATACAACCAGCAATATTTCCTGCCTTGGGCTGTGCGCCACTCATACCACCTAGTCCTGCAGTTAAGAATACATGACCGCTAGGTTTCTTATTTATTTTTCTAAATGCATTTAGTATGGTGATTGTCGTACCATGTACAATACCTTGAGGACCAATATACATATAACTTCCTGCTGTCATCTGTCCAAATTGGGTTACACCCAAAGCATTATATTTTTCCCAATCGTCGGGTTGTGAATAATTTGGAATCATCATTCCATTTGTTACTACCACTCTTGGTGCATCTTCATGAGAAGGGAATAGTCCCATGGGATGCCCAGATGACATAACTAAAGTTTGCTGATTATTCATTTCTGACAAATACTTCATAGTTAAGCGATATTGCGCCCAATTAGAAAAAACTCCTCCATTACCTCCATATGTAATAAGCTCGTGTGGATGTTGTGCTACAGCATCATCTAAATTGTTTTGAATCATTAACATTACAGCTGCTGCTTGTTTACTATTGGCAGGATATGAATCGATAGAACGGGCATAGATTTTATTTTTTGGCCGAAAACGATACATATAAATCCGTCCGTAATTATCTAATTCATCTTTAAATTCTTTAATTAATATCTTGTGAAATGACTCGTCGAAATAACGCAGAGCGTTTCTCAATGCAAGCTTTTGTTCTTTTTTATTTAAGATTGATTTTCTTTTTGGGGCGTGGTTATAACTTTCATCGAATGGTTTAAATGTAGGAAGTTTGTTTGGTATACCTTCCATTATTTCTTCTTGAAAACTTTTAATCTGCATACTCATGAGAGTTTGTTGTGAGAATAAATATTTGAATTGTGTATTTAGTAATTAGATTTTTAGTTTAAATTATAACAGTTGAGACTTTATTTAACATCTAATATTGTGTGTAATTAAGCTAAGTTTGATATTTAATTTTTCACAAATATAGAGTAATTTATAGAATAAAATAATCTATAAATAAGATCTAAATACCTAGAGGTTTTTTATTTTTACGTTCATAAGAATTATATCATTTATTAATGCTAAAATTAAATTCTATTGAAAATATTCAATTAACCTCCCAAATTTTTTTAAAGCCTGAATATAAAATTCATGATACAGTATCTGGAAATAAGTTTAGGAAATTAAAATATAATCTTGAAAGATTTCAATCAGGTGATTTTGAAGGTATATTAACATTTGGAGGCGCATATTCCAATCATATTTCAGCAACTGCAGCAGCGGGTAAAGCTTTCGGATTCCCAACCATTGGAATCATAAGAGGTTTAGAGGTTTCCAATAAAATTGAATTAAATCCAACATTACTATATGCTCGAAAATGTGGAATGAATCTTGATTTTGTCACTCGGCAGGATTATAGGAACAGACATGACGATTTTTTTAATTTATATTTAAGGGATAAGTACCCTAATTATTATATTATTCCAGAGGGCGGTACAAATGAATTAGCTATTAAAGGATGCGAAGAGATTTTAGATTATCAAGATAAAATTTTTGATATTGTTTGCTGCAGTGTGGGAACAGGAGGCACTTTATCAGGAATTATAAATTCAAGCTTTCCACATCAAAAAATAATAGGATTTACGGCCTTAAAAGGTACTTTTTTAAAGCAGGATATTTGTAAATTTGTGAAAAGGTCTAATTGGGAGTTATGCCAAGATTATCATATGGGTGGTTATGCAAAGGTGAATTTAGAACTTATCAAATTTATAAATGAATTTAAATTAGAGTTTAATATTGCTTTAGACCCTATTTATACTGGTAAAATGATGTATGGAGTTTTTGATTTAATATCCAAAGGGGTTATTTCTGATAAAGATAAGGTGTTAGTTATCCACACTGGGGGTCAACAAGGAATAGAAGGAATGAATCAATACTTAAAAAGCAATAATTTAAATTTGATCATATGAAACGAATTTTATTATTTTTTTTAGTGCTGTTTTTTTTCTCTAGTTGTGGTACCAGAAAAAGAGTACGTAGCTCAGTTAATCTTAATTCAAGTGTTAATATTCCGATATCAAAAATACCTAATAGCTCTTCTGTTATTTCTAAGCCTAATTATAATTCTACAGATCAGTACATTACTTTTTTTAAATCCAAAGCTATTCATGAGATGAAACTTTATGGTATTCCAGCCAGTATCACACTGGCGCAAGGGATTTTAGAATCTGGTTCTGGTAAAGGTCGTTTGGCGAGAGAAGCAAATAATCATTTTGGTATTAAGTGTCATGACTGGACTGGCCCACGAATTTACCACGACGATGATCTTTCTCAGGAGTGTTTTAGAAAATATAACGACCCTAATGAGTCTTATCGGGATCATTCTTTATTTCTTATTAATAGAAAGCGTTACAGTAATTTATTTAAATATAAGTCTACGGATTATAAAGCTTGGGCTAAAGGTCTTAAAAAAGCAGGTTATGCTACAGACCCCAAATATCCCCAAAAGATTATTAGTATTATAGAACGTTACAAGTTAAATCGATACGATATTTATGATACAAAGATTAAAAATAATATTCAAATGACTAAAAAACACATAAACCATAAAGTTAAAAAAGGGGATACCTTATATTCAATTTCAAAGTTTTATAATACGACAGTTGAATATTTAAAATCGGTGAATAAATTAAATTCTAATGAATTAAGTATAGGTCAAACACTAATAATTATATCAAATTAATGTTTATGAAATACCAAAGAAGCAGTCAATTATTCAAACAAGCTAAGTCTGTCATTCCTGGTGGAGTTAATTCGCCAGTTAGAGCCTTTAAAGCTGTTGGGGGTACTCCAATTTTTGTTAGAAACGCTCAAGGAGCTTACTTGTATGATGAAGATGGAAATCGATTTATTGATTTTATAAATTCTTGGGGACCTATGATTTTAGGGCATGCCTTTAAACCTGTAGTAGATGCTTTAATTGAAAAAGCAAAAAAAGGAACATCTTTTGGGATGCCAACTGAAATTGAAACAAAAATTGCTGAGTTGGTTGTTTCTATGGTGCCAAGTATTGATAAAATTAGATTTGTGAACTCTGGAACTGAAGCTTGTATGAGCGCTGTTCGATTGGCTAGAGGTTTTTCAGCTAAGGAAAAAATCGTGAAGTTTAAAGGATGTTATCATGGTCATTCAGATTCTTTTTTAATTCAAGCAGGAAGTGGTGCTGTTACTTTTGGTAGCCCTAGTAGTCCTGGAGTTACTGAGGGTACTGCAAAGGATACGTTATTGGCTCCTTATAATAATTTAGAGGCAGTTAATGAAATTTTTAAAATAAATCAAAATAAAATCGCTGCAGTTATTGTAGAGCCTGTAGCTGGTAATATGGGTTGTATTCCTCCAAACCCTGGATTTTTAGAAGGACTTAGAGATTTATGCAATCAGCACAATGCATTACTTATTTTTGATGAAGTAATGACAGGTTTTAGACTAGCAAAAGGAGGTGTACAACAATTGTCAAATGTTTCCGCGGATATAGTTTGTTTTGGTAAAGTTATTGGAGGAGGTTTGCCTGTTGGAGCTTTTGCTTCTAGAGAAGAAATCATGTCCTATTTAGCTCCTGATGGCCCTATCTATCAAGCAGGTACCCTCAGCGGAAATCCCTTAGCTATGTCAGCTGGTTACACACTTTTGAGTGCTTTGAATTCTGATGATGGAGTTTATAATCGGCTAGCCAAAAAAACAGAATATTTACATAAGGGGATTTCCAAAGCATTAAACACTTCAAAAATTGAACATACTATAAATAGAGTTGGTTCTATGATTTCTGTTCACTTTTCTAATATTCCAGTTACAGATTTTGAAACCGCAACAAATGCTAACAATAATCGTTTCAAGCACTTTTTTCACTCAATGTTGGATTCGGGAATTTATATTCCTCCTAGCGCTTTTGAAAGCTGGTTTATTACTGATGCTTTGTCATACGATGATCTTAATTTCACAATTTCAGCTATTAGTAATATCTCTTGGGATATATAATTTTTAAGAATTTACAATGTTCATTAAAAATAAAAAAAGCGGTTGTACAATTTACAACCGCTTAAAATAGAATTGTTATTAATTAGTTGTTAGATGTCGGCAGTTTTAACTGTTTTTATTATGCGAGCTGCAATTTTGTATGGGTCCCCGTTTGATGCTGGGCGTCTATCTTCTAGCCAACCTTTGTATCCTTGTTCAACTGTCATAATCGGGATTCTGATTGATGCTCCTCTGTCAGAAACACCATAACTAAATTCGTGAATGGACTGTGTTTCATGGTCACCGGTTAATCTTTGATCATTGTATGCTCCATACACTTCAATGTGCTCTTTAACAACAGGTCTAAAAGATTCACAAATTTTCTCATAGGTTTCTTTCGAACCACAAGTTCTTAAAGTTGTATTTGAAAAATTTGCATGCATTCCTGAGCCATTCCAATCAGTTGCACCAAGAGGTTTTGGGTGGTAATCAATTTTTATAGCATATTCTTCAGCTAATCTTTCAAGAAAATATCTTGCTACCCATATTTCATCGCCCGCTTTTGCAGCTCCCTTAGCAAAACATTGAAATTCCCATTGGCCTGCTGCTACTTCAGCATTTGTTCCTTCAATATTAATTCCGGCATCAATGCAAATATCAAGATGTCTGTCCATAATTTCTCTACCAAATGCGTTTGCACCTCCAACAGAGCAATAAAATTGTCCTTGAGGAGTTTGATCTTTTGGGAAACCTAATGGAAGATTTGTATCTGTATCCCATAAGAAATATTCTTGCTCAAATCCGAACCAAAAATCATCATCATCGTCATCAATAGTTGCTCTCCCGTTGGATTCATGTGGAGAACCATCTGGGTTTAATACTTCGTTCATGACAATCCATCCATTTCTTCTCACTGGATCAGGGTATAGAGCAACAGGTTTTAATAAACAATCTGATGAACCACCTTCTGCTTGTCTAGTTGAACTTCCATCAAATGCCCACATCGGACAGTCTTCTAATCTACCACTAAAATCATTAACAATTTTAGTTTTTCCTCTAAGGTTTGATGTTGGTTTATAACCATCAAGCCATAGATATTCAAGTTTGGATTTTGCCATAATAAAAAATTAATTGATTAATAAAAATATCTATAAATATATAAATATGGTAAATTAAGCTCATTATATTAGGGTTTATTTTATTAACAAGCACCCATTTTTTATGTATACCCTATTTATTTAGGGGTTAAATCAAATAATTCTTAAATTTTAATTGGTTTAATCTAAGTATTGTTAATAAATTATTAGTTTGAAACCAATTTTCACTCACTTAAAGTTTAAATTAGCTTAATATTTTAATCATAAAATTATGTCTACTTTAAGATTTGATGCACTTAAAACATCTATGAATAGAACACCCGTTAAATATGATGTTGATATTAATCGCTCATCTATATATGGATCTAACGTTTTTGATATCCATAAAATGCAAAATTTTTTAGCCAAAACAACGTATAAAAAATTACTGGAAACAATTAATAAAAATCACACCATTCAAAGAGACATAGCTGATCAAATTGCTGTAGCGATGAAAGAGTGGGCTATCTCAAAAGACGCTACACATTATACTCATTGGTTTCAACCACTAACTGGCTCTACTGCTGAAAAGCACGACGCTTTTTTTGAGATTACTAATAGCGGTCAAGGTATCGAGCAATTTGAAGGTAAGCAATTGGTTCAACAAGAGCCAGATGCGTCATCTTTTCCTAATGGTGGTATACGTAATACTTTTGAGGCTAGAGGGTATACAGCTTGGGACCCAACATCTCCAGCTTTTATTTTTGGCTCTACACTTTGTATACCTACTGTTTTTGTTGCTTATACTGGAGAGGCACTTGATTATAAAACTCCTTTATTACGTGCCTTGAATGCTGTTGATAGCTCAGCTACATTAGTTGCAAGGTATTTTGATAAAAATGTCAGAAAAGTTTCTGCATCTTTGGGATGGGAACAAGAATATTTTCTAATAGATAAATCTTTAGCCATTTCCAGACCTGATATTGAATTAACTGGCCGTACACTTCTTGGCCACTCTTCAGCTAAGGGTCAACAATTGGATGACCACTATTTTGGAACTATTCCAACTAGAGCTCTGAATTTTATGCGTGATTTAGAAATGGAGTCTGTTTTATTGGGGATTCCTGTAAAAACTCGCCATAACGAAGTGGCTCCTAACCAGTTTGAATTAGCTCCAATATATGAAGAAGCAAATCTAGCTGTAGATCATAATTCTTTACTGATGGATTTAATGAAAAAGGTAGCTGAGCGTCATCATTTTAAGGTATTATTTCATGAAAAACCCTTTGCAGGCGTCAATGGATCTGGTAAACATAATAACTGGAGTTTAAAAACTGATCAAGGAGTTAATCTTTTAGCACCTGGAAAAACTCCAATGAGTAATTTACAATTTTTAACTTTTTTCATCAATACCATTAAAGCTGTTTGTGATAACGAGGAGCTTTTACGAGCTTCAATAGCGTCAGCCAGTAATGATCACCGATTAGGTGCTAACGAAGCACCACCTGCAATCATGTCTGTTTTTATTGGTGCACAATTAACTAAAGTATTAGGCGAGCTTGAGGGTGTAACTAAAGGAAAATTATCCCCTGAAGAAAAAACTGATTTAAAGCTTAACGTGGTTGGCAAAATTCCTGAAATTTTATTAGATAATACTGATCGAAACCGTACATCTCCATTCGCTTTTACTGGAAATAAATTTGAATTTAGAGCAGTTGGTTCTATGGCTAATTGTGCAAATCCAATGACGGTTTTAAATTCTATTGTAGCTAAACAGCTTATTGAATTTAAAGCCGAAACAGATGAACTTATTGACAAAAAAGGACTTAAAAAAGATGAGGCTATATTTAATATTTTAAGAGAATATATCAAAAAATCAAAGGCTATTCTTTTTGAAGGCAACGGATATGGTGAGTCTTGGAAAAAAGAAGCTAAAAAAAGAGGATTAAGTAATAATAAAAATACACCAAACGCACTTAAGGTGAAAATTGATCCAAAGACTATAGAACTTTACAAGTGTTTGAATGTAATGAATAAAATAGAAATTGAAGCGCGGTATGAAATTGAACTTGAAGAGTATATACATAGAATACAAATTGAAGGTAGAGTCCTAGGCGATATTGCCAGAAACCATATTATTCCCACAGCTGTCAAGTACCAAAATATATTAATAAATAATGTTCGCGGATTGAAAGATATTTATGGAAAGGAATTTAATAAATATGCAAGTGAACAGTTAATTCTCATTTCGGATATATCAAAATACATTGAAGCCATTAATTCTGAGGTTACAAATATGACTGATGAGCGAAAAAAGGCTAATATTATTGAAGAATCTACAAAAAAAGCACAAGCCTATTGTAACAAAGTCAAACCCTTGTTCGATAAAATTAGATATAGTTGTGATAAGCTTGAATTATTAATAGATGATGAGTTATGGCCCTTGGCTAAATATAGAGAACTTCTCTTTACAACTTAAAAATACTTTATTAAATTTGAATAATATAAATTTTTATGAGTCAAGAGGCTAGCCAACGATATGCTAAACGAGGTGTTTCATCATCCAAAACCGAAGTTCACAATGCGATTAAAAATATAAGTAAGGGGTTATTCCCTAGCGCTTTTTGTAAGATTGTCCCTGATTATCTTTGCGGAGATCCAGATTATTGCTTGATTATGCATGCTGACGGCGCAGGTACTAAAAGTTCTTTGGCTTATGCGTATTGGAGAGAAACTGGTGATTTATCTGTTTGGAAGGGAATTGCTCAGGACGCCCTAATAATGAATATTGATGATTTAATTTGTGTAGGTGCTACAGATAATATTATGTTATCCTCAACAATAGGGCGTAACAAAAATCTAATTCCTGGTGAGATTATTTCAACTATCATTAATGGAACAGAAGAATTAATTCAAGATCTAAAATCTTATGGAATAACTATTCATTCTACAGGGGGGGAAACAGCTGATGTTGGCGACTTAGTTAGAACCATCATTGTAGATTCTACAGTAACAGCGAGAATGAAGCGCAGTGCAGTTATTGATAATGCTAATATTAAAGCAGGTGATTTGATTGTAGGATTGTCTTCTTTTGGAAAAGCTACTTATGAAAAAGAATATAATGGAGGCATGGGAAGTAATGGTTTAACTTCTGCAAGGCACGATATTTTTGATAAAGAAATTGCCCAAAAATTTCCTGAAACTTTTGATCCTGCTGTACCCGAGGAACTTGTTTATTCAGGAAATATCCAACTCACTCAAGCGATTGAAAATACAACTTTAGATGCAGGAAAATTGGTCCTTTCACCAACACGTACCTATGCTCCAATTGTTAAAGAAATTTTAAGAAAATACAATTCCAAAACGATCCACGGTATGGTGCATTGTAGCGGAGGTGCACAAACGAAAATTTTACACTTTATTGATAAACTTCATATAATTAAGGACAATATGTTTTCGGTTCCACCGCTATTTAAATTGATTCAAAAGCAGTCTAAGACCGATTGGAAAGAAATGTATCAAGTATTTAATTGCGGTCATAGATTAGAAATATATGCTTCTGCACAAGTTGCTGAATCTATTATTGAAATTGCTTCAAAATTTAATGTAGAAGCTCAAATTATTGGACGTGTTGAGTCCTCTCTTGAAAAAAGGTTAACCATTAAAAGTGAATACGGTACTTTTGATTATTAGTGCCAATCTCTAATTCGTGTCAAATATTGTATTTTTACAAATAACTGCGATTGTTCATGTTAGAAAAAATTGAAATTATAAAACAGCGATTTGATGAGGTAAGTGATCTCATCATCCAACCAGATATTATTTCTGATCAAAAGCGTTATATTTTAATAAATAAGGAATACAAAGATTTAAAAAGAATTTTAGAACGTGGCGATATTTATAAGCTTTTGATATCTAATATTAGTGAAGCTCAACAAATTATAACAGATGGATCAGAAACTGAGATGGTTGAACTGGCTAAATCACAACTTGAAGAAGCAAAGCAGAAATTGCCAGAGCTAGAGGAGGAAATCAAACTTCTTTTAGTTCCTAAAGACCCCGAAGACTCTAAAAACGTTGTTGTTGAAGTTCGTGCTGGTACAGGTGGGGACGAGGCAAGTATTTTTGCAGGTGATTTATACAGAATGTATACAAAATACTGTGAATCAAAAGGGTGGAAGGTCGATGTGGTTAACTTTAATGAAGGAACATCTGGTGGCTTTAAAGAGATTATATTTGAAGTTTCTGGTACAGATGTTTATGGCACAATGAAATTTGAAGCTGGTGTACATCGCGTACAGCGAGTACCTCAAACTGAAACACAAGGCCGTGTACATACTAGTGCTGCTTCTGTAATTGTATTACCAGAAGCTGAAGAATTTGATTTAGAACTTGATATGTCAGAAGTAAGAATTGAGCGTACAACGTCTACTGGACCTGGAGGTCAGTCTGTTAATACCACCTATTCAGCTATAAAACTTCATCATGAACCAACAGGAATGATTGTAAGCTGTCAAGATCAAAAATCTTCCCACAAAAATCTTGAAAAAGCACTTAAAGTTTTACGGTCTAGACTATATGAAATGGAATTAGCAAAAAAACAAGCTGCTGATTCGGAAAAAAGAAAGAGTATGGTGTCTTCAGGAGACAGAAGTGCTAAAATTAGGACCTATAATTATCCTCAGGGAAGAGTAACGGATCATCGGATTGGACTTACACTTTACGACTTAACTAATATTATTAATGGAGATATACAAAAAGTAGTTGACGAGCTAATGGTTGTAGAAAATACACAAAAACTTAAATCTGATTCAGATTTAATTTAAAATTTATGACAATTGAAAGAATTGTATCGGAAATAAGAAAGAAGCAATCTTTTTTATGCATAGGTTTAGATGTTGATATATCTAAAATCCCAACCTGTCTTTTAAATAAACCGTCACCTATATTCGAATTCAATAAAGCAATTATTGATGCAACTAATCATCTGTGTGTCGCTTACAAACCAAATATTGCTTTTTATGAAGCTTATGGTCAAGAGGGTTGGAAGGCATTAAAATTAACTATAGACTATTTGAATAAGAATTATTCTGAAATTTTCACTGTTGCTGACGCTAAACGTGGAGATATTGGTAATACTAGTCGTATGTATGCTAAAGCATTTTTCGAAGATTTGGGTTTTGACAGTGTAACAGCAAGCCCATACATGGGATCTGATTCTATTGAACCATTTTTAAAATTTAAAAACAAGTATACTATTCTTCTTAGCCTAACTTCCAATAAGGGTGCGTTTGACTTTCAAACTAAAGAAATTAATAATGAATATTTGTTTGAGCATGTTCTGGAAACATCTAAAACATGGCTAAATTCAGACAATTTGATGTATGTAGTAGGTGCCACAAAATCAGAGTATTTTAAAAAAGTTCGAGAAATAGTTCCAAATAACTTTTTATTAGTCCCGGGAATTGGAGCTCAAGGAGGTTGCTTAGAAGAGATTTGTAAGCATGGCCTTAATGATCAAGTTGGACTTTTAGTAAATTCATCCAGAAGTATTATATATGCATCAAAAGAAATTGATTTTGCTGAGAAATCAGCAATGAAAGCAAAAGAGATTCAACAAAAAATGAAAAAAATTCTTTCTAATTATTAATTGTGTTATAGCTACTTGAGCATACATTCTAAAGAGAGAGTAACCAATATTTTTGAAGTTTTTTAAATTTGTGAATTTCCGTTCTTAGAATTAACATAAAATCCTTACCATTACTACTACATTGTTCAAGACGGTTACAATTTTGAAGAAGACGTTGTGTCAACCAGCGCAGAGTCCTAGCATGACTGTGTTTTTTTTCAGAAATTTTTGTACTCTTAACTTTTAAAATCTCTTCATATATCGATGTTGACTGTTGAACTATATCTCCGGAAAAGTAAATATTACGACTTTCAGCTCCATTTGCTTTCAGCTTTGAGAGGTCATTTATGAGATAATCAGATATTTTTTTAGAGAGAGTTCTAATTTCCTGAGCTTTTTTGTAAAAATCTGAGTTATCGACGTACATTGTAAAACTTAAGTATTTTACAAAGTTAAAGCTCTAAAAAGGTTAATTATATTAATTAATTAAAGTATATTTAAATTATTTTTTTTATAATTTAATAATTTTAATGTAATTACTTTAATTATGAAACTAGACAGAATTCATTTAAAAATCTTAACTGAGCTGCAGTCCAATGCAAGAGTTTCAAATACAAAAATTTCAAAACAAGTAGGTATCTCTTCACCAGCTGTGGCTGAGCGCATAAAAAAAATGGAAGATTCAGCAGTTATTATTGGATACCGCACTAAGTTAAGCCCTATTATGTTGGGTCATCAGCTAAGGGCGTTGATAACTGTTAGGGCATTTATGGGTCGATTAAAACCCTTTTTGCATAAAATTAAGTCATATAAAGAAGTTGTAAATTGTTACAGGATTACAGGTAATGAAAATATTGTAATGGAAGTTTTATTTAAGAATCAACTTCATTTAGAAGAATTTATTGATGAATTAATTTCTTACGGAGAAACTAAAACTCAAATCATTTTATCAGATGTTGTTTCTGATCAAACATTAAATTATTGCGAATCATAATGCTACAATTTCGATTTATTATTAGTTTACTTACTGGTATACTTTTTTTTAGTTGTAACGAAAAGAAAATTGTTCACACATATGAATCTGATTTCGAAAAAGAATTAAATGCATTTTTTAAAGACGTGACAACCTCTCCTTTGAAACCTGATGATTTCAAATCTTTTCAATCCCTACCATTCTTTCCGCTGGATTCTAATTTTATGTTTTTAGCAACTTTGAAAAAAACACCAAAGAATGAATTTTTTGACATGAAAACCAATACAAATAGATTTTCCAAGGAACGTATTTTTGGAATTTTAACTTTTCAAATAAGAGGTTATGAATACCGTTTAAAAATTTATCAGAGTAAAACCTCTTTATCAAATAAAGAGAAAAGCTTGTTTTTGCCATTTTTGGATAAAACAAATGGATTTGAGAGTTACATAGGTGGCCGATATTTGGATTTAAAAATACCAAATTCTGATACAATTATGATAGATTTTAATGAGGCTTACAACCCTTACTGTGCATATAATGAAAACTTCTCTTGCCCTATTGTTCCAAGAGAAAATTTTTTACCCATTAAAATCAGAGCCGGCGTAATGTATGATGAAAAATATTAAATTTGTTTTGCTATGTACAAGCCTAGTACAACTACAGAAATACCTATTATGATAGATGCTAAACTATAGATTCCAAAATATAAATATTCTCCAGACTTTAAAAACATTTGGTTTTCTGCCGCAAAAGCTGAAAAAGTTGTGAAGCCCCCACATAACCCTGTAACAAGCAATAGAGATTGGTTTTCATTAAAGGCATCAAATTTCACACTAAACCCCATTAAAAAACCAATTAAAAGACACCCTATAATATTAACTAAAAATGTACTGACTGGAAATCCATTTGGTAACGTTTGAAATATTTTTCCAAAACCATATCGTAAAATACTTCCTATTCCACCACCAATAAATACAAATATTACTTGTTTCATTATAAGATTAATTTAATTAATGTAAATAAAATACGAAAGTATAAATTTCTTTTTTAAAGTAGGGTTAGCTATATTTTTGATTTTTAAATAAAATTATGTTCGAAGCTGATTTCATGATTAATAACCTAGCACAAATTTTATAGCAGCAATACTCATAATAAAGGCGATGAAAGCAAATAATACCCAAAAGCTACCTTTGTAATATTTTTTATTCGATTCTGCATCTTTCTTGTAGGATTTAATTATAACTATTGAGAATACAATTACAAAAATAATTCCAAAAATAACTTGTCCTTGACTGAACATATTTGTGTATTTTTAATTTACATAAAATTACAAAAAATTCATCACCAATGAAATATAAAATTGAAGCTGTAAAGAAGTTCCATGAAGCTTTTAAAATAGGCTATCGAACATCACCAAAAGCCAATCTAGGAAATACCAAAAATAAACTTCGTTTTGACCTAATGAAAGAAGAAAATGAGGAGTACTTTGAGGCTGCTCAATCGAATGATTTAGTTGAGGTTGCGGATGCTCTTGGGGATATGTTATACATATTGTGTGGAACTATTATAGAACACGGAATGCAACATAAAATAGAAGATATTTTTAATGAAATCCAGCGGAGTAACATGAGTAAGCTCGGCCCTGATGGTAAGCCTATTTATAGATCAGATGGAAAGGTTTTAAAGGGACCTAAATACTTTAAACCTAATATTAAAGAGATATTAGAAAAGTAGTTTAACAAACTTTGAAACGCCATTTATAGGAATCTTCAGATTTGTTAGTTTGAATATCTATTATAATCTTTTTTAATCGCGTCGCATAAGAATCCTTATTTTTTGGTAAAATATAGTCTTTTCCTCTGTATCCATAGGCTGAGATGGGAGAGATAACTGCAGCTGTTCCCGTACCAAACATTTCCTTTAAACTTCCATTATTAGATGCTTCAATTACTTCAGAAACTTTAAATTTTCGAACTTCTAAATTTATACCCTCATTTTTTGCGATTTGAATTATACTTTTTCTTGTAACACCATCTAGAATCCGGTCGCTAGTTGGCCCTGTAATTAATGTATCATTAATACGAATAAATATATTCATAGCTCCTGCTTCCTCTATATATTCGTGTGTATTATCATCAGTCCAAATTACTTGATTATAACCCTTTTTAATAGCCAATTGGGTGGGATAAAATTGCCCTGCATAATTTCCACCAGCCTTGGCAAAACCAACACCACCGTTTGCTGATCTCGAGTAGGTTTCCTCAATAAGTACTTTTACTTTTCCAGAAAAGTAAGGTCCGGATGGGGCTGTTGCTATCATAAACCTGTATGCATCTGCTGGTGAGGCATGAAATCCTTCTCCAGTTGCAAAAATGATAGGTCTTATATACAGCGAAGACCCTTCAGCTGAAGGAATCCAATCATTATCAATATTTAAGAGCTTTATTAAACCTTCAAAAAAAATATTTTTTGGAAGTTGTGGAATAGCCAAGCGTTCTGCGGATTTATTAAGACGTTTGAAATTTTCGTCTGGTCTAAATAACCAGGTATTCGAATTTTTGTCTTTATATGCTTTCATTCCTTCAAAAATAGACTGTCCGTAATGAAAAATTTTAGATGAGGGCATCAAACTAATAGCTTCAAATGGAACAATTTCTGGGGCTCCCCAAACACCAAATTTATAATCACAAATTAACATGTGATCAGAAAAAAATTTACCAAAGCCCAAATTTTTGAAATCGGTACTTTTTAATTTCGAATGTTTTGCATGAGTTATTTGAATGGAATTCATTTTTTGTTCATATTTGTCATAACAAAATTAATGAATTCATAATATAATTTATAAGTATTACAAAAAACTTATAAAGTTAAACTGTCTAATTATTTTGAGGATCCATAGTCTTATTATTTTATTTTTTTCTTGTTTTTTATTTTTTCACTGTAAGGAAATGGAAACAGAACGTAAACCCATAAAAGTTAATTCTTCAATTCTTCAATATCATGGCTCCCCTTTTGATGCAAATAATATTATTTCAAATGAAGATTTCACAAAACAGATAATGCAACTTTCAGATACACTTTCGACTACAACGAAAGGGGTAATAATAGACGTATGTTCAAAAAAAGGATGCTGGATGACTTTAGGATTGTTCGGTGGAGAAGAATTGATGGTTCGTTTTAAAGATTATAATTTTTTTGTTCCTTTAGATGCTTCTGGTCAGGTTATCATCAACGGTAAAGCTTTTATTTCACAAACTTCAGTTCAAGATTTAAAACATTATGCCGAAGACTCAGGCTTATCAAAAAGTGAAATAGACTCCATTACAAAACCAAAAATTACTTATAGTTTTATAGCTGATGGTGTAATTTTGGCCGATTAAATTTTAAGTTAAATTTTGAAGCGTTCAATCATAACTACATCTGACGGCTCAAAAACTATTCAAATTGAAGATTTGAATGAACGATATCATTCTATTCATGGTGCTTTACAAGAGGCTATGCATGTTTACATTCTAGCTGGATTTAATACTTATTTAAAACGTCATCCAAAACAAATTAAAATTAATATTATGGAGATTGGTTTTGGCACTGGATTAAATACTTTATTAACAGCATCTCTTAACTCAAAAGTAAACAATAAGGTTTATTACCATGGAATTGAAGCTTATCCAGTTAATAAAAGAGAATTAGATTTGTTAAACTATGATAATATAATTAAATCTGAAGCCTCAATTTTTAGATTAATTCATGACTGTTTGTGGAACAAAACACATGAAATTTTACCTAACTTTTTTTTAAAGAAGAAGTTAGATTTTTTTTCTAATGTTAACGAAATTAATATGTTTAATGTTATCTATTTCGACGCCTTTGGACCTAGAGTGCAACCTAATCTTTGGACAGAGTTTATTTTTAAAAAAATGTACGATTCTTTACGTCTAAATGGAATTTTAGTTACCTATTCTGCAAAGGGCAGTGTTCGTCGGAATTTACAGTCTGTTGGATTTTTAGTTGAACGTTTGCCAGGCCCTCCTGGTAAAAGAGAAATGCTAAGAGCCACAAAAGTGCTTTAATCTAACTTTACAGAACTTAAATATTTGTTAAACATTAATTTTTTGTACAAAACATTACTTTGATTCAATAATTTTGATTTGTGACTAAAAATATACTTATTACAGGTGCTTCAGGAATGGTAGGTGAAGCACTAATAAAATCCCTTTCTAAACAAGGACATAATTTAAATATACTTACTACACAAAAAAACAGAGTTCAGTCAAATGTTAAGTGTAATATGTATTATTGGAATCCAATAAATAATGAAATAAATCTAGAAAGTTTAGATGGAATAGAATATATAATTAATCTAGCTGGATCCCCAATTACCCAGAGATGGACAAAATTCACCAAAAAAAAAATTATAAATAGCCGTGTAAAATCACTTTCATTTTTACTAAATACTATTAGAGAAAATAAATTAACAAGTGTAAAATACCTAATCTCAGCAAGTGCAATTGGCATCTATCCAAGCTCTACTACAAAATATTATGACGAGAATTATAATCAATTTGATAATTCTTCTTTTTTAAGCTCGGTAGTAAAAAAATGGGAATCTGCTGCTATGGAATATAGCTCCGAGGGTATTAAAGTATCAATCTTAAGAATTGGGATTGTTTTAGGTTTAAATGGAGGTGCTTTACCCAAAATAATTAAACCCATTAAGATGTATTCTGGTGCCGTTTTGAGTAACGGTAATCAATGGCAATCGTGGATACATATTGAGGATCTTGTTTCAATATTCCTGCACCTTTTGGAAACAAAAGTTATTGGAATATTTAATGCAGTAGCTCCCAACCCAGTCAGACAATCTGAATTAACATTTGAAATTGCTAAGTTGATTAAAAGGCCGATTTTGCTTCCCAATATTCATAAATCATTATTGAAATTAGTTTTTGGAGAAATGTGTTCTATTGTTGTTGATAGTCAACGCGTTTGCTCAAAAAAAATTAAAAATACTGGTTTCAATTTTAAGTTTCAATATATACACCCTGCACTTAAAAGCCTTATACATTCTAATTAATCAACAAAATAAATTTTTATAAATAATTAGTGACATTTTGACATTTTTTAAATTATGGCAGTACTTTTGTCTTGTTATTATAAATTGTAATGTTTAATATGAGTAAAAACGAAATAACAAAAAAAACCAAAGTAAAAAAAGAGCCAATGGCTACAAAAAGTAAGACTAAAAAGCCAGTATCTACTGAGAAAAAAATAAAAGTAGAGCTCGCCGAAGAAAAAGATAAATTTTTACGTTTGTTTGCAGAATTTGAAAATTATAAACGTCGAACTTTAAAAGAGCGTATAGAACTTTTTTCTACAGCTAACCAGGACGTTATTAAATCTTTACTTCCTGTCTTAGATGATTTTGATCGTGCCCTTTTAGAGATGTCCAAATATGATGAAACTGAACTCTCAAAAGGAGTTAAATTAATCAAGAACAAATTTCAATCCACCCTCGAGCAAAAGGGATTATCAGTAATCAGTATTGATAAAGGGGATGTTTTTAATGCAGACGATCATGAAGCTGTTACCCAAATACCTGCTCCTAACGAGGATTTAAAAGGAAAAATTATTGATGTTATAGAGAAAGGTTACAAATTAGGCGAAAAAGTCATTAGATTTCCAAAGGTTGTAATCGGACAATAACTAAAATTAAAAATCCAAATATATAATGGCAAAACAGGACTATTACGAAGTTTTAGGTATTCCAAAAAATGCTTCTTCTGGTGAAATTAAAAAAGCATATCGCAAGATGGCAATTAAATATCATCCCGATAAAAACCCAGATGATGCTAGTGCGGAAGAAAAATTTAAAATCGCTGCTGAAGCTTATGAGGTTTTGAGTGATTCTAACAAAAAGGCTCGTTATGATCAATTTGGTCACCAGGCATTTGAAGGTAATGGTGGTTTTGGAGGTGCTGGTATGAATATGGAAGATATTTTTAGCCAGTTTGGTGATATTTTTGGCAGTGCTTTTGGTGGAGGTAGTTTTGGTGGTTTTAGTAGTCAACGCCAACGAAGACCCAAAGGCTCTGATTTAAGAATTCGTGTTAAATTAAGTCTCGAAGAAATTGCTAACGGTGTTGAGAAAAAAGTAAGAGTTAAGCGAAAAAAACAGGCCAAAGGAGTTACTTATAAAACCTGCTCCACGTGTAATGGAACAGGTCAAGTCACTAGAATAACAAATACAATTTTAGGACGAATGCAAACCGCATCAACTTGCAATGTTTGTGGAGGGACCGGTCAAATTATTGACAATCGTCCTCCTAATGCTGATTCCAATGGTTTTTTGACTGAAGAAGAGACAGTATCGATAAAAATCCCCGCCGGAGTAGAAGACGGAATGCAACTAAAGGTTAGTGGAAAAGGAAATGCAGCACCAGGTGATGGAATTTCGGGGGACTTATTAGTTGCTATTTCGGAAGAAACACACCCGAATTTACAACGTGAAGGAGATAACCTACATTATGATTTGTACATTGGTTTACCAGAAGCTATTTTAGGCTCTGCCGTAGAAATAGATACCGTCTCAGGAAAGGTTCGTTTGAAGATTGAACCAGGTGTTCAATCTGGAAAAATACTTCGCCTTCGGAATAAAGGCATTCCAAACATTAATGGATATAGCAAAGGTGATTTTTTAGTTCACATAAACGTTTGGACTCCTAAAACACTTAATAAAGAACAAAAATCTTTTTTTAAGAAAATGCTTAAAAACGAGCATTTTAAACCTAAACCGGAAAGTTCTGATAAATCTTTTTTTGAGAAAGTCAAGGACATGTTTTCTTAGTAATTGTATTTTTTTTTAGGTTTGTTAGCTATATTAATATGTAATTTCTGATTTTTGAAAAACTAAATTAATAGTATTGTTAAATAATTTATCATATGTCTAGAATATTAATTATTGAAGACGAAGAGGCTATTCGCCGAGTCTTGGTTAAGATTTTATCTGAGGAAAATGCCTCCTATGAACTTTTTGAAGCCTCAGATGGTGTTTCTGGACTGAATATGGTTAAAAATAATAATTTTGATCTTATTTTATGTGATATAAAAATGCCAAAAATGGACGGTGTTGAGGTATTAGAAAATATCAAAAAGATTAAAGAACATATTCCGATTGTTATGATTTCTGGACACGGAGATTTAGAAACCGCTATCAGTACTATGCGTTTAGGGGCATATGATTATATATCCAAACCACCCGATTTAAATAGGCTTTTAAATACAGTTAGAAATGCCCTTGACCGTCAAAAATTAATTTTTGAAAACAAAAAACTTAAGCAAATTATTAGTAAGAAATACGAAATGGTAGGAGATAGTGAACCTATGTTGCATATAAAGTCAATTATTGATAAAGTTGCTCCAACTAATGCTCGTATTCTTGTTACAGGACCTAATGGTACTGGAAAAGAGCTGGTAGCTCATTGGATTCATCAGAAAAGTAATCGAGATAAAGGTCCCATGGTTGAGGTCAACTGTGCTGCAATTCCTAGTGAGCTTATAGAAAGTGAATTATTTGGACACACCAAAGGCGCTTTTACAAATGCTATTAAAGACCGTGAAGGAAAGTTTGAAGCTGCTAATGATGGTACTTTATTTTTAGACGAGATTGGTGATATGAGTTTATCTGCACAGGCTAAAGTATTACGAGCACTACAGGAAAATCGAATTCAACGGGTAGGTAGTGATAAAAATGTAAAAGTAAATGTAAGAGTTATCGCTGCTACCAATAAAAATCTCAAAACTGAAATTACAAAAGGTCGTTTCCGCGAAGATTTATATCACCGGTTAGCAGTTATACTGATAGAAGTTCCTCCACTAGAAAAGCGTCGTGAGGATATTCCAAAACTTGTAAAGTTTTTTAGTTCTCAAATTGCTAATGAACAGGGCATTTCGGTAAAGAAGTTTTCTGATAAATCTATCGAACTTTTAAAGGGTTTTGATTGGACAGGAAATATTAGAGAACTTAGAAATGTTGTTGAAAGATTAATAATTCTTGGTTCCGATGAAATTAATGCGAATGATGTAATTAAATTTTCTAAAAAAGCATTAGTTAAATAACTCTTCAGAATAAAATGAAATTTAAGCTAATTTTTTTATTTTTATCTTCGTTCTATGTGACCATTGTAGCTCAAAGCGATGAAGATTACTTACGAAAAATTTATAAAGAATCTTTAACAAAAGGTAAATCTTACCATTGGCTTGATTATTTGTCTAACGAAATAGGAGGTCGTTTATCAGGATCTTTAAATTCAGAACTAGCTGTAGAATATACAAAAAAAGTTCTTGAAGAACTTGAATTTGACAGAGTTTGGTTACAGCCTGTTATGGTTCCAAAATGGATTCGTGGTGGTCCTGAATTTTCATTCATAGAAGTCGCCCCTGGAAAAACAATTCCTGTCAATTTATGCGCTTTGGGAGGATCTGTAGCAACCCCAAAAGAAGGACTAAAGGCTGAGGTTGTTGAAGTAAAAGGGATAGAAGAACTAAAAGCTATGGCTTTTACTGATGTTCAAGGTAAAATAGTTTTTTTTAATTGTCAAATGCAGGTTGATGTAATTTCTACTTTTGAAGCTTACAACGGATGTGTGAATCAGCTCTTTGATGGCGCTAAAGAGGCTGCAAAATTAGGCGCAGTTGGGACTATTGTAAGGTCAATGAGCTTAAGATTAGATGATTTACCCCACACTGGAGCTATGTCTTATGGTATTACAGCTATTAATAATCGAATTCCCTCAGCTGCGATAAGTACTAACGACGCTGAGCGTTTGAGTAGCATGTTAAAAATAGATTCTTCTATTAAATTTTACTTCAAGCAAAATTGTAAGCAACTCAATGATGTTCAATCATATAATGTTATCGGAGAAATTACAGGAGCTCAGTATCCAAAACAAATTATTACAGTTGGTGGTCATTTAAATTCTTGGGATCTTGGAGACGGTTCTCATAATGATGGTGCAGGTTGTGTACAAGCGATGGATGTTTTAAGACTTTTGAAATTGATAGGCATTCAGCCAAAACGAACAATAAGAATTATTCTTTTTATGAATGAAGAAAAAGGTCTCCGTCGTGGTTTAGAGTATGCGAAGTTTGCTAAAGAAAATAATGAAAAGCACATCTTTGCTTTAGAAAGTGCTTCTGGCGGATTTATACCAAGGGGTTTTTCTTTCCAAGGTCCAGATTATAAAGTTAGCCAAATTTTTAAATGGAAGAAGCTTTTTGAACCTTACCTAATTCATTATTTTAAGAAGGATGGAATTCGTGCCGATATTGGTCCTTTAACAAATAAATCAGTTCTTTTGGCTGATTTGATTACTGATTCTCAACGCTATTTTGATCACCGTCATGCTTCAAATGACAACTTTGACTTTATCAATAAGCGGGAATTAGAATTAGGTTCAGCGACTATGGCGTCACTTGTTTACCTTGTAGATAAATATGGATTTAATTCCACTGAATACTCATCTAAAGTAAAGCATTAAAAATCATTAATAGTTTTTCTAATGGCAGCTAGGTTTTTCAGTAGTTTATCAAGCTGATCTAGTCTAAGCATATTAGCACCATCACTTTTTGCTTTTTCAGGTTCGAAATGTGTTTCTATAAAAAGGCCATCAATATTATTTACTACACCAGCTCTAGCAATAGTTTCAATCATTTCTGGACGTCCACCAGTGATACCATTTACTTGGTTTGGTTGTTGGAGTGAATGTGTTACATCTAAAACTGTTGTGGCAAATTTTCTCATAGTTGGAATACCTCTAAAATCAACGACCATATCTTGGTAACCAAACATAGTACCCCGATCTGTTACCCAAACCTTATCATTTCCGCTATCTTTTACTTTCTTAACTGCATTTTCCATGGATTCAGGACTCATAAATTGTCCTTTTTTTAGATTTATAATCTTCCCTGTATTTGCTGCGGCAACTATTAAATCCGTTTGACGAACTAAAAATGCAGGGATTTGTAATACATCTACATAACTTGCTGCCATGGAAGCATCTCGAACCTGATGAATATCCGTTAATGTTGGTATATCAAAATAGTCAGATACTTTTTGAAGAATTTTAAGTGCCTTTTCATCTCCAATCCCTGTAAAACTATCTATACGACTACGATTAGCTTTTTTAAAACTTCCTTTGAATATATAGGGAATTTTAAATTTTTCGGATAAACTACAAATATGTTCAGCAATTTTAAGCGCCATGGTTTCGCCTTCAATTGCACAGGGACCAGCAATTAAAAAAAATTGCTTTGAGTCCAAGTATTTGAGTTTAGGAATGTTATTAAGTTGCATTGAATATTCAAATTAATTTAGACAAATATAAGCAAATTTGAGAGTTAAGGTTCTTAGAATAAAAACCAAAAGTCCTAAAATTAAATGTACATTTGCCGATTAAAAATAGCTTTTAATGAAATCTATTAAAAATATTGCCATCATCGCTCATGTAGATCATGGGAAAACAACTCTAGTAGATAAGATTCTATATCATTGTCAATTATTTCGTGAAAACGAAAATAAAGGAGATTTAATACTAGACAACAATGATCTTGAACGCGAGCGTGGTATTACTATAACTTCCAAAAATGTGTCAGTGGTTTATAGGGAAACTAAAATTAACATAATAGACACTCCTGGTCACGCTGATTTTGGTGGAGAAGTAGAACGCGTTCTCAATATGTCCGACGGTGTATTGCTATTGGTAGATGCTTTTGAAGGACCAATGCCACAAACTCGTTTTGTTCTTCAAAAAGCAATCAATTTAGGCCTCAAACCCTGTGTAGTAATAAATAAAGTTGACAAAGAAAATTGTACACCTGAGGAAGTCCATGAATCAGTTTTTGATTTAATGTTTGAGCTTGGAGCTGAAGAATGGCAGTTGGATTTTCCTACAGTTTATGGCTCTGCTAAATATAATTGGATGAGTGAAGACTGGTCAAATAAAACTAATTCTATAGCACCTCTTCTGGATATGGTTATTGAACATGTTCCATCTCCAAAAGTTGAATCGGGTACAACACAAATGTTGATTACTTCTTTAGATTATTCTTCTTTTACGGGACGTGTAGCTATAGGTCGTTTACAACGCGGTAAAATTTACACTAATCAGAAAGTTTCTTTGGTCAAAAGGGATGGAAAAATCATAAAATCTAAAATTAAAGAGCTCCAAGTATTTGAGGGTTTGGGGCGAAAAAAAGTTTTTGAAATTGTTGCTGGTGAAATTTGTGCTCTGGTAGGATTGGATGGTTTTGAAATAGGGGATACCATTGCAGATATAGATAATCCAGAAGCTCTCGATACCATAGCTATAGATGAACCTACCATGAGTATGCTTTTTACAATAAATGACTCTCCATTTTTTGGTAAAGAAGGAAAGTTTGTAACATCTCGCCATTTGAAAGAACGGTTAGAGAAGGAACTTGAAAAAAACTTAGCTCTTAGAGTAGAGCCAACTGAAAATGCAGATAAGTTTATGGTATTTGGTAGAGGGGTATTACACTTATCGATACTTATTGAAACTATGCGAAGAGAAGGTTATGAACTTCAAATAGGTCAGCCTCAAGTGATTATTAAAAAAATTGATGAAGTTAAATACGAACCTGTTGAAGAAATGACTATTGATCTTCCAGAGAATATTTCAGGGAAAGCCGTTGAGATGGTAACTAAGCGAAAGGGTGAACTCTTGAGTATGGAAGTTAAAGGTCAACGAATGATTTGTCAATTTGTGATTCCGTCAAGAGGAATTATAGGTCTAAGAAACCAGTTACTTACTGCCACAGCTGGGGAAGCTATAATGGCTCATCGATTTAAAGAATACCAGCCTCTGAAAGGCGGTATTCCAGAAAGGCAAAATGGTTCTCTGGTTTCTATGGAAAAAGGTATTTCAATTCCGTATTCAATAGACAAGTTACAGGAAAGGGGTAGATTTTTTATAGATCCGGGTGATTCAATTTATGAGGGCCAGGTTATAGGTGAAAATTCAAGAGGCGACGACATGGCAATTAATGTCACTAAAACAAAAAAATTATCAAATGTTAGAAGTGCTGGAGCTGACGATAAAGCCAAGATTGTCCCTGCTATTAAATTTTCTCTAGAAGAAGCTTTAGAATACATTCAAAAAGATGAGTATGTGGAAGTAACTCCAAACAGTTTACGTTTGAGGAAGATTTTTCTTAAGGAAGTAGAACGAAAAAGAAATAAAGCGCTTTAAACAGAATTACCCATAGTATAAATTTTATATTATTTGAGTTTGATTAGAAGTAAGTAAAATTTGAACAACAATTATGAAAATAAATCGTTTAAAGGCTAATAATTCAAATAACTTATTTATTCGTGAAGTTCCCTTTTATTAATAATAATTTAATTTTAAAAATAACCTCTTTAAATTCTTTGGTTGTAGGCTTTCGCCTTCTAATTTCACTTTTAGTTCAAAATCTATTAGCCCAATATACAGGACAAGCTGGAATTGCAAAAGTTGGGCAGATACGAAATCTATCAAATATTTTGATGAGCTTATCTTCCTTTGGTGTATTTAATGGAGTTGTAAAATATATTTCCCAGTATAAAAAAAACGCTGAAGGACTCATAAAATTATTCTCCACAGTATATGTTCTTTCTGGATTAGCAACACTTATCCTTTCCCTTTTTATGTTTTTTGCGGCTAACAAACTATCAATCTGGCTATTTTTTAATGAAGATTTTAGTTCAGTATTTAAATTATTAGCGGTTACCACTCCTTTCATTGCAATGAATCGAATTTTCAATGCGGTAATTAGTGGAATTTCAGCTTATAAAATCAATGCTAAAATTGAAATTATTTGGTATTCCTTAGCTTCATCATTATTGCTTATAAGTTTATATTATTATAATATTGACGGAGTTCTTTTAGCAATTGCCATTACACCTGCAATTCAGTTTTTAGTGCTAGCTTTTATATTTGGTAATACACTTAAAGAATATATTAAATTCAATCAGTTATCATTTAAAGCTCCAATGCTTAAAGTTTTACTCGGATTTACACTTATTTCATTTGTAGC